>OJOI01000180.1_pt1 | contig 48326 bp, 40 predicted proteins | sample 1598061 | NCBI WGS metagenome assembly OJOI01 (sample SAMN01915224, study PRJEB22387) | human gut metagenome | isolation source: stool | host: Homo sapiens | place: USA
CGTTCTATTTTCTTTTTTTCTTCTCTTAAAGATTGATGTCGCAAAGTTAGGGTGTTAATAGGATTTAAATGGATTAAATAGGTGTTCTCCCATCTGATTCTTCGGACCTGTCAGACTCGTCCGACTTGTCAGACACCCCCCCAAAAAAACTCGTTGACCTGTTGGCTTGTTGACTTGTTGACTCAGAAAACCACGGAGAAGGCGGCACCGAGGGTGGTGTGGGCGAGGGTTTTGGTAGTGGTGTAGGATTGGTAGGTGTAGGTGGTCTTGGCGGCGTCGAGATCGGCGAAGAGTTTCCAGGCGAAGTTGGTGCGGTAGCGCCATGCGAAGTTCACGCCCAGCACATAGTTGAACGCTATGCCGCCTTTCGCCTGCAAGATTTCGGTGGCATCGGACTGGTGGCTCACATAGCGAATACCGTCGGCAAAGCGCACGCCACAAAGTGCCTTCGCCCCCACCGAAATGCGTCGGCTCAACGCCTGATTGCCATACACGCCCACCGCAAGCGAGGCGTTGTTGAACTGGTTATCCTCAATCTCCACGCCGGTTGCGCCTTCAGCTGCGCACTCAATCTGCGCAGGGGTGCTAATCAAACGCGCCTGTGCGCCCACGCCGAAGTGCTTATTCAGGAAGTACGCGCCATCCATGCCCACCACGGCACTCGTGCCCAAAGCAATGCGGCGGTCGGAGTCGAAGTCGATATGTCCCGAATGTGCCGCCACACCCATCTGAATATCAACAAACGACGGATTCACCGACACCTCGCCATCGAGTTCATAACGCTCCACTCCCCTATCCTTGAAAATCAAGTCGGCGGCAAAATAGCCCAGTTCCGTGGAAATGATGCCGATGCCTGCGCCAGCCATCACATCAGAAATCCAGTGTCGATTGTTGAGCACACGCATCACGCCTATGGCGGTGGCAAGGGCGTAGCCCCCGACCGAAAACCACGGCGAGCGCGTCATGCCGTATTCCTTATGCAGAATGGTGGCTGCCACAAATGCCGTGGCAGTATGCCCCGATGGGAAAGAATTTCGCTCCGTGGCATCGGGCCGCAACTCACTCACGGCGTGCTTCGTAGCCATCACAGCCATTGCCATCACGGCATTCGACGCGAGCGCCGACACGCCAAGCCGCGACCAACTCGACCGCCCCTCGTAGCCAGCGAGTTTCATCGCCGCAATCACAGGGTATGGCGCAAAGCGGGTGTAGTTGTCGATTTTCGTTTTAAAACCGCTTTTCAAACTGAGATTAGGCGATGGAAAACCTGTCTTTGCATCCTTTACCACCACCGACGTCAGCAGCAGCGGCACGCCTGTGTAGTTCACATCGCGCTTCCAGCCGTAGTAGGGCGATTGGCGAGTGTTGACAGCGGCATCGAGCACATCGATGCAAGTCACAGTATCAGCCACCGCCACCGAATCAGCCACAGGGGCGGCGGCAGCAGGGGCTGCCACAGCAGTGCCCACCGTGAGCAAAACGAGATTGAATATTTTCCTAATCACAGCCATAAAAATATGCAAAGACCAATGCCGCATTTTTTCGAGCGACATTGGTCTTTCCTATGCGAGAGTTTGTTTAAAATTCAGTAAAACTGAGCGGAAGGGTGCTCTTGATGCTTTCGAGGCGATAGATGGTGTCGCGACCGATGAGAATCACCTCCATAGGGTGACCAGCCTGCACCTCAAATTCGAGCAACGCCTGACGGCACACGCCGCAAGGCGCGCAAGGCTCTTTCACGAAATCGCCATTCTGGAAAGCGGTAATAGCCACCTTCTTGATGCCCACGCCTGGATAGTTGGCGCCAGCGTTGTAACACGCGCTGCGCTCTGCGCAAATACCGGCAAAAGCGGCGTTTTCCTGGTTTGCGCCCTTGATCATCACGCCATTGTCGAGCAGCAAAGCCGCGCCCACATTGAAGTGGCTATATGGCGTATAACTGCTTTTTGTGGCCTCTTTTGCGAGGTCAACCAAATTTTTATCTTCCTGATTCAGCTCATTGTAAGCTAAAACTTGTACCTTTGTAGTTATATTTTTTTCAGTCATCGTATCTGAGTTTATGTTAAAGACTTATTTTCATTGCAAATATATTGATAATTTTCCAAACGGCAACCCCAAAAGATGGATTTGCTGTGTTTTTCTTGCGCTGATGTGCCTCACCTCGGTGGCACAGGGGCTTTCGAGCGTGTTTCTTGAATATATCGACAAATACAAGGGTATCGCTATTCGCCATTGCCAGCAATACGGCATTCCTGCCTCTATCACCCTTGCGCAAGGACTGCTGGAGAGCGGCGCCGGACGCAGCAAACTCGCCACTGGCTCCAACAACCATTTCGGCATCAAGTGCCACTCGTGGGAGGGCGAGCGCACCTATGTGGGGGCGGCTTCGGCATACAACTGCTACCGCAAATACGATTCGCCGGAAGACGGCTACGAAGACCACGCAAAATTCCTGCAGGGCAGTCGCTACCAGCGTCTGTTCGACATTCCTGTGAGCGACTACAAGGGCTGGGCGCGTGGGCTGAAGGCGTGCGGATATGCCGAAAATCCCGCCTATGCCGATAAGTTGATTCGTCTTATCGAAACCTACGAACTTTTCCAATACGACCTCAACCAGCCTGTGATGGCGAAAGCGAAGGAGGAAAGCGCCGCCACCACCGAAGCCGAGCAGACCTACGACGAGGAACAAGCCTACAAAAAGGCTTACGATAAGGCGTTTATGGAGCATGTGATTCACCGCAAATGGGACAAATATTTCGTGGTGGCGAAGCATGGCGACACCTATGAGAGCATCGCCCTTGAGTTCTCCAAAAAACTGAAAGACATTCTCGACTACAACGACATCACCGACCGCAACGCGCGGCCACGCGAGGGCGAGCGCATCTGGGTGGAGAAGAAGTTCGACCGCCACCCTTCCGTGAAGTTCTATGTGGCGAAAAAAGGCGAAACGCTCCACAGCATCTCGCAGGAATACGGCGTGCGCATGAAGTCGCTGCTCAAATTCAACGCCATGAAGCCCAACGAAGAACTCATCACCGGCCAAAAAATCTTTTTCCAGTAGGGAAGTCTACGAGTCAACAGGTCAACAAGTCAACGAGTGGGTGTCCGATAAGTCTGATAAGTCCGATTCGTCCGATTGGTCCGATAAAAAACATCCATTTTAATCCTATTTACACCGATTTTTTCGAATTATCGAAATCTCGAATCTCCGAATCTTCGAGACCTCGAAAAATCCAAAAAATCCAAAAGCCCCCACCCCACTCGTTGACTCGTTGCCCCGTTGACTCGTAGACTCCAAAAAACTTGACGAAAATTTTTGTAAGAGCGATGAAATTGCTAACTTTGAAAAAAAACAGCATGACACGCATACAAAAATACACCATACCCACTCTGATGAGCTGCGTGGTTTTCGCCATCGGCACGCTTTTCGACTCCTTTTGGGAACCGTTTTTCGTCGCAGGATTCTCTCTCCAGGCGTTCACCTATTTGGGGCTGTGCCGTTTTTTGGAAGACAACAAGGCGAAAGGTCCGTTCTCGCTACTTTTCAATGCCCACCTCGTGATGGTGATAGCCCTTGCCCTGCTTTTCTACTTCGTGAGCGGCAACGTTGACGACGACTCGGCGGTGCTCTACACCGTGTATGCCGTGGCGCTGTTCACCGTCACTGGCGGATATATCGTGTCGAAAATCGTGGCTGGCGCATTCATCGTGGGCCAACGCCAAATTGCCGTGGGTAGCACTATGATACTCAGTGCTATTGCGCTGTGCTACTACTTCGGCACACGCATCGTCAATTTCCTCCCCGAAGAACTCAACTGGACCATTCCAAAAGCCCTGTGCCTCACCTCTGCCGCCGAACTCATCACCATCATGCTCTCCACCAAAAACCGAGGAAGAAATTAGAAGTTAGAGGTTAGAAGTTAGAAATTAGATTTTTAGATTTTTAGATTTTAGATAATTAGACGTTCGGTCTGCGAAAGCGGAGATTTTCACGCACAAAATTATAGAGGAAATTTACAAGTGCAAATGTTGGGCGAGACGGAGCAATCGGCGATTTAGCGCACTCTCGGCGGTTGTTAATAACTTTTTCTGTAATTTACAAAATTTAAGTGGTTTAAATTTGTAAATTTATTGGAAATTATAAGTAACTTTACACCCTGATTACACCTTATATAAGAAAATTTATTTTTCCGACGATGGCTGAACAAGTGACATACCATATTCCGGCACTGCTCAACGAGTGCATGACAGGACTTGACATCAAGCCCGACGGCACTTATGTGGACGTGACTTTTGGCGGTGGCGGCCATAGCCGTGAGATAGTGAAGCATCTGGGTGAGAGCGGAAGGCTCTACAGTATGGACCAGGACATGGACGCATACGCCAACCGCATCGACGATAGCCGATTTACATTTGTACACGGAAATTTCGCCTTTCTGAAAAACTTCATGCGCTACTACGGCGTGGACGGTGTGGACGGTGTGCTTGCCGACCTGGGTGTGAGTTTCCACCACTTCGACGACAGCGAGCGCGGTTTCTCGTTCCGCTTCAATGGCCACCTCGACATGCGCATGAACCGCAACGCGAAGCACGATGCGGCGTGGGTAATCGCCAACTACAGCGAGGAGGAGATTGCCAACATGCTCTACCTCTACGGCGAACTGAAGCAGAGCCGACGCATGGCAGCCGCCATTGTGAAGGCACGCAGCGCGTCGCCCATCGTCACCACCGACCAGCTGTTGAATGTGGTGAAGCCGTTTATCAAGCCCTCGCAAGAGAAGAAGGAACTGGCGCAGGTGTTTCAGGCACTCCGCATCGAGGTGAACGACGAAATCAGCGTGCTCAAGCGAATGTTGCAGCAAGCCCTTGAGGTGCTGAAGCCCGGCGGACGACTGGTGATTATCACCTACCACTCGCTCGAAGACCGCCTGGTGAAAAACTTCATGAAGAGCGGCAACATTGAAGGGAAAATTGAAAAAGACTTCTTCGGCAGAGTGAACTGCCCGCTGAAGTTGGTGAACAACAAGGTGATCACGCCAAGCGACGAGGAAGTGGAACGCAACCCTCGCTCAAGAAGCGCAAAACTGCGCATCGCCTACAAGAAAGAAAACGAATAACGCAAAATAGCAACAAGATAGCAATTCATCTAACAGCACTCCGGCAAACATGGCTAAAGGAAAGAACAAAAATAGCGGCACCAACAACGGGCTTTTCAAAAGATGGGCCCAGGGACGCAGTTTCCTCACGCTCGACTTTTTCCGCCGCAACGGTTTCTACATCATCGGCATCACGGTGCTGATTATGATGAACATCAGCAAGAAGTATGAATATCAAGACTGCCTGCAAGAGGTAATCAACCTGAACGCCGAACTCAACGACGTGCGCACCGACTGCGTGAACGCCAGCGCGAAGTTCAACTCCAAAATTCGCGAAAGCGAGATGAAGCAACTCATCGACACTTGCCACATCGATTTAACAACCCCCGATCAACCACCATATAAACTTTCAGAAAAATGAAAAAAACACAAAACAAAGCCCTCCAGACCAACAAGAAGCGTATTCTTGGCCGTTACATGTTTGTAATGCTCGCCCTCCTGGCGTTTTCCAGCACAATCGTGGCCCGACTGTTTAAGACCACGGTGACCCAAGCATCGGAGTGGAACGCCAAGGCCGACAGCGCATGGCAAGACACGACCATCATCAACGCCGAGCGAGGAAAAATCCTTGCCGACGACGGCAGTGTGCTCGCCGCCAACATGTATTTCTACACCGTGCGTGTGGACTGGGGCTTCAGCGGCATCAAGGACTCGGAATTCAGAAAAGGACTCCCTGCCCTCTGCGACAGCCTTGCCGCTTTCGACAACTCAAAAACCGCTGAGCAATGGAAAGAGGAACTGCTGAATGCGAAAAAGAAAAAAAGCCACTGCTACAAACTCATCGACCACATGGTCACCCACAGCGAATTTGAGCGTATCTCCAAATTCCCATTCCTGAAGGAAAGCAACAAAATCCTCTACGGTGAGCGACTGATGCGCCGCAAGAAGCCTTTCGGCACAATGGCGGCACGCAGTATCGGCAACGTGAGCGACCCTATTTTATACTTCCAAACCTATATCAACTGGCAGGACCGAGCATTCAACCAACGCGAGTTTGAACGCGAACTCCCAGCCCTTTGCGACAGTTTGGCACTGATGTTCAAGCGCACTCCTGCCGAAAAGTGGAAAGAGATTTTCACCGAAGGACGCAGGGAGAACAGCACCAACTTCCAGTTCCTGAAGCAACCCGTCAAGAAAGAAGTGCTCGACAAACTCGTCACGCTTCCATTCCTGAAAAAGAGCAGCAGCATGTTCTACTCCGTGCTGGAGAAAAACGTGGTCAGCGGCCGTCACGGCATTTCGGGATTGGAAATGTTTCTCGATAGCCTGCTCTTTGGCGTGCCAGTGAAGGCTCCGAAGGTGGCACTCAACGCCAACACCGCCAACTATGGCGGCAACCCCATTCCGGGCTACGACGTGACCACCACCATCAATGTGCAACTCCAAGACATCGTGGAAAACGAGTTGATGGCGATGCTGAAGGAAAGCGAGGCAAGGTGGGGCTGCGCCATTCTGATGGAGGTGAGTACTGGCGAAATCAAGGCGATTTCCAACCTCGACCGCAATAAGGACGGAGAATACACCGAAGGCGAAAACCACGCCGTGCTCGGTTACGAGCCAGGCTCTGTGCTGAAGCCCATCAACATGATGGTGGCGCTGGAAGACGGTGCGGTGAGCAACCTCGACGAAGTGATTGTCACAGGCAGCAACTACACCCTCGAACCCGGCATCGTGGTGAGAGACGAGCATGGCGCCGCATCGTTCAATATCCGCGACATCATCGCAAAATCGTCGAACGTGGGTATGACTCGCATCATGTGGCGCAAATACGGCAACAACCCCGACGGCTTGCGCCAACGCCTCGAAGGCATGGGATTTTTCGAGCCGTTCCACACTGGTATCGCTGGCGAACGCCAACCCACCTACCGCATTCTGAAGAACAACAAGGAAGGCAAACGCACACTCCGTGGCCAATCGTTCGGCTACGACGTGTATATCCCGCCCATCTACACCCTTGGCATGTATAATTCATGGGCAAACGACGGCAAATTCGTGCGCCCACGCCTCATCAAGAAACTTTCGAGAGAGGGCGAACAGGATTCTATCGTGCCAGTGAGTTATGTGCGCGACCAAGTTTGCTCGCCCGAAAATGCGGCAAAAATGCGCGAACTGCTCCACGGTGTGGTATGGCGACAAGGCACCGCACGCTCGCTCCGCGACAGTTTGGTGCACATTGCCGGCAAGACAGGCACCGCCTACGTGTCGAGCGGCAAAAGCGGATACAGCAACGTGCGCCGTTTCGCATTCTGCGGTTTCTTCCCTTACGAAAAACCTATGTATAGCTGCATGGTGCTCATTTACGGAGGCTGCAAGAGCGCGGCAAGCGGCAGTGGCACTGTGCTGAAAAACATAGCCCTGAAACTCTACGCAAAGGGTCTGCTCGGCAACGCCGCCGACTATCGCAACAGCGGTTCGGCTGCCCACGAGTCAACGATGATTACCGCCGGCAGCGACCAGCCATCGCGCTTCTCCTACATCAAGCAAGCGGTGGGCTGCTCAAAGTTGATTCACGGCGCCACCCCAAAGAACGGAAACAAGGGTATGCCTAATGTAGTGGGGCTCAATCTCCGCGACGCGCTGGTGCGACTGGAGAAAATCGGGCTGCGCGTGGAATGTGAGGGCGTGGGCATCGTCACCAGCCAAAGCGTGGCACCAGGCACCGCCTATCACCGTGGCACGAGCATCAGACTGCACCTGTCGAACAACCCCAGAATGGTGAAAGCAAACAACTCATAATATATATAGTGTGTGAATACATCTAACATTATTAAAGGGCTAAAAAGATGAAAAAGTTAAATCAATTACTCGCCGACATCACAGCCATTAAAGTGGTGGGCAACGCCGAAGTGGAAATCACCTCGGTGACCAACGACTCGCGAGAGGCGAAGCCCGGCGCGCTGTTCATTGCCGTGAAAGGTGTGGCGGTAGATGCACATAAGTTTATCCCACAAGTGGTGGCAGCAGGTGCCGCCGCCGTGGTGTGCGAAGATTTACCCGAAAATTTGAACGATACGGTAACGTATATACAGGTGGCTGACAGCACCATCGCCTTGGCGCACCTCGCCAGTGCGTGGTACGACCACCCAAGCACCAAGTTGCAACTGGTGGGTGTGACCGGCACCAACGGCAAAACCACCACCGCCACCCTGCTCTACGAACTCACTCAGTCGCTCGGCCACAAGGCAGGACTGCTCTCCACCGTGAAGAATATGGTGGACCGCACCGAATATCCAGCCAAGCAAACCACCCCCGACCACATGTCGCTCAACCGTCTGCTCCACGAAATGGTGGAAGCCGGCTGCGAATATGCGTTTATGGAGGTGAGTTCGCACGCCTGCGCGCAGCACCGCATCGACGGTCTGCAATTTGCCGGCAGCATCTTCACCAACCTCACCCGCGACCACCTCGACTACCACAAGACTGTGGAGGCTTACATCAAGGCGAAGAAAATGTTTTTCGACGGCTTGGGAGCCGATGCCTTCGCACTGGTCAACGCCGACGACAAAGTGGGCAGCGTGATGGTGCAAAACTGCAAGGCAAAGCACTACACCTATTCGCTCCGCACACTTGCCGACTTCAAGGCGCAAGTGATTGAGGAACGCCTCGACGGCACCACCATCACCCTCGACGGTCAGGAACTGGAAGTGCTGTTCACCGGCAGATTCAATGTGTATAACCTCGCCAGCGTGTATGGCGCAGCCCTGCTGCTCGGTTTCGACAAGAGCGAGGTGCTGGTTAAAATCAGTATGCTCAAACCCGTGTCGGGCCGCTTCCAGACCATGCGCTCACCGCGCGGCTACATCGCCGTGGTGGACTACGCCCACACCCCCGACGCCCTTGTGAATGTGCTCACTGCCATCAACGATGTGGTGTGCGGCAAGGGACAGGTAATCACCGTGTGTGGCTGTGGTGGCGACCGCGACCACGGCAAGCGACCTATGATGGCTGCAGAAGCCGCCAACCGTAGCGACCAAGTGATACTCACCAGCGACAACCCACGCAGCGAAGACCCTGAAGAGATTCTCCGTCAAATGGAGGCAGGACTCGACGACAGCAACCGCTCACGCGTGCTGAAAATCACCGACCGCCGCGAAGCCATAAAAGTGGCTTGCCGCCTCGCCAAGAAGGGCGATGTGGTGCTTGTGGCTGGCAAGGGACACGAGACTTATCAAGAAATTAAAGGCGTGAAGCACCACTTCGACGACAGAGAGGTGCTTGCCGACATATTTAACGACGAAAAATAATTGTAAAACGGTATGCTTTATCACTTATTCCACGCATTAGAAGAATACGACCTGCCAGGCGGACGACTGGTTGAATACATCACCTTCCGCTCAGGTTTAGCCTTGGTGCTGTCGCTCTTTATTTCCATCGTGTTCGGCAAAAAAATCATCGAACGCCTCCAGCTCATGCAGGTGGGCGAGATTGTGCGCAATCTCGGCTTGCAAGGTCAGATGGAGAAGAAGGGCACCCCCACCATGGGCGGTATCATCATCATCATTTCCATTCTCATTCCCTGCTTGCTGCTCGGCAAACTCGACAATGTGTATATGGTGCTGATGATTGTGGCCACCATCTGGTGTGGCGCGCTCGGATTTGCCGACGACTACTTGAAAATCAAGAAGCACAACAAGGAGGGAATGAAGGGCAAATTCAAGATTGTAGGTCAAGTGGGCCTCGGATTGATTGTGGGTCTCACCATGTACCTCTCCCCTTCCATCGTGATGAACGAGAACGTGACGGTGGAGAACAAGCAAACCAGCGAAATGGTGGTGAAACACAAAACCGAAACGGTGAAATCTACCAAGACCACCATTCCATTTGTGAAGAACCACAACTTCGACTATGCGATGCTCACCAAGTGGATGGGCGACCACGCACAGACTGGCGGTTGGATTGTGTTTATCCTCGTCACCATCTTCGTGGTGGCGGCAGTGAGCAACGGTGCCAACCTCACCGACGGACTTGACGGACTTGCCACGGGCACCTCGGCGATTATAGGCGTGGCACTCGCCATCATGTGCTATTTGGGAGGCAACGTGATTTACTCATCGTATCTCAACATCATGTACATTCCCGACAGCGGTGAACTGGTGGTATATGCCGCCGCATTTATCGGTGCCACCATCGGTTTCCTGTGGTACAACTCCTTCCCTGCGCAAGTGTTTATGGGCGACACCGGCAGCCTTTGCCTTGGCGGCATCATCGCTGTGTTTGCCATCCTCATCCGCAAGGAACTCCTGATTCCTATCCTGTGCCTCACCTTCTTCGTGGAAGACATTTCGGTGATGATACAGGTGGCATATTACAAATACACCCGCAAGAAGACTGGCGAGGGCAAGCGCGTGTTTAAGATGACACCGCTCCACCACCACTTCCAAGTGCCTGCCGGCAAGGTGGACGCACTGTGGCAAAAGCCTGTCAACGCCATTCCTGAATCAAAAATCGTGATGCGATTCCTCATCGTGGCTATCTTCTTGGCAGTGATTACTTTCGTGACATTAAAGGTTCGTTAAACTTCCTCAATATTCAGAAATCATGACATCAAATCGACGTATCGTAGTATTAGGTGGTGGCGAAAGCGGCGCAGGTGCCGCAGTGCTCGCCAAAGTGAAAGGTATGGACGTGTGGTTGAGCGACATGGGCTCCATCGCACCGAAATACAAGGAACTTCTCGACAAATACGAGATAGCATGGGAAGAAGGCAAGCACACCGAGGAGAAAGTGCTCGCCGCCGACGAAATCATCAAGAGCCCTGGCATTCCTGCCACCGCCCCAATGGTGAAGAAGGCTACCGCAAAGAATATTCCTATTATCAGCGAAATTGAGTTTGCTGGTCGCTACACCGATGCCAAGATGGTGTGCATCACCGGCAGCAACGGCAAGACCACTACCACCATGCTCACCTATCACATTCTGCGGAAAGCAGGGTTGAATGTGGGACTGGCTGGCAACGTGGGCAACAGCCTCGCGCTGCAAGTGGCTACCGAGCACCACGATGTGTATGTGATTGAGTTGAGCAGTTTCCAACTCGACAATATGTATCAATTCAAGGCGAATGTGGCTGTGCTGCTCAATATCACCCCCGACCACCTCGACCGCTACGACTTCAAGATGGAGAACTATGTGGCAGCGAAGTTCCGCATCATGCAGAACCAGGACGCCAACGATGCGTTCATCTACTGGCAGGGCGACCCTATCATCGATGCGCAACTCAAGCACATGCACACCGAAGCCAAGATGCTCGCCTTCGACGCTACTGACAATGCCAGCCTTGCGGCATACGTTGACACCAACGACGTGGTGAAATTCAACATCGACGGCAGAGAATGGAGCATACCTCGCGCCGAACTCTCGCTGAAGGGATTGCACAATGTGTATAACTCAATGGCAGCCGGCCTGTCGGCATCTTGCCTCGACATCAAGGACGACGTGATTCGCCGTGCGCTTGCCGACTTTGAGGCTGTGGAACACCGCCTCGAATTTGTGCGCACCGTGAATGGCATCACCTATATCAACGACTCGAAAGCCACCAACGTGAACGCTTGCTACTATGCCCTCGAAAGCATGACCACCCCTGTGGTGCTGATTCTCGGCGGCAAGGACAAGGGCAACGACTACGAAGAACTGATGGAGTTTGTGAGCACTAAGGTGCGCGCCATCGTGTGCCTCGGAGCCGACAACACCAAACTTCTCAATTTCTTCAAGGGCAAAGTGCCTGTGCTCACCGAAACGCACAACATGAAGGATTGCCTTGCCAAGTGCACCGAACTGGCACACGAGGGCGACACCGTGCTGCTCTCACCATGCTGCGCCAGCTTCGACCTCTTCCACAATATGGAGGACCGTGGCGAGCAATTCAAGGAAGGCGTAAGAGCGATTGAAGAAAAGTAAGAGATTAGAAATTAGAAGTTAGAAGTTAGAAATTAGATTTTTTATCGACTTTTAGATGAGATTGGAGTGGCTCTGAGTGCTCCGAGCGCTCCGAGTGCTCCAATCCCCAAAATATTCAATTAACCACTAAAACTAAAAAAAACACATGGCAAATAAAATGGACAAAATTAACGACAAGGCAAACCGCTATGAAGAAATGACGCGTAAGTATGGTGACCCATGGATTTGGGGCATCTACTTTATGCTTGTGCTCATTTCTATTGTGGAAACTTACAGCGCATCGAGCCGCGAAGTGGCCACAATGGGTGTGTATATGCCTATCGTGAAGCACTGTTTCTTCCTGCTCCTGGGCGGCATCGTGCTTTTCTTCGTTCACAAAATTCCGTACAACAACAAGGCATTCCTTTTCGGTATCACCGTGGGGCTGTTCGTCATCACGCTCGCATCGCTGGTGTATGTGCAGTTCTTTGGCGAAATTCTGAATGGCGCGCGCCGTTCGTTCAGGCTTTTCGGCATATCCATTCAGCCGTCGGAGTTTGCCAAACTTGCGGTGGTCACCTCCCTCTCGCTCATCTTGTCGCGCACCCAGAAGGAAAATGGCGTGAGCAACATCGGCATGTGGGGCTGCGTGGCTGTGGTAGGCGTTTTCAGCCTCTTCACTTTCAAGAGCGGTTTGACCAACTTCCTTCTGCTGGTGGGCATCAGCCTGATTATGATGGTGGTTGGCGGTATTTCGTTTAAGAAAATCGGCATTTTGCTTCTGGCTTTCAGCATTTTGGGTGGTGGATTCAAATACATCAATCATATCAATGAGCAAAAGGAAGAGAACATACAACTTGCCGCCAAGCAAAACGGCGAGCGAGTGATCGACGAGGGTGAAGCCACCGAAGAAGCGTATCTCACCGCCGAACAGCCCGCGAAAAGCAAAGAGATTGACCGAAGCGACTTGCGTAAGAAGCGTTTGCACGACTGGTGGTACAACGATTCGCTGGTGTATCGCCGCATCGACGACAAAAACGCGCAGGAAATGTTCTCACGCATGGCGCAAGCCCATGGCGGCGTTACGGGCGTGTTCTTCGGCAATTCGCGCGAGAGCAGCCGTCTGCCATTGGCGTTCAGCGACTATATCTTCTCCATCATCGTGGAGGACACTGGACTTATCGGCGGCACTTGTGTGGTGCTGCTCTACCTGTTCCTGCTCGCTCGCGCGGCAATGATTGCACGCCGATGCCGACGCACACTGCCCACCCTCATCGTAATAGGCACCGCGTCGATGATCACGCTGCAAGCGTTCTTCCACATGGCCATCAACACGGGCGTGTTCCCTGTGTCGGGCCAGCCATTGCCACTGATTTCGAAAGGTGGTACGTCAATCATAATTATAAACTTCGCCTTTGCCATTCTGCTGAGCATCAGCCGCACCGTGGCAGGCTTAACTGATAAACAAAACGCAAATCAAGAGGATCAGGATTTGCCCGAAAACTTGAGGGCAGAAAATCCTTCTCTGCTTATAAATTACACCAATGTCTGGAAATAACAAACACTATCTCGTGAGCGGCGGTGGTACCGGCGGTCACATATTCCCGGCTTTATCAATAGCCAATGAAATTCGCCGCAGATACCCTGAGGCTGAAATCCTGTTCGTGGGTGCGGAAGGACGCATGGAAATGGAACGTGTGCCAGCCGCTGGCTACGAAATCAAGGGACTGCCAGTGTGCGGCTTCGACCGCAAGCACATGTTGCGCAACGTGAAGGTGCTGTTCAAACTCTGGAAGAGCATTCGCTTGGCGAAGAAGATTCTGAAAGACTTCAAACCCGATATTGCTATCGGCGTGGGCGGCTATGCCAGCGGCCCAATGCTGAAGGCTGCCCAAAAGAAGGGCATCCCCACCCTGCTCCAAGAGCAGAACTCCTATGCTGGCGTGACCAACAAACTCCTTGCCAAAAACGCCAAGTGCATCTGCGTGGCATACGAGGGCATGGAGCGCTTCTTCCCTGAAGACAAAATCGTGCTCACAGGCAACCCTGTGCGCCGCAATCTGCTTGAGTGCAACGCCACACAGGAAGAGGCACGCAAAGCCATGGGCATCAACCCAGAGAAAGCCACCATTCTCATCATTGGCGGCAGCCTGGGCGCACGCACCGTGAACGAGAGCATCATCGGCGGACTCGAAAAACTCGGCGCTGCGGCCGACGATGTGCAAGTGGTGTGGCAAACCGGCAAATTCTACGACCAGCAGTGCAAGGAAGCCCTTGCAAAGTCGGGCGTGAAGAATGTGATTCAAATGCCATTCATCAGCAATATGGATATGGCATACCGCGCCGCCGACCTCGTGATTTCGCGCGCCGGCGCAAGCAGCATCAGCGAATTGCAGTTGCTCGGCAAGCCTTCCATCTTGGTGCCTTCGCCAAATGTGGCTGAAGACCACCAGACGAAAAACGCCCTCGCCCTCGCCAACCGCGACGCTGCCATCATGGTCACCGATGCCGAAGCTCCCGAAAAGTTGGTGGATGCCATGCTCGCCACCGTCAACGACGAGGACAAACTCCACTCGCTCAGCGCCAATGTGCTGCGAATGGCATTGCTCAACTCTGCCGAGCGTATCGTAGATGAGGTGGAGAAAATTATCAACGAAAACGACAAATAACGACACATAAATTTAGATTAAGATGAAAGATTTTGATTCCATATATTTTGTAGGCGCAGGCGGTATAGGTATGGCTGCCCTCGAACGCTACTTCCTCTCTAAAGGCAAAAAAGTGGCTGGCTACGACCGCACCCCTACCGACCTCACACGCGCTCTGGAGGCTGAAGGCGTGGAAATCGCCTTCGACGAGAACCCCGACCTCATTCCATCGTACTGCCGCGATAAGGAACGCACGCTGGTGGTATATACCCCTGCCGTTCCCGACAGCCACGCAGGCTTGCGCTGGTTCCGCAGCGAGGGTTTCGAGGTGGTGAAGCGCGCCAAGGTGCTCGGTGTGGTCACTGAGCACAGCAAGGGACTTTGCTTCGCCGGCACCCACGGCAAGACCACCACATCGAGCATGGCGGCGCATATTCTCGAAGTGTCGGGAATCGGCTGCAACGCCTTCCTCGGCGGTGTGCTCCGCAACTACGGCAGCAACTTCCTGCTCTCCGACAGCAGCCCCTACTCGGTGATTGAGGCCGATGAGTTCGACCGCTCATTCCACCAGTTGAGCCCATATATTGCCGTTATCACCTCGACCGATGCCGACCACCTCGACATCTACGGCAACTACGAAAACTACCTCGAAAGTTTCGCCCATTTCACCGAACTCGTGCGCCCCGGTGGTGCCTTGATTGTGCACACTGGTTTGGCACTGAAGCCACGCCCACAGGAAGGCGTAGCCACCTACTCCTATTCGCTCAACGAAGGCGACTTCCATGCCGCCAACGTGAGAAAAGGCAATGGTGAAATCGTGTTCGACTTCGTGACACCCACCGAAACCATCACCGACATCAACCTCGGTGTGCCTGTTGACATCAATATCGAAAACGCCGTGGCTGCCATGGCGGCTTGCTGGCTGGTGAAGGTGCCAAGCGAAGCCATGAAGAAGGCTATCGGCACATTCATGGGTCCAAAGCGCCGCTTCGAATTCTGGCTGAAGGAAGACGGCAAGGTGGTAATCGACGACTATGCACACCACCCCGACGAATTGAAAGCGTCGATCCGTTCGGTGAAGGACCTCTATCCCGGCAAGAAACTTACCGTGATATTCCAGCCTCACCTGTTCACCCGCACCCGCGATTTCGCTCCACAGTTTGCCGAAGCGCTCTCGCTTGCCGATGAACTGATTTTGCTGCCCATCTATCCAGCCCGCGAACAGCCAATCGAGGGCGTGACCAGCGAAATTATCCTGAAGGACGTAACTTGCCCTAACAAAAAGATTTACAGCAAGGAAAACTTGCTCAACTCAATACAAAATCTTAACTTTGAGGTATTATTGACCGCCGGTGCAGGCGATATTATCAACCTGCTGCCTCAAATTTGTGAAGAAGTAAAGAAACAGAAGCATTGAAATACGCTCGCTACATCATCATCATCTTGCTCGCAAGCCTACTGGTGTGGGGCATTTTCTGGGCTAAAGGTAAAGCAGGCCAACAGGTGTGCCAGAAGGTGGATATTCGCGTAGAGAACTACGACAGTTCCACTTTCGTCAACCCTGAAGGCATCATGCAATACTTAGACCAGTGCCACCTGCGCCTGAAAGGCACCCCTATGGCAGACATCGACCTCAAGAAAGTGGAACAGGCACTTGCCAAGTCGCCATATCTTGAGTCGGGCGAGTGTGTGAAGGGCGAAGATGGCGTGCTGCTGGTGAAGGTGCGCCAACTGGTGCCTGTGATGCGCGTGATTGATGGCGACAACATGTACTACGTGAACCGCGAGGGCAAGCGAATGCCTGCCTCCACATCGTTCAGCTGCGATGTGCCCATCGTGAAGGGGCATTTCACCGCCGCATATCCACCACAGCGCCTCATTCCGCTCATCAACTATGTGAGCGGCGACTCGGCACTCAATGCGCTGGTGGCAATGTTTGAGTACCGCGATTCCAACAACATCTACATGATTCCCAACATCACCGGGCATGTGGTGAACTTGGGCGATGCCTCTGGATTTGAAAACAAGTTTAAAAAACTCCTGCTCTTCTACAAGAAGGTGATGCCCGAAAAGGGATGGACAGCCTACGACACCATTTCGGTGAAGTGGCGACACCAGGTGGTGGGCAACCTGCGCAGCAAAAAGGTGATTGTGGAGCAAGTGGACACCACAGGCTTCGACAACAACGAGAACACCCGCCCCGACGACGATGCGCTACGCTCTGCCCCACCCGAAAAGGCGGAGCCGGCACCAGCACCCACAAAGCCTGCCGAGAAAAAAGCAGAAAAGAAGGAGGTGAAGAAGCAGGAAAAGAAGGCGGAGAAGAAGCCCGAAAAGAAGCAAGAGAAAAAGGCTGAGAAATCAGAGAAAACTAAAAAGAAATAATAACAACGACATATAACCACTTACATTTATGGAGAATAACCAACATATCGTGGCGATTGAAATCGGCAGCACCAAAATAGTGGGCGCCATTGCCGAGAAAAGCGTTTCGGGCTACCTGAGCGTGAACCACCTCGAAGAAGAGAAACTTACCAACTGCGTGCGCTACGGCTGCGTGCAGAATGTGGAGAACACTAAAAACGCTATTATGCGTATTGTGAAGAAACTTGAGAACAAAATCAAGGGCGACATCACCGATGTGTATGTAGGCATCAACGGACGATCTCTCCATTCTGTACCCACCGAAATCGACCGCAACCTCAACATTGCCGAGTCGATTACGAAGCAGAATATCGAAAACCTGAAGAATAGCGCATTCAAAGAGCCTATCGCTTCGTATGAGCCTATCGATATTGTGCCACAAACTTATTATGTCGATAACAAGGAGCAACCCAACCCTGTGGGCTGCTGCGGCGGTAGCATCAACATTAAGTTTAACCGCATAGTGGCTAAACCCACACTCAAACTCAACCTTGAGCGCGCATTGGGCGCATTGAGGGTGAAGAAGTTCCTCGTCACCTCTTTGGCGATGGCTGAATCCATTCTCACCGAGGAGGAGCGCACCTTGGGTTGTATGCTCGTGGATATGGGTGCCGAAACCACCACCGTCACCATCTTCAAGAATGGCACGCTCAACTATATGGCAACGCTGCCTTTCGGCGGCCGCAACCTCACCCGCGACTTGGTGAACGGCTTGCAAAACACCACCGAGGACAAGGCTGAGACCGTGAAGAAAAACATTGCCGACCCTCTGAATATCGAGGCTACCGACCTGCTTATCGACGGCATCAGTTCCAAGTCTGCCATCAACTATATCATTTCGCGCACCAGCGAGATTATCACCAATGTGAACAAGCAAATCGAGTATGCGCATCTCAAATCTTCCGACGTGAAGACCATCGTGCTCGTGGGCGGTGCCGCCAAGTTGAAGGGACTGCAAGCCGAATTTAAGGAAAGAACACAGATTGAGACTCGTATGGGCACCACGCCTCCAAGCATCAACATTCTCAATCACGAAATCAACAAATTCGAGCATATCCAAGTGTTCTCTCTGCTCGACAAGGCAGCCTCTATCATTGCCGACGGCTCCACTTGCGTGGCTCTGCACTCGTTCACACCAGAAGGCCCCACTATCAACACCGCCACCGCTCCCAAGCCAGAGCCAGAGGAAAAGGAGCATAGAAAGCCTAAAAAGCCGGGCATGTTCAGCCGATTCAAGACTGCACTCGATAAACTCATGACCGAGGACGAAGAAGAATCCGAGGAATAATACAATTCATCACAGCAATAACCACTTACAAAAGATAATTCAAATGATTGACAACGACAATATTTTCGACGGGATTGACAAGGATTCAGGATTCGACCAATCAGCCATGGGGAAATCCGGTTCTCTCGCATTGCCCACCATCATCAAGGTAGTGGGCGTGGGTGGCGGTGGCAGCAACGCCATCAACCACATGTACACCCAAAACGTGAACGGCGTTTCATTTGTGGTGCTCAACACCGACCGCCAGGCACTCAACAATTCGCCTGTGCCAGAGCGTCTGCTCATCGGTCCTAAGACCACCAACGGCCTGGGCGCCGGCAATAAGCCAGAGGTGGCACAGCAAGCCGCCCTTGAAAGCGCCGACGACATCAGCGCACTCTTCGACGACGACACCAAGATGGTGTTTATCACCGCAGGTATGGGTGGCGGCACCGGTACGGGTGCGGCTCCTGTGGTGGCGAAAATCGCTCGCGACAAGGGCATCCTCACCATCGGTATCGTGACCATTCCTTTCCTCTTTGAAGGCCAACGCAAGATTCTCAAGGCACTCGCCGGTGCCGACGAGATGCAGAAATACGTGGATGCGCTGCTTATTATCAACAACGAGCGCCTCACCGAAATTTACCCCGACCTCGACTTCGACAATGCCTTCGGCAAGGCCGACGACACGCTCTCGATTGCCGCACGAAGCATCTCGGAACTCATCACCACCGAGGGCCGCATCAACCTCGACTTCAACGACGTGAACACCACGCTCCGTGATGGTGGTGTGGCTGTAATCAGCACGGGCTACGGCGAGGGCGAAAAGCGTGTGACCAAGGCTATCGAAGACGCGCTCAACTCTCCATTGCTGAAAAACCGCGACGTGTATGGCTCTAAGACCATTCTGGTCAACATCTACTATTCTCGCCAGGCACAGCAGTCGTTCAAGATGGCGGAAGTGGATGAAATGAGCCGATTCATGACCAACTTCAGCCCCGAAGTGGATGTGATTTGGGGTGTGGCTTACGACGACACCCTCGACGACAAGGTGAAAATCACCATTCTCGCCGCAGGTTTCGATGTGTCGCTCGAAGTGGAAACGCCCCCTAAGGGCCAGCCAAAGGGTCCAGTCAAGACTGATGCCGACGAAGAGGCTCGCAAGCGCTTAGAAGACGAATATGGCGGCAAGGCGGCGCAAGTTCAAATCGAGCGTGCGGAAGCCAAGGTATTTGTGTTCAAACCCGAAGACCTCGACAACGACGAAATCATCGACCTCTTCGAAAAGACACCAACCTACAACCGCGACCAGAAATTCAAAAGCATGGTAGCAGAGAAGCGTAACACCACTCCTGCCCAACGCCCCGAACAAGGCATAGCGCAAGAGCAAAAGAAAGGCACAGGCACCATCAGTTTCGGCTAACACCCACAAAGCCCCCTATATACCCCCAACAACAACGAAAGGCGACCCCAAAACAAAAAGGGCCGCCTTTCGCATTTCTTCTGCATTTTAGAAGCACCGCAATCCACCACCTTCTACCTAAGCGACAGGCACCCACTCAAAAAAAAATCTTTCCAATTCTTTCCAATGTTTGCAAAACTGGAAAGAATTGATTAGTTTTGTGGAAAATTTTTCTCTCTTATGGCAATAGAACAGTCACCACGAATCAATCAAACAGCGCTATCTAGCGCGATACTTAATCCACCTGAAGGCAAAATAGAAGAAATGGTGGAAAAAATCAATATCAATTTTGAGTATTGGGACACCGTGAAATACAAAAAGTGCCCTCCTGACTGCACACCTACCGATTTATGGACGTATGTAAAAGCGGCCAGAATTAAAAGCGCTATCACTGTTTGGGAAAAATACGGCGTCAGTTTAAGCCTTACCAACAACATGCAAAAAAAATGCCACGAAATTGACATGAACTGGGGGGGAAGTTGGGGGACAGACGCAACCATTGACAGCAAAACAAAAGAACAGTACCTTGTCAGTTCGCTAATGGAAGAAGCCATCTATTCAAGCATGATGGAGGGTGCTTCCACAACACGGAAAGTGGCAAAGGAAATGCTCAGAAAAAAAGTTGCACCAAAAGACAAGTCACAACAGATGATTCACAACAATTATCAAACTATCCAATTCATCATAGCCCATAAAAATGAGCCTCTGACGGAAGACTTGTTGCTACACATACACCGCCTAATGACAGAAAACACGATGCTGTCACCTGATGACGCAGGCAGGTTTAGAACAAACAATGATGTTGTGGTGGAAAATGGCATCACACACGAAACCGTCCACACTCCACCTTCATACGATGAAATCCCTCAATTCATAAATGACCTCTGCCTTTTTTTCAACCAGAATGATGACAAGCAATTTATCCACCCAATCATTCGTGGAATCATCATTCATTTTATGATATCATACATACACCCATTTGCCGACGGCAACGGGCGAACAGCCAGAGCCATGTTTTACTGGTACATGCTTCGGAAAGGATATTGGCTCACAGAATATCTGTCAATTTCAAGAGTGATTGCAAAATCAAAAAAGTCGTATGAAAAGGCATTCCTGTATGCCGAAGCCGACCAAATGGATATAGGCTACTTCGTGGCATATAACCTGAGGGTGCTTGAGCAATCATTCCAACAGCTCCAAAACTACATCAAGAGAAAACAATCAGAAAAAAACGATGCACTAATTCTGATGCAAATAGGAGACATAAATGAGCGACAAGCACAAATAATCAAGCACTTCGACAACTCACCCAATGCGATGCTTACCATCAAAGACATACAAACTAAATTTATGATTAGTCCAACCACTGCAAAAGCAGATGTTACGAGACTAGTAGAAAGAGGCATCCTGGCAGAAATAGCCCTAAATAAAATAAAAAGAGGGTATATTAAAGGCGGCAATTTTAACGATGCATTGTCTAAACACTAACCACCTTACTCTTTCCAATTCTTTCCAATGTTTGCAAAACTGGAAAGAATTGGAAAGGTATTTTGTTGTTGGGGATATCTATATTAAGGGAGAATTACAATCTTCGCACCCTTAATCAAATCGGCAACAAAAGTATTGGCATCATAAATTTGCCCATTGTAGAACACACCTTGTTTCGGATTTGCATCGCCACTCCTTGCTCTGTAAAATCATAAGTTGAATAGCGGTTGCCACCTCTGCCATTTGAGATCACAATTTGTGACCTTAAAAGTTTTGTTACTTATTGTTGTATGCAAAGGTAGTGCTTTTAGCCTTTTAACCACTATTACAAAAAATCTTTCTTTGGAAAGAATTGGTTGATTTTGTGAAAAAATTGTTACTTTTTTCGGATTTTGGGGCGGGGTGCTTGTGAGTTTTGAGGCTGTGGCATAAATTTGCGAACAGTTTATAAAACCCTACCATTATGAAAACTATCTTGATTTCACTACTCATGCTCACGGCAACAGTTACCCGTGCGCAAATCACTATCGCTGAACCCAAATTTGAACAAGAGGCTACCATCGTGATGAACGACACCGCTGGCGTGGAACTCCAACTGGAATACGCCAAACAGAAAAGAACGGAAAACGTGGGGACAGCCATTCTATTTGGCGAGGGCAACAAGAGCCTGTATTACGAGATTTCGGGCGCGAAATCGCCTGTGACGCTGAGCAACGACTACTACGAGAAGGATTTGCAGTTGATTTTCTCGTGGTCCGACAACAGGCTTTCGCCAAAGCGTCTGATTCAGATTTACCCTCTTGAGATTCAGAAGAAGCGTCGCATCTACAATGTGGGCGACTACAATGTGGTTTCCAACACCGAGACTTACGGTCAGGAGAATTGCGTGAAATTCACCGCAGAGAAATACGGCGACCACTCCTATCTAATCACCATTCCTCAAAGCGAACTGACGGCGCTGAGAGACGGAAATTTGAATGAGGCGAAAAAATTCGGCAAGCAATATCTGATTCACATCATAGCACCTGCCACCAACAACACTTCCGCCACCGAATGTTTCCTCACCTTCGGCATTGAGAAGCCCACCCTCCCCCAACTCAACTATATGAACACCCTACACAACTATATGAAAACCGTACACAAAAGTTCACAGAAATAACCGACAAACGCCAGCGCTATTGCGTCGGCGTTTTTGGGGTTCAGTGGATAAATGCTGGGGGCACAGAAACAAAAAACATACAAAACAGCCTTTCGGCGATGCCAGTGCTTCGCACCTATCGTTAGTGCTGTGCCATGTCTGATTTCAAGCTGGGGCTTGAATCAGCCACACCACACCACCAACGCCGCCCTCCACAGCGAGGGCGGTGGCATCGCCAAAAGGATAAAAACCGCTCGCCTTCGGCGAAAAACCAAACTTCAGAAATCTCAATTTGCGTTAGATAAGATAAAAAAGCATCAGCGGGCGCATCATAACGTAGGGACATGCCTTTGGCATGTTTCGATGCAAACGTACAATGTATCAGCGCATTGGAAACATGCCAAAGGCATGTCCCTACGCTATGGCGTTATCGATTCGGCAACATTGCGTAATCTATCCCCAGAAATTTTCCACTGAGCTAGCACTCAGAATAATCTGGGCTATCGTCTTAACTTCTTAACTTCTTCAACTCCTTAACTTCCGAACTCCCAAATTTCTCTCTTAACATTTTTTTTGAAAAAAAAGTGGGAAAAATTTTGGTATTATTGAAAATGATTGTAATTTTGTAATCGTTACAAATATATAACTAATTCAATTATTCGTGAACACTGCAAAACAACAACTCGTGAACCATGGCGTGCATCCCTCGGTGCAGCGCATCGCTATCATGAAGTATCTCATGGAGTATCGCACTCATCCCACTGTGGACACAATCTACACCGACTTGCTGCCCATCCTCCCTACGCTTTCGCGTACCACAGTATATAACACACTTGAGCTGTTTTGCGAAAAGAATGCGGCAATGTCGCTCACCATCGACCGCCGCAACATTCGCTACGACGGCTGCGTGAAGCCCCACGCACATTTTATGTGCAATGGCTGCGGAAGGGTGTTTGATGTGGAAATCAATGAGCATGTGCGAGCGCACCTCTACGATAGCGACCAGTATGCTGTGGAGAAAGTGGAGCTCAACTTCAGCGGGCTGTGTCCAGAGTGCCTCGAAGAACAGAAAAAGTTACAGTAAAAACAGAAATAACTAATAAATAAATAATTACAACTAATTCACTACAATTATGGCTAAAAAATGGATTTGCACAGTTTGCGGTTATGTGCATGAAGGTGAAACCGCTCCCGAACGTTGCCCACAATGTGGAGTACCAGCAGATAAGTTTAAACTCATGAACGAGGATGGTATTCAATTCGCTTGCGAACACGAACTTGGCACTGCTAAGGGCGTTGACGAAGAAATTCTCCAAGGTTTGCACGACAACTTCATGGGCGAATGCACCGAAGTGGGTATGTATATCGCTATGAGTCGCCAAGCCGACCGCGAAGGTTATCCTGAAATCGCCGAGGCTTTCAAGCGCTACGCTTGGGAAGAAGCAGAGCACGCAGCTAAGTTTGCAGAATTGCTCGGCGAAGTGGTTTGGGACACCAAGACCAACGTTGAAAAGCGTATGATGGCAGAATCTGGCGCTTGCGAAGGTAAACTCGCTATCGCTAAGAAGGCTAAGCAACTCAACCTCGACGCTATCCACGACACCGTACACGAAATGGCTAAGGACGAAGCGCGTCACGGCAAGGGCTTTGAAGGCTTGTTTAACCGTTACTTCAAGAAATAATCATATCTTATCAAAATCAGTATCATCATGAAAGAACTTAAAGGTACAAAAACCGAAAAAAACCTGATGGAAGCCTTCGCTGGCGAATCACAGGCTCGTAACAAGTACACTTACTTTGCCTCAAAGGCAAAAAAAGATGGCTATGTGCAAATTGCAGCTCTCTTTGAAGAAACTGCCAACAACGAAAAGGAACACGCTAAACTGTGGTTCAAACTCCTTGAAGGCGGTGCTATAAAGGGAACTCTTGAAAACCTCAAGGCTGCCGCTCAAGGCGAAAACGATGAGTGGACCGACATGTATCCACGTATGGCAAAGGAAGCTCGCGAAGAGGGCTTCGAAGAAATTGCCAACATGATGGAAGGTGTAGCTGCTATCGAAAAAGAGCACGAAGAGCGCTACCGCAAACTGCTGAAGAACATCGAAGACAAGGTGGTGTTCTCACGCGATGAGGAATGTATCTGGCAGTGTGCCAACTGCGGTCATATCCACGTGGGCAAGCAAGCCCCAGAGGTGTGCCCAGTATGCAACCACCCACAAGCTTACTTCCAAATCAAAGCCGAAAACTATTGATGATCACGATTTTCAATTAAGCGTCTAAGAAAAAGAAAGCCGATTACAATGCGAATCGGCTTTCTTTTTTATCTTTTTGGAGGGCGATTAGGAGCGATTAGGAGCGATTTTGAGCACTCGGAGGCTTAAAAAATCTAATTTCTAACCTCTAATTTCTAACCTCTAATTTCTAATCTCTTACATCAGTTTTTTTAGGAGTTTTTCGATGCGGCGGTGGCTTTGCACGAGGCGGCCCCAGGGGATGCGACCGTTTTTCACGTTTTTCACAATCAGGTCAACGAGGCGGAAAGGGCGGTCGGCTTCAAAGCCGGTGTTGATGTTGTTGCCCACGCAGAGCAGGTCGCAGCCAGCATTGATGGCAAGCACGAGGGCGTTTTCGATGTCGTATTTCTTGATGATGCCCTCCATATACATATCGTCGCTCACCACCACGCCATCGTAGCCCAGCTGCTTACGGAGCACACCGTCGATGGTCTTGCGTGAGAGCGTGGCAGGGTGTTCGGGGTCGATGTTGGCGTTGATGATATGCGCAGTCATCACCATATCCACCTTGCCCTTCTTGATCAGTTTGCGGAACGGTTCGAGTTCGGCAGGGGTCCAAGTGTCGGTCACGTCAACGAATCCCCAGTGCGAGTCGCCCAAGGCGTTGCCGTGTCCGGGGAAGTGCTTCACCACATTGAGAATGTGGCGGCGGTGCATCTCGTCGATTTGAATGCCAGCCTGACGCACAATCACATCGGCATCGGAGCCAAAACTGCGGTGGAGCTTGCCGATAGGCGGACACTCAGGATTGAGCACGTCGAGCACCGGGGCGAGATTCAGATTCACGCCGCTCGAAGCCAGTTGCTCGGTCATCAGTCGTGCGTAATGCTTTGTGGTGTCGCGATTGTCGAGATTGCCCAAATATTCTGCTTCGGGGAGTTTCTCATATCCGTAGGCAGGTTTCAGACGCTGCACACGGCCACCTTCCTGGTCGGCGGCGATAAGCAAAGGATAGTCGGCAAAGGCTTGCAGGTCGGCTGTGAGTTTGGCGAGCTGTTGGTGCGAAGTGATATTGCGCGAGCCCAGTTTCGCGGTGCCTGTCAAGTCGATGTCAAACAGCACGATGCTGCCCACCTTCAGGTCACGGATATAGCGCGCCGCATCGCTTTCGGCATCCACGGTGTTGCCCTTGAAGCCCACCATCAGCATTTGTGCGGCATAACGGCGCAGTTGTTCATCGCTCGGAATTTGAGCCTTGATAGCGAACGCCGCCATCAGCACGGCGGCGAGTGAAAGAAAAAGTTTACGTTTCATGAGGAGTTGGTAGTTAGTAGGAAATGGAAAAAAGTCTAATAGTCGGAGCGTGCTGTAGCGATTGATTGCGCTGTTCGCGTTCGTGTTGACTGTTAGACTTTTTTTATACTCTTATATATATTACTGTGCGGCTTTTTAGTCGAAGAAGTGGAAGAAGAAATAGCAGGCTATCCACTCGTAGCGCACGCTCTGTGCGTAGCCAATAATCTTCTTGTCGGCATCGTAGATTTTGCCGCTGCGGTCGATGTTGCCCAAAATGCGGCTCTCGCCGTCGCGCACTGTGCCATCGTTGAGGATATAGCCAATGCGCTCATTGTCGTTGTTGTAGATTTGCAGACCCTTGATAAGTCCGATTTGCTTGCTGTTTTTGTTGCGAATCACCCCATCGCGGTCGAAGAATCCGATAGGGCGTGAATCGTTGTCGCGCACCGTGCCATTAGGCGAGATGCGGCCTATGTTGTGATGGTTGGCATCGCGGATAGTTTGCGCCCCAGCCTGTGGAGCGAAATTAGCCGTGAGGGCCATCAGCAGCACCATCATTATGAATCTTAAAGCCTTCATTGTTTTATGAGTTATTAACCATCTGCAAAGGTAAAGCAAAAAAAATTAACTACCAACTCACTTCACCTTTTACACCCTCTTTGACTCCCCACCACCCCCAAAAGTTTAATTTCGTGTTTCAGAAATATGGTGAGAATGAGCAGACTTAGTAGCTATTTTCGGGTAATTATTTTTGCAAATCACGGTGGATTTGTGGATTTTGAAAAAAAAGTGTACCTTTACAAATTAAGGTTCGCACATGATTGCAAGCGAAGTTCTGAAAAATTCAAAAATAGGAGCAGGTATTTATTCATAATCGTATAATTAGGTATGATACTATCATCTTTCAGCTACAAAGAGTCGGGGTGGGAGCTTGTAGAGCTTGCCCCACTGAGTTCTGTGAATTTGCTTGTTGGAAAAAATGCCACAGGCAAGTCGCGTTCTTTAAGAGCTATTCACAATATCACAACTTTTCTTCAGATGAAAGATTACTTGATGGACTCTCGCTCATTTGAGGCTAATCTGACATTTATCTCACAAGAGGCGGGTGACTGGAAATTGGAGTATTCCTTTAAGATTAATGAAGGAGTGGTGGAGAAAGAAGTGCTTACAGTGGGTGATGAGACCTTAATTACGCGCAGCAAAACAGGTGTGAAGTATAAGGATGAAACGATTAATCCACCTTCCGATAAACTTGTGGCTCAAATCCGCCGTGATAAAGACCAATTTCCTGAGATAGAAATGCTGATGCTTTGGGCAGAAGGAGTGATTTTTGTGAATTGCTCAGAGATAAATGCCCACACGCTGCTCGATACGGGTAAAGTGCAGAATGTGTATTCGTTCAGCCATTTGGTTGACTCTTTGTCGGCAACCGACCATAAGATGGTTTTAAATCATGCGCAAACATTAGGATTCAACATATCGAGCATCAAAACCGTGGAAGCGGTGAAAGGTGTAAGACTTGTGCAAATTAAAGAGAAATCGGTGGCAAACGAGATGATTGATGCGCAATTATCGAATGGTATGCTGCGAACACTTTATCTTCTCTGCTTCGCATCGGTAATGAAGCACAACAAGAAATTGAGTATGCTTCTCATCGACGACCTCGGCGAGGGGCTTGACTATCGCCGCTCTGTGGCTTTGGGAAAGATTATTTTTGATGATTGCAAGCAAAATGGTGTGCAGCTCATAGTGTGCTCTAACGATGCGTTTTTAATGGACATCGTGGATATAGACCACTGGCAGGTGCTTAGCCGAAAGAATAGCAGGGTGACCACTATCAATTCACAAACACACCCTGGCTTGTTCAGAGAGTTTAGGATGACGGGGTTGAGTAACTTTGATTTGTTTTCTTCAGATTTCATAGATAGCTATTTGAAAAGAGAGGGAAAATGAAATATGCAGTTTATGTAGAGGGGAAAGCAGAACTTCTGTTTGTGGCAGATGTGCTGGCGAAATATTCCAACTACGACCCTATGGTTGTAGGGTTTAGGTGCATTAATCTGAACGACGACAGTTTTGAGTATGTTCAGTTCCCAATGCAGGGCGATGTGGAAACTTCGCGTGATTTCTACCAAATCGTGAATGTGAATAATGATGGTTTGGTGATTTCAAAGCTCAGAAAAGACATCCCCAACCTCGTTAAGCAAGGATACGAAATTATTGTTGGGTTGCGAGATGTGTTTAGTGCCGACTATAAGTTGCTTTGTGCTCATCAGCAAGTTAATATGGAGCTTATCAGTGAAATGCATGAAGTGCAGTCTGGGCAGTTGAATGTGGTAGAGGGCGCAGATGTGCGTCTGCATTATGCCATTATGGAATATGAAACGTGGATGATGGCTCTAATGGGCAATTATGTAAGTTCAAAAGGTGGCGATTTTGCTAAAATTCTTGAAAAGATTGGTATTGATCCGAATTCGGATTTTGAGCAGGAAATTTATCACCCCTACAACAAAGTGCAGGAGGTATATAAGGCTGTGAACGAACGCTACGGCAAGCACGAGAGCGACCATTTAGCGTTTTTAGCTTCGGTAGCGGTCGCAGATTATGAGAAGTTGCGCCATTCGGGGCGATGTGCGTCGTTTAAGCACTTTATTGACAGTTTGCTTTTAAATAATAACTAATAAGCTTTTATAGATATGAAACGGATTGGATTGTTGGTTTTGGTCGGTGTGTGGTCGGTTTTGGGCTTTGCACAGGAGAGTGTGGTGGATAGCGTGCAGATGGATTTGAGGCAGGCGTTTGAGCAAGTGGCGGCATTGGAAGGGTTTGAGGCGCTTTCGCAGAGCGATGTGGAAGGCATCACTGGATTTCAGTTGGGCAAGTGCGAGGGCACAGTCCACGGCAACGCCAGCCATCGCGACGAGGTGCTCCAAATTTTTTCCGCACTGCCAGCCGATGCGCTCTACAGCGAAGAAGTGACCAGCAAAAACAAAATCACCCGCTTCTATATCACCACCGATGAGCATGGCAAGAGCAGTATGCTCTACGCATTCGTGGGCCTCGGCGGTAACGACCTGATTGTGATTCTTTATGAAGATGGCGATTTGAAGAAATACCGGGAAATAGCCGACAAAATCAAATAGGCACCAGCGGGCAATATCTACACTTTACGCAACTGTACTGAAAAAAATCACATTTTTTTGGTGCGGTTGTGTAATGCTTTGTGGGGTAGGGCATCTTTTTTCGGAAAATATCATTAACTTTGCACGAATATAGGCTTTTGCGAAAGGATTATGCAAGTGATATACGCATTTTGGTATATCAATGGGCTTTTGCAAGAGCTCAAAAGGCATTTTCGTTAAACGGATAATAAATAAAAAATCCAAAATAAAGTGAAAAAGTACAGACTTATCGACAACGTGATCGGTTGGCTCGTGTTTGTGGTGGCAGCAATCACTTATCTGCTCACCATTGAGCCTACTGCGAGCTTCTGGGACTGCCCGGAATTTATTGCTCAGGCATTTAAGAGTGAGGTGGGACACCCCCCCGGCAACCCAATCTTCATTCTTGTGGGCCGCTTTGCCGCCAACTTTGCTGGTGGCGATGTGATGGCGGTTTCGAAGTGTGTGAATGCCATGTCGGCGCTGCTGAGTGCCGCCACCATCCTGTTCCTGTTCTGGACCGTGACCCACCTTGTGAAAAAACTGGTGGTGAAAGACGGCGAGGAAGACGGCATGACGCTCACCCAATACCTCGTGGTGATGGGCAGTGGCGTGTGTGGTGCATTGGTTTACACATGGAGCGACACCTTCTGGTTCTCTGCCGTTGAGGCTGAGGTTTACGCATTCTCATCGTTCTGTACCGCCCTTGTGGTGTGGCTGATGCTCAAGTGGGAAGACCAAGCCGACGACCCTCGCAGCGACCGCTGGATTATCCTCATCGCTTATGTGTTTGGTTTCTCGCTGGGTGTGCACCTGCTCACCCTGCTCTGCATTCCAGCCCTTGCGCTCATTTTCTACTACCGCAAATGGAAAGAAACCACCGTTAAGGGATCACTTATCACGCTGCTCGTATCGTTTGCCGTGATTGTGGCTATCCTCTACGGTCTGGAACCAGGCTTCGTGGAACTCGGTGGCTACTTCGACCTCCTTTTCGTGAACACCTTCGGCATGTCGTATAACTCAGGTGTGCTCTTCTACGCATTCCTCACGCTTGCCATCTTCTCCTGGGCTATCTATGAAATCTACAAAGGCACCAACGCCACGCTCATGCGCGTATCGTTCCTGCTCGCTATCGTGATTTCGGGTATGCTCTTCATTGGCGACAACTTGCTCATTCCACTGGTGCTCGTTATCGCCCTCGCTGTGTATCTCTTCAAATTCATGAAGAAGGTGCAACGCCGCATCATGGCTAACATTCTCATTAGCTCGCTGATGATTTTCATCGGTTTCTCATGCTATGCGCTGATTATTATCCGCTCAAGCGCCAACTTGCCATTGGACGAAAACTCGCCCAACACTATGTTTGCGCTCAACAGCTACTTGAGCCGTGACCAGTATGGCAAAACTCCATTGCTCTACGGCCCTGTATATACCGCCGGCTCTCCACAATACCAGAGCAACAGCCAGGGCATGGCTTCCACTCGCTTCAAGAAAGGCGCCAAGCAATGGGCGCGCGTGGTGAAGACCTCGGCTGACCAGCCTGACCAATATGTGGGCACTGGCTACGCAAAAGACCCTGTATATCCAAGCGAAATGAATATGCTGTTCCCTCGCATCTGGTCGACTGCCCATGCAAACTACTACAACACATATTTCGACACCGAGAACAAGCCATTCAGCGAAACCCTCGCCACTATCATCGTGGATGAGAACGGCAACCCCGATACCCGATTCAACCAGTCGCAACAAATGCTTCCAAAGCCTTCGTTCTTCAACAACATCGAGTTCTTCCTGGGTTATCAGCTCAACTACATGTATATGCGCTACTTCCTGTGGAACTTCGCAGGTCGCCAAAACGATGTGCAGGGCTTGAACTGCGAAATGGGCGATGTGACCCGTGGCAACTGGATTACCGGTTTCAACTTCTTGGACAACGCCCGCCTCGGCGACCAAGAGTTGCTTCCTGCTGAATATGGCAAGGAAAACAAGGGACACAACGTGTTCTACTGCCTGCCTCTGTTGCTCGGCATCATCGGCTTGCTGTGGCAAGCATTTGCCGGCAAGCGCGGCATTGAGCAATTCTGGGTGGTGTTCTTCCTGTTCTTCATGACAGGTATCGCCATCGTGCTCTACCTCAACCAACCACCATTGCAACCTCGTGAGCGCGACTACGCCTACGCTGGTTCATTCTATGCCTACGCCATCTGGGTGGGTATGGGCGTGGCAGGCCTGTGGAGCTTTGTGGTGAAGCTGCTCAACCGTGGCAAGAAGGCTAAGAACGAGGCTGAGGCTGAAAAGCTCTTTGCTGAGGCTGCTGCCACCACTCCATCGAAGGCGATGGCATTTGTGGCTGTGGTTATCGGCCTGATTGTGCCATTGCAGATGGTGAGCCAAACTTGGGACGACCACGACCGCTCATATCGCACCGCCGCACACGACTTCGGCATGAACTACCTGTCGAGCCTTGATGAAAACGCTATCATCTTCACCAATGGCGACAACGATACATTCCCACTGTGGTATCTCCAGGAAGTGGAAGGCTACCGCACTGATGTGCGCGTGGTGAACTTGAGTTACCTTTCCACCGACTGGTACATCGCACAGATGCAGCGCGCTGCCTACAAGTCGGCTCCACTGCCAATGATGGCCGACTCGCTCAGTTACGCCTACGGCAACCGTGGCGGCACCACCATCGAAGACGATGGTCTCTTCAACATCCTTTCAGTGACCGACGCGTTGAAGAAATTCTACGCAGCCGACGCCGAACGCGATGAAGACGGCATCGTGCGTGGCAAGCTCGAAAGCGGCAAGTTCTTCATCAACTCAAATGCCGACGCAGCCGTTAAGGCTGGCGTGATTTCGGCTGGTATGCGCGACTTGGCAGAAGACCAACTCAACATTCCATTTGCCGACGCACACCAGAACGGTTGGGCTTCAGCAAGCGATATGATGATGCTCGACCTCGTGAACGCAAGCATCACTCAAGGCTGGAAGCGTCCTGTTTACTTCGCTTGCACCGTGAGCGACGACATGTACGCAGAGTTCGCTCCATATTTGCAACTCACCGGTATGGCTTACCAAATCACTCCTCTCCGCACTCAAAACTACGGCGACGAGATTGTGGCAAACACCGACAAGATGTATAAGAATGTGACCACCAAATTCCGTTGGGGCGGTCTCGACACGCCAGAAGGCCGTGCCGGCAAAATCTACCTCGACGAAACTGTGCGCCGTATGGTCAACACCACTCGCACCATGATGATTACGCTCGCCAACAGCCTCGTTGACGAAGCCACAGCGGCACAAGATGCGAAGAAGGATGGCAAGGCTACTATCTATGGCGAGAACGTTGACAAATTCTTCGCCGACCGCGTGGCCAAAGCTGAAAAGGTGCTTGCGCTCATGCAAGACAAGATGAGCGAAAAGGCTTGCGCATACTCGTTCAACAACCGTATGCAGATGGGCCGCGTTTACGAATCGCTCTACCAGCTCACCAACAAGGAGGCATATCGCAAGTCGGCTATCGCGCTCGTTGAGGGTGATTTGATGCAGTTCAGCCAATACGCCGTGTTTGCTCAACGCCTGAGCGAGAAATATCCAATGCTCAGCACTTGCAACATCGACAATTACTTGGCTCACAGTTATCTGCCACAGTTGCTGATGTTCTACGAGCAAATCAACAAGGCTGGCTATCCAGTAATGCTGAAGAAGTTGGCAGCTAAGGGCGTTGACACTCGCGCCGTGCAAGCCTCCATTCAGATGATGCTTCAACAGCAATCGCAGCCACAGCAGCATCAGGAAGATGCCGCACCTGCCGATTCCACCATGCCTGAAGGCTTTGCCGACAGCGGCTTGGTGGGAATGCTTGGCGGCTTGCCGAACGACGAAGAAGAATAAAACGATTTGATTATATCACCATAAAGGGCGGAGTTTTAGGGCTGCCGCCTTTTATGGTTTTTTTATCAACTGAAAAAATCCTCTTTTCTATAGTTATGATGGGTATCAAACGCTATCTTAATCGCCTGGTGGAGCGTCCGCCATTGCTGTATCGAATGTTGTTCCCCGAAACGGTGTGGCGTCTGCATTTCAAGCCTCGCACCGTGTATCTCACTTTCGACGACGGACCTATCCCCGAAATCACCCCCTGGGTGCTCGACACGCTCGACCACTACGGTGTGAAAGCCACATTCTTCTGTGTGGGCGAAAATGTGCAGCGCAATCCCGAACTGTTTCAAGAGTTGCTGCGCCGTGGCCACAGCGTGGGCAATCACACGATGAACCACATGCAGGGCGCAAAGGTGAGCACGAAGGTGTATCTCCACAATGTGTTTCAAGCCAACGAACTGATACATTCGTCGCTGTTCCGACCGCCACACGGCTTGCTCCGCTGGGCACAGTCGAAGGTGCTGCGCTCGCGCTTTGCCATCATCATGTACGACCTCGTGAGCCACGACTACAGCCGCAAGCTCACAGGAGAGCAGGTGTTTGAGAATGTGAAGCACTTTGCGCGCAACGGCTCCATCATCGTGTTTCACGATTCGCTGAAAGCAGAAAAAAATATGAAATATGCGCTTCCCCGCTCCATCGAGTGGCTACGCAAAGAAGGTTACGAATTTGCAAAAATCCCAATGTCGCATAGGTGATGACATCAAGGCCGAGGCGCTTCGCCTGGGTTTTGATGCTGTGGGGTTTGCCCATGCCGCTCCTGTGAGTCATGAGGCAGCCAAGGCATTCACGCAATGGATTGCCGAAGGCAAGCACGACTGTATGCAGTGGGCTACCAACTACACCGACTTGCGGCTCGACCCCACACGCCTTGTGGAAGGTGCGCAAACGGTGATTTCGCTGGCGGTGAACTATCTGCCGCAACAAATCCAAGAGGCTGATGCGCCGCAGGTGGCGCGCTACGCCTACGGCACCGACTATCACGAGGTGGTGCGCGACATGGCGCGCCAGCTGGCGGCGTATATCAAGGAACGCACTGGGCACGAATCGCGTGTGTGTGTGGATAGTGCGCCCATTCTCGAACGCTACTGGGCGCAGCAGGCTGGGCTTGGGTTCATCGGGCTCAACACGCTGCTCATTATCCCCCAGCGTGGCTCGTTCTTCTTCCTGTGTGAATTGGTGACCACTCTGCCGCTCACCCCCGACGCTCCTTGCACCCTCACCTGTGGCGATTGCCACGCTTGCGAGCGCCGTTGCCCCGGTGGCGCATTGAGCGGAGGCGTGCTCGATGCCGCCCGATGCCTATCGTGCCAAACCATCGAAAACCGATCCGAACATCTCCCTGAATGGGTGAACGAGAAAATAGGGAATCACCTCTACGGCTGCGACGAGTGTCAAATCGCTTGTCCCCACAATCGCCACGCCACCCCCACGGCGCACCCCGAATTTCAAGCCAGAGAGGGCGTGCTACACCTCACCACCCAACAAGTGCTCAGCATGACGCAGGAGCAATTCTCCGCCACCTTCCGCCACAGCCCCATCAAGCGCGCCAAACTCGCCGGCCTCCGCCGCAATGCCCAAGCCCTCACCAATCCCAAAAAATCCTAAACCACTAATTAAATAGATCGTCGAGTAGCACTTGGTTGTTCACGATAGAAGAGTGTTTGCCCTGTTTCACCCCATAGGTGGTTACGAAAGTGTTGCTAATGCCTTTTTTGCACTTGGTGGAGGCGCAGAAATCAGCCATGCGGTTGCGCAGACGCTCGGCGTATGCTTTTGTGATTTCAAAAGGAGCGTTGCTAAATTTCATTTCGCAGAGGTTCACAATGCGGTCGGCACGGTCGATGATGAGGTCGATTTGCGAGGTTTCGTTTTTCCATTGCGAAACCGAAGAGGCAATGCCGCTGATGCCCAAGGCATCCTTGATCTGGGGAAGATGCACAAGGCAAAGGAGTTCGAAACTGAAGCCTTGCCATGCCGAAACCGATGCCGAAAGCATATTGTTTGACCACCATTTCGGGTCCATATCACGGTTGTTGGCAATGTATTTAAAGTAGAAAAGTGTGTAGAAGTCGATAAGGCGGTAAGTCAATCCTCGCACCTTTTTCCCGTATTGCTGATAACATTCAATAAAACCACACTTCTCAAGATTGTTGAGGTATTGCGTCAGGGCACTACTCTTGATTTTTGTGTTTTCTGCAATCTCGGCGCGTGTGAGCCCTTTGCGTTTTCGAGCGAGGGCTTCAACGATTGCCACATATAACTGTGCGTTGGAGAAAAGGGCGTGATAGAGTTCGCCAAATTCCAGTCGGAGTGATGCGTTGCGTGAGAAAAACAGTTCGTCAACATTTTGTGCAAAACTTTTGCTTGTGTCAAGCAGACTGAGGTAAAAAGGCACGCCACCCAGCACCATATAGGTTTGGGCGATTTGGAAGCGGTCCCAGTGTGCTCCTGCGAAAGTGAGATATTCTTCAACCTCTTTGAGCGAGAACGGCTCCAATACTATCTGTTTGGTGATGCGGGCGTGAAGTCCGCCTTTGTTTGCCACAAGTTTGTCGTTCATCCACGATGTGGCAGATCCGCTTGCAATGAGCATCACATCGTCTTGGAGTGCGCCCCAACTGTTCCAAAAGTATTCCAAAGCCTCCACAAAATCGGATTTTGCGGCATCAATCCATGGCATTTCGTCGATGAAGATGATTTTTCGCTTGCCATCCTTTGAGGCGATGCCTTGCAGCAGTTCCTGCAATGCCTCAAATGCTTCAAACCAGTTCGCTGCGGTGGTTGCTGCGGTGGGGTTGTAGCCGTATTGCCTTAGGGCAATGCTAAACTTGTGCAGTTGTTGAGTGGTGGTCAGATTATGGCCGCCAGTGTAATAAAAAGCATATTGGTCGGCATACACGCTGTTCACCAGAAAGGTTTTTCCGATGCGTCGGCGGCCAGTCACAATCACAAACTCTGCTCTATCAGATGTGTAGCAGCGATTCAGTTCGTCTATTTCGCGCTCTCTTCCTATTAATTTGCCCATCGTGTTTTTTGCTTTTTTGGTTTGACACAAAGATAGATAAAAAAATCGAGATAATTTCAGAAAATGTGGATAAATTGAAATTATCTACATCAAAAAGCGTAGATAATTTCAGAAAACGCGAGTAAATTGAAATTATCTACCCCAAAAAGCATAGATAATTTCAGAAAATCCCACTTTTGTGGTTTTTTTTGCGGTACTGAAAAAATCATCTTTCAGCAGTTGCCCCATCGCCACCCTCCCCACAAAAATCCGCCTCCCAATCCAGAGATAAGTCAACGAGCACTCGGAGCACTCCGACAATAAGAAATAAAGAACACCAATTAAATCCATTACAACCCGATTTACACCAATTATTATTTTCGGTGTTAATAGGATTTAAATGGATTTAATCGGCTTTTATGCCATCGTTGTCAGAGCTAAAGGTGCCGTCTTAACTTCTTTAACTTCTTAACTTCTTAACTTCTGAGTTTAATTTCTTTTCTCTCACAGGGGTGATATTGCTGTTTTTTTGGTCATTATCTGCAATGGAGGAGGAAAAAAGGAGTGTGGGGGAGTGTGCAACGAAAAAAATGATTAACTTTGCCCCCACAATCAAAATACATATATAATTATGAAAAGAATTTTATCTATTGCAATTATAGCCATCATGGCACTTGCCAACGTGGCTCATGCGGAAGAGAACAAGGGCGGAAATGTGGAGTTTGAAATCACTGGTGGTGTGCAAGCCGCTACTATCAGCTATGGCACCATCGTGTCGCGTGTGGGTTTCCATGCCGGTTTGCGTGCTTCGAAAGACTTCAAGTTCTTTACCCCAGAAAATGCCATCTACGGCAATGTGGCTGCGCTGATTTCGCTCAAGGGCGGTAAGCTCGAAAACGACAAGGGCAAAACCGTTTACAATCCCTACTATCTCGAAATCCCTATACACGCCGGTTATAGCCACGTTATCAGCGAGAACGCCAAGTTCTACTACGAAATGGGTCCATACTTCGCTGTGGGGCTTTTCGGTAAGACCGACGGCAAAACCGTGTTCGACGACCTCAATTTCCGTCGCTTCGACTTCGGTTTGGGCTTGCGTACGGGCGTTGACTTCTACAAGCACTTCTCGCTGGGCTTGGGCTACGATGTGGGCTTGATCAACGTGCAGAAGGGCACAGGAGCCAACAAAAACTTCTATGTGTCGGCTGGCTATAAGTTCTAAAACGAATATTCATAACACCAACGATATGGGCTCGTAACGCATGCGTTTCGGGCCCTCGTTACATTTTGGCGTTGCCATAATTGCCATTTTGGTGGTATCTTTGGCGCTATTGTTAAACCTCGGTGACAATTCGCCGTCTAATCCGCGATGTAATAAGAAATGACAAAATGATTTGAAACTTAATTTTTTAGCATGAAAAAAGAACTAAAAAAATCTCGTGCCCTTACAGCGTGGGCTGTGATAGTGGCTGTTGTGTGTATGGTGCCAATGCTGGCATCGTGCCAAAAGCCTCTGCCCACACCCGAAGGCATGCCCCTCGACCGTGTGCAGCTGATGACTGCCACTGGCGAACTGGCAACTGTGGAATACACCGTGTCGAAAATTATCAAGGCAAAAGACTGCACTTGGTGGAAAATTGGCGAAAAGCGTGTGCTTTTCAAGTGCAACGCTTATCTGCAAGCGGGTGTGGACATGGCTGGCTACGACGACAGCAAAACACGCATCGACTCGTCGGCTATGGCAATCACCGTCACGCTGCCAAAGGTGAAAATCCTCTCGTGCCGTATGCCTTTCGAGGAAATCCGACTTGTGGAAAACGAAGCCACAGGTTTCCGACACCAGTTCTCGGCAGAAGAGCGACAACTCCTGCTCCAGCAGGGCGAGCAGTCGATTCTTGCCGATGTTGACAGTGGCAAATATGCCATCCTTGCTGATGCCGAGCGCAACACTCGCATCTTTTTCGAGCGTATGCTCACCCGATTGGGATATAAAAGTGTAACCATTAAATTTGAGAAATGATGTTTAAACTCACAAAAAATATAGCCTCCACAGTGCTCTCGCTTGCCATCGTAGGCATGGTGTATCTGTTCGTGGCCGACACCTACAAGTGGTGGCCATTCGAGAGCGTGACCGAAACTGTGAAAATCGACGAAACACCCAACGTGGTGACCGAAATCCGTGGCATCAAGAAGTTTACCACAGCGTGCTACTATGGCGATGTGACCATCTCGAAGGAGAAGGCGAGCGACAACTGGTTGAAGAACCTGCTTCGACAACGCGACCGCATCTGCCTCATAGGCCGAGGCACCATTCGTGCCGGCTACGATTTCGAGAAACTCCCAGCCGACGCGGTGAAAATCAGCGGCGACACCCTGCGTGTGAAACTTCCACCTGTGGAGGTGCTCGACACCATCTGCAACCCGAAAGACTGCGAGGTGTTTATCGACGACGGCAACTGGCCCCACGACCGGGTGCAATCGATTCACGCCGACCTGCAAAACGTGCTGGTGGACGATGCTTTGAAATGCCACATCATAGCCAAGGCATCAAAATCAGGCAAGGCCCAACTCCAAAAGCTCTTCAAATCCTTCGGCTTCACCACCGTAATCCTCACCTAACCAAATTTCCCCTCCACGCCATTCCCACACGCCCGCACCGCAAAAGTGTCCGCCAAAATGCCACAAAATTGCGTGTCAAAACACCGCAAAAGTGTCCGACGAAATGCCACAAAATTGTATTTTTATTTTGCATTTTGTGATAAAATGATTAACTTAGCATCGAAAATAATATTTGAAAATGAGTTACTTACATCGCATAGCGGATATACAGTTGGCAGAAAGGCTTGAGGCATTTGGCGCAGTGCTGATAGAGGGACCAAAATGGTGCGGAAAAACTACCACAGCGGAGCAGATGAGCAAGAGTTCTATCAGTATGCAAGACCCTGACATGCAGGAAGAGTATGAAGTCACCGCCGCGTCTAAGCCATCGTTGCTTTTGTTGGGCGAAACGCCACGTTTGATTGATGAATGGCAAGATGCTCCTGTGATTTGGGACGCTGTTCGCACTATGGTTGACAAGCGGCAGCTACCAGGTCAGTTTATTCTTACTGGTTCTAATGTGGTGGATAAAGCAAAAATCCGCCACTCTGGAACTGGTAGGATTTCGCGTATGGAAATGCTGCCGATGAGCCTGTGGGAATCAGGAGAGTCGAATGGGAAAATCTCAATTAAAGAATTGTTCGGCAACCCCGACCTTGATATTGATGGCATCACTTCCGATATGAAGGTTGAGGATTTGATTTTTGCTGCGTGTCGTGGAGGGTGGCCCGCATTCGTTCACATGCATAGCGATTCGGCAAAATTGCTCATAGCTCGTGATTATGTGGAATCATTGTGCAGAGAGGATATTTCACGAATTGACGACAAGCAAAGAGATGAAAGGATAGCGAGGACCATTCTTCGCTCTTATGCAAGAAATATCTCCACGCTTGCAAAAAATTCTTCCATCATGGCTGATGTCGGTGCTTCGGGAGAAATGACAATTGCGAGAAGCACATTTGAGGATTATGTGGTGGCTCTTAAGCGTCTCTTTGTGATTTCAAACATTGAGGCGTGGTGTCCGGCAATTCGCAGCAAGACCGCAATTCGTAGTGGGCAGAAACGTGCGTTCGTTGATCCCTCCATTGCGGTGGCGGCATTAGAACTTACACCCCAAGCATTGATGACACAGCTAAAGACCTTTGGTTTTATCTTCGAACAGATGTGCGCAAGAGACCTCCGAGCATATACCCCTGGTTTTGGAAGGCACTTGTCGTATTATCGTGACCGATATGGCTTGGAGGCAGATTTGGTGCTTCATGTTGACAATGGGCACTATGCACTTATTGAATGTAAGTTAGGCAGCAATGAAATTGAAGATGGAGCAAAGCACTTGCTGGAGATAAAGCGACTTATTCAAGAATATAATAAGGTGGAGAAGCAAGTGCTGCTTCGAGAACCAGATTTGCTCATCGTTCTCACAGGTGGCCGTATGGCATACACACGCCCCGACGGTGTGAAAGTAATCCCCTTAGCCACCCTAAAAGACTAACGAAAGATGTAGTAAACATTTTTTTCGCAGAATATAATTATACTTTGAAATTAAAAAACTAATACAGATACAGGTATGAACAAAAAAGAACAAGAACTATTTGAAAAACTTCATAATAGTAAACTCAAAGATAGTGCGACTTTTTCCAAGCGAGGATATAGGGGATATTGGAATAGCATTGTTGACAAATATAAGGATTCTGCTCATTTCGTGTGGGAATTACTTCAAAATGCAGATGATACATGTGCTTCAAAAGTTCATTTTGAACTGTTTGATGATAAATTAGTGTTTTCGCATAACGGCAAAAGGCATTTCTCTATTACTGATGTAGAATTGGATGAAAGCTCAAATATGCCAGTCGGAGATATTAACGCTATAGTTTCAATAGGTGATTCCAACAAGGTTGGGGAAGAAAAAATAGGAAAGTTTGGCATAGGGTTTAAATCTGTTTTTGCGTACACATCGTCCCCAGAAATCTATGACGACAAGTTTAAATTTGTGATTAAGGATTATATTGTCCCAACAAATTTGGATAAGGATTATCCCGACCGCAAAAAGGGAGATACACTCTTTGTTATCAAGTTTAAAAACCCAGAAAAAGCTAAATCGGATATTTATCAAAAGCTATCAGGCTTAGAAAACCCTGTATTGTTTTTAAAGCATGTAACTTCTTTGAGGTGGAATTACGGTGTGGAAGAGCATTGTTTTTCGGTGAAGAAAAAACTTGTTTTAGAAAAGAATATTAAATGTGAGCGTGTTGAAGTTTCCAAAGACCAAAAAAGAGAGAAGATTTATTTGTTCTCTCGAAAAGTTCGTATGGAAGGCATGAAACATGATGTGTATGCAGGATACTACTTAGATAATGGTTGGATTGACACGGGGCGAAATCCTGGTATCTATTGCTTCTTTCCTACAGAGGAGTCGTATAATACGTGTTTTATCTCGCATGCTCCATTTCTGACCACGGACAATAGATGCAACATAAAAGAGGATTCTCGTAACGAACAATTTCGTAAAGAAATATTGAAATTGGCGATTGATTCTTTAGTTGTCATTAGAGATATTGGAAAAGAGAGTGGTCGCCCACTTGTGGATAATTTGATTAGGCATTATGTCAAACTCTTTTGGCATCGGAAAAATTTTTATTGGCGGAGAGATGAAAAGGTTGATTTTCTCCTTGAATATTTCCAAAAAGTGATGTCGGACCAAAAATTGCTTTACACAAAAAGTATGGACTATGTGGGTATCAGAAATGGTATGTTGTTAGCGAGTGATGACCTGCTCAATGTGTTTTCTGACAAGCAGATGCATATGCTGTTAGGACCGGAATATAAGCAAAAAAAGTTGCTGAAGTATTCTGGTGAAGTGAAAAGTTTTTTGAGGGAAGAACTCAAGGTTGAGCAGATTGAATGGGAAGATATTGCGAATAAACTTACAGAGGAATTCATGAAAAAGCAAGGTCGAAAATGGGCTGAGCAACTATATAAGGTGATACCTCAAAATAAAATTTCTGCATTTGCCCAATCGCCAATTATTCTTACAGAGATGGGTGAGTGGGTGTCGGCTTTTGATGTGGATGGTACTCCCCTTGTCTTTTTCCCAATATCCAGTGGGGGCTCTTTTACTGGTTTGCAACTGGTAGATAGAGGTCTCGTGAAGAACTACAGGATATTCTTGGAGGAGTTAGGAGTGACAGAAGCTGACTATATAGGCTATCTTAAAGCCAATATCTTCCCAAACTACACCAGTGACGCACAATACACACTTTCCGATGATGTCGCTATTTCAGATTTTGACAAAATTGTTGCCCTTTGGTCTGAAATTCCAATAGATAAGCGTGAAGCATATATTGACGAGGTACGAGCTAATCTGAAATTCAAATGCTTGGATGGTAAATATAGGGACTTTAAATGTATTTATTCCCAAACGGAGGGTTTGTTAGAGTACTTTTCCATGTCTGAGGGGTACAAGCCAATAATTGATGCTGAATTCTACTCGCAAAAAGGACATTTAGAATTTGTCAAAGAATTGAAGTTTGAAGATTCTTTAAGAATTATCCGGCGTAATTATAAAAGCTCTGAAGACTCTATTAAGCTATTCAATCAACAATGCACGGAAGAAATGTACAAACAAATTGAGGCATACGACTTCTTTCTTGATGGTTATGATACTGCTTTGTTGTCAAAATCCACATCCTCGTTAATATGGAATTCAATAACACGATACAGCGATTGTGTTGAAGCATTTCACATGCGCGTGAATTATAATATTAAAAGAGGAAGAGAAAAGAATATCCGAACTGATAACGAAAGCGTTCAATCCACGTTGTTTGTGTTCTTAACAACGAGTAAATGGATTTTTGTTGATGAGAATGAAGGACTTAAGCCTTCAGAAGTATCAGTTGAGCAATTTGCTAAACACTATAATTATAGCCAGTATAAAGAGGTAGCTACAAAGATAGGAATCTCTAACGCGGAAGAAGAGCGAAAGAAAGCGGATTTGGTGAAGAATGTTCCTTATGAACGATTGCAAAAACTTGTAGCTCAAAGTGAAGAGTCCAAGGAAGAACAATTAGAAGTAGATGATGCGAATCCCAAAGTGAAGCCGATTATTGAGTATTTGGGAAGGATGCTGTATCAAGAATATTTGGAACGAGAGGGGCTTGCTGGCTGTTGCGCAAGTGGTGAAGACGGAGGTGTTTATGATTTCAGGCTCACCAAAACCAACTGCGTAAAGTACATTGATGTTGACACCAGCACTAACAGTTTTAAAAAAGGAGTTCCCCTCCATGTTACTATAAGCCAAAACGATTTCTTGAGAAATAACCCCGAATCCGAATTTGAGATTGTGAAAGTATCGTTGCGCGATTTTGATATGTATCAATCATACGAAGAAATCAAGCATAGATTCAGCGAGAATTTTGATATTGATTCAAATGAGATGCTTAGGAAATGGTGCGATAGGGTTGTTCAAGATTACTGGTTGTGCCATGATGTGTGTGATTTTGAAGACAAAATTCACCGCTATCAAATAAAAATTGAAAGAAAAATGTGATTTTGCTTAATGTGTAAAGTGTGGAAACCGAAAATAAGGGCTAAGGTCTGAACGAAGGTCTCAAATTGAAAAAAAAGCGATTTTTGTGGACAAAATCTTGAATATTAGCGAGAAAGTTTATAACTTTGTGCCGATTTTAACGTGAAAATTGTAGAGTAATGGCGTCATACAAGTTGCCACTTAAGTCTTTGTCGATTGGTGTTCAGGAGTTTAACTACCACTTGAACGCTGCTTTTTTCAATGATATAGAAGCCACAGATGTGCGTGAAGCCAGCGTGGATGTCGTTGTGAAAGTTGACCACAAAGACGACTCGATTTATCAATTATCGTTTGAGTTTGGCGGTGAACTCACTATTCCATGCGACCGCTGCCTTGACGATATGCGGCACACCGTTGATGCGACTTACGATTTGACCGTAAAGGAAGGGGAAGAGTACGACGATAGCGACGATGAAGTGCTCGTGATACCTGGCCACTGGCGTGAACTTGATTTGACTCCGCTAATGCGCGACACTGTGTTACTCACCATTCCTATTATGCACGCGCACCCCGAAGGGGAGTGCAACGAGCAGATGCTCGACCGTCTGGAGCAGATGCGCGCGGTGAACATCACCGACGATGAGCAGCTGCACGAGGCAGAGGGCGGCATCGACCAAGAAGTGAATGCAAACAAATCTTCGGACGACGACATCGACCCACGATGGGCGGCTCTGAAGAAATTAAAAGATAACAACTAAAAAAATAATAAGAAAATGGCACATCCTAAACGTAGACAATCAAAGACTCGCACAGCTAAGCGCAGAACTCATGACAAGGCTGTAGCTCCAACTATCGCACAGTGCTCAAACTGCGGCGCATGGCATGTTTATCACACTGTATGCCCTGAATGCGGCTACTATCGTGGCAAACACGTAATGGGCGAAGAAGCAGCTGTTTAATAAGGCTACAACCCACTTGAGACTAACTCAAAAAGATTTCTGTGTATCCTGAATAACGCTGATAAAGTGCTATTTGGGATATACTTGCTTATTTAAATACACAATTTCGATATGCTTAACGCAAAGATTTCTGGTATTGCTTCCTACTTGCCCGACTACGTTCTCACCAACGATGAGCTGTCGCGCATGGTAGACACTAACGATGAGTGGATCACAACCCGTGTGGGCATCAAAGAACGCCGCATTCTCAAAAAGGAAGTGGGCTCTTCTTACATGGGTATTCAAGCTGTGAAAAAACTTCTTGAAGAAACTGGCACTAATCCCGACGATGTGGATTTGCTCATTTGTGCCACTTCAAACCCCGACTACCGTTTCCCTTCTACCGCCTCTGTGATTGCTCACGGCTGCGGCTTGGAAAAGAAATGCTACGCCTACGACATTCAGGCTGCTTGTGCAGGTTTTATCGTGGCTTCGTTCGACGCCAACGCCTACATCAAGAGCGGCTTGTACAAGAAGGTGATTGTGGTTTGTGCAGAAAAGATGTCGAGCATGGTGAACTATGAAGACCGTGCCACATGTCCTCTTTTCGGCGACGGTGCAGCAGCTGTGCTGATGGAGCCAACTGAAGAGCCTGTGGGCTTCGTAGATGGCGTGTTCCATGTAGATGGCAGCGGTCTCGAACACCTCGTGTACAAGGCTGGTGGCTCTGCTCACCCAACCACTCACGAAACCGTTGACGCAAAAGAAAACTGCCTCTATCAAGAAGGCCGCGCTGTGTATAAGTCGGCTGTGATGGACATGTTCAACTCAAGCAAGGAAGTGATGGAGCGCAACAACCTCAAGATTGAGGACGTGAAATGGTTCGTTCCTCACCAGGCAAATCTCCGCATCATCGAAGCTGTTGGCAGCCGTCTCGGTCTTTCTGAAGAGCAAGTGCTCGTCAACATTCAGAAGGTGGGTAACACCAGCGCCGCCTCAATTCCAATCTGCCTCGACCACAACAAGGGCAAATTGAAGAAGGGCGACAAGATTGTGCTCACTGCCTTCGGCGCAGGTTTCACTTGGGGTGCTTCATATCTCATCTGGGGCATGTAATCCGTCTCCATCGGAGATGTGTTAACACTGGTAGATAATCACCATTTCAGAAGAAATGATGTGAATCCTATAATCAAACAAAAAATGCATTTTGCCCAATGTCTGGGCGGTGCGTTTTTTGTTTGTATATAAGAGCTCGTACAGCAGGGATAGCAACATAGGCGTTTGCCAATAGCGATTGGCACCAAGGCTGGTATGTCGCGCGGCTCTGAATACTAAACTATAATTTTAATCTCTCAAAAAATAAGAATGCATAAAGCAGGTTTTGTCAACATCGTAGGCAACCCCAACGTGGGTAAATCCACCCTGAGCAATATCCTTGTGGGTGAACGCCTTTCTATCATCACAAGCAAGGCGCAAACCACACGCCACCGCATTATGGGCATCGTGAACACCGACGAATATCAGATCGTGTTTAGCGACACCCCTGGCGTGTTGAAACCCAAATTCAAGCTACAGGAAAGTATGCTTGAATACTCCACTGGCGCACTTGTGGATGCCGATGTGCTGCTTTATGTGACCGATGTGGTGGAAACTCCGACCAAGAACAAGGAGTTTCTCGAAAAGGTGGCTCGCGAGAAAGTGCCCATCATTTTGGTAATCAACAAAATAGACCTGCTCTCCGGTCAGGCCGAACTGGTGAAGATTGTGGAAGAGTGGCGCGCGCTGCTCCCTAAAGCCGAAATCTATCCCACCAGCGCCAAGGAGAACTTCAACGTGGACCAAATCATGAAGCGCATCGTGGAACTGCTGCCCGAAAATCCACCTTACTTCGGCAAAGACGCCCTCACCGACCGCTCATCACGCTTTTTCGTCACCGAAATCGTGCGCGAGAAAATTCTGCTCACCTACGACAAGGAAGTGCCTTACGCCACACAGGTGATTGTGGAGAAGTTCGACGAAGGCGACGATGAAATCCACATCATGGCAGTGATATATGTGGAGCGCGACACGCAAAAAGGCATTATCATCGGCCGTCAAGGCAAAAAACTCAAGCATGTGGGTATCGAGGCAAGAAAGGAACTTGAAAAGTTCTTCGAAAAGCATGTGTATCTGCAACTGTTTGTGAAAGTGGAGAAAGATTGGCGAAACCAGGAGAAGAAACTCAAGGCTTTCGGCTATCTCGATTAAGAAAATATTAATTAGGCTTGCCAAGTGACTTGGGAGGAATATAGGGCAGGCCTCAACACCAAATTTACACCGAAAAATGGCAAGATTAATAGCAATAGTAGGACGCCCTAACGTGGGCAAATCAACGCTGTTCAACCGTTTGACCAAAACCCGCGCCGCCATCGTGAACAATGAGAGCGGCACCACTCGCGACCGCCAGTACGGCAAAACCGAATGGGGCGGCATGGAAATGTCGGTGGTCGACACCGGCGGTTGGGTAGTGAACAGCGACGACATATTTGAAGACGAAATCAACAAGCAGGTGGCGCTCGCCATCGAAGAGGCTGATGTGATTCTGTTTATGGTGGATATCAAAAACGGCGTGACCGACCTCGACGACCATGTGGCAGCCATTCTCCGCCGCAGCAAAAAGCCTGTGGTGCTGGTCACCAATAAAGACGACAACAACGACAGCATCTACCTCGAAAGCGAATTTTATTCGTTGGGATTGGGACAGCCATTCTCTATCTCGGCCATCAACGGCACCGGCACTGGCGACCTTCTCGACGAGGTGGTGCGCCTTATGCCCGAAAAAGACGACAATGAGGTGGAGGAGGAACTTCCACGCTTCGCTATCGTGGGCCGTCCAAACGCAGGCAAATCGTCGCTCATCAACTCGCTCATGGACGAGCAGCGCAACATTGTGACCGACATCGCCGGCACCACCCGCGACAGCATCTATTCGCGCTACAATAAGTTTGGATTCGACTTCTATTTGGTCGATACCGCAGGTATTCGCAAGAAAAACAAGGTGAACGAAGATGTGGAATACTATTCGGTGCTCCGCAGCATTCGCGCCATTGAATATAGCGACGTGTGCCTTCTCGTAATCGACGCCACCCGTGGCATCGAGTCGCAAGATGTCAACATTTTCTCCATCATTGAAAAGAACCGCAAGGGCTTGGTGGTGCTGGTCAACAAGTGGGACATCGCGCAAGAGAAGTCGCAGCAGTCAATCACCTATATGGAGAATACCATTCGCCAGCGCTTTGCGCCATTCTCCGACTTCCCCATCATCTTCGGCTCGGCGCTCACCAAGCAGCGAATCTACAAGGTGCTGGAAGAGGCAATCAAGGTGTATCAGAACCGCAAGCGCATCATTCCCACATCGCAACTCAACAACGCCATGCAGGAAATCATCGGCGCATATCCACCACCAGCCACTAAGGGCAAGATGGTGAAGATAAAATATGTGACCATGCTCAAAGAGGCGCGCGTTCCTTCGTTTGTGTTCTTCTGCAATTTGCCACAGTGGATCAAGGACCCATACAAACGCTACCTCGAAAACCAGATTCGCGAGCGTTGGGACTTGAAAGGCACGCCAATCAACCTTTATTTCCGTCAGAAATAAGCGAGAGGGCATCAGTCCCACCTCCATATCAGCATATAAAGCTCGCAATAACAGAATGTTGCGAGCTTTATTTATAAGGTGGCAGTTAATTGTCCGTTGAAATTGCAGTAAAAATGCTTAAAAATCTTAATAAGGCGGCAAAAAGGAGGAAAAACACCCTAATATTTGTGGTGTTCACACTTGTTAATTATTGTTTGCATATTTTTAATAGAATATTGAAAAAACTGTATTACCTTTGTACTTACAAAAAAAGAAGACAACAACATCCTTTAATACTATTGACAACTTCTTGTGTCAAGCCCCTTTTTTGGGGGTGGTCACAGCAAGAAAGGCTAACAAAAAATTATATACTTGAATTTTGGTTATGATAGAGGTGTGCTTTTGTGAAAAAGCGCACTTTTATTTTACACCCCCACCACCATCCCAAAGTAAATTGTTATTTTTTTGGAGGGTGGAGGGTTCAGTGGAAAAATACGGCTCAGTGGAAAATTAGTGGGGATAGGCGTATATTTTAGCAAGTCTGTACAGG
>OJOI01000187.1_pt1 | contig 46995 bp, 27 predicted proteins | sample 1598061 | NCBI WGS metagenome assembly OJOI01 (sample SAMN01915224, study PRJEB22387) | human gut metagenome | isolation source: stool | host: Homo sapiens | place: USA
CAAAAGTAATAGGATATTTTGAAATATGCAATATCTTTGCAAAAAAAATATCGAAGATGGATAAAATAATTGGGTTGGGCAATGCTTTGGTTGATGCACTGGCAATCATTGAGGATGATAATATTTTGACGGAGATGCAGCTCCCGAAAGGAAGTATGACTCTGATTGATGAAGATAAGTTCTTGAAAATTAGTGAGTATTTCAGCCGGATGGAGACGCATCTGGCTAACGGAGGTTCTGCCGGAAACGCAATTCGGGCAATGGCATGCCTTGGTGCGGGTACGGGATTCATCGGAAAAGTAAGCAATGACTTTTATGGTAACTTTTTCCGGGATAGTCTGCTGGAGCATGGGACAGAGGCGGATTTATTGCTTTCCACTACCCTTCCGTCCGGTGTAGCCTCTACTTTCATTTCTCCTGATGGAGAGCGTACTTTCGGCACTTATTTGGGGGCGGCTTCTACATTGAAGGCGGAAGATCTTTCGCTGGATATGTTCAAAGGATATGCTTATTTGTTTATAGAGGGGTATCTGGTGCAAGACCATGATATGATTCTCCGTGCCATTGAGCTGGCTAAAGAGGCCGGTTTACAAGTATGTTTGGACATGGCGAGCTACAATATAGTAGAAGGAGACCTTGAATTTTTCTCTCTGTTGGTTAACAAATATGTGGATATTGTTTTTGCCAATGAAGAAGAGGTAAAGGCCTTTACAGGTAAGGAACCGGAGGAAGCATTGGACATCATTGCCAAAATGTGTAGCATAGCCATTGTAAAGGTGGGTGCCCGTGGTTCTCTGATTCGTAAAGGTACAGAGATGGTGCAGGTACAAGCGGCTCCGGTAGAGAAAGTGGTGGACACTACAGGAGCGGGTGACTATTTTGCGGCGGGTTTCTTGTATGGACTGACGTGTGGTTACTCGCTGGAGAAATGTGGCAAGATAGGCTCCCTTCTCTCCAAAGATGTGATACAAGTGGTGGGTACGGAGCTTCAGGTAGCACAATGGGAAAAAATTAAGGAAGAAATTTTATTAATTAATTAGCATATTATCACATAGACATATTATGAGAAGAATTTTAAAGATACGCTGGATGGTTGCCTTGCTGATTGTAGCGGGAGCCGTTTGTTTTTGGGGGTTTAAGAGTGGTGATAGCCGTAGTTTCCAAATAGCAAAGAATCTGGATATATTCAATTCCATTGTGAAAGAGTTGGATATGTTTTACGTGGATACGATTGATCCGAACAAGACTATCCGTGAAGGTATTGATGCCATGCTCTACTCGCTGGACCCCTACACGGAGTATTATCCGGAAGATGACCAAAGCGAACTGGAGCAGATGCTGAAGAATTCCTATGGTGGTATAGGTTCTGTGATTACTTGGAACCCGAAACTGAAACGTTCCATGATATCTGAGCCATATGAGAATATGCCCGCTGCCGATGTAGGCCTGAAAGCCGGAGATATTTTGATGGAGATTGACGGAAAAGACCTTGCCGGAAAGAATAACCAGGAAGTCAGCGAGATGCTCCGCGGACAAGTGGGTACCAGCTTCAAGCTGAAAGTGCAGCGTCCCGGTACAGAGAAACCGTTGGATTTCGACATTGTGCGCCGTTCCATCCAATTGCCGTTCATACCTTATTATACGGTGCTGGATAATAATATAGGTTATATCAATCTCAGCACCTTCTCGGGGAATCCTTCCAAGGAGTTCAAGCAGGCTTTTCTGGACTTGAAGAAGCGGGGGATGACTTCGTTGGTGATTGACCTGCGGAATAATGGAGGCGGCTTGCTGGATGAGTCCATAGAGATAGCCAATTTCTTTCTGCCTCGCGGAAAAACACTTGTGACGACAAAGGGTAAGATTAAGCAAGCCAGCAATACCTACAAGACGTTGCGTGAACCGTTGGATTTGGAAATTCCTTTGGCTGTTCTGGTCAATGGCGGAACGGCTTCTTCGTCAGAAATCCTTGCAGGCTCTTTGCAGGACCTTGACCGTGCGGTCATTATCGGTAACCGTACTTTCGGTAAGGGATTGGTGCAGACCACCCGTCCGTTGCCATACGGTGGTACCATGAAGCTGACGACTTCCAAATATTATATTCCCAGCGGCCGTTGTGTGCAGGCTATCGACTACAAGCACCGGAATGAGGACGGCAGTGTGGGACGTATTCCGGACAGCCTTACTACCGTGTTCCATACGGCTGCCGGACGTGAAGTGCGTGATGGTGGAGGCGTGACTCCGGACATTGCGGTGAAGCAGGAGAAGCTGCCCAACATTCTGTTCTATCTTGTCAATGACAATCTTATTTTCAATTATGCTACGGACTATTGCTTGAAACATCCTACCATTCCTTCAGCAGAGAAGTTTGAAATTACAGATGCCGATTACGCGGACTTCAAGGCGATGGTGAAAAAGGCGGACTTCAAATACGACCAGCAGACAGAGAAGATGCTGAAGAACCTGAAGGAGATGGCCGAATTTGAGGGCTATCTGACTGATGCTTCGAAAGAGTTTGAAGCGCTGGAGAAAAAATTGTCGCATAATCTGGACCGTGACCTTGACCATTTCTCCAAGGACATCAAGAGCATGATTGCGGTAGAAATCATCAAGCGTTATTATTTCCAGCGTGGAAGCATTATCCAGCAGTTGAAAGATGATGATGATTTGAAAGAGGCTGTAAAGATACTCACTGCTCCGGAAAAATATAAGGAAATGTTGAGTGCTCCGGCAGTGACGTCAATGTCTCTGCAACAAAGAAAGGAGACAGCCCCGGTTTTTCTGAGTACCGCTACGAGAGCAAATGAACATGTTTATGATGAAATAGTATAAGGACACTCTTAAGAGGATTCTTTTATTTGCTCCTTAATTTATACCGGATAGTCTCTGTATAAGCCTTTTATACACGACTATCCGGTTAAGTTGTTTGTAGGGTATTAACTTGTTTTATATTTTTGCAGGTGATAATGAAAATATTGACAAGGTTATGAAACAATTGAATTCTCTGAAAGTATGGCTGTCTGTGGTATTGTTGCTTTGCTTCTCTCTTTCCGGACAAGCCCAGTTCCTGCGCACTTCCTACTTTATGGAAGGAAGTAACCAGCGTATGCAGCTCAATCCGGCCTTGATGCCGGGACGCGGTTATCTGAATATTCCCGTGATAGGTTCGTTGAATGCTACCGTCAACTCCAGTTCCCTGGGGTATAGGGATATTATGGACATTATTGAAAACAGTGATGACAGCGACTATTTCATGAGCAATGACTTTATGAACCGACTGGATGCTACCAATAACTTGAATGTGAATTTGAGTACCGACATTCTGTCTGCCGGGTGGTATAAAGGAAAGAACTTCTGGTCAGTCAATGTGGGGTTGCGTAATGATATCGGTGCCGCCATACCGAAAACCATGTTCCAGTTTATGAATAACATGAGCAGCCGGGAGTTCGGTGACAATATTTCTGACTATTTGGGTATTAACGAAACCATTAATGGACAGAAGCTTGAGATAAATTCCTATGCGGAAGTCGGCCTTGGCTTTGCAAGGAATATCACAGACCGACTGGCTGTAGGTGGTAAGGTGAAGATGCTGCTGGGTATCGGTAACTTAAAGCTGAACATCAACCAGATTCATGTGGAAACTCCTTCTGTCGGCTCTTCAGGAGTGACGAGTAAAGCTTCCATTCAAGTGGATGCAACTTTGGAGAACTCGTCAAAGCTGTTAGAACTTCCCGAGAATGAGAATGGTGATTATATCGATGAAATCGATTTTGGCAGTTTTGGTTTTGCCGGATATGGTGGGGCTATTGATTTGGGAGTATCTTACAAGTTACTGGATAAATTGACACTTTCTGCTTCAGTTCTTGATTTGGGTTTTATCAAATGGTCTAAATCGAATACCAGTATAGCGCGAGCTAATGCAGAGCAGACTTATGATCTTCTTGACCCGGCCTCGCAGCAGGAGTTCATGAATATTGTGAACAGCGGCGAGATTCTTAACTATGACATGTTGAAGCTCAAGACGGAGGAGGCTTCTGAGAAGAGCCGTACCCGTGGATTGACTTCTACAATGGTTCTTGGCGCTGAATATGCCTTATTGAATGATTGGCTGGTAGTGGGTGCCTTGTATACCGGTCGTTTTGCCAAACCGAAAACTTTGAATGAGTTGACTTTCTCTGCCTGCATCCGTCCGACGAATGCTTTCAATGTAGCTGCCAGCTATTCCGTACTTCAAGGAGCTGGTAAAACCTTCGGTCTGGCATTGAAGCTGGGTTCCTTCTTTGCAGGAACAGATTATATGTTCTTTGGCAAGAATACGAAGAATGTCAATGCTTACTTGGGGGTTTCTATTCCTTTGGGAAAACAGAAAACGGCTGAAAATTAATAAAGTGAGTTATCAGTTGTCGCGGGTTATCTTTCTATAAAAGAGGATAATCTGCGATTTTGTTTTTACGAAAACGCAAAAAGCTTTATCTTTGCTGGTAAATACCTATAAACAGTACTCATGAGAATTGCAATAACGTTTCTCTTGTTTTTGGTTTTCAGTAGTTTGCTGCAAGCTTCACCCATACCTTTTTCTCCTATAGTGAGGAACTATTCGGTGTCGGATTATAATGCCGGTATTCAGAATTGGGCCATTGCTCAAGACGAAAGAGGAGTGATGTATTTCGGTAATAACAGTGGGCTGTTGGAATTTGATGGAAGTGCTTGGCGGCTGTATGAATTACCGACAAAAGGAATTGTGCGTGCTATATATATCAGTGAAGATGGAAGAATTTATGTAGGCTCTTACGAAGAATTCGGTTATTTTGTCCGTACTCCTTATGACACTCTTGAATATCATTCATTGAAAAATAAGGTGAAAGATTTTGCGTTTCATAATGACGAAATCTGGGATATTGCTTGCGTTCAAGGAGAAATTGTATTTCAATCATTCGGTTCTCTCTTTTTTTATAATGGAAATTCGGTAGAAGGTATTCGAATGAAGAACCTTCCACTGAATTTGTTCCAGGTTGGAAATACTTTTTATTCTCAAAGAATAAACGGTGGACTTTATGTCTTTGCCGGTAGGGAAATGAAAGAACTTATTCCCAGAAAAGCATTTGGAGATAGTGATGTCCTGGCCGGGCTCCCTTATGATGATGCGGTTTTAATGTTTACCCGTAATCAGGGAGGTTTCCTGTATCGAGATGGGAGGGTGGAAAAATGGGAAACCGAATGTGATGATGTATTCAGGAAGCATACCATTAATCGTGCGGTGATGACCAAAGACAGTTGCTACGTTGTTGGCACAATATCCGATGGCATATATGCGTTGGATAAAAAAGGAAAGCTGATTTGGAAGGTCAATACGGATAATAAACTACAGAACAATACTGTTTTGAAGTTGTATTGTGATGATGACAATAATATATGGACAGCTTTGGATGAAGGTATTGCCTATATACACAATAATTCTCTAATCTATTATTATGAACCTCCGTTTCGTAAAATAGGTATGGTATATGATGTTCTAGTAAGGGAAAATGAAGCTTATATTGCTTCTAATCAAGGACTTTATTGGCTTAAGGATGGAAAGGCTGAATTGGTTCCGGGCTTGGAAGAACAAGCGTGGTTCGTCGATGAATGGGGAAAACAGATTTTTTGCGGACACAACAAGGGTACTTTCCTTATATCGGGATTGAAGTCAAAGCAGGTGGCTGACGCAAAGGGAGGGATGTGTATGGAAAAGATTGAATTGAAGGAACAGTCTTTTTTATTGGAGGGGACTTATGCGCTTTTGAATTTATATACGGAAACTGCTTCGGGAGAGTATTATTTTACTCGGTCCTTACGTGGGTTCAGTCACATGATTCGCCATATAGAAGTGGACCATCAGGGGAATATCTGGGCGAAACACTTAAGGAATGGTTTGTATCGCTTTCGGATTGATCCGGATATGAAGCTGGTAAAGGATGTGCGGAAGTATGAGAGTTTGGGAGAAGTAGAGGGTGGAAGTTTCACGCTTTTTAAAATCAATGGTCGGGTGGTTTTTTCTAATGGAGAATACTTTTATACTTATGAAGATATGACCGACTCGATTGTTCCTTATGAAACGATGAATGAACAATTGGCGGAATTGAGGGAAATCAAGACTGTGAGTCGTGCAAGTGGAGATCGTTATTGGTTTGTAGGGGACAGAACGGTGTATTTGGTGAAATGTGCGATAAATACTTTCGATATAGAACTCCGGATTCCATATTCTTTGTTTGACGGTCTGGCAGTGGAAGAGCGTGGAAGCGTGGCTTATGACAAGAGAAATAATCATTCCTATCTTTGCCTGAACAATGCCATTGCCCGTATTGAGACGGATAGTTCTTCGTTGTATAAATCCCGAGTCAAACGTTCTTTATGGATTTCGGGAATGCGGGCTATTGATGAATTCAGTGGTGAGCGGAAAACATTGGTGGCGCAGCCGGGAGTCCGGGTGGAGTCCGAATTTAATACAGTGAGTTTTACCTTGTGTTATCCGGTTTATAGTGATTATACTTATAAGGTAAGATATAAGTTGGATGGCTATTCCGAACAATGGGTGCCCAGTGGACGCAGTTTGCAGAAAATGTATGCCCGTCTTCCTTATGGAAATTATATTTTCCAAGCTGAGATATATAATACTGATAGGGTTTTGGCATCGGTAGAGCTTCCTTTTGAGATATTATCTCCGTGGTACTTGTCTTATTGGGCTGTGGGAAGTTATATCTTGGCAGGATTGTGTCTGTTGGCTTTGTTGCAATATCTGGTCTACCGTTTCGTGAAGAAAAAGAAAGACCGTGTGATTGAACGGCAGCGCGTAGCCCATCAGGCAGAACTCGAGCGGCAAGAGAAGAAGATTGTTGAGTTGGAAAAGGAGCAGCTTGAGGCCGATTTGCGTTTTAAAAGCAAGGAGTTGTCCAGTGTGGTAATGACAAATATCGCCCATCAGGAATTTCTGAATTCCTTGAAAGAAGAGATACAGCGGCAAAAGTTGTCGGGGCAGTATGGCCGTAAGAACTTGGATAAGCTGCTCACTTTAGTTAATAGCAATATAGTGTCCGATAAAGAGAATTGGACTATGTTTCAGGCTAATTTTGACCGTATACACGAAAACTTCTTCCGTAATCTGAAACTTCAATATACAGATTTGACTTCAGGAGATTTACGCTTTTGTGCATTGCTCCGCTTGAATATGCCGACAAAGGAGATATCGAAGTTGCTCAATATTTCCACGCGTGGGGTTGATGCTGCAAGATACCGGTTGCGCAAGAAATTCAATCTGCTTCCGGAAGAAAGTCTAACTGATTTCCTTATAAATTTTAAATAACTGTTTTACAGTAAAATATTAATGGGGGAAGTACTAATATTGTACTTCCTATTTTGTTTTTTAGTGATGGATGTACTTTTATTGTAGTGCGGGATGTGGAGGTTGTCGCATGCTTTTCTTTTATTTGCAGCAAAATAATATTTCTATAAATTAAAAGCATGAAAGACATGAAGTATTTACTTTTCAAGTTACAATCATTTTTAGCCTTGTTGATGTTTACTGCCGTTAGTGCGTATGCGCAGAAATCTCCGGTCGATATGAATCGTTTCATTGACGATTTAATGAAGAAGATGACCCTGGAAGAGAAAATAGGTCAGTTGAATCTGCCGGTTACCGGTGAGATTACGACCGGTCAGGCTAAAAGTAGTAATGTGGCCAAACGTATTCGTGCCGGTGAAGTGGGCGGGCTTTTCAATCTGAAAGGTGTGGAACGTATCCGCGATGTACAGAAGCAGGCGGTTGAAGAAAGTCGTTTGGGTATTCCTCTCTTATTCGGTATGGATGTTATTCATGGATATGAAACGGTGTTTCCCATTCCTTTGGGATTGTCGTGTACATGGGATATGAAGGCGGTTGAAGAATCGGCGCGTATTGCGGCTATTGAGTCCAGTGCCGACGGTATTTGCTGGACATTCAGTCCGATGGTGGATATTTGCCGTGATGCCCGTTGGGGGCGTGTGTCCGAGAGCAACGGTGAAGACCCGTTTCTGGGAGCAGCCATTGCGCAGGCCATGGTACGTGGTTATCAGGGAAAGGATATGAGCCGTAATGATGAGATTATGGCTTGTGTAAAGCATTTTGCCTTGTATGGTGCCGGTGAGGCAGGACGTGACTATAATACAGTAGATATGAGCCATCAGCGCATGTTCAATGAATACATGTTGCCCTATCAGGCGGCGGTTGATGCCGGTGTGGGCAGTGCGATGGCCTCTTTCAATGAGGTCGATGGCATTCCTGCCACTGGAAACAAGTGGTTGATGACGGATGTATTGCGTAAGCAGTGGGGGTTTGACGGTTTTGTAGTGACAGATTATACCGGAATTACAGAAATGACCGACCATGGGATGGGCGATACGCAGACTGTTGCCGCGTTGGCGCTGAATGCTGGTGTAGATATGGATATGGTGAGCGATGCATTTGTTGGTACGCTCAAGAAGTCATTGACAGAAGGAAAAGTGACAGAAGAAGCAATTAATGTGGCTTGTCGCCGTATTTTGGAAGCTAAGTACAAGTTGGGCTTGTTCGATAATCCTTATAAATACTGTGATGTGAAGCGTGCCAAGAAGCAAATCTTTACCAAAGAGCATCGTGCCGTTGCGCGTAAGATTGCTTCGGAGAGCTTGGTGTTGCTGAAGAACGAGGGTAATGTGCTTCCGCTGGCCAAGAAGGGCACTATTGCTGTGGTAGGTCCGTTGGCAGACAGCCGCAGTAATATGCCGGGTACTTGGAGTGTGGCTGCCGTATTGAAGAATGCTACTTCTTTGGCTGAAGGTTTGAAGGCGGTAGCAGGCGGTAAAGCCGAAATACTGACTGCGAAAGGCTGTAATTTGATGAGTGATGCCGAATATGAGAAACGTGCCACTATGTTCGGACGTTCTTTACACCGTGACAATCGTTCGGACAAGGAGTTGCTGGACGAGGCTCTTGCCGTGGCTGCCAAATCGGATGTTATTGTGGCTGCGCTCGGTGAGTCTTCGGAAATGAGTGGAGAGAGCAGTTGCCGCACGAATCTTGAAATGACGGACACCCAACGCATACTGTTACAGGAATTATTGAAAACGGGAAAACCGGTGGTACTGGTGCTGTTTACCGGTCGTCCGCTGGTACTGAACTGGGAGCAGGCAAACGTGCCGGCCATTCTGAATGTATGGTTTGCGGGCAGTGAGGCAGGTTTTGCCATCGGTGATGTATTGTTTGGTGATGTGAATCCGAGTGGGAAGCTGACTACGACTTTCCCGAAGAGCGTGGGACAGATTCCTTTGTTCTACAACCACAAGAACACGGGCCGCCCTCTTGCCGACGGTGCATGGTTCCAGAAATTCCGCAGCAACTATATAGACATAGACAATGAACCGCTTTATCCCTTTGGTTTCGGCTTGAGCTATACAACATTCTCTTATAGCGACGTGGCTTTGGACAAGACTAGCATGACGGATAAGGGCGAACTGACTGCTACCGTGACTGTGACCAATACCGGCAAGAGAGACGGTGCAGAAGTGGTTCAACTTTATATTCGTGACCTTGTGGGAAGTGTAACCCGTCCGGTGAAAGAGTTGAAAGGCTTTGAAAAGATTTTCCTGAAAGCCGGCGAATCTAAAAAAGTATCTTTCAAGATTACCCCCGAATTGCTGAAGTTCTACAACTACAATCTTGATTTTGTATGCGAGTCCGGTAACTTTGAGGTGATGATTGGCAGAAATAGCCGGGACGTAAAGAAAGCAACGTTCACGTTACTCTAACTGATTCCCGAGGCGGCAATATGCAGCATTCGAGACACTGCGTTGAGATGGCATTGTTGCTGCATATTGTCTGCATTTTCACTGCAAACTATATGCAGCATTCTTGCAGTATTTGCCTGACTTGTGTGGAATAATATAATCTATTGAAAAACATGAAGAAAATATTTTTATTAATATTGTGTCTGTCCACCATGTACCCGGTTGTCAATGCCGGGCGGGTGGTTCAGAGTTTCAATGACGGCTGGTATTATGTTGCGTATAATGACAATCGGTTCCAGAAAGTGCGATGTCATGAGGAAGGTTGGGAACAGGTACATCTGCCACATACCTGGAATACGGATGCCTATTCTACCCGTAACTACCGCAGGGCTTCTTCCTGGTATAAGAAAGAGTTCCGTACGGATGCCGCGCAGATGCGGGATAAGCAGCTTTACCTGAAATTTGATGCTGTCAATTCTCTGGCAGATGTGTACCTCAACGGCGAGCTGCTCACTACCCACAAAGGAGGTTACTCTGCCTTTACCGTAGACATTACGGATAAAGTAAGGACTGATGCCCCGAATCTGCTGATGGTGCACGTCAATAATCAGAACGACCGGATACCTCCTTTGTCCGGCGACTTCACCATCTTTGGCGGCATCTACCGCAATGTGTGGCTCATCAGTGCTGCAAAGCAGCACATCAGCCTTACCGACTATGCCTCTACGGGCATTTATGTCGATTTGCCTTCCGTGAGTGAGGATAGGGCGGAAATCAGTGTGCGTGGGACTTTGGTGAACCGTGATGTGCGGCGTGCGGTGTTGAAGTTGGACGTCGAGGTGCTGGATACCGATGGGAAGACCGTAGCCCAATCTTTGCGCAGCGTCCGGATAGATGCCGACGGGGCGTTCGCCTTCGAGGAGCGGTTACAGTTGGAAAAGCCACAGTTGTGGTCGCCCGATTCCCCTTATCTGTACAGCGTGAAAGTTTCTTTGAAAGATGTGCGTGGCAAGGTGTTGAAAGATGAGACACGTGTCCCTTTGGGGGTCCGCTGGTTCAGCGTGGATGCGCAGGAAGGCTTCAAGTTGAATGGGGAACCCCTGAAACTTATGGGAGCTTGCCGTCATCAGGACCAGATGCCGATGGGCATAGCGCTTTCGGATGAGATGCACCGCAGGGATATGCAGTTGCTGAAAGACATGGGTGTGAACTTTGTCCGTCTGGCACATTACCCGCAGGACGATGCCGTGTTGCGTGCTTGCGACGAACTTGGCATGCTGGTATGGGAGGAGATTCCGGTAGTAGATTTGATAGCTTTGGGTGACGAGTTCCGCGCGAATGCCACAAGCGCCTTGCGCGAAATGATTCGCCAGCATTACAACCATCCGTCCGTCATTATGTGGGGGTATATGAACGAGGCTGTCATCCAGCTGCAGTATCGGGTGAAGAAACAACGGCTCAACGGTTTCTACGAGAATACCTTGGCGCTTGCCCGGCATCTGGAGGAAACTCTGAAGAGGGAAGACCCCTACCGTCTGAGTACGATGGCCTACCACGGCAATCAGATTTACAATAAAATCGGTCTCAGCAATATCACCGACATTTCCGGTTGGAACCTTTATCAGGGCTGGTATGAGAACGACTTCAAGTCTTTCGACCGCTTTGTGGACGAAGAGCATCGTAAATACCCGCACCGTCCGTTAATAATCAGTGAGTTCGGTGCCGGTTCCGACCCGCGCTTGCAGTCGCTCGAGCCGCAGATATTCGATTTCTCCATGCAATGGCAGCAGTTGTACCTCGAATACTATCTGCCCGCTATCATGAGGCGGCCGTTCATAGTCGGCGCCACAGAGTGGAATTTCATTGATTTCAGTTCTGCCAATCGCCAGGAGGCTACGCCACACATTAATAATAAAGGGCTGATGTACAATGATCGCCGGCCTAAAGATGTGTTTTATTATTTTCAGGCATTTTTGCGTAAGGATATTCCGGTGCTGCACATTGCTGTGGATGACTGGAAGCATCGGACTGTGGTTTCGGACGGCGAAGCAGTGGAACATCCGGTGAAAGTGTATTCCAATCTGGATAAGGTAGAGCTGTCTGTCAATGGGAAAAAACTCTCTGTACAAGACATTGAGAATTGCCATGCTGGGTGGCGGGTACCTCTTGTTGTGGGAAGAAACACGCTTGTAGCATCCGGCATCTATCAAGGGAAGAAGGTGGAGCAGGTTTCGGACATTTTTGTGAAGATGCAGCCTCGCTATATCGCGGCAGCCGGCTCCGGACAGCTGGAACTTGCAGTGAACGTGGGCAGCAACTGTTTCTTTACGGATGACAAGAGTGATCTTTGCTGGCTTCCCGACCAAGCTTATACTCCTGGGAGTTGGGGCTACATAGGTGGAGAGATTTTCCGCCGTTCTCCGGGACGTATCGGAACCACTGCCGAAGTGAAAGACACCCGTAACGTTCCTTTGCTCCAGACCAAACGCAAGGGCATCAAAGCCTATCGCTTCGACTTGCCCGACGGCGACTATGAAGTGGAACTTCTTTTTGCTGACCTGAACGCACGTTCCGAACGGGTGACTTACGATTTGGGAGCTGTCGCTACCCTAGACAATGCCGATTTCCGCGGCAGTGTCTTCAATGTTTCTGTCAACGGTCGGCCTTGGTTGAGCCATTTCTCTCCGGCGATAGAAGTAGGCGGGAACCGTTGCATATCCAAGAAATTGCGTATTGCCGTAACCGGTGGAAACCTTACAGTGGACTTTGAGGCGGTGAAGGGAATGACGTTCTTGAATGGGATAAAGATATTCAGGATTCATTGACCTTCTATTTGCAAGGATGTTGTATTAACCGATAAATTGAGTGAAACATGAAACACAAACTTCTCACCGGGTCCCTCTCCTTCACAGTAGGGATGGGATTCAGCGCTTTGCCTGCCGTCGCGCAGCAATCTCCGGCTTCCACTGAGGTCAAGCCCAATGTAATCATTATCAACGTTGATGACTTGGGCTATGGCGGCATTGGTTGTTACGGTGCCACCAAGGTCAAGACTCCCAATATAGACCGTCTGGCATCGCAGGGCCGTAGCTTTACGGACGCTCATTCATCCTCGGCTGTTTCCACGCCTTCACGTTATGGACTAATGACTGGTCAATATCCTTGCCGTGAGGATATTTGGGGGGCAATCTTCCTGAATCAGACTCTGCAAATTGATACGGCACGCACCACAATTGCGGATGTGATGAAACGTTCCGGCTATTCCACTGCCATCGTGGGGAAGTGGCATCTTGGATTCCGTACGGACGAAAAGATGGACTGGAACAAGGAACTGGCTCCCGGACCACTTGAATTGGGATTCGATTATTACTTCGGTGTGCCTATTCTCAACAGTCATCCACCTTTTGTTTATGTGGAGAACCATCATGTGGTGGGTTATGATTCCAACGACCCGTTTGTAAGAGGCAAGAGGGCAGAAACGGAGGAGTTCGATGAAAAATTCGGTATCAACTCTATTGGTGGAGCCACGGCTGCGCACCGTTTGTACAAAGACCGGGCTGTAGCCACTACTTTGAAAGACCGGGCCGTGCAGTGGATAAAGGAACATAAGGATTCACCTTTCTTCTTGTATTATGCTACCACCAACATCCATCATCCTTTTACACCGGCCGAACGCTTTGTAGGTACCAGTGAGGCAGGACCTTACGGTGATTCAATCCATGAATTGGACTGGGTGGTAGGCGAGATTATGCGTACCCTCGATGAGGAAGGGCTGGCGGGAAATACTCTGCTCATCTTCACCAGTGACAACGGGGGAATGCTGAATCATGGAGGGCAGAGAGCTTGGAAGGCAGGACACCATATCAACGGCAAGCTTCTTGGTTTCAAGTTCGGAGCTTGGGAAGGCGGGCATCGCATTCCTATGATTGTCCGCTGGCCGGGCAGGATTCCTGCGGGCAGCGTATCCAACCAGTTGATGTCCAATGTTGACATGCTTGCCACTTTGGCTGCCCTCACAGGATATGAATTGCAGGAGCAGGACGGGCCGGACAGTTTCAACATGCTTCCTGCCCTTGTCGGAAATCCCGGGAAAATGATTCGGGACCATATTATAATCTGTCCTTCCCAAAAGAGCCATCTTTCCATTCGCAAAGGGAAGTGGGTCTATATTCCGGCGCAAAACAGCGGCGGATTTACCGGAAAGAATGTCGGTGACCATGACTTGGGCGGGGCATCCGCTTTCCAGCTCACCCATCGGGTGAACAGCGATATAGAAAATGCCCGGATAAAGCCGGATGCACCCTCTGTGCAGCTTTACAATCTGGAGGAAGACCCATACCAGACCACAAATGTGTATGAACAGCATCCCAAAGTGGCACGCAGGCTGGCGCGGATACTGGAGGAGAAGATAAGGAAGTCGGATGCCACAAGAAAGTGACAACCGATAGATTGATGAAAAACATAATTTGAAAAATGAAGAATACCGTGATGAAAAAGTTTTTTGTAGGTTTATTCTCCCTTTTGATGGGAGTAGGCAGCGCTTTTGCGCAGACCAATATGTCTAGTGAAATGTATGACCTTGCCAAGATGAAGGAAGGCTTGCGCAACCGCCGTGTCAGCAGTTATGACCGTACGGGCAACAACCGTGACCACCTGAAGGCCATCAAGCCGGGCGAAACGGCTGTCTTGGCCGACATCAAGGGGGCAGGCGTAATCAACCATATCTGGATAACGATGTCTCCGGGACCGCGCCAGCTTTCCCGTAACGACATCATCCTTCGGATGTACTGGGACGGCAGCGACGAACCTTCTGTCGTGTCCCCCATCGGTCCCTTTTTCGGCCAGGGATGGAACGAACAGTATAACTATGCTTCTTTTGCACTTTCTTCCGGTCCCAACGGTGGTACGGGTTTGTGCAGCTATTTCGCCATGCCTTTTGCCAAAGGTGCGCGCATTGAGATAGAGAATCAGACGGATGTCAACATCGGCGCCTTCTACTACTACATAGACTATGTGGAGATGAAGGAACTGCCCAAGGACATGGGGCGTTTCCATGCGTGGTTCAACCGTGAGATTACCGAAGCGCTTCCCGAGGGGGAGACCGAGTGGGGTTCCGTGGGTAAGCAGACGGAGAATAAGGACGGAGCCGACAATTATGTGTTTGCCGATATCAAGGGAAAGGGCCATTTTGTGGGATTGAATTATTATGTACAGTGCCCTACCCCCATGTGGTATGGTGAAGGCGATGACATGTGGTTCATCGACGGTGAAAAACAGTCTTCCTTGATAGGAACCGGTACGGAAGATTTGTTCAACACCGCCTGGTGCCCGAAAGAGCCCTACCAGCATATCTACTTCGGCTATCCACGTGTGAATAATGATGTCGGATTCTTGGGGCGTACACATGTCTATCGGTTCTTTATTCAAGATCCCGTCTTCTTTGAGAAAGGGCTGAAAGCCACCATTGAGCATGGGCACAACAATTGCCTGACCCTCGACCTGGCCACCGTTGCCTACTGGTATCAGGACAAGGCGACGGCTGTTCCCACCATACCCGACAAGGCGGGCCGTAAGCTGAAGCCGATGGTAAACAATGTGATGATGCACAAATGGCGTCATGAGTGGAGAAAGAATAAAGGGAATAAGGCTGACCTTTGGGGAAATGAATAAATTGCTGGAGGATATGAAATGAAGACATTATTAGTTATATCTGTTTTATTAGCATTTACTCTTTTGGGGCATGCCCAAATATGGAAAGTGCCTGAAGGTCATGAAACGCGGTGGACAAGTTTTGAAAATCCTACCGGTGCCAAGGGAACGGCAGCTCAAGTCAATAAAGGTGCAAAAGGAAGTGCTTTCGGCAGAATCATGGCGGGAGACAGCTGTGTTTTGTTGTCTCAGCAAGGACCCGGGATCATTAACCGTATTTGGCTGACAGTCAGCAAACGTAACCCTAAGATGCTTCGTGCGTTGCGTATCAAGTTTTATTGGGATAATTCTGTTGTTCCGGCAGTGGATGTCCCATTGGGAGATTTTTTTGGGAATCCGCTGTCACGTACATCTCGTTTTGAGAACTGTTTCTTTTCTAATCCGGAGAAGCGTTCTTTTAACTGTTCTATTCCGATGCCTTACCGTATCGGTGCCAAAGTGGTGTTTGTGAATACCTCGGATGAGGACCTGACACACTTGTTTTATGATATCAACTTTACTAAATTGCCGGAATGGGATTCGGAGATGAGCTATTTTCATGCTGTCTGGCGTGAAGACAAATCCACCAAGTTGGGAGTGGATTATACTGTTCTTCCCCAACTATCGGGCAAGGGGCGCTTTTTGGGGGTAAGCTTGGGTATCTTTGCCAATAAGGCGTATGAAACTACTTGGTGGGGAGAAGGTGAAATCAAGTTCTACATTGACGGAGATAAGGAATTTCCCACATTGAGTGGTACGGGAGTTGAAGACTATATTGGTACGGCTTGGGGGCAGGGCGAGTATTCCCACCGTTATCAAGGTTGTCCGATTGCAAATGCGGACAGTTGTTGGTGGAGTATGTATCGTTTCCACGTGCAGGACCCGATTTATTTTCGTCATGATATAAGAGTTACATTGCAGCAGATTGGAGGTGCTCCATATCAAAAGGTACTCGAACTGTACAAGGCGAAGGTTCCTCTTGTACCGGTTACTATAGATAGAAGCGGTAAACTGAAATTCTATCGTTTATTAGATGAAGATTCAGACCTACATATCACGGATAAAGACTTTCCGCCAGGATTTGTTAATTTCTACCGCCAAGATCATGTAACTTCAACAGCATATTTCTATTTGGATAGGCCTGCAGTCTGAATAATCTTTAAATAACTTCCTAGTGTATGTTGTTGGTAATTAGTGTTTTATACAATGCTGTAGTAGTTACGTTGTAGTGCTTGAGCAGGTTGTGGTAATCTTGTGGTAGTTTGTTTTTTGACATACATCAATTGCTCCTATACTTTTGCAAAAGAATTTTAAATCAATACAAAATGAAGAAAAATTTATTAATTACATGTGTGATGTTGTTGTTTGCCGTTGTTTCGATGGCGCAGAACAAAATTACGGTTTCGGGTGTCGTTTCCGACAAGACGGGAATGACTGTTATTGGTGCTACAGTTTCGGTAAAGGGGGCTCCTCAACAAGGAGTCGTTACTGGACTTGATGGTGATTATAAGATTACCAATGTTCCCAGTAACGCTGTCTTGCTTTATAGCTATATTGGTATGAAAGACCAAGAAATAGCAGTGAATGGTCGTACTACTATTAATGTAGTAATGCAAGAAGACAATATGTTGATTGATGAAGTTGTAGTTGTAGGCTATGGTGTACAGCGTAAATCAGACTTGACCGGTGCTGTTGGTTCTATCAAGAGCGATGATTTGAAAAAGATTTCTACACCTAATGTGGCTAACGCATTGCAAGGTCGTGTGTCCGGTGTATTTATCTCTGCAAGCGGTGCTCCGGGTAGCTCTCCTGAAGTGCGCATTCGTGGTATCGGTACTACTAATAATAGCAATCCGCTCTATGTGGTTGATGGAATGTTTATGGACGATATATCATTCCTGAGTAACCATGATATTGAGTCCATGGAGGTATTGAAGGATGCTTCTGCTACTGCCATGTATGGTTCTCGCGGTGCTAACGGTGTAATCATTGTTACCACCAAGCAAGGTGCTGAAGGTAAAGCACAGGTGAACATTACTGCCAGTGAAGGATTTCAGTTCCAAAATAGCGGTAAGTTTGAGATGTGTACGGCTTCTGAATATGCTATGCTGCAAAATGAAGCTAACTTGAATATTAATCCAGATGGCGGTCTTGTTTATGATGACCCGGCTTCTTTCGGAAAAGGGACCAATTGGTTCGATGAGATTTTCCGAGTAGCGTCTGTCCGTGATTATCAAGTTGCTGTTAGTGGCGGAACAGAAAAGGTACGTTATAATTTGAGTGCCGGATATTTCCAACAGGATGGTATCATAAAGGAAAATTCTTATGACCGTTTTACTTTGCGTGCCAATAATTCATATAAAATAAACAAACATTTGACTATCGGGCATAACTTATCGGCTTCTTTTAGTCATACAAAAAATGAAAATAAGGGAGTTGTAAAATCTGCTTATAAACTGAGTCCTATCATTACTCCTTATGATGAGAATGGTAATTTCTCCGATCCTCAGGTGGCATCTACTGCTAATCCGCTTGCTACCCTCCATTATATGAATAGTGATAATTGGAAAGATAGAATTGTGGGTAGTGCATTCTTGAATTGGGAAGTTATTAAAGGGTTGAATTTTAAGACCAGCTTGGGCATTGATTATATTAATGGTAGAAGTCGTAATTTTACTCCTAAGTATTATATCTCGGAGTATCAAAAGGTAGATGAGAACAGCTTGTCTAAAACATGGACTAGAGATTTTACTTGGCTGTGGGAGAATATCTTGACTTATGATTGGCAAATCAATGATAAAAATCGTCTGAATCTTTTGGGTGGTATTACTGCTCAAAAATACACTAATGAAAAGTTAGGCGGGTCAGGACGTAGTTTCTTCTCAGAAGTGGAAGACTATTGGTATTTGGATCAGTCTTCAAGCGATACACGTGGACTTGAGAATAATGGAAAACATGAAGCCATGATGTCTTACTTGTTCCGTGCCAACTATGCTTTAATGGACAGATATTTGTTGACGGCTTCTATACGTGCCGATGGCTCTTCGAAGTTTGGACCGGATAACCGTTGGGGATATTTTCCGTCAGTAGCTGCCGGATGGAGGATTTCTGAAGAAGCTTTTATTAAAGATAATGTTGAATGGTTGAGTAACTTGAAGATTAGAGGTAGCTGGGGGCAAATTGGTAATGATAAGATTGGTAATGACAAATATTATGCATTGGCTAATGTAGCCCCTACTTATGATGCTGTATTTGGTGGTGATTATTATTCTGGTGGTACTGTAACTTCTCTTTATAATACACAAATCCATTGGGAACGTTCAGAGCAGTTGGATCTTGGTTTTGATTTAGGCTTGTTCAATAATCGCTTTTCTTTAGAGTTTGACTATTACAGAAGAGATACAAAAGAAATGTTGGTAAATGTGGATGTTCCTGCTTCTGTAGGACTTGCCTCTGTAGAAACAAACGTGGGCTCAGTACGTAACTCTGGACTTGATTTTACGGTGAAATGGGAAGACTCGTTTAAGGATTTTCGTTATGGCATCCGCTTGACTGGAACTACAATTAAGAATGAGGTGACTAATTTGGGAGGTAAACGTATCACCAGTGGGGATATAGGTTCCGGAAAAAGTGTTCATATGACAGAAGAAGGAATGCCAATCAAGTATTTTTATGGTTACAAGACTATTGGTATTTTCCAAAGTAATGAGGAGATTGAGCAGTATAATGCGATGGCTGCGGCTGCTTCCGGTGATGCGAAGAAGAAGTATCAGGCAAATGTAGCTCCGGGTGATCTGATTTATGCAGATACGGATGGCAATGGATATATAACTGCTGAAGACCGTACGGATTTAGGCTCTCCTACTCCGAAGTTTATCGGTGGTTTGGGTATAACTGCCGCTTGGAAAGGCTTTGATTTGTCAATTGATTTGCAGGGTAATTTTGGTAATAAGATTTATAATGCCAAACAAGCTGAAAGAAATGCTGGTGTTGATAACTGGGATCGTTCGTTCTTGGATAGATGGACTGAAAACAATAGGAATACTTCCATTCCGCGCATGACATTTGAGGGTAACAATTATTTTGTTTCCGACCGTTATGTTGAGAGTGGCAACTATGTGAAGTTACAGACTGTGGAATTAGGATATACATTCCCAAAAAACTTGATGCAAAAAGTGCATATCCAGAATTTGAGATTGTACTTCTCAGGTAATAACCTGCTTTATTTTACGAATTATAACGGATTTACTCCCGAAATCTTAGGGGGGCTTGACCGTGATATTTATCCGATTACCGCTACTTGTCGTTTTGGCTTGAATCTTACATTCTAATGGAAAATAAAAATAGGAAATGATTATGAAAAAGATATATTCACTTTTATTAGCTTCAGCATTGGTCTTTACCTCTTGTTCTGATTTTTTGGATACAAAGCCGCAAGGGAAATTGACGCAAGATATTTTCTTCGGGGAAGAAGAAGGTGCTTTGATGGGAATTAATGCTATATATTCTCAAATGAAAAGTTGGGACTTGATCGGGTTTTCTTGGTTTGGCATTATGGAGGTGCCGAGTGACAATTCTGATACAGGAAGTTCACCGGCAGACGGTAGTTATGCTCGCGTGAATTCATTGAATGATTTTACTTATGATGTTTATACTTCTGAATTGAACGGCTGGTGGACTGGCAATTATAAAGGAATCGGATTCTGTAACGTAGCATTGGATAATTTGGATGTGTTGAAAGATGAGCAGTTAAAGATTAGAAGCATTGCACAGGCGCGTTTTTTCCGTGGTTTCTTTTACTTTAACTTGGTGAGAACTTACGGTGGCGTACCTTTGGTTACTAAAGTTCAGAATCCCGATGAATACGATCAGCCATGCGCTTCTGAAGAAGCTATTTATCAGCAGATTATTGATGACTTGTCTTATGCGGCAATGAATTTGCCAACCCGTGATGAATGGGGGATTGCTGAGCGAGGAAGAGTTACGAAAGGAACTGCAGAAGGCTTGTTGGCTAAAGTTTATTTGTTCCGTCAAGATTATGCAAGTGTAAAACAATATGCAGGGCAGGTAATAAGTAGGGGAGAATATAACCTGCATCACAATTACCGTGATTTGTTTAGCCCGGATTCTTATTATTCTGATGAAGTGATGCTGGCCGACCAGTATTTGTGGGGATCAGACAAGACGAGAGATAAGGCTTCCGAATATGTGAAGTGGCAAGGTGTCAGAGGTTTCAAAGGTTGGGGATTCTGTTCTCCGTCAGAATCTTTGGATAAGGCTTATGAATCAGGTGATCCGAGACGGGAGGCTACTATCATTTACGATGGCGAAAATATGGAAGGAGTTGGGGTTATAAACTTCAAGGACGAACCGGGAGTACAACCGCGCGCCAATAAAAAGACAATGTGGCCTACAACTTATTGGAATGCCAATAATTTTGCTAAACAAAATTGCCACTTGTATTTTCTGCGTTATGCGGATGTACTGTTAATGTATGCTGAGGCCTGCAATGAGTTGGCAAATGGTGAAAGCGATCCATTAGTAGATGACGCCCTGGCTAAATTGGAATTGGTCAGAGACCGTGCTCGTAAGTCCGGTGATGATCCCACTGTATTACCTAAAATAACAGAGAGGAATAAAGCTAAGTTGCGTGAAATCATATGGAATGAGCGCCGCATTGAATTAGCAATGGAAGGACACCGTTTCTTTGATTTGATTCGTGCTGATAAAGTTGTTCCCGGATATGCGGAAAAGATGCTGAAGGCCCATGGAAAGACAAACTTCAATATGAGCCAGCATTCTACATTCTACATTCCACAGAAGCAGATTGATATTTCTCAAGGAATATTGAAGCAAAATAAATAAGGTGTGTGAGGAGTAGCCTTAGGCTACTCCTACTTCTTATGTGGTTAAAATGTTTAAAAATAGGTATTATGAAAAATATATTTCTTTTTTTCTTGTTTTTTGGGGTTTGTTCGTGCTCGGTAAATGCCATAAATCCACCATCTGATGTGACAGAAAAGCAACTCTCCGATGATGAACTCATGACTCTTGTCCAGAAGCAAACTTTCCGTTACTTTTGGGATTTTGCCCATCCCGAATCAGGATTGGCACATGAACGGAGCAACGGAGGTGCCGAGACAGCTACCATCGGTGGCTCGGGTTTCGGAGTGATGGCTATCATTGTCGGCATAGAGCGTGGTTTTGTCACTCGCGAACAGGGCGCTGAACGTATGTTGAAGATAGTCCGCTTTCTGAGCGACAAGAATACCGACAGCTATCACGGCATGTGGGCACATTGGATGAACGGTAAAACCGGCAAGACCATTCCTTTCAGTCGTAAGGACGATGGAGCGGATATTGTAGAATCCGCTTTCATGTTCGAAGGCTTGTTGGCTGCCCATCAGTATTTTACAAAGGATAATCCGACGGAAAACCGTATCCGCTGGATAATCAATAATCTGTGGCGTCAAGCAGAATGGAACTTTTTTACTCAGGGACAAGATGTGATGTATTGGCATTGGTCGCCAAACAACGGATGGGCGATGAATCATCAGATTAAAGGTCATAACGAGTGTCACATTGTTTACATTTTGGGCGCGTCTTCCCCTACTTATCCGATTGCCGAGAGCGTTTATCATAAAGGCTGGGCCAATGCGAATACTTTTCTGAACGGTCGGGAGTATTACGGTATCAAGCTTCCTCTTGGAAACAACCACGGAAAGGGAGGTCCTCTCTTCTTCACTCATTATTCTTACATGGGGCTTGACCCACGTGGCTTGAAAGATCGTTATGCCGATTACGAGGAACAGATGAAGGCTCATACCTTGATTAACCGTGCCTACTGCATTGACAATCCGAAGGGTTACAAGGGTTACGGCGAAAAATGTTGGGGATTGACTGCCAGTGACGGTGACAAAGGTTATTCTGCCCATAGTCCCGGTAATGACCGTGGTGTGATTACACCTACCGCTGCTCTTTCCTCTATTCCATATGCACCTGAATATTCTTTGGAAGCCATGCGTTATTTCTATGAAGAGTTGGGTGACCGTCTTTGGGGTGAATATGGTTTCAAGGATGCGTTCAATTTGACGGAGAATTGGTTTGCACCTTCGTATCTTGCCATTGACCAAGGGCCGATTATTGTGATGATAGAGAACTATCGTACCGGTTTGATTTGGAAACTTTTCATGAGTCATCCCGATGTGCAGAAGGGTTTGAGGAGATTAGGCTTTACTTCTCCTTATTTGAACAAGGTCGATTAGGTTGTTTGATAGGATTCTTTGATTCTGATTAGGTTTTACATAGATTAAAAAGGTTTGTAACCATGAAAAACGTGTTTATCAATAGTGTATTGGTTGTTTTCGCATTGCTTGTCGCCTCGTGCGGCAGGCAACCGGAAGCCAAAGTAGAGGTGATGTCGTTCAACATCCGTTTGGATCATGTGGCGGACAGTATGAACAATTGGAAATACCGCAAGGACCATGCGGCACAAATGATTGCTTATTATGCTCCGGACATTATAGGCATGCAAGAGGTGGTGAAGAACCAACTCGATGACTTGAAGGAGCGTCTTCCGCAATATACCGCTCTCGGTGTAGGTCGTGCAGATGGAGAAGAGAAAGGTGAGTATTGCTCTCTTTTCTGTAAGACAGACCGTTTCGAACTATTGAAGAGTGGAAATTTTGGGCTGAGTGAAACTCCTGATTCCATCGGAAAGAAAGGCTGGGATGCGGCTTGCGAGCGTATTGTGACTTGGGCGGTACTGAAAGACAAGGTGAGTGGTAGGGAAATAGCTGCTTTCAATACTCATTTCGATCATGTAGGTAAAGTGGCACGTCGCGAAAGTGCCGTGCTGATACTTGAGAAGATAAAACAAATGGCGGGTGACCTTCCGGTAATTGTTACCGGAGACTTTAATGGAACGGTAGATTCCGAGCCGGTCACTGTATTGACGGAAGGTGGAATGAAGAATGCTTGCGTTACGGCGAAAGTCGCTTACGGACCGACATGGAGTTTCCATGACTTCGGGCGCATCCCGGTAGAGAAACGTAGGTTGATAGATTTTATTTTTATAAAAGGTGCTGTAGAGGTGGAGCGTTACCGAACCATTGATGATAAGCCGGACAACGGCTATCTCTCCGATCATGCTCCCGTAATGGCTATCTTAAAACTATAAAAGCATTTACTATGAAAAAGAAATTATTGATTGGAGCTGCCCTGATACTTTCTGTGGGTATGGCATGTACTTCAGGAGCCGGTGATTGGCAGAGTTACAGCGGTGACAAACGGATAGAAGAGCGTGTCGATTCTGTACTTGCCTTGATGACACTTGAAGAGAAAATAGGTCAGATGACCCAATATTCTGCCAAGAGCGATATTGTGACCGGTCCGCAAGTAAATACGGACATTGAACCTCTATTGAAGAAAGGATACATAGGTAGTCTTTTCCATGCCACTTCTTCTGCCGCCATCCGCAAGACACAAGAGACGGCGCTAGCGGAATCCCGGTTGAAGATTCCAGTGCTCTTTGCTTTCGATGTGATACACGGTTTTAAAACGATATTCCCTATTCCTTTGGCCGAGTCGTGTGCCTGGGACGCCGAACTGGCAGAAAGAAGTGCGTCCATTGCCGCTGCCGAAGCTTCGGCAGTGGGTGTTAACTGGACTTTTGCCCCCATGGTGGACATTTCACGTGATGCACGTTGGGGACGGGTAATGGAAGGCTCTGGTGAGGATCCTTATCTGGGTTCATTGCTCTCTGCCGCACGTGTACGTGGTTTCCAGGGTGAGAAGCCCGAAGACTTGATGCGGCTGGACAAGATGCTGGCTTGCGCCAAACACTTCTGTGCATATGGTGCTGCTGAAGCAGGTCGTGATTATAATACGACTGATGTGTCCGAGCGCTCTTTGCGCGATATTTATTTCCCGCCTTTCAAGGCTGCCAAAGATGCGGGTGTGGCTACTTTCATGACTGCCTTCAATGAGATTTCCGGTGTGCCTTGCACTTCCAGTAAATTCCTTTATCAGGATGTGCTTTGCGATGAGTGGGGGTTCAACGGTTTTGTAGTGACGGATTATACGGCTATCAATGAGCTTGTTCCCCACGGCGTGGCACGCGACGAGGCTCATGCCGCCGAGTTGGCTGCCAATGCGGGCATCGAGATGGATATGACCGGAGGTGTGTTTCATGCACATCTGCTGCAAGCCGTGAAAGAGGGCAAGGTGAACGAAGAAACCATTGATAATGCCGTACGCCGCATTCTGGAGATGAAATTCCTTTTAGGCATTATGGACGATCCTTACCGCTATCTGAATGAGGAGCGTGAGAAGGCTACTATCATGAAACCCGAGTTCTTGGAAGCAGCGCGCGATGCTGCTCGTAAGTCGGTAGTATTGTTGAAGAATGAGAATAACTTTTTCCCGATACAACCCTCCGAACGTAAGACTGTAGCCTTGATAGGTCCTATGGTGAAAGAACGTAACAGTGTGAACGGTGGTTGGGGTGGACGGGGAGACCGTCAACGGAGTGTCACTCTTTTTGAAGGGTTGGAAAAAAAGTACGGAAACTCGAACGTACGTTTTCTTTATGCCGAAGGCTGCAATCTTCGCAAGCCTGGAACTGCAGGATTTGCACAAGCTGTGTCCGTGGCTCGTCAGGCAGATGTCATTCTGGTTGCTGCCGGTGAAGACCAGAACTGGAGTGCCGAGGCTGCTTGCCGCACGGACATCACCCTGCCTGCTTCGCAGCGCGACTTGCTGAAGGAACTTAAGAAAACGGGTAAGCCCATCGGATTGGTATTGATGAACGGTCGTCCGCTGGAACTTACTTGGGAGGACGAGAATATGGATGCTATTCTCGAAGCCTGGTATCCGGGCACGATGGGTGGTCATGCCATTGCCGATGTCATCGCAGGCGACTATAATCCTGCCGGAAAGCTGACAATGAGTTTTCCACGTTCGGTGGGGCAGCTCCCGCTTTACTATAACCACAAGAACACCGGACGACCGCTTCCTCCGGACAATCCGAAGATGGACTACAAGTCTTCTTATATTGACTGTCCCAATTCTCCGCTTTATCCTTTTGGATATGGCTTAAGTTATACTAGCTTTGAGGTGGATAACTTGAAATTGGACAAGGAGGAGCTGAAAAAGGGGGAAACACTTACCGTTACAGTGGATGTAGCCAATATCGGTAAAGTCGGTGGTGAAGAGGTGGTACAGCTTTATATTCGCGATCTTGTGGGAAGTGTGACTCGTCCGGTGAAAGAATTGAAGGGTTTTCAAAAGCTGTATCTCAAGGCTGGCGAGAAGAAGTCTCTGACATTTGTGCTGACTGAAGAAGACCTTGCCTTTTGTGGTGCTGATATGAAGATGCAGGTGGAACCGGGGGAATTCCGGCTCTGGGTAGGAACATCGTCGGCAGATGAGCGGAATGAATCTGTTTTTACGTTGATATGATAAATTGAAAAATCTTATAAATCATTGAAGATGATGAATCATAAACTATCTTTAGGACTTGCCATGCTTCCATTGGTTCCTGCTGTTCAGGCTCAGGAACAAAGCAGACAAGACGGTGAACGTCCTAACATTATTTTTATCATGAGTGATGACCATGCACAGCAGGCTATGAGTATCTATGGTCATCCTATAGGTAAAGTGGCACCTACTCCTAATATTGACCGTATCGGGCAGGAAGGAGCTGTGTTCTGGAATAATTATTGCTGCAATTCTATTTCAGGCCCCAGTCGCGCCGCGATACTTACTGGCAAGCATAGCCATAAGAACGGCTTCATGAAGAATTGGGCACTAGGTTTCGACGGCTCTCAGCAGACGTTGCCTAAACTGTTGCAACAAGGCGGCTATGAGACTGCCGTCATCGGTAAATGGCATCTTATTTCCAAGCCGACGGGATTTGACCATTGGATGATTCTCAATGACCAAGGCGAATACTGTAACCCACAGTTCATTACCGAGGGGGACACTACTATTCATAAAGGATATGTGACCGACCTCATCACTCAATATTGTGAGGAATGGATGGACAACGGTCGTGACAAGAACAAGCCGTTCTTCCTGATGATGCACCACAAAGCCATTCACCGCAATTGGGTACCTGCCGAACGGCATTATCGTTTGTATGAACACGCCAAGTTCCCGCTTCCCGATAATTATTACGATGCCTATGAGGGACGTTACGCAGCACAGATGCAGAAGATGAATATATACCGTGACATGTACGAAGGTCACGATTTGAAGATGGTTGCGGGTATCGATAGCGACAGCCTGCTCTTTGACCCTTGGCCGCACGCTTTCATGGGAACAATGACACCGGAAGAACGCCGCCGTTTCCTTGATGCTTACCGCGATCGAAATAATAAGTTCTATTCCAAGCCACGTTCATTTAAGGAAGTGGCTGAATGGAAATACCAACGTTACCTGCAAGACTACATGGCTTGTGTAGCAAGTGTGGACGAGAGTGTGGGCGAGATACTGGACTATCTCAAACGTACGGGGTTGGACAAGAATACGATTGTAGTCTATACCACCGATCAAGGCTTCTACTTGGGCGAACATGGCTGGTTTGACAAGCGTTTCATGTACGAAGAGTCTTTTGGTATGCCGATGGTGATGCGCTGGCCGGGACATATCAAACCGGGTACGCAAGTTACAGGTCTGACCCAGAACATCGACTTTGCTCCTACTTTCCTTGATATGTGCGGCATCTCCATTCCGCAGGACATGCAGGGCGTTTCGTTCAAGGAACTGGTGGAAAAAGGTAAGACACCGCGCGACTGGCGTAAGTCCTTGTACTATCACTATTATGAGTTTCCCGGCTTCCACAGCGTGCGTGCCCATTACGGTGTGAAGATGGAACGCTACAAGCTGATGCACTTCTACGTGGATGACAATTGGGAACTTTATGATCTCAAGACAGACCCTGAAGAAATGCACAATCTTTATGGGAAGAAGGGAATGGAGAAGATTACCACCGAACTGAAGGCTGAACTGGCACGCTTGCAAAAAGAATACGATGTGCCGCAGGAGTTATGCCGCTGAAAAGCTACCGGAAGACATATTGAACATTAATAACCTGATAATAAAGATAAAAGATAATGAGAAGACTGATTACTAATCTGCTGCTGGCATTATTATGCTTGGCGTCTCCCCTTTTGGCGCAGGACATGCGCATGGATACTTATTGTAATCCGCTGAATGTAGACTATACCTATATGATATACAATTCTTCGAAAGATATCTCCTACCGCTCGGGTGCCGACCCTGCCGTAGTAGAGTTTCGTGGAGAATATTATATGTTCGTTACCCGTACGCACGGCTACTGGCATTCTACGGATTTGCAAAACTGGAATTTTATCAATCCGGGGGAAAACTGGTATCCACAAGGTTGTAACGCTCCGGCGGCACATAACTACAAGGATTCAGTACTTTATGTCTGTGGCGATCCTTCGGGTGTGATGAGTGTGCTTTATACCGACAACCCCAAGTCGGGTAACTGGAAAGCCACTCCTGCAATCATCACCAACTTGCAAGACCCTGACCTTTTTCTTGATGATGACGGCAGTGCTTACATGTTCTGGGGCTCTTCCAACAAGTGGCCCATTCGCGGCATGAAGCTCAACAAGAACCATCGTTTCATACAAGAAGGCGAGAAGCTGGAACTTTTCAATCTCGACCCAGAGAAACATGGTTGGGAACGTTTTGGAGAAAATCATGCCGATACCGTGCTGGGCGGCTATATCGAAGGACCGTGGTTGACAAAGCACAACGGGAGGTATTACATGCAATATGCCGCTCCGGGCACTCAGTTCAATGTATATGCCGATGGTGTATATGTGGCCGACCATCCGATGGGACCTTATACCTATCAGAAACATAACCCCATTTCCTATAAGCCTGGCGGTTATATCAACGGTGCCGGTCATGGAAGTACGGTGCTCGGACCAGGTAGGCAATATTGGCATTTCGGTTCTATGGCTCTGCCCATTAATATGCACTGGGAACGCCGTCTCTGCATGTTCCCTACTTATTTTGACGAAGACGGCATCATGTATTGTGACACCCGTTTTGGAGATTATCCCCGTTATGCACCTACTGTGCCGGGAAAGAAAGGGGAGTTCCGCGGCTGGATGCTTCTTTCTTACAACAAGCCTGCCAGAGGTTCTTCGGCTGTAGAGGGTCATACAGCTGCCGGATTGACGGACGAGAATTGCAAGACCTATTGGCTGGCTTCTTCCAACGATGAAACGCAGTGGGTGGAGATAGACCTTCAGGCACCTGCCACTGTAAACGCTATTCAGGTGAATTACAACGATTATAAGAGTGATATGTATGGTCGTTATCCCGATTTGCGCCACCGTTACACTATCGAAGGTTCCGTAGATGGCGTCAACTGGATACGTCTTGTCAACCGTAGCAACAGTTTCAAAGACACTCCGCACGATTATGTGGAACTGGAAATCCCTGCCCGGGTACGTTATGTACGTTACAAAAACATCCATGTTCCCACACCGCACCTTTCCATTTCTGCCATCCGTATTTTCGGTCTGGGCGAAGGTAAGGCGCCTGCTCAAGTGAAGACATTTGACCCTCGCCGTCACGAAGATCGCCGTGACATCACGCTGACTTGGAAACCGGTGAAAGGTGCACAAGGATACAACATCCTTTGGGGTATTGCGCCGGACAAGCTTTACAGTTCTTGGATGGTGTATGGTGACGAGTGTAGGCATCTGATGAAATGTCTTTCTACCGACCAGAAATATTATTTTGCTATCGAATCTTTCAATGAAAACGGTGTATCTCAAATTTCTGTCGTAAAAGAAGTGAAATAATGTGTTGTAAAATGAGGGTGTGCCATCAACCGTTTTGACACACCCTTATTTGTCGTTTTATGTGTATTTTGTTTATTGTCAGCTTAATAAAACTATGGATAAAAAGTCGTATTGCATCGCTTGGTTGATGTTGTTGTTCGTCGGTTCATTACATGCACAATATCGTACTACTACCTACTGTAACCCTCTTAATCTGGACTATACTTATCCTTTTCACAATTCCCATTTGGGCAAGTCCTATCGTTCGGGTGCCGACCCTGCCGTAGTGGAGTTTCGGGGGGAGTATTATATGTTCGTTACCCGTTCCTGGGGTTATTGGCATTCCAAGGACTTGCTGAATTGGGACTTTATTACTCCCGAAAAATGGTATTTCGAAGGTTGCAATGCTCCTGCTGCCCATAATTATAAAGATTCCGTACTCTATGTTTGTGGGAATCCATCCGGAGCCATGAGCATACTGTATACCGATAATCCCAAACGGGGGGACTGGAAGGCAGTGCCATCGGTGCTCCACGACCTTCAGGATCCTGCCCTTTTCATTGATGATGATGAACGTGCTTATATGTATTGGGGGTCTTCCAACCGTTGGCCTATCCGTGGTAAGGAACTTGATATGAAGAATAAATTCCTGCCGATAGCGAAAAAGCCGGATTCACTGCTCTTTCTCCGTCCTGACATTCATGGGTGGGAACGTTTTGGCGAAAATCATACCAGTGACATCAAACCATTCATCGAGGGTGCGTGGATGACGAAACACAATGGGAAATATTATTTGCAATATGCCGCTCCGGGCACTCAGTTCAATGTGTATGGTGACGGTGTTTATGTAGGAAAATCTCCTTTGGGGCCTTTCGAGTATGCGGCTCATAATCCGTTTTGTTACAAGCCGGGAGGATTTGCTACCGGTGCCGGGCATGGAAGTACGGTTTGTGGTCCCGGAGGAATTTACTGGCATTTCGGTACGATTCATCTGTCCATTAATTATAAGTTTGAGCGTAGGCTTTGTATGTTTCCTACATTTTTTGACGAAGACGGTGCGATGTACTCCGACACTTACTTTGGCGATTATCCTCATTATTCTCCCGACCAGGTTTCGCGACAGACGACAAGCGGTGGTTTCCGGGGCTGGATGTTGCTTTCTTATGGCAAACCCGTGAAGGCTTCTTCGCAATTAGAAAGTTATCCGGTGGAAAATGTGACGGACGAGAACTTGAAAACCTTCTGGGTGGCCGAAAAAAATGACGATAAGCAATGGGTGGAGATAGACCTTGAAGAAGTGAGTGACGTGTATGCCTTGCAACTGAATTTCTTTGACTATGAGGAAACCGGATTTTGGGGACGTATGCCAAACCTCCGGCAACGCTATCTTGTAGAAGCTTCGGTGGATGGTGCCCGTTGGCGGGTATTGGTGGACTATCGCAACAGTTTCCGTGATGCCCCTCATAATTACATAGAACTGGATCAACCGATAGAAGCACGCTATATTCGTTATCGCCACCATTACGTGCCGGGCAAGAATCTGGCAATGGGGGATATTCGCGTGTTCGGTTTGGGACGTGGGAAAAAACCGGCTACGGTAAAAGGTTTTACGGTAGTGCGTGAAGCGGACGAACGTAATGCCCGCATTTCTTGGAAAGCGGTGAAGGGTGCGCAAGGCTATAATGTATTGTGGGGTGTTGCTCTTGATAAATTGTATAGTTCGTGGATGGTATATGGCGATAATTCATTAGACTTACGTGCCCTCACGGTGGGACAAAAATATTATTTTGCCATCGAATCGTTTAATGAAAATGGTATTTCGCAACGTGTCTTTCTTCGAGAGGCTCACTGATTATGTAAATTGAGTAATAATGAAACAGATAATACACTCTTTTTTGTGTGGTGGTACCGTTTGGGCAGCTTGTGCTGTATCGCAGGGAGTAAAGGCCGGTGGAACTTCTGTTTCTGCTGCAGAGGATGGCGAGGTTGTTCGTCCCAACATTGTTTGTGTGGTATGCGAAGACATCAGTCCTTGGCTACGCTGTTTTGGTGACAGTGTGGCAGTGACTCCCACTATTGACGCCCTTGCGGCAGAGGGCGTACGCTATACCAGCCTTTACGGGACAGTGGGTGTCAGTGCTCCTTCGCGTGCGGCACTCATCACGGGAATGTATCCCACACATATTAAAGCTAATTATATGCGTACGCAAGGGGGGCAGATTGCACGTCCGCCAGCAGTAACCGGTTACGATATTGTGTTGTCTGAAGGAATTAAATGCTATACTGAGCTGTTGCGTGCCGCTGGTTATTATTGTACGAACAATCCGAAGACCGACTATCAGTTTCTATCGCCTTTGACAGCTTGGGACGAATGCGGTAGGCAGGCGCATTGGCGCAATCGTCCTAAGGGAATGCCTTTTTTCGCTATATTCAATACCCTTGCTTCGCATGAGCAGAAGGTATGGGAAAGTGCAAAGGATACGCTATACGTCTCTCCCGACGATGTGGTACTGCCTCCCTATTATCCTGAGGACAGCATTGTGCGCCGCGACATAGCTGTCATGTACAGCAATATTTACCGCATGGACTGTTTTGTCCGCCAGATGATTGATGAACTGAAGGCTGCAGGCGAGTGGGATAATACTATTCTTATCTTTTATTCGGATAATGGCGGACCGCTTCCTCGGCAGAAACGTGAAATAACAGAGGTTGGTACCCATATTCCTCTCATTATCCGTTATCCGGACGGACGATTGGCCGGCAGTATTGATGATGGACTTCGCAGTGTCATTGACATTCCACCCACGATTCTTTCATTGGCGGGTATCAAGCCTCCTGCCTATATGGATGGCAAGGCATTTGCTGGGAAATATGCTTCGCCATCGCGGCGCTATGTTTTTGCCGCACGTGACCGTATGGATAAGTGCTATGACCAGCAGGGGGGCGTGCGCGATTGCCGTTATCGTTATATCTGTAATTATACTCCCAATCAGCCCGGCTATCAGCCGGTAGGATTTCGTCTGAACATGCCGATGATGCGCCGTATGCTTCAACTCCATGAAGAAGGCGCACTCGATGAGAATCAAGAAAGCTGGTTTGTCTGGCCCCGTCAGCGTGAAGAGTTCTATGATTTGGAGAAAGACCCTCATGAGATGTGCAATCTGATTAATGATTCGGCTTACCGGAAAGACATTGACCGTTTGCGGAAGGTGTATCGGCAGTGGGAAAGGAAATATTGGCAATGTCGTCCGCTGACAGAACCGGAAATAGTATAAACTATGTGGCCGGACGGTGTACAGCCGCTCGTGTCAGCTCCGCAGATTGTACAGAGGGGGGCAGGTCAAGCTGGAGTGTTCCACTCCTGGAGTCTCTTATGCCTATCAGTTGAATGGTCGGGGACGGAATGGAGAGAAACATTGGAGTCTATATGTTGAGCCGTTTGCTGTCCGTAAAGGAGACCGGGTGGCAGTGCAGGCTTTCCGGGTAGGATATAAGAAAAGTGAGATAGTAAACTTCTTGATTGAACATTAATTTTATAAAATATGAAGAATATAGTTTGTACAGCCTTGATGCTGTTGATGTCTGTGTGTATGTATGCGCAGGAGTTGTATGGAGAGTATGAAAAGAAAGTGTATGTCTCTTCGCAGGGAGATTCGTTGAAGTACCGTTTGCTGCGTCCCGAAGCAGAAAAGGCAGGGAAGAAATATCCGTTGGTGCTTTTTCTGCATGGTGCGGGCGAACGAGGAGATGATAATCAGAAGCAATTGGTGCATGGTGGGCAGATGTGGCTCAATCCGGTGAACAGAGAGGAATATCCGGCTTTTGTATTGGCTCCCCAGTGTCCTAAGGAAGATTATTGGGCTTATGTGGGTCGTCCCAAGTCGTTTGTACCTGGAGAAATGCCCGAGGTACAGGAGCCTACGCGTATATTCCGCACATTGAAGGAGTTGCTGGATACCTATTTGGCTATGCCCCAGGTGGATAAAGACCGGATTTATGTGATGGGACTTTCCATGGGCGGTATGGGGACGTTTGATTTGGCGATACGTTATCCCGAAGTTTTTGCCGCAGCCGTTCCCATCTGCGGTATTGTGAATCCGGCAAGGCTTTCTGCCGCCAAAGACGTGAAGTTCCGTATTTATCACGGAGATGCCGATAACATTGTTCCGGTAGAAGGTTCGCGTCAGGCTTACAAGGCCTTGAAGGCTGCTGGTGCCGATGTTGAGTATATCGAATTCCCCGGAGTCAATCATGGCAGCTGGACACCGGCGTTCAATGATTCTGAGTTTATGGGTTGGCTGTTTAATCAGAAGAAAAAATGATGAGGATATTGTCTGTTATCGGAGCGCTCTTTTTAGGGGGCGCTTTTTTTACTTCTTGCACCACTTCTGGTAGGGTAAGTACTTTTGTGGTCTTACCGGATACGCAGACTTATCTGGAACAATGTCCGGAGGTCTTTGATTCGCAAGTGGACTGGTTGGTTGCCAACCGTAAGAAAATAGATGCCGTGTTCCAAGTGGGAGATTTGACACAAGATAATTCTCCGGTGGAATGGGCGTATATGCAGAAAGCTTTTCATCGTATCAGCCAAGCGGGAATACCTTATTCTGTCGTGTGGGGAAATCATGATATTGGCAGTAAGCCCGGCAAGTTTTCGGACGTGCATAACACTGCAATGGCCAACAAGTATTTCCCTCTTTCTGACTATAAGCAGAAGAGTTATTGGGGAGGCAGTGCGGATGGAAAGACATTGGATAACTATTACATAAACCTTAGGTCGGGCGATACCGATTGGCTGGTCTTGAATCTGGAATTCGGGCCTTCTGATGAGGCTCTGCAATGGGCCGATTCCATAGTGGGTATTCATCCGGATAAGCTTGTCATATTGAATACACACGCCTATTTGTATTGTGACAGTACGTTGCATGACGGGAAAGACTGGTGGCGCCCTCAAGGATATGGCATCGGCAAAGAGTCTGGGCGCACAGTGAACGATGGTGCTGGAATCTGGGAGAAATTGCTTCTCAAACATCGCAATGTGATAGCTGTCTTTTGTGGGCATGTCTTGAAAAGCGGAGTCGGCACGCTGGTCTCTATAGGGAAAGAGGGAAATAAAGTGTATCAGATGCTGGCAAACTATCAGCGTGGTGTGGAAGGCAGTAGATTGGGAGGTGAGGGCTACTTACGCATTGTAACTTTTAACCGGAAGACAAGGGAGATAGATGTGAAGACCTATTCGACTTGGAATAAAGCCTACCACCCCTCCGAACATCATAACTTTAAGTTCAGAGAGGTGGACTTTGACGAATATCTGCGCTGAGACTTAAGTCCTTTCAGCGTAATCTCCGTTACTTTTTATCAGTTCTATCAGCTTTTCTACCGCCTCTTCTTCGGGAATGTTCTTTTCGATACACTCCTTCTTCTTGTAGAGGCTGATTTTGCCTCGTCCGGCGCCCACATAGCCGTAGTCGGCGTCTGCCATTTCTCCGGGGCCGTTGACAATGCATCCCATGATTCCTATCTTGAGTCCTTTCAGATGGCCGGTGGCTGCCTTGATACGGGCAATGGTACTTTCCAGGTCGTAGAGGGTGCGTCCGCAGCCGGGACAAGAGATGTATTCGGTCTTGCTGGTACGTACACGTCCGGCTTGCAGGATACCGAAAGCAGTGGCATCCACTACTTTGCCGCTTATGGTTTCTCCTTGGTTGAAGAGAAGGATACCGTCACACAGACCGTCGAAGATGAGTGCTCCCATGTCTGCCGCCGCTTTGATTTGCAGATTTTCCAATTCGCTCTCTGCGTAGTGTTCAAAGAAGACTACCGGATTCTTCAGGCCTTCCTTCATCATCTGGTGTACCAGGGCGCGTTGTTCTCCCAATCGGTTGGGATGATTGCTTTGCGAAACCAATACGACTTCCGGATGATACTTCAGGCAGGCGATGGCTTCGTCATTCAATCCCATATACGTGATGAAGAGGAATTTCAAGGAAGCGCCGCAGCTGCTTAGGAAAGGAAGCTGGTCTCCTTTAAAGGCAGGCCAGGCATTGTCCGGTTCCGTTCTGCCGTTACTGTGCTCCATCCAGACATCGGCATCGATGATGCATTGCATGCCTTCCGGAAGTTGTTCCGGGATGGAACGTCCCGTATAGATATAGTCCGGCATGAATTGCGGATTGAAGTCCATGTCCCCGTCTAAGCGTGCGGCAATGACCACGGGCAGATTGTCTCCGCCGATATTGTGTACGGCGGCAGTCTCGCGGCGGGTGGGAGAGAGATAATTGAATTCCGGCACATCTGCTCCGGGGATATAAGGATGGTCGTGGCGCTGCACGATATAGTCCACCAATTTGCGGGCTACGGGGATTTCCGCCTCCGGAGCTTCGCTCAGGGAAACCCGGATGGTGTCACCCAAGCCGTCTGCCAGCAGGGCGCCGATGCCCAAGGCCGATTTGATGCGTCCGTCTTCTCCGTCTCCGGCTTCCGTTACACCGAGATGCAGCGGGAATCGCATACCTTCCTGCTCCATGACGGCTGCCAGCAAGCGTACTGTCTTTACCATGACCACTGTATTGGATGCCTTGATGGAAATGACCACATCCGTGAAATTCTCTTGCACGCAGATGCGCAGAAACTCCATACAAGATTCCACCATGCCTTCCGGTGTATCGCCATAGCGCGACATGATGCGGTCGGATAATGAACCGTGGTTTACGCCGATGCGGATGGCAGTATGGTTCTCCTTGCAGATATTAAGGAAGGGTACAAAGCGGTCGTGTATCTTCTGCAACTCCTGGGCATACTCTTCATCGGTATACTCCAAATGTTTGAAAGTACGTGCTGCATCCACATAGTTTCCCGGATTGATGCGTACTTTTTCTACATACTGTGCTGCCACGTCAGCTACCTTCGGGTTGAAGTGAATGTCGGCGACAAGCGGCACCATATATCCGTCCTGGCGTAGGCCTATGTTGATATTCATCAGGTTTTCAGCCTCTTTGATGCCTTGGGCCGTGAGGCGTACATACTCTCCTCCGGCATCGACAATACGTTTGGCTTGCGCTACACTGGCTTCTGTGTCCTGCGTAGCGGTGTTCGTCATACTTTGTATGCGGATAGGATTGGAGCCGCCCATAGGGGTGGCTCCGATGTTTACTTCTGACGTTTCCCGTCGGGAATAGTTAAATAGATCCACGATGATATTTACAGTTAAAGGATTAAAAGATTTACGATTGGATGATTTACGATGTACGATTGAAGATACCAAGAAGTAATTTCAATCGTACATCGTAAATCATCCAATCGTAAATCAATTGGTTTTGTATTCGTACTTCACATCCTTCAAGTCCTCATTTGCCTTGACTATTTTCTTTTTCAGCCCTTCTTTGTAGGTGGCAAATGTTTCGGCCAATGAGGAATCGCCCAATGCCAGCATTTGTACGGCAAGGATGGCAGCGTTCATGGCACCATTAATGGCAACGGTGGCTACCGGTATGCCCGGAGGCATCTGGATGATGGAGTAGAGGGCATCTACGCCATCGAGTACGGCCCCTTTTACGGGAACCCCGATTACCGGCAGTGTGGTATTGGCAGCAATGACGCCGGGCAGGGCGGCAGCCATACCGGCAGCAGCGATAATCACTTTAATGCCGCGTTGACGGGCATTCTTGGCAAATTCCTCCACTGCTTCCGGTGTGCGGTGGGCAGAGAGAGCGTTCATTTCGAACGGTACATGCAGGTCATTGAGCAATTGCGCGGCTTTCTCCATAACGGGGAGGTCGGAAGTGCTACCCATGATGATGCTAACGATTGGAGACATGAATCTTTAAATTATTAAAGGGTTAATTTTATAAGGGTTAGGGATTAACGATTAGGGGTTAGGGACTGCGCTATCATTCCGTCCGGTGCTAATCGCTAACCCCTAATCCTTTCATTTCATTCGTTTATCAGCGCTTTGTAGGCTTCGGCATCCAGCAGGCTGTCGAAGTCGGCATCAGCAGCGGGTTTGATTTTGATGAGCCAGCCTTCGCCGTACGGGTCCTGGTTTACCAGTTCCGGCTGGTCGGCAAGGGCTTCGTTTTGCTCCAGAATCTCACCGGCTACGGGCAGGAAGAGGTCTGATATGGTTTTTACTACTTCGATGGTACCGAACACTTCGTCGGCAGCCAATGTTTCACCTTCGGTCGGGATGTCGACAAACACAATGTCACCCAGTTGCTCTTGTGCATAATCGGTAATACCTACATAGGCTACATCACCTTCCAGGCGAATCCATTCGTGTTCTTTGGTGTACTTTACATTAGTCGGGAAATTCATGATCATTAGTTTTTAAGGGTTGATACTATGTAAATTAAAAGTTGAAAATTAAAAATTAAACAAGGCTCTTAAAAGAGGAAGATTCGGAACAGTATGTTGCTCAGCGGGTGGAGTACCAGCAACGAGCAGATAAGCCCTACGGCAAAGCCTCCCATAACTTCGCCCAGGGTGTGGTGTCGCAGGATGATGCGGGCGGTGCCCAACACGCCAGCCACCAGTATAAAGAGGCATAGCCACCATACGGGATTGTAGCTGAACAAGGCACTGAAAGCTACCAGTCCGCCAATTACGGCTCCGGCGCCTGCCATGTGTTCGCTCAGTTTCCATTTTAAGTTGACAATGACGCAGATTATCATCACTACCAGGGCGGAGAGTATGATACCGGTCATGTACCACGGGATATTGAGCCGGTGCATCATGAGCAGGCAGAATACATAAGAAGTGATGGTCAGAATAAAGGGAATGTATCTCCTTTTTCGTTCCACCAGTTCTTCCGGACTGAAACCGTTGATTTTGCGGAAGATGAAGATAGTCAGTGTAGGCATCAGGATGGTGAAGCAATACACCACACCCAATACTATCAACTTGTACTGCAACGGCATGATGCGCAGGTACGAGAATATAAACAGAACCAGAAATGCCAGGAAAGGGATGGAGAACGGTGTGAATACCGCCGAAATCACTTTCGCTGTTCTGATTAAAGTTTTATCTGCTATAATATGCTCTTCCACAACCTAATTTTATTTACGATTTGACTATTTACAATTTACTATTTGAATGCACTAATCTTTAAACCTTAATCCCTAATCGCTCATCCTTTTCTCTCATCTTCTCAGTCTTGCCACGGGGATATTCATCTGTTGGCGATACTTTGCCACCGTGCGGCGGGCTATGGGATAGCCTTTCTCCTTCAGCAGCTCGGTCAGTTCGTCATCGGTCAGAGGCTTTTTCTTGTCCTCGTTGTCAATGCACTCTTTGAGTATCTTGCGTATTTCGCGTACAGACATCTCTTCGCCGTCTTCGGTTGTGTAGCCGTCGTTGAAGAAGAATTTCAGCGGGTAGATGCCGTAGTTGGTCTGTACATACTTGCTGTTGCTCACACGGGAGATGGTCGAGATGTCCAACCCGGTGCGTTCGGCAACATCTTTCAGAATCATGGGGCGGAGTAATGACTCGTCTCCTTCGAGGAAGAAAGGACGTTGCAGGTCTATGATGGCCTGCATGGTAGTCATCAGCGTATTCTGGCGTTGCTTCACGGCATCGATGAAACCTTGTGCGGCATCCATTTTTTGTTTGAGGAACATCATGGCTTCGCGGGACTCCTTAGACTGATTGGCCCGGTTCTTGGTGTGTTCTTCCACCATCTCGGTGAAGTCGCGGCTCATGCGCAATTCCGGTACGTTGCGGTTGTTCAGTGTCACGTTGATGGTACCGTCGTCATAAGTGTCTACCAGGAAGTCGGGCACAATCTGCTGCATGTTCTTGCCGATGGCTTCGCCGAGCGAGGCACCGGGACGGGGATTCAGCTTGCAGATTTCCTTAACGGCTTGTTGCAGGGTATCTTCGCTGATACCTAATTTCTGCATAATCTTGTCCCAATGCTTGCGGGTGAACTCTTCGTAGCACTGGGTAAGAATATCTTCTTCTATATAGTATTGTGGAGGCGAGGGCATGGGCCGTTGCGCTTCCTTACGTCGAATCTGGATGAGCAGGCACTCTTGTAGGGTGCGGGCGCCCAGACCGGCGGGGTCGAAGTCTTGTATAATCTTCAATACTTCTTCCAGCTCTTCGGGAGAAGCGTCGATACCGGCGTAGATGGCGAGTTCGTCGCTGATACTGTCCAGCGATTTGCGCAGCAGGCCATCGTCGTCCAGCGAGCCGATGAGATATTCGGCCAGTTCGCGCTGGTGCGGAGTCAAGTCCTGCTCGCCGAGCTGCTGGCGCAAGGTTTCATAGAAAGAGGTGGCGTCGGAGAAAGGAATTTCTTCTGCCTGCTCCCCTTTGCTGCGGTTGTTCTCCTGCAGCTTGTAGTCGGGGATATCGTCTTCGTTCAGATAATCGCTTAAAGAATCATAGCTAGTGTCTCCACCATCTTCTGAGCCGGTTTCCGCATCGGGTGTGTCGGGGTATTCGTCGCCAGGAGTATCCTCCTTACCCTCTTCCAGTGCCGGATTTTCCAGAAGTTCGGCACGTACGCGGTCCTCTAGTTCCACGGCGGGAAGTTCCAGCAGCTTTACCACCAGAATTTGTTGCGGCGACAGCGTTTGTATCTGCTGTTGCGCTTGGGTCTGTACTTGTCGGGAGCCTTGTGCCATACTTTATAAATTACAAATTACGAATAAGGGAAATTTCTACCGCAAAAATAGTGAATAGTTCGGGAACGCGAAACCTTCTCTTATGATATTTAACAAGAAAACGGGAGCTTGGTTGCTTTTTTGTTCCTATCTTTGTTCCATAACTACTAAAAAATGGAACGTTATGTTTGCTAAAGAAACGTATGTGCAGCGCAGGGCCCGGCTGAAAAAAACGATTGGCTCCGGAGTATTACTGTTTTTGGGTAACGATGAACAAGGGTTGAACTATGAGGACAATACTTTCCGTTACCGCCAGGATTCCACTTTTCTCTATTATTTCGGTTTGTCGTTTGCCGGGTTGTCGGCTCTCATCGACATAGACGAAGATAAGGAAATCATTTTCGGTGATGAGCTGACCATCGACCATATTGTATGGATGGGTACCCAGCCCACCCTTCACGAAAAGGCTTCCGCCGTGGGCATTTCCGAAACCCGTCCTTTTGCCGACATTGTCGGTTATCTGCACAAGGCTGTACAGAAGGGACAGACCATCCATTATTTGCCCCCTTATCGTGCCGAGCATAAGTTGAAACTGATGGATTGGCTGGGTGTTCCTCCAGCACGTCAGGAAGGGTCCGTGCCGTTTATCCGTGCGGTGGTGGCACAGCGCAACTACAAGTCGACAGAAGAAATAGCAGAAATAGAAAAGGCCTGCGACGTGACTGCAGACATGCACATTACCGCAATGAAAGTGCTTCGTCCGGGCATGTACGAATACGAGGTTGTGGCCGAAATGAACCGCATCGCCGAGATGAACAACTGCGAGTTGTCTTTTGCCACGATTGCCACCGTCAATGGCCAGACTTTGCACAACCACTATCATGGAAATAAAGTAAGGCCGGGCGACCTCTTCCTGATTGATGCCGGCGCAGAGCTTCCTTCGGGTTACTGTGGCGACATGTCGTCCACCGTGCCTGCGGACAAAACTTTTACTCCACGCCAGCGTGCCGTTTACGAAATCCAGAACGCCATGCACTTAGAGTCTGTCAAAGCCCTCCGTCCGGGCATTCCTTATATGAAGGTGTACGAGCTTTCCGCCCAAGTGATGGTGGAAGGGCTGAAAGAGCTGGGCCTGATGAAGGGCAATGCCGAGGATGCCGTGCGCGAAGGAGCGCACGCCTTGTTCTATCCTCACGGGCTGGGTCACATGATGGGACTGGACGTACACGATATGGAGAACCTGGGCGAGCTTTGGGTAGGCTATGACGGCCAGCCCAAGAGTACGCAGTTCGGCCGAAAGAGCCAGCGCCTTGCCATCCCTCTGGAACCGGGCTTTGTGCATACGGTTGAGCCGGGCATTTATTTCATCCCCGAGTTGATTGATTTGTGGAGGGGAGAGAAGAAGTTTATGGACTTCATTGACTATGATAAGGTGGAAGAATACCGCAATTTCGGTGGCATCCGCAATGAGGAGGATTATCTGATTACCGAAACGGGAGCGCGCCGCTTGGGCAAGAAAATTCCACTGACACCGGAAGAGGTGGAGGCATTGCGCTGAATCCATTAAGATATAGAATGATAAAGCCTGCTGCATCTTGTGTGAGAATGCGGCAGGCTTTGTGGAAAGTTCATAGACCGAAAAGTTTTAATTATACTTCAAACTTTTGCTGATGTATCATTTTAAATACTTGTCTATTGTTGTTGTCACTTGTTTGTCACTTGGTCTCGGAGCATTCATTTCAACAATATTGCCCTGTTTGTCGAAAATGATGTATCGGGGAATTAATTCCAGTTTTAGCTTTTCCAGCATTTTGCTGTTCTTTGGATTTGTGATGAAGAAATTGTCGGGTACTTCTGATAAGCCCTCCTGCTCTACCGCCATTTTCCAACTGCTTTCCTGGTCCTTGAAGGCGAGATAGACGAATACCACATCTTTTCCCTTGTACAGTTCTCTCAGCTTTGCCGAGGGAGGCATCTCTTCCCGGCAGGGCACACACCAGCTTGCCCAAAAGTCCACATAAATGACCTTTCCCCTGTTCTTCTCCAGCAGTCTGTTCAGGTTAGTGGACTTTCCGTGAATGTCCTTCAGCAATAGCTGGCCGGCATCGGCAGACAAGTTGTATTGGTCTCTTATCCTGTCGGACAGCAGTGTGTCTTGGGTGATGTGGATATATTTGTCAAGATAGCTGTTTGCGTCTTGTGCCGAAAAGTTCTCACCGATTTCTTTGATGCAGCGTTCAAGCAGGGCTTGCTTGGATTTTGGCTGGAACGGTTTCGCAGATAGCTCATCGAAGGTTTGACGCCAGTCCTTGCTTCCTCCCTGGGATTTGCGTATCGTCGGGATATGCTGGTTGAAGAACCAAAGGTAATAGTCCAGAAATTCACGGTAGGAGGGATAACGGATGTATTTGTCAGCTATTTCGGGCTCCATCTGGCGGTAGAAGGCGGTGTCTTCATTCAGCATTCGCCGGGATTCATAGTCTTTCAGCTTGAGCAGGCATTGATAACGGTCGTGTATCTCGCTTGAGATAAGCTGCTGTTCTTTAAAGGAATCGATGGTGTCTGTATAGTTTTTCTTGTAACTGTCGAACATGGATTGTAATGAATCCAAAGGGCAGTAATCCATTAGTAATGAAGTCCAGTTATTTGCCCGTATTATATCAATCGATTTGGCAATCCGCACCCAGTCACCCCCAAGACAAGTCTTTGCTTCCAGTCCTGCATGGGTCTTCCCTTTGCGCAACTCATGGTTCATGTTATAGATTCTGCTATATCCGGGATGATGCTTGCTGCTTAAAATGGGGTAGCCAAGGCTATCCATGGAAATAATAACGGTATCTCCTTGCATTAATGGGTAGTAGTTGAACTCAAAATCTCCATAGTTCAGGCCCAACTCCTTGAAGTATTCAGTGGAATAGATGGTCAGGGTATCGGAATCTTTGTTGGGCATGTATTCCACAAGAGTTCCTATGCTGTCGGTATAGAGGACTTTAGGCATCGGCATGTGTCCCATTCCTCCCGGTGTCTTGTATGGTTTAGGATGATAATGGTCGAAACATACTATAATGTTCTTCTCGCATTTTTCATTGACGGCTTGCTGCTGGCAGGATGAAATGCTTATTGCCAGAAAAAGGATGATACATAAATACTTCATAAGTACAAGATTTTAATTTATGATGGTATTGAATAAGGAGCGGGAGGGGGGATGGTTGTACCTGTTATTCCAAAGAATACGGTTGAAGCGGTAAGATACAAGACTTGTTTCATGCTTTTTGCTTTTGGGCTTATGGCAAAGTTAGCCAATTTTTATCTATTGCGCAATAAAGCATGTCTCATTTTTGAGGTGAATTGTCTCATTTTGCATGATACATGTCTCATGTATCGGAAGGAGTGCTGTTTATCATGCTTTTTAGCCGTTTTGTAACTTGTCGTTTCAGTGCAGGCTGCCAATGGCACGGTCGGTATGGATGTAAAGGCTATGGTTTCGTTGTGCTCCGCATGCGTGTTTCTTCCGAGAAACCTTTTGATTTGCCAATGCTCCACTACAGTGAACAAGTCGGCTCACTAAGGTGAACAAGACAGACCACTACAGTGAGCTGAACAGACCACTATAGTGAGCCGTTGTCAATACACTGTGTCTGGCACAAGAAATGTATATGCTTTTCTTAATAAAAGACGGGGGAGAGGCGGACGAAAGCCCGTGCGTACTGAGGGGGAGTGGCAGCAAGTAACCGGGTAACTGAAAAGAGTGAGGGCAAATTTTGCCCTCACTCTTTTTATTTGCTCTCACTCGCCGCTGCAATGCCGATGAGCAGGGCATTTCAGAAAAGCGGTGAGGGCAGTGAGGGCAGGTTTGATAACTTCTTGTTTCTTTCTCGCTTGCTGCTGAATTCCACTCTATTCTGTACCAACCTGCCGTTAAGCATGCAGTTCTAGTACAAACCGTGCCCCCTTGCTGTAGCCGGTATCCAGTGTCAGGCTGCCGTTCATCTTGGTGGCTATCAGTGAGCAGATGGGAAGCCCCAAGCCGTCGCCCAGTGTCAAGTCCTTCACTTCGGTGAAGGGCTTGAAGATGTTTTCGCGTTGCTCTTCGGGAACACCGCAACCGGTGTCGCTGACGATGAACTGATGCGTGTGTGCACCGCGTTTCTTGAAGTCGAGCCATATCTTGCCTCCGGCGGGAGTGTATTCGGCGGCGTTCTCTAAAAGGTGCAGCAGTATGCGTTCCAGTTGCTCCGGATTGATTTTTACATTCAGCTTTGGAGCATTGACGGCCAGGGAAACGTCTTCCCGGGTTTTTCCCTTAATCTTGTCCATGATAGCCTCGCAGAAGGCGGAGATGTTCTTCTCTTGCATTTCGTAAGGTTCGGACAAGGTGTTCTCCAATTCGGACAGTTCCTGGATGTGGTTGGAGAATGTATGCAGGGCCTTTACTCCCGGCAGCGAAGCGTCGAGCGTGTCCAGTGTCGGTTCCATCTGGGCGGAGATGTTTTGGATGAATTTTGTTTTCAGTTCGTTGTGCTCGTTGGCGATACCGATGGCTTTCTTCTGCTTGCGGGTAAGGACGATGAAGCGCAACAATACGATAGCACCGAATATCAGGACTGCGGCAAGGATGGCAGCCAGTACGCAGAGTCCGATGATGATGTATTGCTTGGCGCTCAAGGAGTCGTCCTTCTCCTGGATGGTGGCCAGGCTTTCATCGTACTTCTTCTTCAGGACGTTCAGTTCGTCCTGTGCGGTAAGCGCTTTCACGGAGTCGGTCCAGAGGATATACTTGTCGTATGTACGAGCCACCAGTCCGGCATTGTTTGCCTTGCGGGCAATGCTGATGAGAGTCTTGTAGCATTCGTCTACCTTGGCGTAGTTCTTCTGTTCCTTATATTGCCCTATCAGGCGGTTGGTGGCGGCATCACCTTGCGCATTCATACCGAAGGTGTAGTAATAGTTGGCCTGCGTATAAAGCAGGTCGTTGCTCAGAGAGTCGTTGTGAGAGGCTTTGGCGGTCTCTTCCAGTTTGGTCAGCTGTTCCTTGGCGCGTGCGGGATTTTTCAGGTTGATGTACATCTGCAGGCGTTCCTTGTTGATGCGGAAACGTAGGTTGGGCATGGCCTTGCCCGTTTTCTGTTCGCCGGTTGCCACCACTTGCTCGGCACCGCGCAGCAGTTCAAAAGCTTCTTTATAGTAATTCTCCCGATGGTAGAGGGCGCTGGCATTGACGCCGCATTCCACTGCCTGGGCATACTTGTCTTGCGTGGCAAAGGCATTGTAGGCTTGCAGGAATAGATAGCGGGCTTTGATATATTCTTTTTTCGTAAGATTTTCTTGTGCTTGTTTCATCAATTCGTCTGCACGGTTTTGCGCATGGAGTTGAGTAAAGATGCAGAAAGTCGCTAAGAGAAGTATCGAAATAATTTTTTTCATGTGTACGTTTGTTTTATTTGCTCACAAAGTTAGAATAAAAACTTAGTATTTGAAGCTACTGCCTCCTAAAAATTCTCTCAATAAGGATGTCGGTGGAATTTCTTTGTCCTGCACGGGGGTGAAATATTTGATGAATTTCAGCAACCGGTAGGCTTCTGCGTATTCCGGACAGTTCCGTGGAACACTGGTAAGGATGGGCTCTGCGTGGCAGCGGAGCACGGCAAATTCGAACAAGAGGGCGGAGTTGAACATGACATCGGCATTTTCCTGGTAGGGGAATATCCATTTGTCCTCGCCGGCACGTACACTGGGCCAGCGTGAAATGGTCTCTTGTGCCGAGTAGCCGCGGTAGTTGAAGTCGCGGATGATGCGGCGCAGCAGGCGGTTGTCCGTGGTGGGAATCCAGTTGTGGTCGTCCAGCGAGATGGTGGTCAGGGCGGATACATAAATCTTGTATTTGCTGGCGGCGGGAATCTGTGGTGTCAGTTCAGGGTTCAGGGCATGGATTCCTTCCAGGATGAGGATGGTATGCTCGTCGATGCGCAGCTTGTCTCCCTTGTACTCTTTCTTCCCGAGGTTGAAGTTGAAGCGGGGCAGCTCCACTTCTTCGCCACGGAGCAATGCTTGTAATTGGGTGTTGAAGAGCTCAAGGTCGAGGGCATAGAGCGATTCGTAATCGTAATTGCCGTTCTCATCGCGCGGGGTGTCTTCACGGTCTACGAAGTAGTTGTCCAGCGAGATGGGGTAAGGACGCAGGCCGTTGGTCATCAGCTGCACGCTGAGGCGTTTGCTGAAAGTGGTTTTTCCGGAAGACGAGGGGCCGGAGATGAGCACGAGCTTCACCCGGTTTCCGTTTTCGCCGCGGTGGTAGATGTCATCGGCAATCTGGGCTATCTTTTTTTCCTGCAGGGCTTCGGCTACGTTGATGAGGTCGGTGGCATGGCCTTCCTCGCAAGCCATGTTGAAGTCGCCTACGTTGCCCAGTCCCATAATGTAATTCCAGCGCAGGTGTTCCTTGAATACGTCGAGCATTTTCTCTTGTTTCACCACTTCTTCCAGTACATTTGGGTTTGCCCGGTTGGGGATGCGTAGCAGCAGGCCGTCGTAATACTTCACGATATCGAACAGCCAGATGTATCCGGTACTGGGCAACAGGTTGCCGTAGTAGTAGTCTACGGTGTCGCCCAGTGTGTAGTAATAGGTATATAGCGAGCCGGAAGTTTCCAGCAGCTTCACTTTGTCGTTCATGCCCCGTTCGTTGAAGATGCGTACAGCCTCGGTGGTGTGGCATTCTACACGGTGGTAGGGGATGTTCTCGGCAATGATTTCCTGCATCCGCTTCTTGATGGCTGCCACATCTTCCAGCTCTATGGGGCGGCCGATGCGCAGGTTGCAGAAGTAACCTTTGGATACCGGATGCTCTACGAACAGTTTTCCTTCCGGAAACAGCTCGCTGACAGCTTTGTAAAGAATGAAGCAGAGGGAACGGACATAGGTGCGCATACCTGAGGAGTCGCGTATGTCGAGAAATTCTACATCCTTATTGTTGTATACACGGAAATTCAGCCCTTCGGAACGGTTGTTGACCTTTGCACTGACTACCTGATAGGGGAAATTTAGATTAAAACCGTAATAAATATCCAAAAGTGAGCTCCCTATAGGGAATTCTTTAG
>OJOI01000195.1_pt1 | contig 45736 bp, 38 predicted proteins | sample 1598061 | NCBI WGS metagenome assembly OJOI01 (sample SAMN01915224, study PRJEB22387) | human gut metagenome | isolation source: stool | host: Homo sapiens | place: USA
ATGGTATCTATAGCAGCCTGTAGCAACTGCTCCCCAGTAATCTTCTCATTAGCTCCATCCTTAAAGTTCTTTCCCAATTGTGCAATAAGATATGCTGAAAGTGTATATGTACCATTTTCTTCATCCAATTCACTTACTCTGGCTATTTTACGTTTCATAGTATTACTAAAATTTTCTGCATTTACAGTAATTGGTTTAATCGTGATTGTAAAATATCCAACTAATGAAGCATCTTCATTAGAAAATACCAGATATGTAACGGACTGATTTTTCTTTGTAAATTCTATTGATTGTTCTTTCAAAAATCTCTCTACATCCGGATTCTTATCACAAAAAAACTCGGAAAGGAGTTGTCGTAACTCATCCTCTCCGAGATCTTTATCGCCTTTGGCAGACAAGTATTCACGAATGTTAAAGACTGTTACATCATTAAGCATTTGTTTTCTTCCTTTTTGCCATAAATTTTCTAACTTCTTCTGCGCCATGCAAATGTGTAATCCTTAAGTCTGGTGTTTGTGCTCTATGAAGAGACTCCTGATAGGATTCCTCGATAGCATTAGCAAACTTTTCTACTTGTCTTTGACCAGAAACGACAAAGTTCTTAGTAATACTTGAAGTTGCCATATAAACACCTCCTTCATTAGTATGGCTTATCTTCGCTTAATCATACTTTTCTATTTTTATTGTATTCGGTAACTGCAAAATTTGCAATAACATAGTTGTGAATTTTTTTAAAATCAGCGAACCTCCTCTTTCTCCTTTACTTTTTCATGCTTATCCATTCCGGCTACTTTCTGCTTCATATTTTCCAGCCTTTCCTTTAATGACACCCTTGTCACTGGCTTATCCGTAACACTCTCCTTTGTCATGTAGTTATGTTATGAAATGTCAACGATGAAATATTATCTTGATTTTTAATCAGTTCCTCTTTTCTCTATTGTTTTCGTATAATAATATTGTAGCCTATTACTACCAATAATGGACTATGACTCTACATACAACAGAACAGGTGCGTTTATGACCTTAAAGATAAGCTCGTCAACGCAGTCTGTATATCTGCCTTGCTGTATGAGTTGATTTTTCAGCTCCACAAGGCTATGTAACAAGGTCGTCTTTTCGTGGCTATCCAGATATATATGATATGTCTGCTCTTTCATAAACAGCACCTCCGTTTCTGGCTTCATTATATAGGGAAGTCCTAAACTAATCAAAGGTGCAAATTTGAGCAAAAAAATAAGCGTACCACTATTTCTAATGATACGCTTATCGTATTTAACTGTTAATCAAGGTCTATGAATACCCTTACAGTGGTATCTCTCCACTGATTTTTCCTTACATACTATCCGTTAGCCTTTCGATAGGCTGCTGCCTGCTCGAAACTAAGCGGCAATTCATCGGAAAGAGAACTCCTACCTATTTGCGATGAATGCCTGTATTTCTATTGATATATGAAGTCCTTAGCAATGAACTTTATATATAAACTTTTTCAATATAATCATCGCTTATTAATCTGAGAAAGAATTTCCCTGCACTCTCCAAAAGTATGAATAGTATAATCTGGAATATATCCATTTTCTTTCCACTCATTTTTATATTGTTGCTCTCGCTGGAAATCTTCTTCTTTCCAATGTGATATAGCTACCAATTTACTATATAGGTCCCGAATATCGTCTCTCGGAAAATCACACCATATTGATGTAATACCAGCTTGTTTTGCCATCATCATGTCTTTAGATAAACTATCTCCAATATACACTGCTTCACATACAGAAACTTTCTCCCCACAACAAATTTCTTTTAATACCTCTGCATTAGGTTTCTTGCCATGTACTATATGTGTTTTGGGAGATGATGGAATAGTATCGGGGCGCTTATACAAACTATCAGATACGTATACCTCCTTAAAATAATTATCAATCCCTAATTTCTTTAATCGATAAAAACCATTTTCTTCTGCTGACTCAGTATATGCAACAACCATTATATTATTGTCATAAAAAAATTTTAAAGTCTCTTCTACTCCCGGATACAATTTTAATAACTTTTTACGAGTAGAATTAAATTTATGAAAAGCAGGGTTAAGTTCAATTTTGACTTGTTCATCAGAAATTCCACAATATTTCTTTTTAACAGATGGGAGGTTCAAAGTTGCAAATGGATACTCAACACTTCCTACTTCTTGATGAATTGCTTTATATTCCTCCAACAGTTTCTCTTGAGGCACGTTAATTAATAGAGATAGCTCCTGTACCATATCATAAAAAGCTGGTATAAAAAAGCCAATCCATGAGTATAATGTATCGTCCAAATCTGTAATTACTAGCTTTATCATCTATTATCCTCCATCTAATTTTATATTGGTATACGCAATGTTTGAACACATTTATCTGTTTCAGTGTTATCAGCATATATTCTAAAAAATTTCAACTCAATATGATCATTGCAAAACGTCAATGTAGAAAACTTATTTTCACAATTAAAAGCTCCTGTCCCTCCCATTCCAATAACGTATATATTTTTCATTCTATCTTCATCAATTTCATAAATGCTGTTATCAAAATGCCCTATTTTAGAAACAAAGGATTGATGCTTATGCCCATGTAAAAGTAACTTAATGTCATATTTTGCTAACCACTGTACAAGACGCTCAGCATCATATACAACGCTACTTGGCTTTTTTACATCTACCTGCTCAACCAAACAAGTTGGCATATAATGATGGTGCATTATCACAATACGAACAGAATTTGTTTGAACATTTTCTTCCCATCCCATTTTATTTGCAACATACTCTAACTGTTTATCTGACAAAAATCCATGTCCCTCAAAATCCTTATATTGCTGTAAAATAAGACTATTTAAAGCTACTATTTCTACAGTTCGTCCTGTAGACATTAATAATCTACGCCCACATGCCATATATTCATTAGGATTCAAATTATGAATCGAACTATAGAACTCCTTATATGCACTGATACTATCTGGGTTTTCTGAAACCATCTCAGGAACTCCATTGCCAAGCATCTCATTTTTACGCACAAAATCATGATTACCAGGGCAAAAAATTATATTTTCAGATATAAGTTTTCTTGTAAGATTCCTATTCAAATCAACAATAAATTCTTCTGCCTTGGTGAAACCCTCTGGATTTCCAAGTGATGTGATATCTCCTGTTATTATCAAGCCTCCCACTTTGTTAAGGTCATTATATGCGTTTCTAATATGTGCAGTTAAAGTTACATCTGTTTCCTTTGCCATTTTAACCTTAAAAACATCATCTGTTCCAAAATGCAAATCTGATAACCATAACAAAGTGTCACTGCCAGTTTCAAAATATTTGTCACTAAAGTCATGTGGCTCTACAACACTAGAATTTAATAATTGTATTTCATAATCAGAATCATCATTCTCATTATAGTTCCGCACAAACCATATTGTCCTGTTTTGCTGAATCATTTCCTTAATATTATAAACTCTTTTTCCATAAAATTTTTCATAATTAGAATGATTTTCTACGAATAGTGAATCTACATTCACATATGTATAATTCTTAACTTCATCAGCCTCACATTCTTCAATTTTATCAAATTTAAACCATGCATAATACTTTTGTTCATTATAATAATTGGGGGTACATTCCAATTCTGGCGATAATATCTTATCGCCTCCAGAACATTTTATATCAAGGCATTCAGCCTTATACAACTTTTCCTGTCCCGAATCCATAAGATAAAAATATTTTGGTTTGCTCTCAATTTCACCTTTTAGCACACAGAATTCTTCAAATGGGAGCTTCTCATTCCCCTTATTCCACCACCCCCCACCAGACATATCCCTTTTTATCAATCATATCTTTATGTCTAGCTATAGTAACATTATTTTCAGTTACCAAATCTCTAAATCGTAAAATTACTGTTTTAAATTCCATTCAAACTCACCTTCATACTATCTTAAGTATTAACACTCATAAATTCCTTTATATAACAAACAATTTCATTATATAACCTCAAAATGCTTCAACGCATCCTTTATCGCTTCCACTTTCTCCGCCGTCGGATGCTTCCTCGGTTGTTTCAATTCTTCCACCGCATTAGGAGCATCGTACATCGGTAATCCTAAATCTCTCTTTACCTCTGCAATATATGCGGTATGTACTTTGAAGCCATATTTAGCTTCTACGTACTCCTTTATCATTTTGTAGGTCACTCGCTCTTTGGGCTTGTAGTTTTCTGCTCTTTTAGCAATATTATCAAGCGGAACTTTGCCCTCACCCTCGCCAAACTCAACTTTTACATTGATATGTCCATCTGGTTTTTTGTGGGAAAGCAGTACAACAGTCTCCACATGATAAGTATTCGGAAACATATCCACGCAGCATATCTTCTCTACTCTATACCCTCTGCCCATAAATATCTGCAAATCCCTTGCCAGGCTTGTCGGTTTACATGAAATATAAACCATATTTTCAACACCATACTCTATGATTTTACCAATAGCTTTCGGATGGATACCGTCTCGTGGTGGATCAAGAATTATATAATCCGGTTTTTCCTCTATCTCATCAAGCACCTTGAGGACATCACCTGCGATAAATTTACAGTTATCAAGACCATTAAGAGCTGCGTTTTCCTTTGCTGCGCAAACTGCCTCCTCAACTATTTCGACACCTACTACTTCCTTACACACCGGTGCCATAAGCTGTGCGATGGTGCCGGTTCCGCTGTAGAGGTCGTAGACTGTTTTACCGTTTAGCGAATCCTTGTCATCTCCCAGGATAAACTCTCTCGCTGTCTCATAGAGCACCTCCGCTCCTAGTGAGTTGGTCTGGAAAAATGAGAATGGTGTGATTTTGAATTTCAGACCTAAGAGCTCCTCGTAGAAATATGAATCTCCGTAGAGCACATCTGTGCCCTCGTTTTTGACCACATCTGCCACGCTGTCATTTTGGGTGTGTAAAACGCCCTTGAATCTGCCGTCATAGTGCCTGGTCAAAAGTGCATATCTAAAGCCTGCGAGCAGTTCCTCCTCGTTGAAGCCCTCTGTCTGTGTGGTGGTGACAAGGTCGACTATGATTTCACCGGTTTTTGTTGCCTTTCTGACAAGCAGATGCCGCAGATAGCCCTTGTGTGTTGCTCTGTGGAAATATGGGATATTGTTTTTTGAAAAATAATCAAGTGTTGCCTTTAATATTGTCCTGAAATCCTCATCCACAATCTGACAGTCTGATACTGTCACAAGGTCATAAAAGCTTCCTCTTTTGTGCATGCCAAGCGCAAGAGGGCCATCCTTATACTCATCACCGAAGGAAAATTCCATCTTGTTTCTGTATTCACTCTTTTTCGGACTTCCATGTATCCCTATAAACTCATATCCTGACTCTTCCTCAGTGCCAATGGCATCCGAAATGAGCTTTTTCACCTGGGTAAGCTTCATATCAAGCTGCTTTTCGTAAGGCACTGTCTGATATGTACAGCCCCCGCACATTCCAAAGTGAGGACATGGCTCTTCTGTCTCCAGAGGCGATTTCTCAATTACCTCCATGAGTCTGCCCTCTGCTCTTTGATGCTTTACTTTATTTACAACAAATTCCACCTTCTGTCCCGGAATTGTATTTTTCACAATTACTCTGTCGCCATCATCTGTAACGGCTATTCCCTTGTTTGGGAAGTCTACTCTTTCTACGGTTCCTGTTCCTCTAAATCCTTTTTTCATGTAATTCTTATCTCTCTTTATACTTTATTATTCCTTTGTATGCCTGACTGCAAATGCCTTGCTTCACACATAAAGAAAAATGAGGACTACATATGTAGCCCCCATTATCTAAAAACGATTATTTCTCTTCTTTAGTCTTTGGTGCCTCTTTTTCCTCTTCAGCATCATCATCGTCTTCATCCTCGAAGAAATCATCATCGAATTCATCATCATACTCATCATCGAAATCATCTAAATAATCCGGTGTGAAAAACCTGTAGATACCATATGCCGCTGCTGCAACAGCAACTAATACACCAATGATGGCAAATATGATAACAGCCTTGGAAGGCTTCTTGTCTTCCTCTTCTTTTTTGAGAAGGTCATTAAGCTTTGCCATGCTGAGCTTCTCTGCAAGCTTGTTGTCCTTTAATAATTCTTCAACTTTACTCATAATTCAATCCGCTCCTTTTCCAAAAGTAATTGTCAAATGCTATTTGTTAAATCCATTATAGCATATTATATCCAATTTTCCTATAAAAATTACAATAATTTTAGTCAATTTTTTTCAATTTGGCAAATGAAGCAAACATCTTTTTGGTACCGGCCTTGTCAAAGTCCACGGTGACCTCATAATCCCTGCCGCCTTCTACAATTGCCATGACCTCTCCCGCGCCAAACTTGATGTGAGATACCCTGTCCCCTACCTTATATGAAAGGCCTCCGGTGGTATTGGCACTGGCAAATGACTTCTGGTTGCTCACAGGTGTGTAGACAGGTGTCCTTGTACGCTGAGTATTAAAGGTAGTTGCATACTCTGTGCCGTATGTAGGTGTCTTTTTGAAGGCCTCCTTAGCCTTTCTGTACGTGCTCTGCGAATTTCTTTCAAGGTCATCATCACGGCGCTTTGGCTCATAAACCTCGCCTGCCATAAGCTCACGCGGAATCTCTTTCACAAATCGCGATACCTTGTTGAACTGTGTCTCTCCACGCACCATGCGCATACGCGCCGATGTAATGGTCAGATGCTCCTTGGCTCTCGTGATACCAACATAAGCAAGACGCCTTTCCTCCTCTATCTCTCTTGTCGCATCATCACTCGTGATTGACATATAGCTTGGGAAAAGGCCATCCTCCATACCCGCCAGATACACATTCGGAAACTCAAGTCCCTTAGCACTGTGCAGAGTCATAAGAACCACATAGTCGCTGTTTTCGTCAAGACCGTCTATATCGGCTACAAGTGCCACTTCCTCCAAAAAGCCACTGAGAGTAGGATCCTCCTCCCCTTGCTCGTAATCAACAGCCTTGTTTATAAGCTCATCAATATTCTCAATACGCTGCTCTGCTTCATCCGTGCCCTCAGCCTTCAGCTCATCGACATAGCCGGTCTCATCGATTATTGCCTGTATGAGCTGCGAAACCGAATCCATCTCGGCTCTCGCACGAAGTGACTGTATAAACATCACAAAAGGCTTTATCTTGCCTGCTGACCTCGCCATGCCCGGCACCTCATCGACATAGCGCAGTGCCGTATAGAAATCTATCCCCTTCTCAAGAGCATAGTCCGTCACCTTATTGATGCTTGTGGCTCCGATGCCGCGCTTTGGCACATTTATTATTCGCTTTACCGCAAGGTCATCATGGCCATTGTCAATAGTCTTTAAATATGCAAGGATATCCTTTATCTCTTTTCTGGCATAGAAATTCACGCCGCCGACAATCTTGTATGGGATGTTGGCAGCAATAAATTTCTCCTCGAAAAGACGCGATTGTGCGTTGGTTCGGTAAAGCACAGCACAGTCCTTATAGCGCGCCTCACCCTTTCTCACGAGTCTCGCTATCGAACGCGCCACATAATCCGCTTCCTCGAAGCCACTCTCAAGCTGTTCAAAGGTAATCCTGTCTCCGGCTCCGTTGTCAGTCCAAAGGCGCTTGTCCTTTCTACCCACGTTGTTGGAAATGACGCTGTTGGCGGCATCTAGGATATTCTGGGTAGACCTGTAATTCTGCTCAAGCTTTATGACCTTTGCATCTTCAAAATGCTTCTCAAAGTTTAAGATATTGTAGATATTGGCACCTCTGAACTTGTAAATGGACTGATCATCATCACCCACCACACACAGATTCTTATACTTCATGGCAAGAAGCCTGATAAGCTCAAACTGCACGGTGTTTGTGTCCTGATACTCATCCACCATGATATATCTGAAGCGCTCCTGATAGTAATCCAGCACCTCTTTATCCAGCTTAAAAAGCTCTACTGTCTTCACAAGCAAATCATCAAAATCGAGTGCGTTATTCTGCTTTAGGGCATTCTGATACTCCTTGTATACAAGTGCCTGCTTGCGCTTCACGAAGTCACCTGTGAAGCGGTTTTCAAACTCTATCGGATCAATCATCTCATCCTTTGCAGATGAAACGACATTTAAAAACATCTTTTCCTTATACATCTTGGTATCTATCTCAAGACGCTTGCAGATGTCCTTCATCAGAGCCTTCTGGTCGTCAGCATCATATATGGTAAAATTCGTGTCATATCCCAGCCTGTCAATATACCTGCGCAGTATACGCACACATGTCGAATGGAATGTAGAAACCCATATGCTTTCCGAACCATAGCCCACCATATCATCAATTCTCTCACGCATCTCTCCCGCAGCCTTGTTTGTAAAGGTGATTGCCATGATATTGTAAGGATTGACGCCACACTCATCTATCAGGTAGGCAGTCCTGTATGTAAGAACCCTGGTCTTGCCACTGCCTGCCCCCGCTAAAATAAGAAGCGGTCCCTCTGTGGTCAAAACGGCCTCCCTTTGCTGTTCATTCAACATATCTAAGTTCATCTGTTTTCCTCTCAATTCTCCAGTCTTTTACAGGCACACATACCATAAATACAAAAATAATTTATTTACAGCATATCACAAACATATGTTTTGTACAACCCAATATGAGAAAATTCAAAAAAAACTTGTCATATAGTTTTCAATACTATATAATAAAAGCCTGAGGTGATGATATGGAGAATGACGTTAAAGAATTTTTATCAGAATTATTAAAGCAGCTTAAATCAATAGATTACATAAAGCCGGAGGATATACCAAATATTGATTTGTACATGGATCAGGTCACAACCTTCATGGACGAGCAGCTCGCTGCATCAAAGCGCTATGAAAGCGACAAAATCCTTACCAAGACAATGATAAACAACTATGCCAAAAACAATCTGCTCCCTTCTCCGGACAAGAAAAAGTATTCTAAGGAGCATGTGCTCACACTGCTTTTTATATATTATTTCAAAAATATATTGAGCATCAACGATATCCGCTCAATTCTTAATCCGCTTACCGAGAAGTATTTCGGCAATGATGACGGATTTACGATGCAGGATGTCTATACTGAGGTTTTCAGCTTAGAGGCGGAGGAATCGCAAAAGCTCCTAAAGGATCTCGGCAAGAAATACAAGATTGCCGGTGAAACATTTGAGAATTTTCCTGATGAGGATCAGAAATTTCTTCACACATTCAGCTTTATCTGCATGCTGAGCTTTGATGTCTACATCAAGAAAATGCTGATTGAGCGCATGATTGACAATCTAAATGAAGAAAAAGAGGCTTCTTCCCATGAAAATACACATTCAGGAAAGGAAAGGAAAAAAACAGGCTCAAATTAATGAGCCTGTTTTTCTTTTCCCCTATGATAAACTAATCCTCTTTGTCAGAGCCATCCTCCATGCGTGAAAAAACCATATCATATCCATCGTTGCCGTAGTTTAATGATCTGTTCACACGGCTGATTGTGGCTGTGGAAGCCCCGGTCTTTTCTGCTATATCAAGATATGTCTTCTGCTCTCTAAGCATCTTTGCCACTTCAAATCTCTGTGATAGAGAAAAAAGCTCATTTACAGTACAAACATCCTCAAAAAATGTATAACACTCTGCTCTATCCTTGAGACACAAAATAGCATCAAACAAATGGTCTACTGCTTCTGTTTTTAGATTCTTGCTCATCGTGTTCTCCTTTTTCATGCGATTTATTTACTTTTAATTTTAACATATTAAAGTTTTAAAGTAAACAGCTTTCTTGCAATTAAATTATGATATGTTATACTAATGTTACTATCGCCTAATAAATCAGAATGGAGTAAATTGAAAATGAAAAAAGTAGGATATTTCTTTTACACATTTGTCCCACTGCTTGCAGTTGAGGCAATTCAGACTATCGCCTTATTCTTTATGATGGGCATGGGAATGTTTGGACAGGGTTTTGTCGGAAAACTTGCTTTTCCGTCTGCAAACGTATCGGACCGCCTTGAAAAGACATTTACCTCTGTAAATTTTAACATGATGATTATGATCATCTATGCACTCATTACCATTGCGATTTTTGGCATGTGGTACTATGCCAGATACGAAGGTAATTTTCTTCCATCCCCTAAGAAAACCTTCAATCCCATGATGCTTGTGGCAATCGTCATACTCGTGCCGGGTACACAGTTTGCTGCCAATTTCATCGCTAACTTAACCGGCTACATCCGTCCCGACTGGCTGCAACAGTACAATAAGCTTTTTGAGACATCAGGCATCACAGATACCACCTTTGTGACAGTACTTTATTCTGTAATACTGGCGCCAATCTGTGAGGAGCTTATATTCCGCGGTGTAACCATGCGCTGTGCCAGAAAGGCTTTGCCATTTGCTCTTGCCAATCTGATGCAGGCTGCACTTTTCGGACTGTTCCATCTCAACTGGATTCAGGGCATATATGCCTTTGCACTTGGCATAGTGCTCGGATATGTGTGCGAACGCGGTGGCTCTATTTACTACTCTATGGGGCTTCATCTGCTTTTCAACCTTTGGGGTACACTTTCAGGATTTTTCCCTGATCCCGGTAATAGTGTAGTGGTCTTTGTGATTGTGATTGCTGTTACAATTGTTTCACTGGCAGCCGGATTTGTACTGTTTAACAAAGGACGAAGAAAGCTCCCCATAAATTCTACAGGAATATAGACACGCCCGCCAGACTTACTATCATCATAATCATGCCGGCAAGCAGTACTCCAAGCATGACAGCGGCAACTGTTGACTTGAAATCCATATCAAGGATACTTGCCGCAAGTGTTCCTGTCCATGCACCTGTTCCTGGAAGTGGGATACCTACGAAAAGTAAAAGTGCAACAAACAGACCTCTTCCGGCCTTTGCCTGAAGCTTCTTGCCGCCCTTCTCTCCTTTTTCAAGGCAGAAGCTGAAGAACTTTCCAATGATTGGTTTGTCTGCTCCCCAGATAAGAACCTTTCTTGCAAAAAGATAAATAATTGGTACCGGAAGCATATTTGCAATGATACAAACGATAAATGATGGCACTATCGGCAGCCCCATCACCTGTGAAACCGGAACTGCTCCTCTGAGTTCAATAAGTGGTACCATTGAAATTAAAAAGATGTAAATATATTTTTTTAACATGAATAATTCTCCAAAAATTTAATTAGTGTATGCATCTGCTCATCAGTTCCTATGGATATTCGCAGATAGTCGTTGATTCGCTCAGGTGAGCTGAAATGTCTGACAAATATATTGTCTGCCTTAAGGTCCTCAAAAAGCTTTGTTGCAGAAACATTTGCAGGCTTTGCAAATATAAAGTTGCTCTTTGAGTCACAGAATGTAAAGCCAAGTCTCTTAAGCTCTGTCTTTGTCCACTCACGTGTCTTTATGACCTTTGCTGTGGTCTCTTCAAAGTATGCTCTGTCTTTTACCGCTGCTGTAGCTGCTTCGATTGTGATTCTGTCCATTGTATATGAATTGAACGAATATTTCACATCATTCAGATACTTGATAAGCACAGGACTTGCCATTGCAAAACCAACTCTTGAGCCTGCCAGCGAGCGAGATTTCGAGAATGTCTGTACCACAATGACATTATCATATTTGTCAATGAGCGGAAGCGCACTCTCCCCGCCAAAATCTACATATGCCTCATCTACTACGACAATTACATCCTGATTGTGCTCTATTATGTCCTCTATCTCATCAAGAGGCATGAGCTTTCCTGTCGGAGCATCAGGGTTTGGAAATACTACTCCGCCGTTTGCCTTATAGTAATCTGACGGTACTATTGAAAAATCATCAGACAATGGAAGCTGCTCATAAGGGATTCGAAGCATATCTGCCCACACATCATAAAATGAATATGTAATATCAGGAAACAGTATCGGCTTTTTCGAATTGAAAAATGTCATAAAAATCATGGCAAGTACATCATCAGAGCCAACTCCGACAAACACCTTTGAGCTGTCTATCTTATAGAAATCCGCAATTGCATTTACCAGCTTATCAACCCTTGGATCAGGATACAGTCTTAAATCATCTGTATTGAAATTACTTAAAACTTCCTTCACTCCCGGTGCTGGCGGATAGGGATTCTCATTTGTATTTAACTTAATAACACAGGTATTCTTTGGCTGTTCTCCCGGTGTATAAGGTACAACCTTTCGAATGTTATTTTCCCAGTCTCTCATTCTTTTCCTCCAAATTTAATTATATGTCAGCCCATACATATTTACTGATCATTCAATTTTCTTCTCAAAAAAACATGATATCAAACATAAAATCAGCGTTTTTATTCACTTTAAAATATGCACCCAAAAAAATGCTAACAATTTTACTTTACCTCATTTACTTATGTTTGTAAAGGTTGTATATTACACTTAATCACTATTTTTATATATATTTTTATCTATTTTTAATCAAGGGGGATTATAAATAATGACTAAAAATAATTCAAAGGATCTCACTGTAGGTTCTCCTACCGGGCTCATTCTGGGCTTTTCCCTTCCGCTGCTTCTCGGAATGCTTTTCCAGCAGGTTTACAGCCTTATGGATACAATAATCGTCGGTCGTTTTCTAAGTGTTTCGGCCTTAGCCGCAGTCGGCTCTACCGGAAGCATCTGCTTTCTCATCATCGGCTTCTGCCAAGGTGTGTGTGCCGGCTTTTCACTTCCTATAGCACAGCGCTTTGGTGCCAAGGATGAAAAAGGACTTAAAAAATATGTAGGAAATGCAGGAATTGTCTCTGTAATTATCGCAATAATCATGACAGCACTCACTGTGCTTCTCTGTGGTCACATTCTGACCTGGATGAATACGCCAGGCGACATTTACGACCTCGCCTACCAGTATCTGATTGTCATATTTGCAGGCATTCCTGCCACAATACTGTACAATCTGCTGTCAGGATATCTGAGATCTCTCGGCAACTCGGTCATACCTGTTATTTTCCTTATAATCGCGGCAGTTCTAAATATCGGTCTTGATTTACTTTTCATTCTGGTATTTAACATGGGCGTGTTTGGAGCGGCTTTTGCAACCGTACTGTCACAGGGTGTATCAGGAGTGCTGTGCATCATTTACATAGCAAAAAATGTACCTCTGCTGCATGTAAGCAGAAATGATTTGGAGCTTGACTCTTCATATGTCAGAAATCTGATGGTCATGGGACTTCCTATGGGCTTTCAGTATTCGATAACCGCTATAGGCAGCGTCATACTGCAGACTGCCGTAAACGGCTTAGGCTCCATCGCAGTTGCCTCAATGACCGCTGCAAGCCGTATTTCAATGTTTATGGTGTGTCCATTTGACGCACTCGGCTCCACAATGGCCACCTACAGTGGACAAAATGTCGGCGCAGCCAAATTTGAACGTGTAAAGAAGGGGCTTATTTCAGCCTCAGTTATAGGATCGGTCTATTCGGTTTTGATTTTTGTGGCACTGCTGTTTATAGCCAACTATCTGATTTACCTGTTTGTATCACCAAGCGAAACAGAGGTTGTCGCACAGGCTCATCAGTTTCTGCTGATAAATGCATTTTTCTACATCCCGCTCGTTCTGGTAAACACAGTCCGTTTCACCATACAGGGCATGGGCTTTTCAGGTTTTGCAATGTTTGCAGGAGTAGCAGAAATGATTGCTCGTTCGCTCATCGGACTTGTATTTGTACCGATATTCGGCTTTTCTGCCGCCTGCTTTGCAAGCCCACTCGCATGGATTCTCGCAGATGCCTTCCTGGTGCCTGCATTCATCCACCGCCTGCATAAATTGCAGAAAGCAAAATCTAGTCAAGTTACAAGTCTTTAGTAAAAAAGTCATTACCAATGATGTATTTAATAGTGTATTTAAAAATTAATTTATTTCACAACCTAAGGAAAGCACCGGCGAACATGCTATATATTGAGCTTTACGAAGCAGCTTAGACGCAGTTAGAATTATGTCCACCTACAACAATGCCCCAGCATGGACGCTGGGGCAAGGCGTTATGCGCCATGGACGGCGCATAAAAGCCGGTTGTGTCATGGTCTAAACACCCTAAATCATAATTCTTACTGCTTCTTAGCTGCCGTAGTACTTGCGAAATATATAGTATGGTTCGCCGGTGCTTTCCGCATTATAAAAAGATAATTGAAAATCTTATGCATTTACCGCATCTATAAATTTTTGGAACGCTGCACGTCCCTCATCAGTGCACTTGTACACTCCGGCACACTCAAGCACTTCTTTAAATACAAGTCCAATCTCCTCATTGATGATACCATCAATATTAGACTCATCAATCTTATCATACTTAGACATAAACTTAAGAGCCCAGTCAGCATGTGATGCAAGAGTCTCAGTCGAATGCAGATCCTTTCCTGTAAGGATTGCATCCCTAAGCTCTGCCATCTCACCTTTTAATCTGGCCGGAAGCACTGCGAGTCCCATTACCTCGATAAGTCCGATATTCTCCTTCTTTATGTGATGAAGGTGGGCATGCGGATGATATACGCCTAGCGGATGCTCCTCTGTGGTGATATTGTTTCTGAGCACAAGATCAAGCTCATAGTCTCCGTCACGACGTCTTGCTATAGGTGTGATAGTGTTGTGTGGCTCTCCATCTGTCTCTGCAAAAATAAATGCTTCTTCATCTGTATAGCCTCTCCATGCAAGAAGAATCTTATCTGCAAGGTCAATAAGCTTATCCCTGTCTGCTGACTTGATTCTGATAACAGACATAGGCCATTTTACGATGCCTGCCTCGACATCCTCGTAGCCCTTGAATGTGATTTCTTTTTCTATCGGAGCCTTTGCCATAGCGAATGTATAGTGTCCGCCCTGGAAATGGTCGTGACTTAAGATAGAGCCTCCAACGATTGGCAGATCTGCATTTGAGCCTACAAAATAATGTGGAAACTGTGTCACAAAATCAAGCAGCTTTCCAAATGTGGCACGCTCGATTTTCATCGGTGTATGCTTTGAATTGAACACGATACAGTGCTCATTGTAGTATACATATGGTGAGTACTGGAAAAACCACTGGCTGTTGTTTATTGTAACAGGGATAATTCTGTGGTTTTCTCTTGCAGGATGGTTTACGCGGCCTGCATAGCCCTCATTTTCCTTACAAAGCTGGCACTTTGGATATGCGCTCTGCTTAGCATTTTTAGCGGCAGCAATTGCCTTTGGATCTTTCTCTGGCTTTGAGAGATTGATTGTCACATCAAGTGTGCCATACTCTGTGTCTGTGGTCCATTTCATATCCTTTTTGATACGCTGTCTTCTGATATAATTGCTGTCACAGCTTAATTTGTAAAAATAATCGGTTGCCGCAAGTGACGACTCATTGTCGTATAAATCCTTAAAGCGGGCTCTGATCACGCTTGGTGCATTTACAAGGCAGCCCATCAGCTTTGTATCAAAAAGATCCTTGTATACAATGCTGTTTTCTTTCATGATGCCATTGTCATATGCGTATGTCATCATATCCTCGAGTATACCCTCAAGCTTCTCCTCTGCCTCTTCCTGTGTCCATGCAGGCTGAGCCGCTACCTTCTCAAAGGTCTCATCCTCGATATCGTCCACTCCGAGTACCTCGAGAAGTCTGTTTACTGTGTATACCTCATCAGCAGGGTCAACAAGTCCTGTTGTAAGACCATATTTTACTAATTCTAATATTCTCTCCTGAATCATGTCATGCTCCTTAATCATTGTCGGGAAAAACCTGTTTATCCGTTACTGTTATTTCATATTGCTGATTTTATGCCAGACGGCTAGGTCCGTCTCCGATTGAAACAACATAAAACTCAGGTGTCTTTCCAACCTTCTCTTCATAGGCCTTTGTCAGGTTTGCCTTAAACTGATCAATAGCCTCGTCCTTTACTATGCTGACTGTACAGCCGCCAAATCCGCCGCCTGTGATTCGTGATCCGATAACACCCGGAATCTTCCATGCCTCATCAACAAGTACGTCAACCTCAGGACATGATGTCTCATAATCATCACGAAGTGATACATGTGAAGCATTCATGAGCTTTCCAAATGTCTCGATATCATTTTCCTTTAATGCCTTAACAGCCTTGATGGTACGCTGGTTCTCATAAACCGCATGCTTGCCTCTCTTACGTGCAACCTCATCCTTAATCGCATCCTTATGAGCCTCGAACTCTTCATCTGTCAGGTCACCGAGAGTCTTGATGTCACATACTGTCTGTAAATCCTTAAGAGCCTGTGCACTCTCATTTCTTCTGTCATTGTAAGCACTTGTTACAAGGCTGTGCTTAACCATGCTGTTTGTCACCACGATCTTTGCACCGTCCAAAACGATTGGTGCATACTCAAAATCAAGAGTATTGCAGTCAAGGAAAATTGCATTGTCCTTTTTGCCCATTGCAGATGCAAACTGATCCATGATACCGCAATTACAGCCGTTGTAGTTGTTCTCTGAATACTGACCGATAAGTGCAATATCCTGATTTGTCACGTCAAAGCCGTAAATATCCTTTAACATATATCCTGTAACCACCTCAAGAGATGCTGATGAAGAAAGTCCTGAGCCGTTTGGAATATTTCCGAATAAAACAATATCAAGACCGCTTTCAAGCTTCATTCCGCGTCCCTCGAAGGCCCACATAACGCCCATTGGATAGTTTATCCAAAGTCCGTCCGGATCAGGTGTAAACTCATCAAGTGATGACTCAACCACACCCAGATTGTCAAAATTCATAGAGTAGAAACGAAGCTTCCTGTCATCGCGCTTTCTTGCTGCCATATATGTACCGATGGTAAGTGCACAAGGGAACACATGTCCTCCATTGTAGTCAGTGTGCTCACCTATCAGATTTACACGTCCCGGAGCAAAATATACTCTGATATCCCCATCTGCTCCAAAAAGCTCTTTGAATTTGTCTAATACGTTTTGCTGTATCATTTTTTCTTCTCCTTTGCTGATTGTATTTGCGTTAAATTGATAGTTAAAATATTTCGTTCTTTCTTTATAACTCTATTATAACTGCACATTTTTACATTGCAATACATCCGACTGAAAATGCAACATAACAAATCAAATCATGCAACAAAATTACATATGTTATTATTTTATTTTATAAAATTCTTAATAACATCAAGTGCCGGCAGCACATTTCCATCATAGTCAAAGAGCGCCTGGTTTGCCCACTCATTGCCGCATGGTCCCGGATCATTCATATACTTAAGCGAAGCAGGTGTAGCCCAGCCTGAGCCCGGTACAGGAATCCACGCAGGCTCCCACCAGAAAAATCCTTTTCCGTGGTCATCCACCACATTTGCCACTCTGTTTAAGAAATCCTTTGTAAAGTCAGCCTGTCCCTCAATAGTCATAGGATAATCTATCTTCTCAACAAGCTCAGGTTTTGTCGCATAACCCTTGCGCTCAGAATCAGCAAGCTTCTCGTACTCCTGGTAGCTGTCCATTGTAAAGCCCATGGATACCTCAGCGATGATAATGTCCTTATTGAAACGCTTTGCAATATCGTTCATATTGAACTCAAGCTGATCGAGAGAGCCGTGCCAGAAAGGATAGTATGACAATCCGATATACTCAAACTCCTCTCCTCTTTCGATGAAGTTTGTAAACCATCTGACATAAAGCTCATTGTTTCCACCATTATCGAGGTGAATCATAATCGGAATATCAGCATTTACCTTGCGGCAGGCACGTATTCCGGCATTCACAAATTTTGCTATATTATCGTAGTTAGGTACCTTTCCCTCAGGCCACAAAAGTCCGTTTGAAAGCTCATTACCTACTTGAATCATTGTGACATTTACACCTGCCTCAATAATCTTTGTCAGATTTTCAAGTGTAAAATCATATACAGCCTGCTCCAGCTCGTCCACACCGAAATCCTTCCATGCCTTTGGCTTAATCTGCTTTCCCGGATCTGCCCAGAAATCACTGTAGTGGAAATTCAAAAGCACTCCAAAGCCTGCATCTGTAACCTTTTTTCCGATAGCAATAGTCTCAGCCAGGTCATTGTTACCCGCACCGTAAGGCTCACCATCCTCTGATTTTGGGTCGTTCCACAGACGAAGACGGATTGTGTCAACATCATGCTCCTTCATGATGTCAAGAATATCCTTCTCCTTTCCATCCTGGTAGTATTTTGCTCCGCAGCGTTCCAGCTCTAGCAAGGTTGATAAATCCATACCCTTAATAAATTTTGACATTTTAATTCTCCTTAATTCTTATATCGTTTATTTACACCATGAGAGCAGCCACAGTAGCAGTCTCTGCTCTCAAAATGTGTAATAATATTCCTGACAACCTTAAAATGCTAAATTCCGCGGAAACAGAATGTGAATTCCATTTTCTCTGAGACATCAAGCAGGTACTCCGGATGAGTATGTGAGCCCCAGCTGTCGTCTCCGCCTACACCCATCTGCTTCTTTGCCACACGGACAACAGTATAGTGTACAGGTGGAAGCTCGAAATGATGCGCTGCATTTTCCAGCTCATGTGGTGTATATGGCAGTGCCGAGAACGAGAGCTCATCACCAAAGAACAGCATGCCTCTGCCCTTCTTATCCATTACCTTTGCATATCTTACTCTGCACTTGTTGCCGCTCTCCTGCGGAACGAGGTACTCGGCAATGTTGTCTGCCACTTTATTCTCGTATACACCATACTTTCCGCCATGCTGTCTGTCCTCGTATGTCTCCTGTGGTCCGAGTCCGTACCATTTCACTGTATCATAATCGGCATCCAGCTTGAACATCATGCCAAACTCCGGCATATCGCCAAGCTCCTTTACAGGGTCATATGACAGAGTTGTCTCGATTGTTCCATCACCAAACACCCTGTATGTCACCTCGCATGAGCTCTGCGGTGTGGTAGGCATGAAATAAGTGTATGTGATGGCGATATTGTTATCATTTTTTTCTACCCTTGGTGATGTATCTGCAAAGCGCTGATTCTGTCTGGTGGTCACATACATGCTGGCAATCTTCCACTGTGCATAGCGCTGTGGCATCATGTTGCCGGAATCATTGTTGGTAGGTGTTCTCCAGAAATTCGGCAGTGGGATAGTATTTGGAAGCATCTCGACGCCACCGTATACATATGAAACCATTCCCAGATTCATTCTTGAGAAAAGTGCCTTAAAGTTCTCACCTCTTACAAGGATATTTCCGTTTCCAACAACAAGCTCAACTGATTTGTCGCATGAATACTCACTTACAGGCTTCTTTATCATATGCTGTCCGAATGCAATCTCATATCCTGCCTTTTCCCAGATGGTGTTTTCCTTCAATACAAATGATACGACAATACAGTACTCTTTTTCCACATCTATCATGGAATTTTTAAGAGTCACCGGCACCTCATAGCTTGCCCTATCCATCGGTGGAACAGATATCTGAAGCTTTGTCCTGTAAACCTCCTCACCGTCTGCAAGAAGAATTGCAAAAGCATCAAAAACCGATGTATTTACAAAGAGATTTTTGTTTGTGACTGTAAAGATGTAGTCGCTGTCAAAATCAACCGAGATATTCTGATAATTGAACTTCACCTCCTGCATCTTTGGAGAAGCCTCTCTTTCTCCGCCGTAGCAGATGCCGTTTCCGCTGAAATCTCCATCTGTAGGCCTGTCGCCAAAATCTCCGCCATATGTGAGGAACCACTTGCCGTATCTGTCCTTTTTGTAGATTGACTGGTCAATATAATCCCAGATAAATCCACCCTGATATCTAGGCTCGCGGTCTGTAAGCTCTGTATATTTGTGCATAGCACCGCAGGAATTTCCCATTGCATGTGTATATTCGCAGCAGATAAACGGTTTCTCAGGATGCTCTGCCAGGAATTTTTCAATGCCTGCAGCCGGAGTATACATCTGGCTTTCCATGTCGCTTGTGTCATTATAGCTTCTATCGCTAAATACTCCCTCATAATGAACCAGACGATGCTTATCAAGCTGTCTGAAAAGCTGTGACATCTCATATATGGTCTTGCCGCCAAACGACTCATTGCCGCATGACCAGATAAGGATTGCCGGATGATTTTTATCCCTCTGATAGCATGAGTTGGCACGGTCCAGCATCATTTCTCTCCACTGTGGCTTGTCCTTTGGCACAACAAAGTCAAGGTCAACATAGCCCTTATTATATGCCTCCCATGTGCCATGACTCTCAAGATTGTTCTCAGCTATCATATAGATTCCATAAATATCGCAAAGCTTATAGAGCATGGAATCATCAGGATAATGGCTTGTTCTTATAGCATTGATATTGTTCTTTTTCATTGTGACAATATCCTTTATCACCTCATCACGGTTTGGCACACGGCCTGTTATTGAGCTGAACTCATGGCGGTTTACACCCTTAAATACAATACGCTTACCGTTTAGCTTCATGAGTCCGTCTACCATCTCAAATCTTCTGAAGCCTGCCAGCTGGCTGATAAACTCAGTCTCATTTCTATGCGTATCTTTAACTATAATTTTAACCTCATACAGATTCGGCTTTTCAGCACTCCATAACAGAGGATTTTTCACATTACATGAGCCCTCGCAAATTTCCTTATTCCTAAGCTCTATATCAAACTCTTCCAATAAAAGTTTTGCCCTGTCATATTTTTCCACAGACAAATCGCCCAGCTCATAAAGCTTTACACTTGCAATACCATCACCATCTGCCTTTATTGACACACTAAGTGTGCCCTCGTCAAAGGTATCATTAAGTGTAGGAACAACTGACAGATCCTCCACATGTGCACAAGGAACAGCATACAAAAATACATCTCTGAAAATGCCTGAAAATCTGTAAAAATCCTGATCCTCACACCAGCTGCTTGATGTCCATTTCCATACCCTGACCGCAAGCTTGTTCTCACCCTCAATAATATAATCAGTCAGCTCGAAATCAGACGGATCAAATGTGTCCTCACTGTAGCCGACATAGTGTCCATTCAGCCAGAGTGCAAAACCGCTCTCCACTCCCTGGAACGAAATACACACCCTCTTGTTCTTCATATTCTCAGGGATTGTGAAATACTTCACATAGCTTGCAACCGGATTAAAAATCTCAGGTACCTCGCCCGGCTTTATAGACTCATCAGCCTCCCACGGATATGTGGTATTCGTATAGATTGGCACGTCATAGCCTTCCATCTGGATATGTGCCGGAACCCTGATTTCATCCCAGCCTTTGCAATCATAGTCAGCTGCCTCAAAGCCACAAGGAGCCAGGGACTGATTCTTTGCATATGCAAACTTCCATAAACCGTTCATATCATATCTCAGGCTTGATTTTCCTTTAATTTTCTCCAGTTCATTTTTATAGCACACATGATCCGAATGAGCCGCAAGTCTGTTCTGCTCAAATATTTCCGGATTCTTAATGATATTTGAATCAAAATTACTCATATTTTATACACTCCTATCTACTGTATTTATTATTTGATACATGTCTGTTTTAAACACAAAGCCTCTTATAAGACGAAGGCAAATAATAAATATTATTTGCCTTCTTGATTTTTAACAATATTATTTTACTTTTATTTAACAGATCCTGTAATTCCCTCTGCAAACTGCTTCTGGAGCACAAAGAATACGAGCATTGTAGGGATGGAGCAGAAAAGAACGCCCATCATCAGTACACCGTAATCTACTGTATATCCTGCTGCGAGGTTTGCAATAAGCATTGGCATTGTGATAGCATCAGGCTTATTGAGGATTACCTTTGGCCACAGGTATGAGTTCCATGCATTCATGAATGTGATAACTGCAGCTGCTGCATATGTTGATTTCTGTACAGGCATATACATCTTGAAGAAAATACCAATCTCACTGAGTCCGTCAATTCGTGCCGCCTCCATTATATCGACTGGGAAGTTTCTCGAATTCTGTCTGAACATCATGATGAGGAACGGCGTTGAAATAGCCGGGAGCATGAAGCCCCATACCGTATTTATAAAGCCGAGCTTTGACATCATCTTGAACAGAGGAATAAGTGTAGCTACCTGCGGAATCATCATGGCAAGAAGTAAAACTGAGAACAGCTTATCCTTTGCCTTGTCATGATAGAGCTCAAAGCCGTAACCGGCAAGTGAGCAGACAAGCAGTGCTATAATTGTCTGAACTGTTGCATTGATAAGTGAGTTTTTCATTCCAAGTGCAACGTTCTGTGATGCAAACAGTTTCTTTAAGTTCTCAAGGGCATAGCCACCAAATGCAATTCTACCTCTTGCAATGTCAATAGACTTGTTGGTCGCTGCCGATATCATCCAGAAAAACGGAAATACTGAGATGAACGAAACTATTACAAGAAAAATGTATGAAGGTATAAGCCTTTTTTGTATTGATGATCCATGTTTTTTCTTAGTCACGCTTGTCACCTACTTTCAGATTGATAAATGCCAGTATAGCAACCATGATGAATACGATAACAGACATTGCTGATGCATATCCAAAGTTTGCAACGCCTTCACCAAACGAGCCGTTATAGATATAATGTGACATGGTGATTGTCGCATTTGCAGGTCCACCCTTTGTCAGGTTTACAGACTCGTCGAAGAGCTGTAATGTACCGTTTATTGACATGATGGTTGTCATAACAATTGTAGGTCTAAGAAGAGGAACCGTGATAGACCAGAAGGTTCTCCAGCCGCTTGCTCCATCTATCTTTGCCGCCTCGTAAACAGAATACTCAATATTCTGGAGACCTGCTAAAAAGAACACCATATTATATCCTGTCCATCTCCAGATAAGAGCTACTATGATAATAATCTTAGCACTCCAGCCTGTACCAAGGAAGTTAAAGTTATTCTCTAATATTCCAAGTTTAACAAGGATTGTATTGATAAGTCCCTGTGTTGCAAAAAGCGATTTAAAAATCAATGCATATGATACGAGTGATGTTGCACATGGTAAAAATACACATGTACGGAAAAGTCCTTTAAATTTAAGATGCTTGTTGTTAAGTAACTGTGCCAGTAAAATTGCCAGTACAAGCATGATTGGAACTTCGATAATTAAATATAGGAATGTGTTTCCGATAGATCTCTTGAAAACCGCATCCTGAAACATTCTTGTGTAATTGTAGGCAAATGGATTAGCCCACTGCATATTTGCACTTGAACCGGTTTTAAATGATGTAATAACAGCCTGGATTATAGGCCAGAAGCTCATTATGAAAATGAGTATTGTTGCCGGAGCCAGATACATCCAGCCGGCTGCCCTTTGTTTACCGGTTATGCTCATTCCTTTTTTCTTATTTTTCACTGTAAAGGCCTCCTAACTATAAGTCTTTGAGAAAAAACAGGGAGCCATTTAATGGCTCCCTGTACATTTGCCATCAAGCTAACAGATTAAAGTCCCATTGTGAATTTAAGGTCATCCTCTGCTGTCTTTATCTCTGAATCGATATCTGCACCATTCTGAGTAATATTGATAAGTGCTGTAGCAAGCTTCTTACGTGCATCGTAGTGGAAATCGCTCTGCTCGATTATCTTAACATTTGCACCCATCTCAACGATCTTAGCGTAAATTGGCTGGTTGTTGAAATACTCAACACCCTCGTTGTAAACCTCTGACTTGCCTGCAGGTGTATATGTAGTGATAACACCACCATTCTTAAGAGCATTGTCATATGTCTCAGATACACCCTTGTCTGTATAAGATCCGCCACCGAATGTATATGCTAAGAATTTCTTAGCAAGGTCTGCCTGCTTGCAGTTGCTTGTGATGTAAAGTGAAGAACCACCGTTTGATGCATAGCCTTCACCACCCTCAAGTGTTGGAAGAGATGTAATCTCCCACTTTCCACTGTTGTCTGTAACCTTCTCGATTGTAGGAATGATCCAGTTTCCGTTCATAACGCCTGCAACCATGTCTCCCTGAATAACCTGATCTGTGTAATCTGACCAGTTATTTGCAAGGTAAAGAACATTGTTGTCGATCATATCCTTAAGTACCTGCATGATTTCTTTTAATTTAGCATTGTCTACAAATTTTGGCTTGCCATCCTTGAACTGTGACTCACCCTCTGCCTGAAGCATCATGTAGAATAAATCGTTTCCGTCTCCATCCATGCAAAGTAAGTATTTTCCTGTCTTCTCGTATACTTTCTTACCTACCTCGATGAAATCCTTCCAAGAGATACCTGTCATATCATCGATTGTGTATCCTGCCTGCTCAAGAAGATCTGTTCTGTAAGCAAAGATTACTGTTCCGTTATCAACAGGGAATCCAAAGTGCTCTCCGTCGATTGTAGAGAATGATAACTTCTCCTGACTGAAATCATCCCACTTAACATCTGCATCATTTGCTGATACCCATGCATCAGGATAATTTGTATGGTACTGCCGGAAGTAGTGATCCTGGAATAATACGATGTCAGGAAGTGTACTGTAATCCCCAGCTGAGCCTGCTGTTGTAATTGCTGTCTCAATGTCAGATGACCCTGACTGCTCCTCGATATTGAGTACAAAATCAGGATCTACATTTTTCTTGTAATCCTCTGCTGCTGCTTTGAGTGCCGGAATATTGAAGTTTGGATCCCAAGCCCAGGCTGTAAGTGTATGGCCGTCATCTACTGTCTCTACCTTCTTACCTGTCTTTTCTGTGCCATCTCCTGATGAAGATGAGTCTCCACATCCGGCTGCAAGTGAGGCAACCATTGTTGTTACGAGTAATAATGAAACTACTTTCTTTTTCATTTTTCTTCCTCCCTAATAAAAATGATGTTTCTGCAATACTACGTTTACAATTCATTCATAATCATATTATTTTAATTGGGCATTTTGACTACGAATATTTGTCCGTTTCTTGATTACATAGTCATTATAACCATATACGTTGTTTCTGTGTTAACAAATTCCACACAATTATATGCATATTCAAACATAAATGTACAAAAATATGCGAAAAGACATGTTTTCTACCATCCCTTTAGTGCAGATATCCTAAAATTGAGTAGTTTATGCTCATAATTTTCAGGATTTATCTTCCACTGATATGGCGAAGTGTTCAAAAATTTGCGGAAATTACGGTTAAAAGTTGACTGGGTTGTAAATCCACATTTTTGTGCAATAAGCTCCATCGGCTCATTTGTCTTTTTCATAAGCTCGCACGCCTTCTGCACTCTTATCAGATTCAGATACTCCATAGGCGGCATATTGATATATGATTCAAACAGTCTCCTGAAATGAGTCTCACTCATATTGCACAGTGACGAAAGCTCCCCTGCCTTTATTGTTTCACTGTAATGCTTATTCATATAGTCAAGCGCCGTGGCTATCTGTGACATATTAGTGCCCTTTACGACATCATTATCTTCCTCCGGCAGCTCATCATACTTGCGCAGCAATTCAATTACAATTCCCTGCACAAGAAGCTTTATTGTTCTCTGGGAATATTCCTTGTGCTCATTAGTTTCCCTAATGATGGAATTTATATATCCGGCCACAACCGGGCTTTGGTATACATTGGTCATAAATGCTTTTTTTGAGATGGTCGAAACTGCATCATTCTGGAATGCCGCATTGTTTGGAAACATTTCTTCTATCACAGAGCGCAGGTCAATGAAAATATACTCCCAGAAATTTACCACCTCACCATAGCTGACTGTAACATGCGGAAAATTCTCAGGTATAAATGTGATATCGCCGTCATGATACTGGTAAATATCCTCATCCAGATACATATTTCCATCTCCCTCGCGGCAGATGCCGATTTCAAGCAGATTATGGAAATGCAGGTGTAATTCATCATGACCATACACTCTCTTCCATGATTCTCCACACAGCACAAGTGCAGATTCTCCCTGTGGCAACTCATAAAATCTGAATTCCATCGTGTCTTTTTTTCTTTTCGCCATATATACTCTCCTTTGTAGCGAAATGCAAAATACGCTGCTGCTATTATAGCAGCAGCGTACTAATCACTACTTTAATCAAAATCGAACTTGTCGAATCTCTTGTACATAGCCTTGTACTTCTTGCGGACATCCTCGTTGCCCTGAAGTACCTCTTCCTCTGTACCTCTGAACTGACAGCGGATGCAGCTATAAATACCTGTTTCCTTATTATAGAACATATCAATATCAAGATCCCTCATAAAACATAAAGGACATCTGTAATTTAATTTGCCTTTTCCAAGTTGAGCCATGTTGCAAATACCTCCTTGTCTTTAATCTGTTTCTTGTAACCAAGCTTGAACATTGGAGAGAATGCATATCCTTCCTCAATGTATCCCTCTGCCTTTGCAGATGGTGTGAGCGAAACCTTTGTCTGAATTGCAGGAATTACTGCGCTTACTGCAGTTGCTCCGTCAACCTTTGCATCACGACACTTGTACTCATAATTGATGCTCTGTGGGTTTTCTCCCTCACATGTAAGTGTGATGCCTGTCATATCCTCAGGATACTCTGTTGTTCCGTAGCATGCTGTGATGTACTCATCGAGATAAACCTCTGCATTTGGATCACTCATGCTAAGGATATTACGCTCAATCTTGATGTTTGATGAGCCCTCCTCAAAGTATTCCTTTGTCTGAAGAGTAAGCTTAACATCATAAAACTCAATATCTACAGGATCAAGTGTAAGGATTCTTGTCTTCTTGCCATCAATAACTTCCTCTGAAAAATGGCTGTGTGTAGGACAGAGACACAGGTCAACCTCCTCACCGTTGTGTGAAAGCTTGGCACTTCTTACTGTTCCAGCTCCTGCATAGTGTGTAAAGTATCCTGCTCTATATTTCTCCTGAATAAGGAATGGATAAGATGCATCCTGTACATGCTTTGTTCCGATTCCTACCGGCCACTCAAGCTTTGCAACGTATGGACGAAGGTCTACGATTGCTCCACCCTGATCCATGTTTACGCATGCTCTCATGTATGGGTCACAGTACCAGAAGAGCTGCTTGTCTGAGCCGTAAAGGATATCTCTCCATGGTGCACACTCAGGCTCATTGTAGTTACCTGCGTTGACACCCTTCTTCTCTCTGAAGTAATCAGCGAACTCTGACATTGTCATGTCGATGAGCTTACCCTCTTTCTTTAACTTGCCATAGTAATTACAGCCGTCTGTGTATGACTTTAAGAGAAGCTCATATGGCTGCTCCCAGCGTCCCATCTTGTTCATCCAGCCAGGTCCTACGAACATCATGTTGTATGAATATCCGTTATTGTATTTTGCAAGGTCTCTGTACTGGTCGATGAGGTTGTAAAGATATGGATACTCCCATGTCTTTGTATCATAAATCATTCCACGAAGCACGTTCTGTGGATGTGTTCCGAAGTTTGAGCCGTTTCCGTCATAGCATGCAATAAGGTCACGTGAGAGATGTGGAATTGCTACGATTCCGCTATCCTCTTCCTTATTTGCTGCCGGCGCATGTGTGTTCTGCTTTGATGGAATCCATGGTGCCCATGGGCCTCCGTCAAAGAGTGTGTACCATGAGTTGTTACATGTGTGGTATGCCTTAGGACCCTCCTCCCAGCATGTTGCAACTGCACATTTTACCATTGGGTATTTTTCTTTTATGTAGTTTGTAAGGTCTGCATCCATATAGTAAGAGCCTGTTGACTCAGGATAGAAACCGAATCTGTCATGGAATTTCTCGAAAACATCATTTACGATAGCTTTCTTGTCCTCCATCGAGAACATCCAGATACAGAAATCCTTTGTCTTATACTTCTCTCTAAACTCCTCACATGGAAGTCCAAGGAGTGAAAGTGCTATCTCATCACCGTATTTCTCATGATCCTGCTTTGCAAGCTCTACTGCCTCATCATTAAAAAGTGAAGCATATGTCATCTGGATTGTAGTTTTGAGTCCCGCCTCATGTGCAAGTCTCTGCTGTGTCTTGAAGATGTCGAGTGACTCTGTAATAAGCTTCTTATCTCCAATATCCTCTTCTTTTCCCTGTCCTGTCACTGTTGCTGAGTACTCAGGCACCATCTCAGGGCGGTGAATGATGTTAACAATAAATTTGTCCATCCGTTGTTTCCTCCATTTGCTTGTAATTTAATTTATTTCTTAGGTGCGTTTTTCGCGCAACCGTTTGTTCTAGACTTAGTATATTACAGTATTATAATTATGTCAATGTGCAATTTCGACATTTTTTAACTTTTGTTTTCAAGCATTTTTCACAAACAAGGGATTAGGTGCGCGTTTTTTGTGCGCAACTTTTGCGCATCGATCGTAGGTCGGTACGTAAGCCGGGGACTGTTGGGGAGACACGCACTTTCGCCCTCGCTACGCTTCGTGACTAAGATTCTGTACGAAATTATGCTCTTAGGTTTTCTATGCACGACGAAACCGTCGAAACTTATACAAATGTATATGCTAGATGGTTTGCTATAATCTCACAGTTTATAGTTACTGCTTCATTGTGTACGCTTTGGCGGTTACAAATGACACGCTACTCACAAGTTCTAGTACACTCCACAGTAGTTAATTCTCGACTAAGCCATCAATACATGTCTATAAGTCCATTTTTATGAGGCTTTACGGCTGGGTTTTTGGAGCTGTTTTTGGGATTTTTGCAGTTTCAGCTACTTTTTGCCAGGTCTTTTCCGGCTTTCTGGCTGGGTTTGGGTGCTGTTTTGGTGATTTCTGCAGTTTCAACTACTTTTTCTCGGGTTTTTTCCGGCTTTTGGGCTGGGTTTTGGGTGCTGTTTTGGTGATTTCTGCAGTTTCAGCTACTTTTTGCCGGGTCTTTTCCGGCTTTTGGGCTGGGTTTGGGGTGCTGTTTTGGTGATTTCTGCAGTTTCAGCTACTTTTTGTGAGGCTTCTGGCATAATGGTGGAAGCCCAACACCATAAATTAACAACAACATATTGAAAAAAGCCACTTGTGTCCTTTAATATCAAGAACACAGTTATAAGAAATGGTAATCTTTATGAACCAGGTCCTCCTGCGTACACATATGTAAATCTTCCTCTCCCCTGCGTCCATGCAGGTGCGTTTCTACGCTTCATGAGCATAATTTCGTACAGAATCTTAGTTGCTAAGCGTAGCGATAGCTAAAGCGCGTGTCCCCAACAGTCCCCGGCTTACGTACCTTACGTTGTGACAGAAATTTAAATAAATGTTTTTAATCTTGCGCTTATTATGTTATCATGTAACTGAGATATAATTAATGATTCATTATAAATAGAAAGAGGTGTTTATATGTGTAGTATTGCAATAAAAATACCAGATGAAGTATTATACGATACCAAAATGACCAAAGATGAAGCTAATGCTTTTGCCAAGAAAGCTACTGCTCTAATGCTTTATTTAAAAAACCATATTTCTATTGGATATTGTGCACAGATAGCCGGAATGAGTGAGGAAGATTTCATCAAATATCTAGGCAATAATAATATATCTATCTTCAGTTTTGATGATGAAGCAGAATTTATAGAGGAGATGAATAATGCGTAGGGTAATTGTCAATTCAACACCATTAATTGCATTGTGCAATGCAGACTTACTTAACATTTTATTTCTTCTGTAAAAAATGCAATAACCAAAATTCAATCAAACGGATTCTATATAAATGAAAATATCATTAAACTAGCATTAAAACAGGCAGGTGAATTATGATTAAAATAGCATTCTTTGATGTGGATGGCACCCTGCTTCGGCTGGGACATAAAGAATTATCCGCAAACACTGCTGCTGCACTTAGGCAGCTCCACCAAAATGGCATCATCCTTTGTATGGCTACCGGAAGATGCTACACAGGTGTGCCTCATTTTGATGGAATTGATTTTGATGTCCTGCTCACCTTTAACGGCTCATTCGTCACCGCAGGCAATGATATCATCTTCAAAAATCCTATTAATGAGCACGACAAATATCAGATAATTTCCAATCTAAAGCAGATGAACCGCGCCATTGCAATCAGCAACGAGCATATGATTGTCACAAACGGTACCGACCCTGATTTAGAGCAATACTTTGCCTTTGGCAGCGAAAAGCTTAAAATCGCTGACAATTTTGACGAGATAAGCAGGACTGATATATATCAGATTATGTGCTCCTGCAAAAAAGATGAGCACTCACAGATTCTATCCGGCGCGCCCCACTCACAGATAACTGCATGGTGGGATAAGGCCGTTGATATTATTCCGCTTAACAGTGGCAAAGGCAATGCTGTTGCTGCAGTGCTTAGGCATTATGGCTTCTCAAAGGATGAAGCAATTGCTTTCGGTGACGGACATAACGATATTGAAATGCTTGAGGCCGTAGGCATTGGTGTTGCCATGGGCAATGCAAAGGACGAAGTCAAGGCTAAGGCTGATTTTGTGTGCCAATCAGTTGAGAATGACGGAATATATCATTACTGTGTTGAAAACAAACTGATTTTTTAGAGAAATATACTTATGAACATAGACAACAATTTACGACAACTACTCGAAAACGAAACAAAAATACATCTCGCGGAAATCCGCTTTCTCTACCAGAAGCTCGACAGACAGCTTGGGCTTAACGGTGCAAGGGTTCCTATCACATTTGGCTTTGATACGGACAGGCTCGGTGCATACACTCCGGGCTTTGGGCAGGATGAAGAAGAATTTCATTTTTCGCTGCTTTTCATCGGCTACTGTGTGACAAAGCCCTTGTCAAAGGATGACAGGATGGATTTATATAAGCATGAATATGCCCACTATATGCAGTACAATATGGACATTCCTGATAAATACAACTGGCAGCCCGGCATCCACGGAAGTGCGTGGAAATACTGCTGCTCACTTATCGGAGCAGCTCCCACTCCTTACTACAAAGCCGGTGAAGGACTTATTAAGCACGATTATGATAAGGTTCTCAAAAAGAAAATTACTGACAAGAGTATTCCTATCCGCGATACATATTCACGCGAGCAGGAATACCGCAAAAAGAAAAACAGTACTGTAAAATTTAATATCAATGACGATGTCAATCATCCAAAGTTCGGCAAGGGCACCATTGAACATATCGAGCAGCTCGAGGGATCAGTTCGGCTGCATGTCAGATTCGGTGAAGAGCTTAAGAAAATTGATCAGAAATGGCTGCTTCAGGCCGGCCTAAAAAAGGCAGGTGCACCAAGGCACATATAGCGTTATGCTATATATGCCGATGCACCTGCTTTTCAAATACATGTATAGTTAATTATTATCGCTTATTGTTCCTTCATCTGAACAAGTAATTTTAAATGTTCCATCAATTACATTATTTCAAGTTCGTGAAAAATCCTTACTATCTCATTCCAGGAAGCTATGTTTTCTTTTAAATATAATTCCCCCTTTTCTACTATTTTATAATATTTTCTCTGTGGTCCCAATGATTTTTCACTGTAATATACTTCCGTCAACCCTCCTTTATTCAGTCTTCTTAGAATGGCATAAATAGTGCTTTCATCTGTATCCGGGAAAAGTCCCTGCAATATTTTAATTATATCGTATCCATATCTGTCTTCTTGTTTTAAAAGCTGTAAAATACATATATTTAAGATTCCTCTTTTTAGCTGTGAATCCATTTATGATTTCCTCTCAAATTTTAATTTTAACAATAAAATTGTCCCAAAAATCAGTGTCTGAATATATAATAAACTACTATATGCTATTATTTTTTCAAGCCCAAGCGTTCTTTCTATATAAAACATATGTAACTGATTTATAAAATACATTAAGCAGGTAATAATACCAAGTATATGAAATATCGTTATAAAACCCAATTCCCTGTTTATTATATATTTCTTTAAGATGATGTAAATAATAATACAACTCAGAATAATTATAGCTATTGTAACTAATACCACATAATAACTCCCTAAGCCTGCCTCATTCTTTTTCATTACCAGAAATACTTCTATTAATAAAATAAAAAAGAATAATCCGATTAATAACAGATGGTTTTTAAATTGCATACCACATGTTAATTTTGATTTTTTAAGAATAAACAAACCTGCAACAAATACTAGAATATTAGCTATCAGAGCAACCGGATAAAAATTCCAGCCGTTTTTATCAAAGTATCTTAACAAACTAACGCATAGCACATAATATATAACCAGCGTGGCAATTGTCTGTAATAAAATACTACTCTTCAAAGGGAACGTATGCTCTTTTCCTTCTTTTGAATCTTTGTATAGATTTCTTGCTATATCAAACGGTTTTCCTAAGCCGGAACATATTTCGTGCTCGCTTTTTCCAGCCATTTCTTCATTTTCAAACCATTCTTCATAGTCTTTAATTACACTATCACAATCATCGTCCCCAAAATAAAATGATAAGCCAATATAAAGTTTCTCCAAAAATTTCTTTTTTGAATTTTGCTTTTGCATTATAACACCCTCTCTACTGATTAACAATCTACTGTTTATTAGTCACTAGTTAAGTATAATATATTTCATATCTTGCATTTTGTCAATATAAAAATCATGGGACTGCAATATACCGCAGCCCCATGATTCTAATTATGTCTTATATTATTAGTTTATAACTATTCGATTCACCTTCAAGAACAAGAAAATCTACAGTTCAATTGCAATCGTATATGACTTCTCAAATTTCTCACCCTGTGCCAGCGAATTACCATACTCCCTGTCCTTTAATTCTCCGGCAAAGCCTGCTCTGTCGCATCGGCCGTACCACGGCTCAATACAGATAAACGGTGCTCCCATTCCTGCCGGTGACCACAGACCAAATAAAGGTGCATCAAAGGATACCGTAAGGTAAGGCTTCTTATCCGGTGTACACAGGCTCACCTTTGAAGCCTGTCTGTTTTCGATAATGAGTGCATCCTTATCAAACATATGCTCATCTATCTGACAGTATCCATCCGCATCCACCTTAAGCAGATTGTCATCCTTGTCTAAAAGTCCGCCGTCACAGATAAGTCCGTAGGTGATTGCTTTGTCTGTGTCAAGCTTTAGATAATAGTCTGACTGCTTTCCCTGCTCTGCGATAGGGCACATGAATGCAGGATGACCACCGATTGAGAAAAGTAAATCCTTTTTCGCAGGATTTGTCACCCTCCAGGTCACTTTTATCTCACTGCCAGAGAGCTTATAGCCGATTTCAAGCACAAACTCGAACGGATATTTTGCAAGAGTTTCATCATTTGATTTAAGTGAAAACCATGCCTCATCCTTTGTCTGTGACACAAGCTCAAACTCCATATCCCTGGCAAAGCCGTGCTGTCCCATCGGATAATCTGTCCCATCAACGGTAAACTTCTTGTCCTTTAAGCTGCCGACAAACGGGAAAAGCACCGGTGCACTTCTCTTCCAGTATTTCTCATCGGCATCCCACAGATACTGTGTACCTGTTTCCTTGCCTGTGATGCTTTTTAGCTCCGCTCCGAAGCTGTTTATCGTGAGCTCAAGTGATTCATTTTCCAGTTTAATCTCCATCAAATATCTCCTTTTATATTTTTTGTAACTATTCAAAACCACCTTGAATAGTCAGTTTTTTGTTACATTATCACAAGTCCAATAACCCTTACAATAAATGCTGCCACCCATGCAATCGCACACTGCAAAAGCACCACGCTGACTGCCCACTTTGCACCCAGCTCTCTCTTTATGGATGCTATAGCAGCCACGCAAGGGCTGTAGAGCAGCGAGAACACCAGAAGAGATGCAGCTGAAAGTGTTGTGAGTGCTGTCGTAACAGTTCCGCCAAACAGTATCTCAAGTGTTGATACCACGCTCTCCTTTGCCATGAGTCCGCTGATAAGTGATGTGCATATACGCCAGTCTCCGAGTCCCAGAGGCTTAAAGACAGGCACGATAACACTTGAAATAGCGGCAAGCATGCTGTCCTTTGAGTCTGTTACCATGTTAAAGTGTATGTCAAAGCTCTGTAAGAACCATATAAGCATTGTGGCAATAAGTATTACTGTAAATGCCTTCTGCAAAAAGTCCTTTGCCTTCTCCCAGAGGAGCTGGCACACATTCTTGGCGCCCGGCATCCTATAGTTTGGCAGCTCCATGACAAACGGCACTGCGTCACCCCTGAACAAAGTCTTTCTGTAGATAAATGCGAAAAGTATTCCGACAATTATTCCAAGGAAGTACAGACCTCCCATGACAAGTCCGCCATGCTTCGGGAAAAATGCACTAACAAAGAATGCATAAATTGGCAATTTTGCTGAACAGCTCATAAACGGTGTGAGGAGTATAGTCATTCGTCGGTCTCTCTCACTTGGCAGTGTACGTGTCGCCATGACAGCTGGCACCGTACAGCCGAAGCCTATGAGCATTGGTACTATGCTTCGCCCTGAAAGTCCTATCTTACGAAGGAGCTTGTCCATGAAGAATGCAACCCTCGCTATGTATCCGCTGTCCTCCATGAGGGATAAGAAAAAGAACAGTGTCACGATAATCGGCAAAAAGCTTAATACGCTTCCGACACCCTGAAAGATGCCGTCTATTACCAGTCCGTGCAGCACCTCATTCACACCTGCCGCTGTGAGTGCCTTATCCGTAAGCGCGGTCAGTGCTCCTATGCCCTGCTCCAAAAGCCACTGAAGGCCTGCTCCGATTACGTTGAAGGTCAGATAAAATACAGCAAGCATTATCACTATAAAGCACGGTATTGCCGTGTATTTGCCTGTAAGAACACGGTCGATGCGCTCACTTCTGATACGCTCCCTGCTCTCCTTCGGTTTTACCACGGTGCTCTCGCATATTTTCTCAATAAATGTAAAGCGCATATCCGCAATTGCAGCGCTTCTGTCAAGGCCTCGCTCCTTCTCCATCTGGACAATCAGATGCTCTATTGCCTCTTTCTCATTCTCATCAAGATGAAGCTGCTCTAATATAAGCGCATCTCCCTCGATAATTTTGGTAGCAGCAAAGCGAATCGGAACTCCGGCGAGCTTTGCATGATCCTCAATCAGGTGGCTGACCGCGTGTATACATCTGTGCACGGCACCGCCAAAATCATTCTCATCACAGAAATCCTGTCTGCCCGGGCGCTCCTGATACTTTGCAATGTGTATCGCATGGCGCACCAGCTCATCAACACCCTGATTCTTCGCGGCTGAAATCGGTACAACAGGCACTCCTAATAGTCCCTCGATTTTATTTACATCGATTGAGCCTGAGTTTGCCGTCACCTCATCCATCATATTTAGAGCGATAACCATCGGTATATCCATCTCAAGAAGCTGCATGGTCAGATACAGGTTTCTCTCGATATTTGTCGCATCTACGATATTTATTATGGCCTTTGGCTTGTTATCGAGCACAAAGTTTCTCGACACAATCTCCTCATTCGTATATGGGCTCATTGAGTAAATTCCGGGCAGGTCAGTGATTGATGTGTCCGGATGTTCTTTGATTGCGCCATCCTTTCTGTCCACCGTCACTCCCGGGAAATTGCCCACATGCTGATTTGAGCCTGTAAGCTGGTTGAAAAGTGTTGTCTTGCCGCAGTTTTGGTTTCCCACAAGTGCGTACGTGAGCTTCTCACCCTCCGGAAGGGGATTGCCACTGCCCTTCACATGGTATTTGCCCTCCTCGCCAAGTCCGGGATGGGCTGTGTTGCTTATCTTTTTAGGGCCCTCATGCTTTCTTGAACGGCTGTCAATTAATTCTACCTCAATCTGTGCCGCATCATCAAGCCTCAATGTGAGCTCATAGCCGTGCACCTGAAGCTCCATCGGGTCTCCCATCGGTGCAAATTTGATAACTGTCACTTCGGCCTTTGGAATTACTCCCATATCCAGGAAATGCTGGCGCAGTGCGCCCTCACCGCCTACTGTAAGTATTCTGGCACTCTGTCCTATGCCAAGTTCTTTTAGTGTCATTTTATCGCTTCCTAGTGTATTTATTGATAATTTTTCTCAACTTATCACAAATATCTTACCACAAAGCGTGTGCCACTGCATTCATTTTTTTCATTTAATACATCTTTTTTACAATCCTCCACAAGGATATATCCATTGTCATGACGCACAATTGCTTCCGCGAGCGAAAGTCCTATGCCGATGCTGTCTGCCGGCTGTCCGCTGCCGCTGTAAAAACGCGTAAAAATATGCTTTTTGTCCTCATCACTTATGGCTTCTCCATCGTTTTGCACTGTTATCTCTGCATACATCTCATACCTGTAAAAGCCTATCTTTACCTCACTCTCTGCGTGCTCTACTGCATTTTTTACTATGTTTGTAATGGCCTCACACTGCCAGTATGCATCAGCATGTATACAGGCATCCTTATCAGAGCCTTCATCTATGGACAGCCTTATGTCTCTCAAATCGCAAAGTGCCATAACATTGTCAGCTGCCTCAGACACAATTTCAGACAGCAGCGTATCCTTCTCATCAAACTCCACAACATCCGCTTCAAGCCTTGAAAGCTTTAAGATAGCCTGCACCATATGCGATATATTATCCACATCACGCTTTGCCCTGCGCATTATCCTGCTTCTGTTTTCAGGTGCCATATCAGGATTTCCTTCCAGATTTTCCAGATTTATCGAAAGTGATGTGAGCGGTGTCTTAAGCTGATGCGATATGTCAGAAAGCGCATCCTTTAGCAAAAGCTTGTCTGCCTTTGCATTTTCCGCAGACTCCCTCAAATAGATTGCTGTCTTGTAAAGCTCTCCCTTTAGTATAGAAATCTCTCCCTCTGTGCTATCTGCCATAAAAAGTCTGTAGTCTCCCTGATTTATGCGGCGCAGATAATCCGCAGCCTGTCTGACCTGTCTTTTAAAGCTAAATCTTATAAGCACAATGTAAAGGCAAAAGCCCCCTGCAAAAAGCACAACAAGAAATATGTCTAGCCAAAGCGCTCCTTTAAGCGCTTTTTCATTTGACAAAACCGCGGAATCCTTTTCCATATCAATGCCGTATTTTTTTAAGAGCGTCTCTGCGCTTTTTAAATTTGTATAATCACTATCGAAGCTGCTGTCATTTAGAATCGCGGCTATGCTGCCATCTGATACATCGGGATATTTTTCATGAATGAGTGCACATAGCTTAGCCACTGTGGCGTTATAGTTTTTCGTATATGCCCTGTACTGGAAAAAGACGGTAAAAGCCATAACCGTCACACATATACATGTATATATTATCGCAAAATACACAAAATGTTTTCTGTTCTCTAAATTATATTTCTTCTTTCTCATGCTTTCCCCCGGGAACTGTCTCTGTCGGCCGATACTCTTTAAAGAGCTTCATCTGAATCAACACGATACCCGATTCCCTTCACAGTCTTTATCACAGCCTCACCAAGCTTTGCCCTGATGCGCTTCATATAGACAGTCACTGTATGGTCATAGACATCGTTGCCTGTTGCCTCCCAGATGCAGTCAATCACGGCATTTCTGGACACAGCCTTGTCGTGATTGGTAAAAAGCAGATCAAGTATGCGGTTTTCAAGACTTGAAAGAGCAATCACCTGTCCAGCCCTTCTTGCCTCCTTTTTGTCCAAATCATAGCTTATGCTTCCTGCGTGTATGACAGATGAGCTGTCATCACTTTTCCTTCGTAAAAATACGCGGTTTACCCTCGCCACAAGCTCTCTTACTGAAAAAGGCTTTGTGATGTAATCCTCCGCTCCAAGCTCAAGTCCCTTTACTATATCATTTTCCTCATCCCTTGCGGTAAGAAAAATCACCGGTGTTTTTTCTTTTTCCAGCCTTTCGCTGTAAAAATCAAAGCCGTTCCCATCCGGAAGCGACACATCAAGCAGCACAAGGCCGGGGTGCTCACTCAAAAGCGCCCCAGCCTCCTTTAAACTGCCTGCTGTCAAAAGCTCATATTCAGGTTCTGTAAAGGTATCACACAGTCCCTCTGTTATTCCTCTATTGTCCTCTATGAGAAGTATTTTTTTCATATCAGCTCCCGCATTTCCTACAGATTTTCATTTTTGATTGTCTCAATAATGTTATTGTGTCTAAGCTTCGTCATTGATAGTTTCATGATAGCATAAATCAGCATTATTACAACCACTATACACAATATAATTGCTTTATATGGCGGCTCATAAATGATTGCGTCATCCATCCTGTTCATCATAACACATAAGAGATAGCTTATTAAAATACCAAGCGGTACACCTATTACAAGTGCCTTTACAGATATAAACACACTCTCGAGCCTGACCATTCCAGCAAACTGCTTATCTGTCATTCCAATGCTTCTTAGTGTTGCAAACTCGCGGCTTCTAAGCTCCATTCCGGTGCTTAAGGTATTGATGATATTTGTGATTCCTATTAAGGCAATAACCACAATAAGTCCGTATGCAAATACTCCAAGCAGTGTAAAGAGAGACTTTTCATCGCGCATCTCCTTATCCAGATTGCTGACATAAAAACTAATCTGCGAATACTCAGTATTTCCTTCCGTCTCCTTTTCGAATGTATCCTGATATTCATCTGCATTTTCTGCAACCACATATGCCGAATATGACGCATGTCCCGGTTTGAGCTCATTACCGCTCTTGCCGTCAGCCCATAGGCTTTCAAAGCCTTTTTGGTTCATAAACAAAAGCGTGGTACTGCCGTAGCCCTTATAACCTGTTGGTACCTTGTCTGTGACACCTGCAATAGTTACATCCACAGTCTTTCTGACTCCGTTATTTATTGTTTCCTCGTCAACGTATCCACTGTTATCCTCTGTGCCGCTTTCAGTATCACCTTCCACTGCATTATTATCATCTGTGCTGCTTTCAGTATCGCCTTCTGCTGCATTGTCATCAGAAGAAGCATCATCATAAACATTATAGCCACACTCGATTGTATCTCCTGCTTTATATTTGTACAGCTCCATCTCTTTTTTGACGTATTTAGAGCTATTCTCATTATACACATCAAATGTGCCTTTATTCACAAGAATTGCTCCTGCAGCTGCATTTTTTATGCCTGCGTCGGACGCATACTTATCATACGATTTGTCATCCAAAACTGTGATTAAAAACTCTTGTGAGACATCCTCACTGTCATCATAAAGCTGCCCGCAATACTCTCCATATTCCTTTGTATACTCCGGCTTACTGACATCGAAATCATAGCCTGCTCCAACCAGATAATCCTCAGCTCCTTCAATGCCACTCAAAAGCTTAGAGAGCTTTTCAATATCAAGGTCCTTTTTACATGACATATTTATTCCGATATTGTAATCTACTGATGCATATGACATCCCAACCCTGCTAAAGGCCATAGACATAAAGTATGATATCACAATAAAGGTTACTGAGCAGATGACAATAGATGTCACTGTGGTTCTGTACTTTTTATTGTTCCTCTTTATATTCTTATATGAGATAACGCCTCCGATACCCCAGATTCTGCCTATAATCGCCGGTGTCTTAAGCTTTGCTGACTTTATTTTAATCTCCTTTGTATTTCTTATTGCTTCAAGCGGTGTAACCTTTGCAGCCCTTCTTGCACTGCCTGTTGCTGAGAAATAAATGGTTGCTATACTCAGTATCACAGCAAGAATAAGTGCAGGCAGTGATGTGTGAAAGCTCAAAGCAAAGTTAAGCCAGCCTGCTGACAGCGCATTCACCACCTTGACAAGTATGAGCGATGCCAAAATACCGCTCATGGTACCCACCGGAATACCAACCACTCCAAGCATTGCTGCCTCTGTCTTAACACTGCTTTTTATCTGGCGTCTCGTAGCACCCAAGCTTGCAAGCATGCCATACTGCCTGATTTTTTCAGTGATTGATATGTTGAAGCTGTTTTTGATACAGTACACTGATGTCAGTATGATTATCAAAGCCACAACAGTGGCCACTGTAAACAGTGCTTTAAATGTGCCGTCAATCGGGAAAACACACTCATAGCTTATAAGGTATCCATTCATATATATATCATATTTTGCATTTTCCATCTCTTTAAGAAACCTGTCACTCTCCTCAGCAGACATTTCAACAGATGAATTATTCGCTTTCGCAAACAGCTTTTCATCCACACCAATTATATCAGCAGTCACAGCATCCTTGTTTCTTAAAGCCTTTTTAGTGTATCTGCTGTACACTGTGAGTGTAGTGTCAGCTTCGCTTGCCTCACTCTTTGTGCCATTATCAATTGCTGCCAGTTCATCAGAGTATGTGACAAATGTATATCCGGCGGCACTATAGTCCTCCATTCCATAGCCCGGTCTTTCCATGATGCCTACCACCTTGTAGTGCTTTGTCACAGTATCGGTAAGTGTCTCTGCCTCATTCTCATATGCGCTGTTTTCCGATATGACACCTTCGGTGTTTGAATCATATCGCTTTCCGACATCCAGTGTTATCTCATCTCCCACCTTTATGTCGATTCGTCCGTTTGTCTTTAAGTGCCTTGGAATGACTATCTCATCCTCATTTTTTGCCATGCGCCCCTCTATAAGTTTAAAGCAGCCTCTCTCAAAGCCGGCCTCATCTGTTGCCATGACATATGCATATGGCTTATCCTCATTCTTGCAGCCGTCTAGCTTTGCAAAGCCCATTCCCATTGTCTCAAATGTGCTTTCGATATTTCTGTTGTTTTTAAACTCCGAAAGCTCAGACATTTTCACATTCGAAAATTTCACATGAAAGTCGCCGCCCTTTTGCTTCTGGTATTCAATCATACTGTACTGAAAGCTTGACACAAGTGTGACAAGCGCCGACAAAAGCGCTGTTGCAAGAATTATTCCGACTATCGTGACAATAGTTCTTTTCCTGTTGAGCTTTAAGTTTTTTAATGTGAGTGTCTTCATCAAATTCATCTGATTTTACCATCCTCTATCATTATTGTGCGGTCAGCCGCCTTTGCAAGCTCCATATTGTGTGTGATCATAATGATTGTCTGGTTGAGCTCACGGTTTGAGGTCTTTAAGAGATGCATAATCTCGTTGCTTGCCTTGGTATCCAGGTTTCCGGTCGGCTCATCCGCTAGCACTATAGACGGTCTCGTAATCAGGGCTCTTCCTATAGATGTGCGCTGCTGCTGTCCTCCTGAAAGCTCATTTGGCAGATGAGTACGTCTCTCTGTAAGTCCAAGGCGCAAAAGCATGTCATCCATCTGTGCCTTTTCCACCTTTCTTCCATCAAGCTCCATCGGGATTGCCATGTTTTCCTCCACATTTAATATAGGTATCAGATTATAAAACTGATAAATGATACCTACCTGTCTTCTTCTGAATATGGCAAGCTCATCATCATTCATTGCAAAAATATCAGTGCCGTTTATATACACCTTTCCGCTTGTTGGTCTGTCAACACCTCCGAGCAGATGAAGAAGTGTGGATTTTCCGGAGCCGCTCGCCCCGACTATTGCCACAAACTCTCCCTTTTCCACGCTCAATGACACATCGTCCAAAGCCTTGACCTGATTTTCTCCGGCTCCGTATATTTTTGATAAGTGTTCTACTCTAAGCAGTTCCATTTAATTCTCCTTTTCTTCTCTATGCATTTTTGAGTGCTGTGCGGTCTGTCCTTTAAAGTGCAGCCGTCCCGCGATACAAGTGTATAATACATTATGTAAAGTTACAGGTAGGTTACTTTTAAAAAATATTACAGCATAATATAAAAACTCCGGTCAGAACAAAAAGTTTTCTGAGCCGGAGCTTATATGTTATATGTTTTATGTTATATGTTTTATAATTATCTATGCCAATAATTATTACTGCTTATATGAAGACAAAAAGTCTGCAAGCTTGCCTGTGGCATCCTTTAATATCTCTGTTCTAGGCAGATATACCACTCTAAAGTGATCCGGCTTATCCCAGTTGAAGCCGCCGCCGTGGATTATGAGTATCTTCTTCTCACGAAGCAGATCCAGTGCAAACTGTTCATCGTTTGTGATGTTGAACCTTGCAGTATCAATCTTTGGGAATATGTAAAATGCTGCCTTTGGCTTTACTGCCGAAATTCCCGGTATATCGTTTAATGCTTTGTAGACGTACTCTCTCTGCTCATAGATTCGTCCGCCCGGCACAATATACTCGCCTACACTCTGATATCCGCCTAAAGCCGTCTGCACTATCGACTGCGCCGGAACATTCGAGCAAAGACGCATGTTTGAGAGCATGTTGAGACCCTCGATATAGTCCTTTCCGAGCGCCTTGTTGCCGCTTAAAACCATCCATCCGATACGATAGCCTGCTATCATATGTGACTTAGAAAGACCGCTGAAGGTCACACAGAAGAGATCCGGTGCAAGCGACGCAATAGACACATGCTCATAGTCATCCATCACAAGCCTGTCATATATCTCATCCGAAAAAATCATGAGCTCGTGCTCTCTTGCCACATCAACTATCTGCTGCAGCACCTCCCTTGGATAGAGCGCTCCCGTAGGGTTATTAGGGTTTATTATTACGATTGCCTTTGTCTTGTCTGTAATCTTCTTTTTGATATCCTCTATGTCCGGATACCACTCTGACTGCTCATCACAGATATAGTGCACTGCCGTACCTCCCGCAAGTGTAACGCAGGCTGTCCAAAGCGGATAGTCCGGTGCCGGCACCAGCACCTCATCACCATTGTCAAGAAGCGCTGACATGCTTAAGTTTATAAGCTCGCTGACTCCGTTTCCGGTGTAGATATCCTCAACCGTCACATTAGGAAGCTTTTTGAGCTGTGCATATTGCATGATTGCTTTTCTTGCAGAAAAAAGTCCCTTGGAGTTGGAATACCCCTCACAGTCCGTGAGCTGGCGAGACATATCATATATCACCTCATCAGGTGTCCTGAAGCCAAACGGCGCCGGATTTCCTATATTGAGCTTCAACACATTTGTGCCGTTTTCCTCCATGCGGGCCGCCTCATCCACCACCGGTCCTCTTACATCATAAAGCACATTATCTAATTTTCTGGATTTTCCAAATTCTCTCATCCTGACAATCTCCTTTTATTTTCGTAACAATTCCTGTATCCGTAATATATGCTGCTAGCCTAAAAGCTCAAAAACAGCCTCAGCGTCAAATACCACCTGCTTTACCTTATCAACCTCTATCTGATAAAGTGCATTTGCAGCCAGATGCTCTGCAGCCTGCTCGAGATCTCTTATGCCCGATGTGTTCTCGTGAAGCTTAATCACTGCATCAAGTCCGTCCTCTGTGAGAACGCACTCCTCCTCCTTCATTCCCATTCGCTCAAATACCTTGCGCAGGGCAAATCTCTGGAAGATGACCTTCTTCTCTTCATCGGTATAGTCCGGAATATCAATCACTGCAAAACGTGACATAAGCGGTGCAGAAATCTGGGATTTATCATTGGCTGTTGCAATCGGATATACTCCGACGGTCGGCACCATACACTCCATATAGTTGTCTGTAAATCCCAGATTGTCAAGCAGTGTCAAAAGCACATCTGCCGGATTTCCGTTGCCGTTTTTGCTTGAGGCCTTGTCGAGCTCATTGATGATAAATACAAGATTTGACTCTCCCGCCTGTGAAAATGCCTCCATAATGATTCCCGGCTTTGCGTTTGAATAGATTCTTGAGCTTCCTGTGAGCTGCTCTGCATCATTTATGGAGCTCATATCGAGTGTGGTCCATGGAAGCTTAAGTATACGTGCAACAGCATATGCAATCTGTGACTTTCCGGTTCCTGCCGGTCCACAGAGCAGCAGTCCGTAGGCAGGAAGTGTATGAGTCCTGTTTATCTGGATAATGGTCTCAATGATTCTCTGCTTCACGCTCTCCATTCCATAGAGCTCCTCATCGAGTATGCGCCTTGCCTCCACAGGGTCAATTGCCTCAAAGTAATTTCCCTTCCACTGGATATTCATCATAATGGAAAGTGCTCTCTGCGCATGGCGTCTTTCCTCAGGTGATACCTCGCTTGAACGCGCAACTGCCAGATTTCTTCTGGCCCACAGCAGTATATTGTCAGGCAGTGTACGGCCTGCACAGGTCATGAAATCTGTGATGCTCTGTATACTGGTGAGCTTCATGCTGTCGCCCTCTTCCTCGTAATCATCGAGGTCAGGTTCATCCTCAGGCATGGTGCTGGCAAAGAGCCTTTCCATCATATACTGCAGGAATCCATCCTCTGCAGACAGCTTTGTGCCTCTGCCGAGAGACACCTCCCTCACCCTGTATACTGCGTATCCGTCAGGTGTATTGGCTCCTGAAAGCTGTACCTTTATGTGATTTTCGCCAAGCCACTTAAAAAGGCTAACGAAGCGGGAATCAATGCGCAGGATATCTGCACTGGTCACCCCATCACCATCCTCAAATTCAAAGGATGTACGCTTTATCGGATTTGTAAACATACCAAGCGCATGATGCGCCCATTCCTTTTGCTTATTGTCTATCACAACAATCGGTTTATCGGCCGATGCCCTGGTCTCTGTCGAATGAAATGTCTCATATGTACACTCCGGATGCTCGTTTGCTACCGGTGTATCGCTAAAATCAAATACTGGCATTTTTATTCCTCTCTTTTCGTAATTGTATTCTTCATCATACCCTGTCAAAGGCTATGTCCTGTACCACCTCGCCCGCTATTATAAGTCCTGTCACTGATGGTACAAATGCAAGGCTTCCTGGAATATCCCTGCGCTCTGTGCACTTGTGTTCGGCACCCGGCGGGCAGATGCAGTTGCTTCTGCAGCTTATGGACATATCCTCTATCGGTCTTGTAGGCTTCTCCTCAGAGTATACCACCTTGAGCTTTTTCACGCCACGTTTTTTAAGCTCACGGCGCATGACCTTTGCAAGAGGACACATGCTGGTCTTATATATATCAGCCACCTTAAATGCACTTGCATCCAGCTTATTTCCCGCTCCCATGCTGCTTATGATAGGGACATTTTTCTCCTGTGCCTTCATGACAAGCGCAATCTTTGCTGTGACCGTATCAACCGCGTCAACTATATAATCATACTCTTCAAACGGAAATTCATCAGCATTTTCCGGCAAAAAGAAGCACCTGTGCGTCACGACACTGACATCAGGATTAATATCATGAATCCTCTCCTCCATCACATCTGTCTTGTATTTTCCTATGGTCTTTCGGGTTGCGATTATCTGCCTGTTTAGGTTTGTAAGACACACCTTGTCATCATCGATAAGGTCAATCGCTCCCACGCCGCTTCTGACTAGTGCCTCGCAGACATATCCGCCCACACCGCCGATTCCAAACACAGCTACCCTCGCATTGCTTAACCTTTCCATCGCTTCTTTTCCCAACAGTAATTCTGTTCGTGAAAACTGTGTCAGCATATTTTTTCCTCCTATAACATTTCACATCTGATTTACCTGTACATTCTGCAACAGAATCAAAACCTTGTCAAGCATATTTTACGGTACCTGTATCCCCTGGACTTCCTCTCTTATCTGCCTTGGTGATTTTCCTTCAAACTGTTTACAAACCTTATAAAAATAGCTTGCCGTTTCAAATCCGCGTAATCCACTGATTTTCTGTACGGTCTTATCTGTGCCTTTCAGATATTCAATCCCCTTCTTTATCCTGTAGCGGTTCAGATAGGTAAATGCCGTTTCGCCAGCCACCTCCGAAAACATCCTGCAGAAATACTCCCGGTTCAGTCCTGCCACATCCGCCAGTTTCTGAAGTGTAATACGTTCCCCGTAATTTTCCTCTATATAAGCCAGCACCTGCTTCACACACTGGTATTTATACGGAATTTTTTCCATCGGTTTTCCATCTGCAGCCTTCACCAGTTCTTCAAACAGCTTCATAATATCTGCCTTAACCCCGAATTCATACCCGTAATCCCCTTTGTTCATTAATCCTGCGATATCATCTATATATTTTTTCACCTGTTCCCTGCTCAGCCGTTCCGGAACGATCAGAATGTCATTTTTTACACATTCCAGATATTTTACTGCGATTCTGTCATC
>OJOI01000197.1_pt1 | contig 45575 bp, 47 predicted proteins | sample 1598061 | NCBI WGS metagenome assembly OJOI01 (sample SAMN01915224, study PRJEB22387) | human gut metagenome | isolation source: stool | host: Homo sapiens | place: USA
GAAATTAAAAATATTAATAGATGAAAGCATTATTACAACAGAGTTTTTTTCGATTACTATCGGAATACTCACAGCGCAAAGTTTCTGCATCTGAACTAACAAAAGCTGTTGAAGAATTAGCTATCCATGTAGCCAATTTCAGTATTAACGAGCAAGATTATAGTGTATTACTCCGCTATTTTTCTTTTGGCTTGCATCGTCTTAAATCGTATCGTGCACGGTTTGAGCAAGAAAAAAATGCCCTATTTACATCTTATAGATGAAGCGATAGGACTTTTAAACACTGAAATACGCCTTATTGAATGGCGCATCAAATACCCGGAACAACTACAGCAACGTACTAATAAGCAATCTCTTTCCCCTCTCTATCTTGCTGACAAAACAACTCTTATCAACATCATGGAAATGGTAAGCGGTCTGTTCCTCTCCAAAGACATCGTATATAAGAACGGAAAGCCTGCCTATTTGGTGGTTACTGGTGGTTGTCGTTATCAACCCTCCAAGATACAGCTTTAACCATTGTAAATCAGCAACTTGCAAATTCTTGTCTCGTGATACAAAATCAGCGAGGGACAAAAACGGGACAAAAACACGGAAAAATAAAGTCAAGAACACTTTGCCCGAAATATCCCTTGTTGAATACCTCTGTTTCATTTGCAAAGGTACAAATTTGTCCCTTGAAAAACGAGGGGAAATCCCTATTTCTCTCATTCACAACTCATTTTCCTACCATTGTACCCTAAATGTGGTTATTGCAAGCGATTTTGACCTCAAACAGCATGACTTGAGAAAATCGGGTGTTAAATTTTGTTTTGCACTCTGTTGGACATTTTCAAAAACGAGAACTGGCAATAGAACCAAAGATTTGCCACCCCTATTGTCCAATTCCTGACTTTGGGAGTGTTTGAACGATAAATATTTAAAGATGCTGAATTTCAGATGAGTGTCCGACCAATCTACCACGTTACAGCATGGTAAAATAGAACCAAAGAATTGAAAATCAGCACTTTTAATAAACCATAACGGCTGCTTGAATATCATTGGCAACTATATACCTTTGCAGCCGAAATCGATAACGAAATAAACAAAATATCAGAATTATGACAGAAAAGAACGCATTAAAGATGAACCTCGACCATGAGCGCAAGATAGTGGAGCTTTAGTCGAGAGTGAACAAGTTGGAAAACCTTTGCTATATGACAAAGGAAGTGTTGAACCTTGAAGAGGCATCCGCCTTTCTCGGCATTGCCAAGAGTACGCTCTACAAGATGACGCATCTTAACCAGTTGCCGTACTTCAAGCCTGCTGGCAAGCTCATCTTCTTTGAGAAGAAAGCCTTGCTTGACTGGGTGCGAGGAGCAAGAGCAATGTCGGAGGAGGAGATAAGACTGGAGGCTGCAAACCGTCTGAATGAAATGAACAATAGACCATAGCATCATGACGAAAGATGAACTTGTAAACAGTCTGCAAAAACGTGACCCTCTGTTGGCTAATGCGGTCAGCAATATGGTAGACTACATTTCCGACCGCTTTCCTGCCGCTTACCCAAGCAAGGAACAGACGGAATCCGTCAACGCTTACCTGCATTCAGTATTTGCAGACGGTGACGGAACCATGTCGGAAAGAAACTGTGAGCATCGAAGAATAGCATCACAGAAAATCACCATCAATGCCATACAAGTGCTTGATAGCCCTCAACTTGACCGACTGCAATGTGTGCTTGACCATATCGCATACGACAAGGAGTATTATATGCCAGAAAGAGGCTTCGGCATGAGGCGATAGTTTCTCTTTTCACCGCAGAGATTTTCCGCATGACAGTAACAAAACATTTACACAACTAATATCATACAACGATGAACAGTAATATTTTCAACAGCATTATCCTGAGTAACGAACAAGTAAACTATCTGATGGGTGGCACGGCTGGCATCAATCGCCTTTCATGCCTTTATCAACTCATTCAGATTGTGACACGACAGATTGAAACCTCAAATGAGGTTGGGGAATCCACAACAGAATTGTGGGAAGTGAACATATCTGAGGTGGCTCTATCCAAACTATGGAAGTGTGACCGAAAGACCGTCTCCAAGATGCTTGACCACATGAACAAATTGGGCATCCTTTCTTCTATACAGACAAGACGGGGAAGTGTTCACACTTTGCTCTGCATTTCAGCATGGATTGTTGATGGCAAGAAGTGTGTCAATCCTCACTATGTTCCCATCAACCAAAGAAGCAACTATGACAAGTCAATTTCTTCTGCTTCCACAACCGCATTCCCTAACAAGGAAGATCCACCCATCAAAAATGGCGGTACTTCTCCTACACAACTTGCCAACAGTTCCTTTTCTTCCCTAACTTCTGGAAATGGCGATAATGGCAAGGAGGAAGATGTTCCACCGCCAAGCGTTTCAGACATGGAACTGGAGGCAGAAGCCAGAAGGCAATTCTTCAAGGAACAGATGGAAGCAGAGGATGCCCCACAATTGCTGTTACTTGGGTAATTTGAGAACCGTTATACAATAAGTCTGTGAACATGTGCAGCCACAGTGCGTAGCGTGCATGTGCGTAAACTCTGATAGCAGTGCTATGCAAGAAATACCAATGTCATACAAACGCACTTCGTTTGTCCGTATGCCAATGGACTTCTTGAACGCTCGCAAGCTCGCATTGGGTTGCACACTTTTATAGAAGCAATACTTGGTATGAATAAGAAGAATATAGAAAAGGAGGCACCGAAATATACGAGCCGCCTAATAGTAAGGCTTACGCCACAGCTTCATAAGGAGATAGCGGAATATGCTGCTCTTTGCGGACTGACAACAAGCGCATAAGCACGCAAGCGGTTGGAGGGCAAATATCCCAAACAACGCTTGACTGACAAAGAAATGGAGGCTTTGAACAGCCTATCGGATGCCAGGGGCGATATACAGAAATTGTTCGGCTTCCTCAAAGGTCGTCCGCTTACGGAACGTGAGAATATTCTCCGCAGCGAAATCTTCATGAAACGATGGAGAACAAGTGTAGAGGTAATCTTGAACCGCATGATTGAGATAGAGAAATACTTAACACAATAGAACATACGACATCTATGATAGCAAAAGCAAAGGTAATAAGTCATGGCACAAATGCCATACGTTACTCAGTAGATAAGGACAAGGCGGAGATTGTAAAGACCAATCTCTTGCCCGATGATATTTCCCCAACGGCAATGTGGGCAAGAATGCTTGCCTTGCAGAAGAAGTTTGAGGACAGGTTGAACCGTTATCATCCGCTCAAACGTAACATGATACGTATTGAAGTTTCCCCAACCTCGGATGAAACACAAGGGTGGACGATAGAGGACTGGCAGAGGTTGGCGGATGACTTTATCCGTGAGTTCGATGCTGTTGACCTTTCCGCCAAGTCGAAGCGCAAAAGTGCAAAGGCAACCAATCTCAAAGACAGCCAATATGTAGTTGCACTTCATCGTGACAGCAAGAGTGGCATTATGCACCTTCACATTGATGCAAACCGCATAGACATAAAGGGCAACGTGAACGATGCCCATTACATCTATGAGAGAGCAATGATGGCAGCATCCAAGACTGGACAACAACGAGGTTGGAAAGATGCACAAGAGGTGAGCCAACGAAACAAGGACATGATAGCGCAGGACTGCCTGTCAGTTTTAGCCAGGATGCCACGCTTTGATTGGGGACTATACACAAAATGCCTCACGCAAATAGGATATGATGTCAAACTACAATCCGACAGTAAAGGACAAGTGCGTGGGTATTCCATTAGGCGAGGAAACTCCATTTACAAGTCTTCTGAACTCGGCAAAGGGCGTTGTCTCATGCCGTCAAAGATAGAAAAGACTTGGGCAAAATTGCATCCGCAGGAATGGAAAAGGCCAATTGTTGGTTCGCTAAGGGGTGCAGAAAATGGACAACCGAAAAATGTTGTGTCAATGGCAAAGCCAATGCACACTATGGACAACACTTCCAAGATGCGACATTTCAACTTCTCCACAGACGAGTTCCATCATTACCCTGTGGATATTCCGCAACCATGTCTTGATGTCATAGACAAGAATATCGCCCTTGATGCAGACAATGTTTTTGCCAAGATTGAGGACGTGCAAAAGACAGCAATTCTTCTCTTTGCTGAATACATTGATGCTGCAACAACTATAGCTGCCCAGTCTGGAGGTGGCGGAGGTGGTGCAACCTCTGGTTGGGGACGAGACAAAGACGAGGATGAACTTTCGTGGGCGCATCGTTGTGCTATGATGGCTAACCGCTTATGCAGTCCACGCAAGAAACGGGGATATGACAGATAACAAAATACAACCATAAAAATTTTCATTATGGCAATAGGCAAAAGTAAACTCTCAGATATGGATTTTGGTTCTTTTAAGGACACGATTGACAAGAATATCGAAACCGATAAGGCTTCAGATAGGTTCGACCGACAACTGCAAGCATACAAGGAGGCTGGAGTAAAACTTGATGCAGCAAATAACAGTATCTCTGCAGCCAAGGATTCTTTGAACGAAGCCACTACCGCTTTCAATGAGGTTGTGGACGATGCAAATGCTGCTGTTCAACATCTCTTTGAAACTTTTGAAAAATTCCATGCCTTCACCTTCAAGGCTAAACTCTCCTCTGATGATTTGAACAAACTTTCTGAGCTCCAAAAGCAGATTGTTGTTGGTGGAACGCAATTATTGGAAGAACACAGAAATGAAACTAAGAAAATACTCTCCAGTCATTTCTATAATATGGCAAACAAAATGGCACAGAATGAGGGCGTATGGCTATCTAACATTTGGATGAAGACTTTGCTATGGATTTTCTTGCCATGCTTCATCTTTACTATTTCAACAATAGTCGTGTGGATCGTTTTGAAATGCAAGTGAAAGCGACAGTAAGTCGTCAGTTCCATCACCGTGTAAAGAACTGGCGACCTGTTGTTTGCCCGAACGACATTACCAAGTAATTACCTTATCAACAATCTCTTGTTGTTCTAGACTACTTCTTCGCAGATATATGCGAGTGGTTTCGATGCTTTTATGCCCCATGAGGTCAGCAAGTAATGCTATGTCATTGAATTTTTCCAAGAAATTCTTAGCATAGCGATGACGGAATGAATGCGGATAAACGGCACAGTTGCATAAGTCCGTGGCTTAAATTTGTAGTATAGGTATATATCTTCTTGTTTAATGCTTACTAGTGATGCGATATTATTCGCTTAACTATAGTTATATATTTGATATTTAATTATTTACAAGCGTTCTTTGTTTTTTGATTTGAAATTGATTGAGTAATTTTGCAGCCAAAACTGCAAGATTATGAACATCGGCAAATATATCTTTGCTCAAGTCATCGACTTCATACCTCGATACCAATTTGACAAGTTGGTGAAGAAGTACAAAGGTGACTGGCATGCAAAAGATTTATCCTGCTATAGCCAGTTGCTTCACCTGCTATTTGGTCAGATTACTGGTTGCGTATCCATCCGTGATATTTGTCTGTGCCTAGAGGCTCATGGAAGTAGCATATACCACTTGGGAATTCGCAAGTCTGTCAATCAATCCAATTTATGTCGTGCTAATGAGAAAAGAGACTATCGCATCTACGAAGGACTTGGCATGTATTTAATCAGTATCGTCCGACCAATGTATTCAAACACAAAGGTTACTGAGATAACAATAGACAATGTCCTCTATGCGCTTGACTCCACAACTATCTCAACAAGCATTGTTCTGGCTGCATGGGCATTGGGCAAGTATAGCAAAGGCGCAGTCAAAATGCACACACTGCTGGATCTTCGTGGAAGCATTCCTGCAAATATCCATATTACAGATGGGAAATGGCATGACAGCAATGAACTGGATGAGATTGTGCCTGAGGCATTTGCGTTCTATATGATGGACAAAGCATATGTTGATTTCATTGCTTTGTTTCGCTTTCATAAAGCCGGTGCATATTGGATAAGTCGTCCCAAAGATAATATGAGATACGAGGTCGTTAACCATCGTCTTGACTTTGATCCAAGTACAGGAATCTGTGGCGATTTTATCATAAAGCTGACTACCCATAAGTCGAAGAAACTCTACCCAGAACCAATCCGGATGGTTACTTACCATGACTCGGTAACAGGCAATGATGTGGAATTTATTACCAACAATTTTGAGATCAGTGCCATTGAGGTCGCCAATCTATACCGTCATAGATGGGATATTGAGGTTTTCTTCAAGTGGATAAAGCAGAATATCGTAGTGAAGAACTTGTGGGGATATTCAGAGAATGCAGTACGTACTCATTTGTGGGTTGCTATTATTGCATATCTGATAATCGCCAAAATCAAGGCTGACTACAAAAGTCCGTATTCAATCACCGAGGTGGCTACCTTAATAAGGATCTCCGCACTAGAAAGGGTGGATTTGAGAGACCTCATAACTAAGCCAAAGGACTCAATCATTCAAAACCAATTCGCATCCGTTGTCTGTGGTTATCGTGTGAACGAACTCCCTATACGGGAAAAGCAGCCTAGCCACGACTTTCACCGTAGGCACAGCCTTGCGTCCGCACTTCAGTCTCTCCATCAGAATGAAGTTGGTTGAACGTTCCGTAAGCGTGACAATGGCGTGGCCGTAAGAATCCACGATGGTATCCATCTCCCAATCGCCGAAGCGTGTGCCGTCCGCCTCCTTGGGACGGTCGTGGATGCTTGTGCGATTGGCTATGTTTGTGGCCTTGGTGGGGCGTGTCGCCTTGACTCTCTTGGTATACTTAAGCTCATGCGGCATATGTTTCGCAAGACGTCCGCTGGCGTCTGCATGCACGTGGTTGTAGATGGTCTGTATTGCGATATGAATACCCTCCTTGCGCAAGACGCCGGCAATCTGCGATGGTGACCAGTCCTCTTCCTCTATCATTTGCTCGATACGCCACCATAATTCCGCCGGCTTGCGGTGATTGCCCTCCAGCCCGTGCTTGCGCGCTTCCGCCTTGCGTTGGGCTGTGCGCCACACGTATTCGCCGTTGGTGTTGCTGTTGCGTCTGATCTCTCGAAGCACAGTGGACGCGGACACCTCGATTTCGCGAGATATTCTACTTATGCTCCACTTCCTTTTTATTCCCAGGTATATTTCGTACCTTTGTTCTGAGGTTAATTGATTGTACATAGCAATACAAGAATAATTAATCTTTGGGAGACTTCGGTCTCCTTTTTTTGTTTGTATTGCTGTCAGACGTTCTTGGGGGCTTTGCGCCCCCGCCACTTAGGCTTCCCCCACAGTGTTTTTCATAGTTTTACCCCGAAAATCGTTGCACTTCTATTTGGACACTGCAGCGTTCCCTCCGTCTTGCCCCCTTCTTGGTTTCTGCCGGCCATCTCCCTGAGAAATAAAATATCAGCTCCGTTAATAGGACCAGATATTACCAGAGAGGTTGTGGTATACTTTTCTGCCCCGGATATTTTCTCGGAAAGTTTTCCGGGAGTTTCCAATATCACCGTTTTCTGTGCATAAGCCACACAGCAAAGCAAAGATAACGCTATTACCGTCAGGCCTTTTCTGAATGTAAAGATTTGCATAGTTCTTTTTTTATTTGATTAATAAATCGGATTCGTATATACCTTTTTTTCCTAGCGAAGAATTGGTAAAGATATGGAAATATTGTCTTATTTCTTCTCGTAAGGTATGACAATCTTGAAACCCCGACCACGAAGCACAACATCTTTTTCCCTCACCTCTTCTACGTATAATTTACAATTGCCCTCTTTCAATCCGCTACTTGCGAACTCATCAGGATAAAGCATCGAGAACGAGACATCAATATGTGTTCCAGCCACGGGATTGACAACAGCAGGTGTTATCTTCAAAACCTTCCGGGAAGAATATGGGTGCGCACCGTTGCAGAGCCACACTCCCACACCGGGACGCCGCACGGCCATCACCGTGTTCATCTGCTCGTAAAGACTGTGCGAAGTGGTGCCATAGATGCCCACGCGACCGGCCGTACCATCGCAGCGCACAACGACTTTCAGAGTCTTCTCTTTCTTGTCTTGCGAGATGACCCGTATCATCGCCTCACCCTCGTAATAGGCTTGAATTTCCAAGATGTTGGTCTTTGCGTTCCACTTCGCATTGATTACTTTGTCCGAGTCTTCTATCTTCAAGTCGACGATGTCTCCCCCACCGTTCAAGCTCACGAACTTACTTTCATCACGAGGATAAAGTCTTATTTCCGACTGGCTGATACTGAGTTCAGGAACCACCACGTTGATTTCCACACGCTTTTTGAAGTCGCCAGAAATGATGGTGGCATAGGTTCGTCCCTCCCATATCCCACTGATGCGCAAGGTATCTTTGCTGATCTTGACCTCCGCGACTTTCGAGTCGGCAACATTGGCCATATATTTTCCAGTTCCCCCGCTGAGAATAATGGTTCGGGTAGACAGCTTATTGAGCGAAACCTCGGTGATGTTGTCAGTTCCCAAGCGGATGTCCTTCTTTTCCTGTACGTTGTCGCTGTCGCATGCAGCAAACACGATGCCGCAACATAGCAGCAAATAAAAAAGTATTTGTTTCATCGTTTTTCTAATCCACATTCAATTTGTATTCTATATCCCATTTGCGTTCAGGCGTCTCTGTGATTTCGATTTGCAGGATATGCTGCCCCTTGCCCGTGAAGATAATGCTACCATTAACAGGCGTCACAGGCATTCCGTCTACCCTGTATATGATTTTGGCGTCGGGATCGGCCAAATCGTGATAGAACAGCCGCAGTGTGCGGGGACAGGTTCCGACCTCACGCACTGTGTACAAATAAGGAACGCGATCTTCCTTGTCAATGCCCGTATTCATCCGTTGGGTCTGTTGCGTGAGCGGAGCAGAAGGAGCCGATATATCCGACCCCTTGACAGAACACACGCTGAACTGATAGGATTTGCCCGGTTCGAGTCGCTCGACGATATAGGATGTCCCTTCTGTAGTAGCCACTTTTTCTCCATTCATTATGATTTGATAGCTTACATTTTCTTCGGCAATGGCATTCCACGACAGCTCCATTTCTCGCTGCTGCGGTCTGACCACGACATTGGAAGGCGCTTCGAGCGCCGCTGAGGGTTTCCCCTCTTTGGTCTGCACGAATGAGATGTCGTCGATAAGAATGCAACCGCCGGATTCTGCCGACTTGTAATCGTTTTCAATATAGAGGCCCACTCCAGCCTTGTCTACTCCAGCAGGAGCCTTGAATGTAAATGTCTTCTGTTGCCACTGATCCGAGAAATCCGTTGCTTTTTCTTTGTCGCGCGTCTCTTTCTTTATGGATGTCGTGCCCTTATACCAGTCTACCGTTACCGTGATATTGGGATTCTTGACATTACCCTTATACCAATAGGTAAGGCGGTATTCTCCGCCAGCCTCAATCGCGATGTGATAAGGGTTGAAATTCTCGTCGCGCGAGAAGAACGAGCCCCCATTGGGATATACTTTCACGGCGAATACACCGCTGTGCGCATCCTTGATTCTCGTATAGAACAACGACGAGTTGAAAGACCAATAAAGCGGTTTTTGATAAGGATCAAAATAGCCGGGAGGTTCTTCCTCCTCATCCTCTTCGTCGTCTTCTCCTGATGGAGGAGGCGTAACTTTGGCGTATTCTTCAAATCCGCCATTGGGAATTAGTTCTTTCCCCAACTGTGCCTTCGCCGTAAACGAAAGCGACAATAATAATAAAATGAAATAGATTCTATGTATCATTCTGTGTGAAGTTTGCTAATTGGAATGTTTAATATCGTCGAGTGTCAGCCCATAGCATTTACCGATGGCCGCCGCCACATTCTTGAGAGATCCTTCGGTCGATTCCGAGCCAAGCAGCCGCTGTTTGTCCCACAATCCGCTGCCGGCCGTGAGCTGTGCGATGAAATGTGTTGCTTCTTCGTAGGAAAGGTAGGGATTACCCGAGGCCTGCAAGGTGAATTGCAGTCCGTAAACGGCACCGCAGCCCTTGGAAAGAAACACCAAGGCATTGTTGATGTCTTCATCTAAGTTGACAAGGGTTATCTCGCCGACCAGCAGGCTCATAGCCCGCACGGCAGCCACTTTCGACAATTCGTCCCTAATAAGCAGCAACTGAGCTTGCACTTCCTCATAGCGAAACTCGGTGAGCGCCTGACGGCCGATTGCAAAGGCATTGTAGATCTTAATTCGGCTTTCGCGCAACACAGACAGGCCGCTTGTCTGTATGAAGGGCAGCCAATACTGATAATAGCCATAGGCAAGGTCCCAGTGGTGTTCAAGTTCCGTATAGTTCCGTCCCGGGAGTAGTGTTGTGCTTTCATGTTCACGGCGTAGTCGGGTGTCGTTGTATAGACTGTCGTTGAGATGCGTATTGAGGATCTTATCCAAATAGCCCCCCCCCCATACGATGCCATTGAACAACTCTGCCACTATCACTCCTTTCTCGTTGGCGAAGGCAATGTTGACATCACCGATATTCGTGCCCACATATCCGCCTTGTCCGGGTTTTGCCTTGCGGTTGCGATAAGTTCCGGGACTCGGCTTAGACAGTCCACTCAACACGCCCGTTGTCTGAAAGATGTCTTCCACATCTTTCAGTATGCGTGCCCTGTCGGCCTTGTGCAGAGGAGACGACGCCAGCTCTTCCTTGGGCTTCAAGCCGAACTCTCCATTGCAGAAATAGTCCTGTACCTTGTCCATATTGGCCTGATACATTATCGAAGCGATTTTGAGATAACTGTTGTAAATATAGTCAAGCGGATCGCGCAGAAGGCCGCATTCCAGATAGTCTATACTGCTGCTACCATTGCGTTTGAATTGATAGGTCGGATCAGGGATCTGCGGTTCGCGATAAGCAGACTCCACGGTCTCACCCCCCCATTGATCGCACGAAAGGAATGTCAATGGAGCCAAGAGCAACATGATGTAAATTGCAATGTTCTTTTTCATATTTCTAATATTATATTAAGGAAGAATGATGTAGCCACAGAACGGAGCCTTGATTTTGTCAAGGCCTTCTTCGTTCTGATGCTCGTTCACGCTCAGCGGCTTCACAATAGTGAACCCGTCTTCGGATATGGCAGAGATGGTAGCTTTTACAGACGATCCACGCGGCCCCACTCCGTTGACACAGAGATACATCGGGTAACCCGATTTGGCCGCGAATGTGATGGTTTGCTCCTTACCGTTGGTCAGAAACAGATGTGCCGTCTCGTCGCCATTATTGCTTGATACGATACGCAACTGCTTGTCGGGAGCGATGTAATGAATCGTATAGCGGGAAGAGATATCGTCCTCGCCTACAAGTTGCCCCAGAATATCCACTTCATTGAACGAGCAAGTAAGCGTTACTTTATATTCCCTCACATTCTCGGTAATGTCCACTCCTGGATATACATAGTCCGAAACTGGTGCGTCGGGATCGCCCAATTGCACGATTTGGTCTTCATAGGAGACCTTCGGCTTTTCAATACCGGGAAATGGGAACAGCTTCTCATAGTCCTCATCGGCATAATCTTCACTGCTTCTCGAACAACCCAGCGTGAGCAGGGTCAGGCCTATCAAAGTGTATTTTGTCAAGTTTATCTTCATTGTCTGTTGTCCTTGTTTCTATGATGTATTTTTTTTATGTTCTCACTTGTCATTCTACGGGCTCGTCCCATATTTCCGCTTCGAGTCCTGTGAACTCTCCTTCGGGATGCAGGTGCTTGCTCACTAAACGGATGCTACGCAGCAACGGGTCGTAGACCGATACCAGTTCAGCCACAAATCGGTTGCCCTTACGCTGAAAGTCGAAAAACATGGTCTTACTGTCGTAGCGCAGACCAGCTCTGAATGTTATGCCGTGCTCTGTCCCGGCATATCCAGAGCCAAGGCCGGTCATCTCTTTGGCAGGGTAGCCCGGGATGGGATTCTTCTTTTGGGTGAAAAGGAAGAGATAGTATTTCTTTTCCTTGATTTCCTTGAGCAAAGCCTGATTGGTCTCCACATTGCGCTTGATGTAGATGTCGCTCCGGAAATAGGTGCGTCCGCCCCTATGTATAAGGAGCTGCGGATTGACCATCTGCTCAAAGAATGTGCGATTATCATAAGCTTTCCGCACGAAGCCTGTTGTCTCCTCTGCGCTTCTCAGCTTGGTGAAGACTATGTATTCGCGTGCCGGCTGCAGGTAAGTAGCCGTGCGAAACACCAAGTCTCCATCCTCATTCTTGCCCATATAAAGGAAATCTGAAGCTCCGGCAAAGCGGTCGTTCACGAGTCTGTGTATATAGTTATATGTAGAGAAACTCAATTGGGTGAAGCTGTTTCGGCCGATAAGGTATTCGCTCTTCACGGCCTCAGCCGCTGTTTGGTCGGTGAAATCTGCCCACATCTCTACGGTATTGTCAGCCGCAAACTTCATCGTGAAGCAGTCGCCGCCATAACCGTAGTGCCCCCTGAATCCATGTTGAGAGATCAGTTCCGACGGATTGGAGAACAACAGCGAGTCGGTTTTGGGAAAATAGAGTACCCGCCAGCCATAAGGCGCATTCACAAGTTCGGCTTTCAAGGCTGTAATACTCTCGCTGCTGCGTTGCGAAGGAGATTTATCGAACACATCGTCCTTGGAAGAACAAGCTGCCAACAACAAGGCCGCCAATACAAGACAGTATTTCATATATCTGTTATTCATTTTTTCTTAATGTTGTTTTATATAGGCATTGATTCTGCGAACACTGATCACTTGCATCTGCTTGAGATTGATATGCCAGCTTTTCTGCACATATTCATTGACGAAGGCTTGTTTTTCCGTAAATTCCTTATAAGCCTGTTCTGCCTCTTTGGCATAACGCGCATTCACTTCCGGGTCGACATCCGTATCAGGCGTCTTTGCCGTAACGGTAGCGTCATACACCTCTTTAGGCGTACTGGTGAGCGTGGCGCTGATGATTTCAGCAAAGTCGTCTTCAGCCGAAAGGAACGAGAGCATTGTATAGAATCCTCGCTTATTGGCATAAGCATCCAGTCCGAACTTCTCTTTTCCAGTAGAGGCATAGCCCAACTGGGCTGCTATCAACTCGGTAGAACCCGTATAACGATGCCCGCTGATGGTGAAAAATTTATCACGGTCGTAAGCGATGAGCTGCATAAGACGCTTGGCCAGTTGATGGTGTACGCTGCGCATGAGTACGAACATCTTGTCGGCATCGCCCGGATTGAAGTCGTTCACATTGTACAGGCACATCTCCGCTGCCGTGAGCTGCGGATTATTGAGGCGCTCCACCCCGTTCTCATCGGGATTTCCACCGCCATAGAGATACAGCTTGATGGGCAGACGACCGAGCAGGAAGTCTGCTCCTCCCACTTCTTTCAGTCGATAGGTCTCTAAACCTAATTCTCTCACAGCCTCGAGTATCGCACGCACATTCTCTAATTTGGGTGGATAAATGAATGTACCCGTAGAGCCGGTATTCTTTTCCCAGCGATAGATTACCTCAATGCCGTAGGGTTTGGTGATATTGTCGAGTATCCAATTATCCAGCTGCGTGGTTTCTATCTGCTGCTTACCGTCGTCAATCACGCTTCTGTCGCTCAGTTTCTCTTCGTCGCATCCTGTGAGAGTGAGTGCCGTGAGGAGCAGAAGAGTTGTCTTTCTTATCTTTATTTTCATTGTCTTACTTTATCTGTTTGGATGTTGATAGGATTTATCGGATTGGTTCCTGGCGCTCGCGCGGATTGGCGGCAAGACCTCTTTGAATGGCTTCGGTTGGTATCTGGAGCACTTTTCTGGGGTCTTCTTTTTCCAGCGGGAAGTAGTAGGAACTCTTCGACGAGCGTTTTACGGCCAAATGGAAACGCCGTATGTCGAACCAGCGCAGACCCTCCTGATAGAATTCTTTCTGCCGGAAATCAAGGAAGAGTTTCACCATGGCCAGCTGTTTTAGTGTCAACCCGTAGAAAGGAGTATAGATATTATAATTGTCGCTGTTTGTAGATGTATACACGGCACGGTCTACGGAGGGCATAAACCCGAACTTTCCCTGCATATATTGCAGTAAATCGTCGATGGCATGGCTGTAATTCTTCAACATGGCATAGGCTTCCATCCGGTTTAAGAGCACCTCGTCGACGGTGAAGAGCACATTCGTTACATAAAGTCCACGGGGCTTTGTGCCGATGCTTTCGGAGGTAGAAAGCTCGTCGAACTTGGCCAAATAGCGACCGGTAGTAACAGGAGCGGTTGACGAAGTGAAGATATAGGTACCTATGAAGTTCATCTTTGCATAATCTCCCCCGCCCTCAATGCCCTTTTGAGCAAAAATCTTGTCTACCGTATTGAATGTGGAACCATATTTCTCGCTGGGCGTAGTACGTGCCAGACGCGACTCTGTAGTGGTCAGCAACAAGTTCGCCGGCTCGCTCGCAGCGGCATATCTGCGATAGAGACTTCTGTGGTTGAACTCGAATACGTCGGCATATTGCCGCCAAGGGCGGAGCTGTGTCTTGGGATCTCCGCCAAGAACATAGTCCGCATATGCAATGACCTCTTCCCATTCTCCCTTCATCAGGTAGAAGCGAGAGGCAAAGGCATAGGCTGCTTTCTTATTGAAATGAAACTTAGGATGCTTATAATAGATGTCTGAAACTAAGGATATGCCCAATTTCAAATCCTTTTCGATTTGGGCATAGACTTCGTTCACCGTACCTCGCTGATAGTCTACCAAAGCATTTTTCTCAGGTTTCGTAATATAAGGAATGCCCGGATTGGTCGTTTTTCCCCCATAAGGTTCCGACCAGATGTTGACCAACATAAAGTGCAGGTAAGCTCGCAACAGGAAGGCCTCTCCATACAAGGCCTTTACACGTTCGCTCTTGGGATAGCGACTCAGTAGTTCCAAAGCCTTATTGGCCTGTGCGATGCCCTTATAGCAGGCATTCCAATAGTTCAAAGGCGTATCGAGGTCTTCCTGATCGTAGTCCTCCCAAAAGAACATGGACTCATTCAGCCGCGAATGTACACCGTTGACACGCTCTTCCACATTATCGGTGCGAGGCTCCAGAAAGGGGATATAGCTTGCCTCGGGATAAGCTCCTGTAAGCAGTTCCGCAATCTTTTCCTCGGAGTCAATATCAACATTCAGTTCTGAATCGGGACTTTTATCCAGGAAGTTGTTACAGCCGACGAATAGCCAAGCTGCTGTCGCAAATAGCAACAATGATATATTTCTTTTCATATTTCTTCTTGTTAAAAACCTATGTTCAATGTTACAGTATACTGTTTAGGCGTAGGAAGCGACACCCCACCCGACTTATAATACTCCGGATCCTGTCCTTTGAGCTTCTTATCTGAATAGATCAGGAACGGATTGGTGATATTCAGGCGTAGGTTTGCTGCGTGCAGCCTCACCTTTTTCAGAAATTTATCAGGCATGTTATATCCCAACGAGATATTCTTCATCCGCACAAAACTTCCGTCGGCCACCATCTGCTGCGAGTAATTATATGTGTTATAGGCACGCTCGATATTCTCCTTACCTACTTTTGCAATCAGTTCCTGAGAAGGAAGCGCGGGAACATCGGTCTTGAACTCATCGCCCGGATTGAGCCAACGGTTGTAATAAGATTTGGAGAAGACATTCAAGTCGCCGAACTCGGGGTCGAATGTAGGGTTCAGACGAATCTTATTGCCTGCCTGCATCGTTATGAAGAACGAGAATTCCCAATCTTTATATTTAAATGTGTTGGACAAGCCACCTATCACTTGCGGCTCTATCGGTCCGTGATACAGCAGATATGACTTGGCATACTGCGTATCGAGGAAGTCAGCTCCAGCAATATTTGAGTATTCTCCTTGGCTGGATGGATAAAGCCCGAAGTCGAATGTGGGCAGTCCGTTGTTGTTCAGACCTTGGAAATTAAACGAGAAGAGCGAACCTCTCGGATAGCCCACGATGTTTCCACGACCTCTTCCCGCCACCATATCAAAAGCATTCGGCGTGTTCTGCAGGCGCGTAATCTTTTGATCCATTGCACTCAATGTGAGGCTAGTACTCCAACTGAAGCCGTCCGTTACGATATTTTTGGTATGTAGCCCCAACTCTACGCCTCGCGTGCGCATGTCGCCGAAGTTGGCATATTTATAATATTGACCGCCCACGCCAGAGGTGCGCACAAGGTCTATCAGGTCGAAAGTGTTACGCTGATACACATCCAATGTCGTGCTGATGCGGTTATTGAACAGTCCCAGTTCCGCACCGATATTCAGCTCATACATTTTTTCCCATGTCAGGTCTCTGTTTTCCAAATGCAGGATATTGAATTTATTCTCCCTATCGTTGAAGTTATGGCGATTCACAATGCCGCTTTTGTAAATGGAATTAGCATTGATGGCCTCTTCGTTCATTTTGGCCGTGAGGCCGTAACTGACGCGCAAAGCCAGTCTGGAAATCGTCTTATTGTCTTTCATAAAGGCCTCCTGGTCGATGTTCCATTTGGCTCCCACATTCCATGTGGGCAACCACAACGCACGCGCTCCTTTGCCAGAAGTATTGGAGCCTTCGCTGTTGAACACCATATTGAAGACATATTTACCCGCATAGCCGTAGGTTCCATTAAACGAGAAAGTAACCCCCCGGTCGTTTCTCTTGTGCAGATTGAAATAATCGTTACCCTCGCCTATCAGTTTGCTGAATATCAATGGATTGGTGTAGACTTGATTTCCCCTGTCGTACTGAATGCCATAACCTTGGAAAGGATTGACCGTGCGCACAGCCGATCGTACCTCGGTAAAGGCAAAAGCCTTTAAATCATGCTCGCCCATACGCTTATCGAAATCAAGGGCGATGCGAGCCAAGACGCTTTTCAGCGAGGCTTCCGTCTTGTTTAGTATACCTCCATGGGTCAGCCCGACCTTGGGTTGGAGCTGCGGATTGTCTTTATCGTGCACCAGATAGATGTTCTGCTGAGCGACAAACGGATTTTCATTGGCTCTGAAAGCCTGTACTATATTCGAGGCTTCATGTACTTCGTGGGTCGTACTGGTATATGCTTGTCGCGTAGACAGCAGGGTTTTGATAGCGATGTCGTCGTTCAGCCTATAAGTAGCTTCACCCTGTATCTTGAAATCCAGCACATCTATGTTCATCTTGTTATTGGCATATTCGTTGAAGATGTTGAATGGCGCCCAGTTATTGCGGTAGTACTCAAGACTCCCGTCTTCATTATAGGGGCGCAGAGTGCGACTTGTTCCGAGAGCATACGTGAATGGATTGATGTCGAAATCGCGCTCAAATACTCCAAGCGTATTGTTCTTGCGCTGCGGCATCGTGCCCGGCGCCTTCTGCGAACGGATGTTACCCTGTGCCGTGAGCATAGCCGTGAGCTTATCGTTTATATAAAAGGTATTCTTCACATTGGTCGTAAGTCGGCGCACCTTGTCGGTAACGGTCCATCCCGCATCGTGATAGAAACCTATCGACGCATAGGTAGCCGTGTTCTTGCCACCGCCCGAAAGCGTTATCACATGATTAGTGATGGGCTTCATCGTAAAGAGAAGATCAAACCAGTCGGTGTTGGCATATTCGTGTTTGCGCAGGAAATCCATCCTTGCCTCGGGCGTATTGGGTAGGTAATAGGTGCCCGTTGCCGGATTGACGGTACTCACTCCCTTGTATAATTGATAATAGATTCCGCTGCGTCTTCCGTAAAGTGAATTGCTGATACCGAAATAGCCCTTGTCGTTCATCTCCTGATAGAGCGACATCGTTTCCTGCGAATTGAGCAAGTCGAATTCGCTATAACGAGGTTTCAGGCGCACGGTATTCTCCGTGGAGTAAGTTACCCGCAGGGGAGATTCCCTCCTACCCGACTTGGTGGTAATCACAATCACGCCGTTCAAAGCCCGAGCACCGTACACCGATGTGGCCGAAGCATCTTTCAACACCTGTATGTCCTGTATGTCGGCCGGGTTAAGTCCCGATACGGCCGAGCTGATGAGTGTCACGGCATCGCCCGATGCCAGTTGGTCGAGACTGAGGTGTACAAGGTCTTCATACACCGCACCGTCGATAACCCACAGTGGCTGCACATTGCCGATGATAGAGGCGCCACCCCGGATATTGATACGAGGCGCCGATCCGAATGTACCCGATATGTTCTGTATCGACAGGCCGGGCACGCGTCCTTCGAGCATTCGTGATACATCGGCGACACCCTCAAGCTTGATGTCATCCATCTTTACCGATGTGGCAGCGCCGGTGTATACCCGGTTACGGATGTTCTGATAGCCTGTTACCACGACTTCGTCTATTTGCCGACTGTCGTCTTTCAGCACGATATTCAATGGCTGCCCACCGACTTTCACCCGTTGTGTGAGCATGCCGATGTAACTTACCTGTAATGTCTGTCCCGGCACAGCCTTGATGGTGAAGTTTCCGTTTACATCAGACACGGCCTTTGCCTTGGTTCCCAACACCTGCACATGCACTCCGATGAGTGTTTCGCCCTGCTCGTTCCTCACCGTTCCCGTAACGGTTCCGGCTGTTTGCGCCACCGCGGTGAGAAGCGTGAACAACAACAAGACGGTTGTCAATGCTTTCTTTATGTTTATAAGTCTATACATTCTTTTTTTACAATGATGATTCTACTTGCTTTATTGACTATAATCTGCCTTTGCTTTACAGATGCAGCTGGACGCCCCCGTAGATGCCAAAAGGATGGCCGGCCCTCAATCCGGCGGGATGGCGTGATACCAAATATTTCTTATTGGCCAAGTTGATGGCATTCAGTGTGATGGTGATATTCTTATTGATATGCCCTTTTAGCGAAGCGTCCAAAATCAGATGGGCGGGAATCTTCTCACGCTCGGCAATCTTTCCATGCCCCGGCGTGGTGCGCATATCACCATTATAGCGTGCTCCGAAGTTTGCTTCCACCCATTTATGCTCGATGCCTATCTGAGCATTGAAAGCGTGCTTATATATATAAGGTATCTCGTCACCATAAACCACATTTCCCCAAGCCGAACTTATGAAATCGTTCTTCATCTCGGTATTGGTGTATGTGTAGGAAAGCTGAATGGGCAGCTGGACGGCGAAATGCCTGGGTAGCGGCAGATAATGGAACATTAGTTCCAAGCCGTTTACCATAGCCTTACCTACATTGAACTGGTCGAGCGTGCCTTGTCCGCCCTGTGCGGCCAAGTCGCTTCCCAGCATATTGGAATAGTTATTGTTAAAGACGATGGCCTCGAACTTCATCTTTTGCGTCGTCAGGCGCAGTCCGGCTTCCACATTCACACTGCTTTCAGGTTTTTGGTTGAGCACGGCGCTGGGCGGTGCGAACCCCTTGTGAATTCCTCCGAAAGCCGAAAGGACAGACAGTACCTTCACATTGAATCCTAATCCCGGCAACAAAGCATGTGCGTGGTTGGGTGTCTCAATGCGCACCTTGCCCGTACGACGCGGATCGGCCTTGGTATAATTGCGATTCAGCAGTTCCACATCCTCATAGCGCATACCGACTGTGAGCGTGAGAATGCCTTTCGACCATTTTCCCAGCCAATAGCCCGACCAGGCATGAGCCGTGGTAATGCGGTTGGCATTGTCGCCCGGCTGTCCCGCCAAGAAAAGACTCATACGCCCGCCTTGTATCGCATAAGCATCGTCTTGCTGGAATCGGTCCTCACTGTCGGCATGATAGCGCACGCCCAGCTCCGCGGTGAGATAGCCACCGCCCAGCATCATACGATACTCACCCTTCGACTGTATGCCTCGCGAGCGGTACACACGATGATTGGCGCGCAGCATCAGCGCCTCGCCGATGTAGTCTTTCTTGCCCGTAACAATATCGAAATAGTCTCGATTGGTCTCCGGATCAGCCAGCACGGCATCGATCGAACGGCGTTCGGCCTTGGTAATGCCTGCCCTCACCTCGTTCAGTTTATACCAGTTGCGGAAGAAATAGTTATAATATAAGTTTGTGGTTATCTTAAATTTGCTGCCAGCCTTTATCAGATAGGTAGCCACCCATTGGGTATGACGGGTCTTTAAATTATCTTTCTGCGCACCAGCATAGCGGAAGTAGGGACGCATGGCGAAATCGCTTTCCGATAATCCCAGATAAGTCTCGTCAGAAGTCTCATTCGCAAACCCAAACTTCAGTTCGAACAAATGGTTGAGTCCTTCATCCCTATTGGTCTGTGCCGAGAACTTTGTTATCAGGTCGTTGCGCTTGAATCCCGTGCGCTCGTTCGGCTCATCCTTGCGGAAACCATCCGACTGATAGCGCAGATATTCCACCAGAAAGCCCGTATATTTAAAGCGGTTGCCTATGCTTGCATACGACTTGAGCGTGTTGTAGCTGCCGTAAGAGGTGTTCAACTTGGCGGTGAATCTCGAGGGAATGGGCGTCGACACCATATTAATAGCGCCACCGGTGGTAAACGGACCGTATTGCACCTGACTGCTCCCCTTCAGCACCTCGATGGCATACATGCGCCCGGCATTGGGGAAATAATAGGCCGCGGGAGCGGCATAAGGCGCCGGAGCAGCCAACACTCCGTCCTCCATGAGTGAGATACGCTCGCTTCGCTCGGCTTTCGTACCACGCAGGCTGATGTTCGGCCGCAATCCGAAACCGTCTTCTTCATACACGTTCACTCCCGGCACGCTCTTGAGCATACGGTTGATGTCGGTATAACCAAACTTTCCTAGTTCCTCCGGAGAGATATAATAAGCCGCCCCCGTACGGTTGCGGACCTCAAACTTGCTACCCAACATCTGATTGGATCGCACCACCACCTCTGTCAACCTGTACACCGAATCGGTCATCGCACTTCTTCTCTCTGTTTTTGTGCTTTGTTGCGTCTGGGCACACACGCCTAAGGGTGTCAGTGCGAGAAGCAGAAGCAGCATTCTTCTTATATAATGCATAGTAAATTTATTAGACCTATGATGCTTTCTCATCACTGAGAACTCCAAGCCTCAACGATGGCACCCAAATATTGTTTGCCATCAAGCAGATAAGTCGATTTTAAATCATTTGTTAAATTTTGCGCAAATTTAATTGAAGTTATTTGATCCCGCAATACCTATTTCTTGGTATTTATAGCAAAGCCCTTGCCTCATACATCGGGTTAGACCAAGCAAAACCGGCCGCATCAAGCGTCTCTCTTTCTCTTTTGAGACGAATACGCGTCATACGGATGCCTTTTCTTGTTTGTTCAAAGAGATACAATATCTGTATGTGCTCCACAACGAGCAGCCGTACAACCTCTTGTCTGATTCAATCTTTTCTTGTTTTACTCTTGTCCAGAGTACGTAGCGTGGACCAGCTAGGACTAATCCACGGTATTTCCTTATCGCTGTTATCTAAATATTTACCTTTTGTACTGATAGTCTGTGTAGCAGAAATGTAGCAGCAAACAGACTGGTTTATGACCGCTATTTTGACTATCTGTTGAAAGCACACTCACTCCCATTCTCGGAGTACAAAGTTAGATCTTTTTGTTTACCCCAAATCTTTATGCCATAAATATTTAGATATTTTACTGCTACACTATCCTGTTTTACAATACGGAACGACCCCATAGAAGTATAGGCATGCAAACGCCAGAGGTTGCACATTTGCAGGAAGGTCCTCAAAAAAGATGTTGGAGAAATCCCTGGGAGGCAAAACTGCCCAGTCCTATGGAATAGGTTTTCTTAGCCATATGCACTTCCTGAAAATAAAATGACGAGATCACCTATAAAGCAACCTCGTCTGAATCTACTTTCAGTGTAGTGCTAAGCCTATTGCTGGCGGGTTGCTCCTCAGCAGAGCACGTTTCCTCTTCGGCTTATGACTGCAAAGATATATTTTTTTCTTGAACTATTTATAGTTTCAAGGCTAAGCTATTAAATTTGCGTTCATATCGGAGATAGGCGTTCTTGGTCCTAAGTCTAAATTACTGTAAAGCCATTCAGTTCAATGAAGGCTAAATGTAAACCGATTTAGTTCACTCAACATTAAGTGTAAAGTTGATTAGTGAACCTATATTAAGAGTGTAAAACGAATTAGTTAATCGTACTCAAATCTGTCAAGCCTTTCTAGTGATAGTCACTGCTGTTCTGCAAGCACTACTTTTAGCCTGTTTAGATTTGCCATAGCGTAAAACATTTTAATTTAAATGCAAATTTATTCAATTTGGCTGAAATTGCCAAAGATTTTTCACTTTTTTAGCATAAAATATTTGGTTGTAAGTGAGTCACTACTGCATAGTACACTTCATGTAAACAGTTTCTTCACTCTTTGAACCGTACTTATACCCTTGCCACTCAACTTTGCCACATCCCTTATGGAATATCCTTTGCGGAGCAGATTTATTACTTCCCTATATTCCGTTTTCATCTGCTCTACTGTCTTTACCGAGCCGACCTTGCGACCAAGTTTTCCGTCTTTCTCTATATACCGCTTTCTGCCTGATTGCAAACGGAACGAGATATTTTCACGTTCCAATTGCGCACAGGTAGAAAGCGTGGCTATCATTATTGGGGCGAAGAGGGACGGATGTCCATCATCGTCCAATAAAGTAAGCTGCTCCTTTTGTATATAGAGGTTGATGCCACAGTCAATGAGTTCCTTGACAGAGGCAAGAACCTCAAACGCATTGCGACCTAACCTTGACAGCTCGCTGACAAGAAGAATGCCTATGCGTTTTTCCTTGCAAAAAGCTATTGCCTCACACAACACTGGACGCTCCTCATTCTTCCTCGCGCCAGAGATATGCTCCTCAAAGACTTTACGGACTTCGATATCTTTATACTTTGCATACTCCGACAAGTCCTTGACCTGTCTTTCCGTGCTCTGCCTGTCACCAATACTGGAGACACGAGCGTATATTATTCCTGTTGTCATTTTTATCAAAGATTAAATTGAACATGAAAAAGCCTGTGTCCAGATAAGTCTCGCAGATTTATTTGAACACAAGCGTTTTTTGAATACAGCCTGACGGCAATTTACCAACAAAAGGGAAGAAGTAAGACTTCCCCATTGTTCGCACTCTGCTATATGTCTTAATCAAACACGCCATTAAACAGATTGACCGCCTCTATCTTCTTTTCAAGAGCCACTTTTGCATAAACTTCGGTTGAAGTTATGCTTCCATGTCCCAAAACATCCTTCACTGCAGATATATCTGCTCCTGCTGAGATAGCCAACGATGCTGTCGTATGCCGTGAGCAATGGTAGGTCAAATCCTTTTCTATACCAGCCTTTTCTTTAAGCCTTCTTACGTATTTCGATACGTTGTCTGACTTCTTGACAAGGTGAAATACAAGACTTTCCGGATTGTCATCCGTCCGAGGTGGCAACAACGATTGCGCCATTTCATTGAGCGGAATAATGGCAGGACGCTTTGTCTTTCGCTGTATGATGCTGATTGTCGGCACGCCATCTATCGTTTTTATATCACACCACCTTAGATGCTGCATATCGCCAAGGCGAAGGGCAGTCATGGATGACAAACCAAATGCCAGTTGTACGGTTCGTTCATTCTCACATTCAGCTTCCACCGCCAGGAAACGTGTGAGTTCTTCGGGCGTAAGATACTCTCTGTGTTTGTCTGGAGCATGGAAGCGTTCCAACTTGTTTAGACTGTGTACAGGATTGAATTTTACAAGTCCTTCACGCATAGCCTTGTTAAATATCGCTTTGACTGTTTCCTCAAACAACAGTAATGTGTAATCAGCCAACCGTCCTCCGTTGGTCTTGATTTGGCGTTTGTTGCGATACTTGTTGCGCATATAGTCAAAAAGACCGCAAATTTCATCTTTACTGACATCTTTCAGCAGGATGTCTTTCTTATCTACTCTCCGTAAATAAGTAGCAATACGCTTGCGGACAACATTCTTATGACCTATCATCTTCTTGCAGTTGCCACAATCAACAGACCATTTGATATAGTCATCGCACCATTGTAGCCAAGTCAAGCCGTTGCCTTGTTCTTCGCTTTTGGCATTCTCTTTCTCCAATATAGGAGGGGTGAGGATGCGCTCTGCTCGTATCTCCATAGCCTTGTTGTATGTAAGCCGATTGTGCTTTGCAGCACCAACGGCATGATCGGGCAAGAGATAGAGGTGCAAGTTTTCTCTCTTACGGTAGCCACTCTCGTAGTATTCCAGATACAAGGTTCTTTTGCCTTCCGTCAGCTTACGTTCCTTGATTTCTATCTTCATTGTATTACAGGTATTTGGTCAAACATTCCGTTCACGAGGTTCACGGTTTCCAGCTTCTTCTTGTCAACAATCTTGGCGTAAATCTCCGTCATCTTGATGCTCTTGTGTCCGAGTATCTTGCTTACTACATAGATACTTGCACCAAGGGTCAGGAACATCGTAGCCGCCGTATGTCGTGAGCAATGGTAGGTTATATGCTTGGATATTCCTGCTACCTCCATCCATTCTTTCAGCACCACTTCCACTGTTGTAGATGTGATTGTCAAGTTGTGGAAGATGTTGTCTATGCCTTCTTCTCTTTTAGGCATCCACTTCTTTGTTTCTTCCGACAAGGGGATGGTTACTCTGTCCTTGGTCTTGACTTGGATATGGTCAATGTATTCCGTCTTGCCGTCAGCAGCCTTATGGATTTCACTCCAGTTCAAGGTTTTCATGTCGCTATATCGCAGACCTGTGAAACAGGAGAATAGAAAGGCTTTCTTCACCAGTTCATAACGGCATGGAGTGTTCATCACCTTCTTTATTTCCTCTATCGTCAGAAACTCACGCTCAGCCACTCGCTTCTGTGGCTTCTCCTTTGCCTCCAACAGCAAGAATGGATTTTGTTCAATCAGTCCGTCCCTTATTGCCTTTGCCAATGATGAGCCGAAATAGTTGACGAACATACGGCAAGTGGTGGTGCTGAGTTGTTTCTTTCCATCATTGTAGGTGCAAGTCTTCAAAAAAGTAATGAAGCCTTTGCAAAACTCCTTATCCACGTCTTTCAACAGAAACTCTGGCTTGCCTATATATAATAGGTATTGGTCAATGCGAGCATGAGTGTTGCGCTTGGTCTTCATGGAAGACTCAGACAACTCGGCATTGTACTTCACAAAGTCATCCATCCACTTGGTAAGTGTCATGCGTGACTTCTTCACCTTGTCCCAATCCACAAGACCCTCTCTCTGGATGTCAAGAATGCGCTGCGCCTTGATTTGCTCTGCCAACTTTCTTGTATTGGCGTTTTGCAACTTGGTAGCAGCGTTGATTTCTGGCACAAGATAGAGTTTCAAAGTCTCTTTCTTGCGCAATCCATTCTGATAAATGTCAAGATAGAGGCTGATGTTGCCACCTGCTATCTTCTTTTCTCGGATGCGCACAGGCTCCTTCAAACGGATTTCTTTCTTCTTTCGTCCCATTTTATTTCCTTTCTTTTCTGATGTTAACATATTCTTTTATCGCTGATTATCAAGCATTTAGTTTGCGATACAAAGATAATACAACGAGGGACAAAAACGAGACAAAAGTGGGTAAACAATCCGCTAATTTAGGAAAGAATAACGAACCTATCCAAAATCGGCTTTCATTCCTAATAGACTGTAAATCAGTGATATTACATCACTTTACTATCCTTTCATTTCCGATGGTTAGACCCGCTTGGGATAATTGGTGGATTTATCCAAAGGCTTTGAATGGTTGTTCAATATCAAAATAGGCGACTATTACCAAAAACATGAGGACGTGATAAAACGGAAGCCGGGCAAACTCACTGAATTTCTTAATGGACTGGCAGACCTAATCAAAAAGGAACATGATAAGAAAGGATATAGGTAATCAGCAACTTATGATTTATTTATAGGGGATTCCATTAGTTTCCCTGTAATTTCTTTGCATCCGTTTTTAGAACTTTGCTTCATCAATCGATTGACAAATAAGAATGTATAATCTGAAACATGAAGCAATTATGTATATAGAGAATGACGAATTTGGTGAATGGATGCAGAAGCTGTATGCCAAACTGGAAGAACTCTGCAAAGATGTACGGGTACTACGCAATGCAGACAGGGTACTGCCCGAAGATGACAACCTATTGGATAATCAAGACTTGTGCCTGCTGTTCAAAGTAAGCATCAAAACCCTGCAACGTTACCGGGCTATCGGTGCGCTGCCATACTTCACTATCAGCGGAAAAGTGTATTACAAGGCTTCCGATGTCCGGGAGTTCATCAAGGAAAGGTTCAGCGTCACCACGCTACGCCAGTTCGAGAAAGAACACTGTACGAAGAAAAAGAAATGAATCTGAAAAGCCGAAACGGTGAATGTGCTTCATCCGTTCCGGCTTTCCCCGTTTATGGCTTACCCAGCTTATCGGCTTCTTTCTTTAACTGTTCGGCTTGCTCGTTCAACAGCCTTGCACGTTCCAGTGCTTCCGCCTGCTTTTGGATGCGGTATTCAAAATCCATCACTGAATCGGTCAGACTTCGGATAAAGCCGTTATCCCGTTGCCACTTGAACTTGTTTTCCAGCATATCAAAAGTTTCCCCGTCTGCCTGTCCTTGCATCAGCAAATAGCGGTATTTCATATCGTTGTCCTGCAACTGCTGCATACGTTCTACCAAACGGACATTCAAGAATATAGAAGCGGAACAGAGAATCAGCACTGCCGAAAAAAGAAACAATCCCGGACGAATCCAAGAAGCGACCTTGTTGTAAATCCGTTGATAGAGCGGTAAGGGCGTAGCTTCCTCTTTATCCGTCTTGCAAGAGCCAAAAGTCTCAAGCATTACCTTGAAACAACGATAGGTTTCCAATACTATTTTCTTGGTGTCCTCGATATGTTTCTGCTGACCTTGCATCCTGTTCCTTATCTCGTCAAGCTAGCTTTGGATAGCCTGCAAATCCTTTTCGGGAACAGCCGGCTTACTGTGCAGTTCCGACAATGCCTGTTCGATTGCGTTCAGCCTTTCGAGAGTTTCCTCCCGACTGGCTGGCGTTACCTGTGCTTCCTGCTTCTCTTTCAGTTCAGTAACCATTGAGAGAAGCCCCTCTAAAATCAAATTTTCCTCCATGTATTTACAGTTTAAGTTGTTTTTTCTTTTTCTTCTTCTTTCTCAAAAAGGAATCATCGGGCATTTCATCAGCCGGGGCTGACAAACCGGAGAACAGACCGCCTAAACCTGCAATAAAAGAATTATCCGTTTTGTCGGGTGCTGATACTGATTTCTGAACAGGTGCGGTAACCGTCTGCTTATTGCTTCCGGCTGTCGTCTGCCCTACATCCCCAAAACACTTATCCAGTTTGGAGAAACTGAAATTACGGTCTATCTCCGAACCCTTGAACGTGTATTCGCCTTTGGAAAAGGATATGCCCTGTATCTCGCTTGTCTGCCCCTTATACTTGAACCGGATAGTAATACCCTTTTCCGCTAACCGCTCCTGTAACTGCCGCCAGTTCTTGGACTTCCCGATTTCATTCTTTACAGCGTTGTAAATCTCGTATTTCGATTTGTCCGGCTCTTTCAAGCGGTGCTGCTTTACCTGTTCTTTCCCACCAGCGAAATAAAGCCCGTGTTTGGCTTTCAGCTTCTTGCATACCTGCTCGTTGCGGTACATATCGTTTTTGTCCGAAATGGTCTTGCCATTGTTGTCTATACGGTTGAACACGATGTAGGCTAAGCACCCAGCGCCTTTACATATTGCTATGTTAGGTTTCCAAGTACTCGCCCCCGAACCGGACTTACACCTTTCGACGTATCCGGCTCTCCACTAATATTATCAGTCTAACTTCCCTGTATGAATTTTCCAATGGCAATCATGGCATACCGCAATGGTTTTTCGTCTGCGGGCAATCATGTGTTTTTCCCAGATCCTTTTTCCTTGCAGATCTTTGAGCTTTTTCACATGATGCATCGATAATACCGATTCTGCTCCGCATATCTCACATTTATTGGCTTTTATCCTATCGATTAGGCTCGTTCTTGTGATTTTAATAAGCGGTTGATCATCATTGAATTTAATTCTACTTAAAGGCTTGCGCTTAAAACCGTCATGATAAAACTCGCACCGTACTGTTTTCCCATTCTTTTTGATATAGTCAACTCCAAACTCTCCGTTTTTACTGTATTTTCGAAGAACCTTGCGAACTGATGATTTATATTTGCAAGCATAGGTTTTGTACATACTGTATTCCATGATATTATAAAAAGAATCAATAGTATAACTGTTATTCGCCAATGAATAATAGTTGTAAAAGCCTCGTATCTCCCCATTGTACTGGCAAAGTATTTCCAAGTCGTCATTATTCTTCATGCAAGGCCTTGCCTTGGGATGCCATCTCTCTTTCCCATTATGATAGGTCAGTTTGATAGCATCATACTCGAAGAGTTTCTTTTTCATTGTATCCATAGATACTTTTAAAAAGACTTTTGACCTGTAGTATCTTTGAGCAGTTCCTTTACCAATCCGTTTTGTTTGATCTGTTTTGTAGATTCCGATTTCATATCCGAGGAATTTTGCGTTCTTCTTTGTATTGGTTATCAATGTTTTTTCGTCAGATAATTCAAGATTGAGTTTTTCTCCAAGAAAATCTTTGATGTCTTTCTTGACTTTAACACAATCTGCTTTACTTCCGATTATTCCAATCAAAAAGTCATCTGCATATCGGATGTATTTCAATCTTCTGTAGCTACTGTCCATCTCATCTAAACTTGGATAGTTGTTACGGGCTTTACAACATTCATTAATGCGATTCAGGTAAAACTCACGTTTCTTTTTATCTGTTTCAATTTTAAGTTTTCGCTCGGCTCTGATTTTTCTCAATGCATATTTTGCATAAACTGTATCGGGTTTGCGTTTTTTGCCTTCATTAAAGTTATGGATATATTCATTCATATATTTGTCGAACTTATCAAGATAGATATTAGCCAGTATTGGACTAATAATTCCACCTTGTGGTGTTCCACTGTATGTCCTATGAAATGTCCATTCCTCCATGTATCCAGCATTCAGGAACTTTCTGATTAGCCTAATGAACCTGTTGTCAGAAATTCTTTCTTCAAGTATTCTTATCAAAATATCATGATCGATATTATCAAAGAATCCTTTAATGTCTCCTTCAACAAACCATTTGGAACCTGTAAAAGTATCCTTGATACGGGATAGTGCCGTATGGCATCCTCTGTTTGGTCTAAATCCATGAGAACAACTCTCAAAATTGTCTTCATAGATCGCCTCCAAAATCATACGGATAACCTCTTGCACCAGTTTATCATCAAAAGAAGGTATTCCCAAAGGTCGTTTAGATCCGTTTTTCTTCGGAATATAAATTCTTTTTGATGATACAGGCTGATATTGCTCACTTTTGAGCAATTCAATCAATTGTTCAATACGGAATATACTCATGTCGTCAATGGTTTTTCCATCAACTCCGGGAGTCATGTTACCTTCCTTTGCATATAGCTTTTGGTAAGCAACATAATATATTTCCTTATTGAACAGAATCCGATATAGCCTTTCAAATCTGTACATTGAGATTTTACTTTGCTGCGCCAGACTGTTTAATACTCTTTCTGGATCTCTCATAATGTCTCACACATTTTCCGTTAATTGTATTAAAAATATTAGCTGTCTCCCTTTGCCATGTACAAGGCTTTCCCTTGCTCAGACTACTACGGAGACTCCGTTGCCATGCCAAATATTCAAAGGTCTGAAACCTTATAGCCTTACAACTGGCATTTTGGGTTAGGCAATCCCCATTTAGACATATAATAACTATAGCTCGATAAGTTGTCGGATACGACATCCACCTTTTATTGCTTACCGCAATTGCGTTGTGATCAGTTTACGCTTCCGCTACATGCACATGATAACGGAGTATCACAATATGACGCCATTAATCGTCTTTCGTCATAGACCCGCATTTGTCCGCTCAGGCTATCGTTTAATCAATACGGATTTTATCCTCATACTTATCATTTCATCTTCCCATTCAGTCGCAACATGACGATTAGTTGACTTATGGATTTGCCGGTATGCTATACTCCCCTTTGGGTTTCCCCTTCGGATAAGCCGGTTGATGACAGACTTGTAAACTCGTGTCAGGTATTGCGCTACCAATACATTTATTATATGCCCTTATGGGCGCACATGTATATGATGCCTTGCAATATCTTCGTGCTTGTACACCATATACGGCTGGTTGCCGTACCCCAACTTATCCATATATTCTTTGGCAATATCCGCAAGCTGGCTGTCGGAAAGCACATCGTCCGGGTGCGGGTTCAGGGAGATATGAATAATCGGCTTTTCCGTTTTCAGGTCTGCGGGCAGGTGCATATCGAAACATTCCATACAACGCCGGATGCTGAAATTTCCGTCCTCGCTTTCAAACATACGGTTACTTAAAAGTACCTTCCCCTGCTGTTCATCCACCTTGTTTTGGTTGTAGGAAAGCGCACCGAACAGGGAACTGCCTACGCTTATCTTTGCAACCATCTTGTTTCAAATTCACGGGTCAGTTCAATAATTTGGCGGTTCAGGTCGGCAAGTTCCATCGTTGCCTTTTCCAGTTTATAGAGAAAAGCGAGAGCTTTCTTCTCTGAAAAATTGGTATTTAGAGCCTTTACCACCTGATTATAATTCACGGCGATACCCCTGTACTGGGAATATAAAGCGGTCAGCCGGGTATAATATTCGACTGCCGCCTTGTCGATTTTAATCACTTTGAACGGTTCGCCGAAGATGCGGGCGGTGATAAAATGCGCTTTCGTGCGCATACCGGACTGGTCGAACAATGCCAAAAAGCGGGCGTGGTCTATCGCATTGAAGCTGATAGAGTACCTGAACACTGCCGGGTCTGCTTTGGGCTTTCGTCCTGCGCCACCCGGACGGGACGCATTTTCATTTTTCTGTTTCATACTTCTTTTTTTAAAGGGTTACGACTTCGGAGTGACCCTATCCCGGCTTCGTCCGGGCAAGGCGTTCAAAGCTGCTAAAAGAATTTCAAGCTGCTTAGAACACACCTTGCTATTTGCCAGTGCAAATAAAAATCCGCCTACGGACGGATTGGGGTTAGCGGATATTGGAACGCTCCCGGCGGCGGGGGCTTGGTTAGCCTGACCGATACCTTTCGGTTGCAAAGTAACAGGTATTAAAAATGCTGTGAAATAGCGGGTTATAGGACAAATGAGGACAAATGGGGACATTTGAGGACACATCTCGAAACGGGTTGTTTTTCTGCGTTTATTTGTCCCGGATTTAAGAAAGAAAGCAATATGGACGGATGGAAATATGTATCGGCAAGCGGACGGAAAGAAAGCGGTTTTGAAAACTTGAAAACAAGATTTCAAGATTGCAATCTTTCAAGAAAGCAGGAAAGCAAACCGGATGGGATGATTGAAAGCAAACAGTCTGCAAAGAAAACAAGCTGTCTTTGTGGAATGAATGAAAACAAAGAAGCAAGAAAGAAAACAGGCTGTCTTTGCAGAAAGGAAACAATCATTCCGGCTTTCGGGCTTTCAACATGGTACGAAAGAAAACTATCCGTCCATCTGTGCAGATGGAATGAAATAAAGATGTATTACAATAATTGAGTATTACAATGAAGAAAGAAACCTTGTATGTGGCTTTCTCCACCCAAAAGGGCGGGGTCGGCAAAACAACGTTCACCGTCTTGGTGGCAAGTTACCTGTATTACCTGAAAGGGTATAATGTGGCGGTCGTGGATTGCGACTACCCGCAACACAGTATCAGTGCCATGCGCAAACGGGATGCCGAACAGGTGAACGGGGATGATTATTACAAACAGCTTGCCTTTCACCAGTTCAAGACACTGGGAAAGAAAGCGTACCCGGTGCTGTGCAGTTCGCCGGACGAAGCGATAAAAACGGCGGATGAATTTCTTGCGTCTGCCGGGATGAATTACGATGTGGTCTTTTTCGACCTGCCCGGAACGGTGAACAGTGAGGGCGTTATCAATTCCCTTTCAGGAGTGGATTATATTTTCACTCCCATAGCTGCCGACCGGGTGGTATTGGAAAGCAGCCTTTCCTTTGCGGTGGCTATCGACAAACTGCTGGTAAAGAATGAAGCGTGCCGACTGAAAGGGCTACACCTGTTTTGGAACATGGTTGATGGACGGGAGAAAACAGACCTGTACACCCTGTATGAGCAGACCATTGGGGAACTGGAACTGCCCCTTATGAAAGTATTTATCCCGGACACCAAAAGATTTAAAAAGGAACTGGATGCACAGCGTAAAACCGTATTCCGTTCCACACTTTTTCCGGCGGACAAACGGCTGGTAAAGGGCAGCAACATGGAAGAACTGATAACCGAAATCGCATACCTTATAAAACTGTAACGATATGGCAAAGCAAAGCGGCGGGAAACCGCAAATTGACGAGGATTTTATGAAAGAGATTATTTCACAGGGCTTGCCCGTGAAGAAACAGGAAACGCCAACAGTGATGGTGAAAACGGAAATAGAAACACCGGATAAACCGGACGATAAAACAGGTACGGTGGAAACGGTAGATAAACCGGAAATCAAGGCAGAACCAAAGGAAGAAAAGGCGGTAAAAGAACCTGCCCGGCGGAAAAAGAACGCTCCGGGCGACTACCGGGAAACCTACTTCATGCGGGTGGACTTGACCGACCGCCAGCCGTTATATGTCAGCCGTACCACACACGAAAAGCTGATAAAGATAGTAACTGTTATCGGCGGGCGTAAGGCGACCGTGAGCAGCTATGTAGAAAATATCCTGCTCCGTCATTTCGACCAGTTTCAGGACGAGATAAACGAACTGTACGAAAGCAAATTTGAAAAGCCGTTCTGATATGTTGAAATGGTTTATTATCGGAACACTCCTGTATTACGCCGTTCTTTTATGGCGATACTGGGATAGTTTGGGAACATGGTTCACGGGTGGGAAAAGAGAGCCGGAACAACCGGAAAGCAAACCGACCGTGAAAACCGGAAACGGTGATTGCCTTGTAGGTGCAAGCCGTTACCGGATGGGACAAATGAGGACAAACGGGGACATCTTAGGACACCTTTCAAAAGGGGTGGATAATGCTTCTATATTTGTCCCGCAAAGTGATGAAACGGTAACGAAAACGCTTGATAACGAACTGGCAGATGAAAAAAACGCCGATACCCCGCAAGCGATTGAAACCGAATTTGAAATGGAATTTGAAACGGAAGATGCGGAAGAACCGAACGTTTCACAGGATGAAATCGAAGCGGAAGAAATCGCCTGTTACATGGGTGAGGGTGAACCGGAAATGGCACAGGGTATCACGCTGGGGGAACTGGGGCAAATGGTTCAGGTCATTCAGGTTAAACAAGCACCCGAAGCGGAAGAACGGCAAGCGGTACAAACCATCTGCCGGACGGAAACGAACCTGTTTCATTCGCTGGTGGAACAGATTAACGGGGGCAGGTCACGGGTAGCGGAACTTTTACAAAAGCATGAGATACCCGTACCCGCCATCGTTCCGGTTGCCGGAAATGATAAAATGGCAACCTTTGACATGAACGATTTTCTTTAATGGTAAACTTTAAATAATAAGATGATGAAACAAAGAGATTACGGTTAAGACAAACCTTTCTGAACACTGGGGAACATTCCTCACAACCACAAAAATTCAATTATTAATCACTCCGCCGGGCGGACTATCCACCCGTCCGGCAATTTAAAAATCAATGTATTTATAATGAAAAAGAAAGTTCTCTTTTCGGCAGCCGTTCTTTTGGCTGCATCCTCCGCTTTTGCACAGGGTAACGGCATGGCGGGTATTACAGAAGCTACCAATATGGTAACAAGTTATTTCGACCCGGCGACAAAATTAATTTACGCCATCGGTGCGGTGGTGGGCTTGATTGGCGGCGTGAAAGTATATGGCAAGTTTAGCAGTGGAGACCCCGACACCAGCAAAACGGCGGCTTCATGGTTCGGGGCTTGTATCTTCCTGATTGTGGCTGCCACCATCCTGCGTTCATTCTTCCTCTAAAAGAATGGACTATGGCAGACTATCCGATTAACAGGGGAATAGGCAAGCCAGTTGAGTTTAAGGGGTTGAAAAGCCAGTATCTTTTCATTTTTGCGGGCGGGCTGTTAGCCCTGTTCGTGCTTTTCATCATCATGTACATGGTAGGCATTAACCAATGGGTGTGCATCATCTTCGGCGTTACTTCGGCAACGCTGCTTGTATGGCTCACATTCCGGTTAAACGAAAAGTACGGGACACACGGGTTAATGAAATTGTCCGCACGCAAAAGCCACCCTTTCCATATCATCAACCGAAAAGCCATATCCCGATTATTCACTAAAAATCAGAAACAAGCATCGAAATGAGAAATATATTAAAAGCTACCACGCTGGAAAACAAGTTTCCATTGTTCACGGTGGAAAACGGGTGCATCGTTTCCAAAGATGCCGACATAACGGTGGCGTTCCGGGTGGAACTGCCCGAACTGTTCACCGTCACGGCAGCCGAATACGAAGCGATACATTCCGCTTGGAACAAGGCGGTAAAGGTGCTGCCCGATTACAGCATCGTACACAAACAGGACTGGTTCATCAAAGAAAACTATGCGCCCGACATCCAAAAGGATGATTTGAGTTTCCTTTCCCGTTCCTTTGAACGGCATTTCAATGAACGTCCGTTCTTGAACCATACCTGCTATTTGTTCCTGACGAAAACCACAAAGGAACGCAGCCGGATGCAGAGTAATTTCTCCACCCTTTGCCGGGGCTTCCTTGTCCCCAAAGAGATAAGGGACAGGGAAACGGTTACAAAGTTCCTCGAAGCGGTGGGGCAGTTTGAAAGCATTATGAACGATAGTGGTTTCATTACCCTTACCCGCCTGACTTCGGACGAGATAACCGGAACAAGTAAAACGGCGGGTATCGTGGAAAAATACTTTTCACTCTCACAGACCGACACCACCACATTGAAAGATATTTCACTGGGTGCTGACGAAATGAAGATTGGCGATGATATTCTTTGTCTGCATACCCTTTCGGATGCGGAAGATATGCCGGGCAAGGTGGGAACAGATACCCGCTATGAAAAGCTATCCACCGACCGGAGCGATTGCAGGTTATCTTTTGCTTCTCCGGTGGGCGTGCTGCTCTCCTGTAACCATATCTATAACCAGTATATCTTCATTGACGACCATACGGAGAACCTGAAACAGTTTGAAAAGATGGCTCGCAATATGCACTCGCTTTCCAAATACAGCCGTGCTAATCAGATTAACAAGTCTTGGATTGAGGAATATTTGAACGAAGCCCATTCACAGGGGCTTATCTCCGTCCGTTGCCATTGCAATATCATGGCGTGGAGTGACGACCGGGACGAATTGAAGCACATTAAAAATGATGTGGGGTCACAGCTCGCACTTATGGAGTGCAAGCCACGCCACAACACCATCGACACGCCGACCCTGTTTTGGGCGGGAATACCCGGCAATCAGGCGGACTTCCCGGCGGAAGAAAGTTTCTACACATTTATCGAACAGGCTCTTTGCCTGTTCACCGAAGAAACGAACTACAAAAGTTCGCTTTCACCCTTTGGTATCAAGATGGTGGATAGGGTCACGGGAAAGCCGTTGCACATCGACATATCAGACCTGCCCATGAAAAAAGGTATCATTACCAATCGCAACAAGTTCATACTTGGGCCGAGTGGTAGCGGCAAGTCATTCTTTACCAACCACATGGTGCGCCAGTATTACGAACAAAATGCGCACGTCCTGCTGGTCGATACCGGAAACAGTTATTTAGGTCTGTGTGAAATGATAAACCGGAAAACGCACGGGGAAGATGGGATATATTTCACCTATACCACTGAAAACCCGATAGCGTTCAATCCTTTCTATGTGGAAGATGGGGTATTTGATATTGAAAAGAAAGAGAGTATCAAAACGCTTATCCTGACCTTATGGAAAAGGGATGATGAAGCACCCACACGGGCGGAAGAAGTGGCTTTGTCGAACGCTGTAAGTTCCTATATCGAACTGATTACTAAGGACAGTTCGGTTACTCCCTGCTTTAATACATTCTACGAGTATGTGAAAACCGATTACCGGGAACACCTGCAAGAAAAGAACGTCCGGGAAAAGGATTTTGATATAGACAATTTCCTGAATGTATTAGAACCTTACTACAAAGGGGGCGAATACGACTATCTGCTGAACTCCGATAAGGAGCTTGATTTGTTACATAAACGCTTCATTGTCTTTGAGTTGGATAATATCAAAGACCACAAAATTTTATTTCCGATTACTACGATTATCATCATGGAAGTGTTCATCAATAAGATGCGTAAACTAAAGGGTATCAGGAAATTAATATTAATTGAGGAAGCGTGGAAAGCAATTGCATCGGCGAATATGGCGGATTACATAAAATATTTGTACAAAACCGTCAGAAAGTATTTCGGTGAAGCGATTGTAGTCACACAGGAAGTGGAAGATATTATTTCTTCTCCCATTGTAAAAGAGAGTATTATAAACAATTCGGATTGTAAGATACTGCTCGACCAAAGAAAGTACCTGAACAAGTTCGACAGCATACAGAACCTTTTGGGGCTGACCGACAAGGAACGTTCACAGGTGCTTTCCATCAACCTTGCCAATCATCCCAGCCGGAAATACAAGGAAGTTTGGATAGGCTTGGGCGGTACACAATCAGCCGTATATGCCACAGAAGTGAGTTTGGACGAATATTTTACATACACAACGGAAGAAACGGAAAAGATGGAACTTTTCGCCTTGTCCGAAAAGTTAGGCGGAAATCTCGAACTGGCTATCAAACGGCTTGCCGAAAGCAAGCGCAATCCCGAAAAATAATCAATTAACAATTTAATAATCAATCAGTATGAAACATTTAAAATTCTTGTTTCCGGTGCTGTTATGCACCTTGTTACTGGGGCTTTCCTCCTGTAAGGAAACGAACGCCGACCGTCTTAGGGCGATGCGTGGCGACTGGGAAAGCGTGAAAAACCGTCCGGCGTTTACCCTCTTTGAGGAAAACGGGCATTACAGGGTAACGACCCGCAAAATGACCTACCGGGGGACGATCCAAACGGAAACCTATCAGATTTCGGAAAAGGACGGAAACCTGTTCATCGAAACGGGGCTTTCCGTCCTGCTGACCTACGACAAGGAGAACGGCCGGATTCTGCTTTCACCCGGCGGAGAATATAAACGGAGTAAACAACCAATAAAGAAGTAAGCGTATGAGAACAAAGATTATAATGCTGCTCGTAGTATGCAGCCTGTTTACCGGAAAGGTAAACGCACAGTGGGTAGTGAGTGACCCCGGTAACTTGGCGCAAGGGATTATCAATGCGTCAAAGAATATCGTGCAGACATCATCCACCGCACAGAACATGATAAAGAATTTTCAGGAAACTGTAAAGATTTACCAACAGGGTAAGGAATACTACGACAGGCTTAAATCCGTGCATAACCTTGTCAAAGATGCCCGAAAAGTGCAAAAGTCCATCCTGCTTATCGGGGAGATTTCCGACATCTATGTGAACAGTTTTCAGAAGATGCTTTCGGATGAAAACTATACGCCGGACGAACTTTCAGCCATCGCCTACGGCTATACCCAACTGTTGCAGGAAAGTTCCGATGTGCTGGAAGAGATGAAAAGCGTGGTAAACATCAACGGGCTTTCCATGTCGGACAAGGAACGGATGGACGTTATCGACCGGACGTATAACGCCATCAGGAATTACCGGGACTTGGTGAGTTACTACACTCGCAAAAATATTTCCGTTTCCTACCTGCGGGCGAAAAAGAAAAAGGACACTGACCGGGTAATGGCTCTTTACGGCTCGGCGGATGAACGCTACTGGTAACTTCTAATAAATCAAAGATATGTTATTAGCAATCGAATTTGATAACCTGCATCAAATACTCCGTAGCTTATATACGGATATGATGCCGCTGTGCGTAAACATGGCGGGGGTAGCCAAAGGAATAGCGGGACTGGGGGCTTTGTTTTATGTGGCTGCCAAAGTATGGCAGTCGCTCGCCAGTGCCGAACCGATAGACGTTTACCCGCTTCTGCGTCCCTTTGTGGTTGGCTTCTGTATTATGTTCTTCCCCACATTCGTACTGGGTACGATTAACAGCGTGATGTCACCCGTAGTCAAAGGGTGTAACAATATGCTCGAAACGCAGACTTTCGATATGAACGCTTATCGGGCGCAAAAGGACAAGCTGGAATATGAAGCGATGGTACGCAACCCGGAAACGGCTTACCTTGTTTCGGATGAAGCATTTGATAAACAGATTGACGAATTGGGATGGTCTGCCAAAGATATTGCCACAATGGGCGGTATGTACATGGATAGGGCAGCCCACAATATCAAGCAATCCGTCCGGGACTGGTTCAGGGAACTTTTGGAACTGCTCTTTCAATCGGCAGCCCTTGTGATAGATACTATCCGAACCTTTTTCTTGATTGTCCTTGCCATACTGGGGCCGATAGCCTTTGCCATCAGCGTGTATGATGGCTTTCAGGCGACACTGACCCAATGGATAACAAGGTACATTTCCGTTTACCTGTGGCTGCCCGTTTCAGACCTGTTCAGTTCCATTCTTGCCCGAATACAGGTGCTTATGTTGCAAAAGGATATTCAGGAGCTATCAGACCCCAATTTCGTACCCGATAGCAGCAATTCAGTGTACATAATTTTTATGATAATCGGTATCATCGGTTACTTCACCATCCCCACCGTATCAAACTGGATTATTCAGGCGGGCGGAATGGGTAACATGAGCCGGAATATTAATAATTCAGCCAATAAAGTAGGCGGTGCTGCCGGGGCGGTAGCCGGAGCAGCAACCGGGAACGCTGGCGGCAGGGTCGGCGGTAAACTAATCAAAGGTAACCAATAAATAAAAATCAAGATGGAATTTAAAAGTTTAAAGAACATTGAAACCAGTTTCAAACAGATACGGCTTTTCGGTATCGTGTTTGTCGTCATGTGTACCCTGATAACGGGTTATGCCGTTTGGAACTCCTACACGTTTGCCGAAGCGCAACGGCAAAAGATTTATGTGCTGGACGGTGGCAAATCGTTGATGCTTGCGCTTTCGCAAGACCTGACACAAAACCGTCCGGTTGAAGCAAGGGAACACGTGAAGCGTTTTCACGAACTCTTTTTTACATTGTCCCCGGATAAGAACGCTATCGAAAGCAATATCAAACGGTCGCTGTTCCTTGCCGACAAGAGCGCATTTAACTATTACCGTGACCTCTCGGAAAAGGGATATTACAACCGTATCATTTCGGGCAATATCAGCCAGACCATACGGATAGACAGTGTTTCTTGCAATTTCGATGTGTACCCGTATGCGGTGGCTACCTATGCCCGCCAAATGATTATCCGTGAAAGCAGCGTGACGGAGAGAAGCCTTGTCACCCGTTGCCGGTTATTAAACGCTGTGCGCTCGGATAATAACCCACACGGCTTTATCATGGAAAGTTTCGAGATAACGGAAAACAAGGACTTGAACACCATAAAGCGGTAAGCCATGATACGGAAAAATTCTCTCTCCGGTGAATCAGGCGATTACCTATGTGCAGGACTGGGCGGATGAAAAACTCCGCCGCCTGTGCGGGCGCATGACACCGGAAATAAGGCTGGCGGTAATCCTCTTTATGCTCCTGTTCTTCGGCGGGCTATCCATCTACTTTACGGTATCATCCATTTACCGGATAGGAAAAGAGGATGGCGAAATCCTGCGGATAGAACACATCAGGCAGTTGCAGCTACAAGGTAAAGACAGTACGAACATTTTTAATCAGTCAGACAATGGAAGAAAAAGAAGTGAAGAATGAAATTCCCGCACCGGAAACGGACAGGAAGAAAGAGGAAAAAACGAAAAAAGAACTTACCCCGCAACAGATACAGCAACGGAAGAAGATGCTGGTTTACCCGCTTATGGGACTGGTTTTCTTGGGGTCTATGTACCTGATTTTTGCACCGTCCGAAAAGAACGAAGCAAAGGTGGAAAGCGTGGGCGGCTTTAACGCCGATATTCCGCAACCCAAAGGGGACGGGATAATCAGCGATAAAAAGACAGCTTACGAACAAGAACAGATGGAGAACAAACAGGCGGACAAGATGCGCTCCTTACAGGATTTTGCCTTTTCGCTCGGAGAGGAAAACGGGAACGGGGAAGAATTGACCCTGATAGATGATGCTCCGGCAGAAAAGCCGAAAACCAATGTAATAGACTTCGGGGCGGGTGCGCCGAACAATAGCCGTTCCTCTATCCAGTCTTCGGCGGCAGCTTATCGGGACATGAACCGTCAGTTAGGCAGTTTCTACGAAACGCCGAAAGAGGACAAGGAAAAAGAGGAACTGAAACGTCAGGTGGAAGAACTTACTGCCCGGCTCGATGCGAAAGAAAACGGGGCGGGCAGCATGGATGAACAGGTGGCTCTTATGGAAAAGTCATACGAACTGGCGGCAAAATACATGAACGGCGGACAGCCGGGACAGGTAGCACAAGTAACACCCACCATAGCTATTCAGGAAAAAGGAAATGCCACACCCGTAAAATCGGTATCGGACAGGACGGTTTCAGGATTGCAGCAGCCCATGAGCAACAGCGAATTTATCGCCGAATACAGTAAGCCACGCAATTACGGGTTTAATACGGCGGTCGGTAGTAGCTATTCGATGGGAAAGAACACTATCCGGGCGTGTGTGCATAACGACCAAACACTTATGGACGGGCAGACCGTCAAACTGCGGTTGTTAGAACCGTTGCAAGCAGGGAACGTGATTGTCCCCAAAAACAGCCTTGTATCGGGAAGTGCCAAAGTACAGGGGGAACGGCTCGACATACTGGTTTCCTCGCTCGAATATGCGGGTAACATCATTCCGGTGGAACTTGCCGTTTACGACAGTGACGGGCAAAAGGGGCTTTCCGTCCCCTCGTCACTGGAACAGGAAGCGGCAAAAGAAGCGATGGCGAACATCGGTGCGGGACTGGGTACGAGCATTTCCTTTGCGCAAAGTGCCGGGCAGCAGGTCGCAATGGATATAACAAGGGGCGTGATGCAAGGCGGGTCGCAATACCTTGCCAAGAAGTTCAGAACGGTAAAGATACACCTGAAAGCGAACTATCAGGTGATGCTTTACGCCAAACAACAGTAATTTATTTATCAACCATAAAAATTTCAATCCAAAATGAAAAAGTTAATGATTTTATTTGCTCTTATCTTGGGCGTGGTTTCAATGAAAGCACAAAGTAACGATTTGTATCAGGGCATTACAAAGAAACTCCCTTACCGCCAAATGGTGACACCTTACGGCGTACAGGTGACATTCGCCAAAACGGTACATATCATTTTCCCGTCTGCCGTTAAGTACGTGGATTTAGGCAGTAACTACATCATTGCCGGAAAAGCGGACGGGGCGGAAAATGTTGTCAGGGTCAAGGCTACGACAGAGGGCTTTCCCGGTGAAACCAATTTTTCCGTTATCTGTGAGGATGGCAGTTTTTATTCCTTTAATGCAAAGTACGCACATGAACCGGAAATGCTGAACATCGAAATGAAAGATTTCTTGGAGAATGAGGACACAACGGATTTCAGCCATACCCGGATGAACATCTATTTCCGTGAACTGGGCAGCGAAAGCCCGCTTTTGGTAAAGCTGATTATGCAGTCCATCTACAAGAACAATGACCGGGAAATAAAGCATTTGGGATGCAAGCGTTTCGGGGTGCAGTTCTTGGTAAAGGGGATTTATTCGCATAACGGTTTTTTTTACTTCCACACACAGGTAAAGAACAGTTCAAACGTGCCGTTTGATACCGATTTTATCCGATTCAAAATTGTGGATAAGAAAGTAGCCAAAAGAACGGCTATTCAGGAAACCGTTATCGACCCGGTACGGAGCTATAACGAGATACTGGTTATTGGTGGTAAAAGTACCGTCCGTACCGTGTACACCGTTCCACAGTTCACCATACCGGATGATAAGGTCTTGGTTATCGAACTGGTGGAAAAAAACGGGGGCAGACACCAAACTATCCGGGTGGAAAACTCGGATGTCGTGGCAGCCAAAGTGATTAACGAACTTAAAATCAAATGAACATGAAAAGGATATGCTGTATTATATCCCTTTTTGTGCTGTGCCTGACTTTCAACCAGGCACACGCACAAAGATGTCTGCCGGGAATGAAAGGCTTGCAGGTTACGGGCGGCATGGCGGACGGTGTTCACTGGAACAGTAAAAGCGATTTTGCCTATTATTTCGGGGCGGCTCTTTCCACCTATACCCAAAACGGGAATCGTTGGGTGATTGGCGGGGAATACCTCGAAAAGCATTACCCCTATAAGGATTTGCAAATACCCGTGAGCCAGTTTACAGGCGAGGGCGGTTACTACCTAAATTTCCTTTCCGACCGGAAGAAAACCTTTTTCCTCTCTCTGGGTCTATCTGCCCTTGCCGGGTACGAAACAAGTAACTGGGGTGACAAGCTGCTGTCGGATGGCTCGACCCTGATGGATAAGGACGGTTTTGTCTATGGCGGTGCGCTGACGCTGGAACTGGAGAGTTATATTACCGACCGGGTAGTATTCCTGATTAACGCACGGGAAAGATGCCTGTTCGGTTCTTCCGTTGGCAAGTTCCATACACAGTTCGGTATCGGTCTAAAGATAATCATGTGATAAACTAACCTATTATATATAATGTATATGAGAAAGATTTTAAGCCGTATTTTGATGGGCTGCTATGTAATGGCCGCCATCTTATTAGTGAGTGCCTGTAATGACAATGTGGATATACAGCAGTCTTACCCGTTCCGTATCGAAACAATGCCTGTACCGAAGAAATTAAAGGTGGGCGAAACGGCGGAAATACGCTGCCAGCTTCACCGGGACGGACGGTTTGAGGAAACAAAGTATTTCATCCGTTATTTCCAGCCGGACGGGGCAGGAACACTGAAAATGTCCGATGGGACAGTTTTACTGCCGAATGACCTGTACCCGCTTCCGAGTGAAACATTCCGGCTTTACTATACCTCTGCATCTACCGACCAGCAGACGATTGACATTTATATCATCGACAGCTTTGGACAGATGCAGCAACTTTTACTAAGTTTTTATAATGGCAACGGCAAGGAATAATAAGCCTTTTTAAATGAATATGTTAATAAACATCCAATAAAATATTGTTGGGTGTTTATTTTGTGCTTATTTTTGCAATAAAAAACATGAATGCTCTTGCTTTTGTTGTCGGAAATGCAAATTACGATGGGGAACACAATAAACTCATTAATGCTATAAATGATGCAAATGATTTCTCTGCAAAACTATTAAATTTGGGATTTGTTGTTATGAAATCAACAGATTGTACTAATGAAAGTTTTGATAGAGATATTCGGAAATTTTCAGAAGACTTAAAAAAATATGATGTTGGGCTATTTTATTTTTCCGGTCATGGTCTTCAAATAGAAGGAAAAAACTATCTAACATCTATTGACACGAGCTTTGCAGATTCTATATCAGCAAAGCATACATCTATTCCATTAGATGAGGTAATGGATTATATGCAGCAAAATAAGACAATTGTAAAAATCCTAATTTTAGATGCGTGTCGTAATAACCCATTACCAGATAGAGGTATCAATGCAGGATTGGCTCCCATTCATGCCCCTAAGGGAACAATAATTGCATTTTCAACATCTCCAGGAGAAACAGCGATGGATTATGGGGCAGGAAGAAATAGTATCTATACAGGTTCGTTATTAAATCATATCGATGATAAAAATATTCCTATTGAAGACTTTTTCAAAAGAGTTAGAACTTCAGTTTTCACATTGTCCAATGGCAAACAAACAAGTTGGGAACATACTTCATTAATAGGTAATTTTTGTTTCAATTCGGGACAATTGATACATTCCACTAATTTGCCATACAATAAAGAACATATTGCAGATAAAGATTTTATTTCTAAGGGGTCACCTATTGATGATATTATTGATTCATTAAAATCATACGATTGGTATAAACAAAATCCTGCAATAAGTAAACTAAATGGATTAAATAAAGCCACAATAGATATAAGCACACGCTTTTTGTTAGGTAGAAATTTGCTACAAACAGCGATAGGTGGAGAATTTGCTGCCAATGCCATTTTTAACAATCTATCAAATTGGTTAGATACATGGTTTAATGGAAAAGAAAATCATGTCTTAAATGGAATTTTATATGAAATATATTTTAACTCAGAGGGAAAGTTTAGACAAACAAATTTCAAATCAGGTCTAATAGACAAAATTTTTGATTTAGAAGAAAATAAGAAATTTGCTAAGTCTTTTGCTTTTATTCATAATCAATTAGAGGCATTCCGAGATTTTCTATTCTATTTACCGTCCTCATCACCAGTAACACTACCTGTTGATATTCGACTAAAAGAAATAGATGAAGATTTTTTGGGAAAATCTATTAAAAGGAAATATCTTGATTCCATAAAAATTCATGGAACAGAGATAATGAACACTGATTCTAATGAAGAGTGGTACACAACTGTAGCATACGACCAATTTATAGACAAATTGCATTTGGAATTATGCGTTCCAATGAAGCGTTTAAGAATATCAATAAATGAACAAAATACACAAGATTTGAAATTACAAATTCCAATGAATAAACTATTAAAGTAGCTAACATTTGGAGCAATGATATAAAATAGGGAACATATATGGGTTTCTTTGCTACTTTATTTCCCGGTACTCATGAAAGAAAGTAGCGGCAGCAAATCTGCTGCCGTTCTTCATCAACAGGTTACAATATCCTTGACGGGCGTGTTATGTTCCAGCCATTCTTTTACACAGTCCATGTTATATTCACTTGTTATCACTGCCTTATCTGCGCCTATGGGAGTGAAACGGGTGCTTTCGTAGCTGTCTATCCATCCTTTCAGGGAACAGCCCCCCCACGTTTTCACGTCTTCAAAAATGGCGTCCAGTGTGCCGATGGGTTCGCCGAAAGTAACTATCATTGCATCGAATGTCGTTTCGTCCGGCAGGAGTTCCAAATATTTCAAGGAGCCGAAACCGTCCGGTTTGCGTCCGAAAGACCAGTCATAAGAATAAAGTTCATCACCCCATTGGTGCGGCGTGTCAAAACGTACTTTCATCTGCACGGAATATTCGTTTTCCTCTACGGCTTCGATAACACCCGTTACCAGTAATCCTGTAAATATGCACTTGCAACGTCTGCCGATAATCTTGTTATTTACTTCTGTCGTTTTCATAAATGTACTTATTTATATCGTTATTGTTTCTTTTCTTTTTTCGCTATCCATTCATCCCGCTGGCGGCATTCGGCAAGTGTTTTAGCCACTGTGCTGAACAGTTCCATATCTGTATGGCGATAATCATACTGAAAATAAATCTGTCCCCTGAATGCGCCTAAACAGCATTTTACATATTTTTCCTCTCCCGGTGTTTGGGTAATGCTTACCCCGTTTTTGTTTAAAGTTTCCATATCGTTATAATTTATTTTAGATTTTTATCGGTTTGACTTAACCAATTGAGGAATAAACTTTTAGCG
>OJOI01000199.1_pt1 | contig 44874 bp, 61 predicted proteins | sample 1598061 | NCBI WGS metagenome assembly OJOI01 (sample SAMN01915224, study PRJEB22387) | human gut metagenome | isolation source: stool | host: Homo sapiens | place: USA
TTTTCGTGTGCTCTTCTAATATTCATTTTTGAGAATCATCCTTCCTGTTGTGGTTAATGTATAGTTTTTATATTTCAAAATAAATCCAGCATATTATCGAGATAAATGTGCTCTCTGACATGTATCTGATACTGTGGCTTCGTCATATAGTAAAGCAGAAATTCAAGTACCATGGCACTTCCAAGCCCTCTGCCCTCTATTTTAAAATTGCCAAAGCCCATCGGCAGATAAGTGTTTTTTATATCATCTATTCCGATAAATCCCGGATTTTCCATCGCCTTCGAAAAGAGATATCCCTGCCCTGCATCAGGTGCAGTGCAATAATGCTCCGGGCAATCCTCGCCCAGATTTTTGCGGCTAACCGTCTCGTAACATTTCTTCCTGTCCATGCAGCCAAACCAGCAGCACTCATTGCACAAAAATTCTACTTTATCCTTTTGATGCTGTGATAATGCTTTCAGTTTATCAAATGATTTGTTCAACCTGAAATCCGGTACTACATAGCGGAAATCCTCTCTGTTTAGCTCATTTTCAAATTCACGGAAATCCGTCAGAACCTTTGTGGTTGAAGACACAAAATAAAAGTCAGGGTAGTTTTCTTTTATGTAATCAAGCAGAATATCTGAGTAGATGATTATGCCGTTTCCAAAGCCCCTGCTTCGCTCATTATCTCTGCCTATATCAAATATCCTGCACAGTTCGTTACATTTTTTGTCAAGAAGATGCTCCTTAGTAAGCAATGAATTGCTAAAGGTAAGTCTCGCGGATATCCCATATTCCTGCATCAGCTTAAGCACTTCCTTCAAATCGTGCTCACCAAAACCGACGCGGCCTCCGCCCCATATGCAGTCTGCCGGTGCACCGTATATTGAGCCTATGTCGCACCAGTCATAGAAATATTCCCGGTGCTTGCGGTACAGTGGGAGAAATTCTTTGTATAATTCATAAAATTCAAACAATCCCGGTAGATGATAATACGCTTTCATTTTGACTCCTTATTTTAATCTGCTGAACCTGTGCTCATTTTAATAATTTTCAATCACATATTCCTCAAAAAGCGGCAGCGTAAAATACACATATCCCCGTATCTCTCCCGATACAATTCCCTTTCTTATAAGGCGCTTACGGTACGGATTGAATTCGTTTGTCTCCATCCCAATTGCATCCCTGATTTCTTTTATTTTTCCGCTTTTTATATCTGCAATCCCCTTTGCAACCATGCGATCCTTCTGAGAAAGCTCCGACCAGATTTTGTCATATACAAATTCGCTCAGATACTGTTCATACTCGCCCAAAATGCCATTGTAGTCACCATCATTGTTCCACGTCAGATACCCTAAAACCTGAAATGCAAAAGGATAGCCTTTGGTCAGTCCCGCCATCTGTGCTGCTTTCTCCGGAGATATGTTAAAAATAGTCTTATACTTATTGATTATTGCCGCGTTATTTAATGGTTTGAGCTGGATTTTAGGTGCTCTGTACAAAAATGTAAGGCTCTTCTCATTCTGAAGCTCCTCTATATTTTCATACAATCCTGTTCCTAATAGAAATACAGGCAGCTCCTGTCTTACAAATATCTGAAAGGCTCCTGCAAAAACCTTCATGTACTCACTATTTGTCATCTCATCTATCGTAATAAGCAGTCTCTTACCACCCTTTTTAAGCCTTTCCAAAATCTTTATAATAGCTGTCTCTGCATCTGTAATCGGCTGTGTCCCCTCTATAGATACTCCAAAACCGAAAAATGATAGATCGAGCTTTGCCGATTTTATAAGTCCCGCACATATATTATCACTATTCAATTTTGAAAGCATTGCAGACAACAAGTCCGTTGCCGGATTGAGTTCTATAACCACCCAGTCATCATTTTCTCTTAGTTTATGCGAAATTTCTGTCATCATTACTGTTTTTCCTGAACCTCGCACACCGGTAATTATAAACATCTGCTGATTTATTGTATCCGCTGTAAAATTCTCAATTATCTCATTAATCTGTACCGGACGGTCTACCGACTCTAGTGGACTTCTTCCAAATGTAAGCGTGAATGGATTTTGCATATCAGCCTCCCATTTTTACTGTTGTTTACTGTTTTGAATTTGTTTTACTGTCTTTTACTGTTGTTTACTGTTTTGGTTTCATTTTACTGTTGTTTACTGTTTATGTCAAGATTACAGTTAATGATAATTCGTATCATATAAACCATTTATGCTAATTCGCATCGTATAAACCATTTATGCTGATTTGCATTTTTGTAGTAACCGGTTGCCGTTGTAAAATAGTTACTGGTCACACTGTTAGGCATGAACAGTAACACAAAATAAACCCCGGAGCGTATTGTATGCTTTGATAGCATATCAATATCATGCTCCGGGGTTTCTATTTACGCCTGATTTAGTTTAAGAAATTCTGTATGATAACTTCCTCTGCCTCTTCCTCTGTAAGTCCGAGTGTACGGAGCTTGAGAAGCTGCTCGTCGTTTATCCTGCCGATTGCTGCCTCATGGATGATAGCTGCATCGATATTTTTTGCCCTGATTTCAGGGATTGAACCGACCTCTGCATGATCCATGATGATAGAATCACACTGGATATGAGCCTGGCATTTGCTGTTGCCGATAGCATTCGGATGGAAGGTCTGGACTGAGTTTCCTTTTCCTACGGATCTGGAAACAATCTGTGCAGAGCTGTCCTCTCCATTTAACTGTACCTCGATATTTGACTCCGCCTTCTGCTCTCCATCTGTCATGAGACGCTCTGTGACATAGAGCTTTGCGTCCTTTCCAAGCTCCACATTGGTCTCACGGACTGTAGAATCAACACCCTTTATCTGTGCTGTATCGAGAGTGAAAACAGAATTCTCACCCACAAATATATTTGTTACAGGGTTGAGCACTCTCGCACCTGTTCCGTTTCCCTCGCCGTAATGCTTTTCCTCATATCTGACATTCGCATTTTTGCCTACATGGAAGGTGTGGATTCCATCATGTCTGCTCTCGTTGCAGCCGCTGTTGTGGATTCCGCAGCCTGCCACAATCCTTACATCTGCGCCATCCTCCACATAGAAATCGTTGTATACAAGGTCTGTCATGCCTGATTTGCTGAGTACTACTGGGATATAGACAGCCTCTCCGTCCGTCTTTCCATCAATATAAATATCAATGCCGGGCTTGTCCGTCTTTTTCTTTATCTTGATGTGCTCGCTGTCTCCGTGGCAGATTGATGTGCCGTTTTCACGCAGATTAAAGGCACCGGTCTGACTGAATTTATTATCATTTATGACGTCCAATACGCCCTCTGTTACGTTGTCAAGCTTTACCATATTATGATCTTCCCTCCAGTCTCTCTACACATTTGTGACATTTCTGTACACCATTGAGATAAGGCAGCACCTCGTCCTTTGTGCCGATTTTCTTGATTTCTCCGCCATCAATTATCATGATGCGGTCTGCCATATTTATGATTTTCTCCTGATGTGAAATCACTATGAGGCTCTGCTTTTTCTCAGTATGGATTTCCTCAAATTTCTGTATGAGCATTGAAAAGCTCCACAGATCGATTCCGGCCTCCGGCTCATCAAATATGCAAAGCGAATGCTCCTTGGCAAGCACTGATGCAATCTCAATTCGCTTCATCTCTCCACCTGAGAGTGTGCCGTCAATCTGACGGTAAATGTAATCCTTTGCACAGAGTCCTACCGCGGTGAGAAGGTCGCAGCACTCCTTGTCTGAAAGCTCATCCTTTGCGGCGAGCTTGAGCAGCTTCATGACTGTCATTCCCTTAAATCTCGGTGGCTGCTGGAATGCAAAGCCTATTCCCGCATTTGCCCTGTGATTGATGTCGAGCTCTGTGATATCCTGTCCGTCAAGTATAATCTTTCCGCTGTCCGGTGTCTGAATACCTATCAGGGTCTTTGCCAGAGTGGATTTTCCACCTCCGTTTGGTCCGGTGATGACAAGCATTTCTCCGTCCTCTACCTGAAATGATATATTGTTCAGAAGGCATTTCTTTCCGCCCTCATCATCTACGTTTAAAGTTAAATTTTCTGCTTTAAGCACGATTTTCACCTCATTTTTATTTATGATACAGCATAAAATCCCTCTCCTGCTGTTCTAATTACTTTTTCCGTTTACCGTTCATACATCAGTATGCCCGGCAACGATTACAGTATAACATAATAGTAAAGGTTTACAAGGGATAAACTCTCTGGTACTTGCTAAAATACATATTTGGCACGCATACCACACTTTGGTTTTTATAAATTGCTTGCTTATCTATTTATTTCCCTTATCATTGAATACTCATTGCACAAAGTTCCGTCCTTCTGCCTTATAGCATTAAAATTTATACCTGTAATCCTAAATCCCATTTTCTCATAAAGTGCTCTCGCCCTGCTGTTGCCCTCGATAAAATCCAATTCCATCTGCAATATCTTCGGATTGTTTTCTGCTATTTTTATCATTTCTTGAAACATTCTTGTTCCAATTCCCTGATTCCAGAATTCGCTCAGCAAGCCGATTGCCACACTTGCCCTGTGTCCGGTTTTCACACGGTTATTCCACCAGACCATGCAATTTCCGGCAAGTTTTCCACCTACTTCACAAACTATCATTGCCTGTGCATCTGACGAATTGCAGTTATTGATGAAATCAATCTCCTGCTCGATGGTCTGTGTCTCACATTCTTCCGGTGTCCTAAGTAAGAAATCCGTTTCACCGGTTGACTTTTTCATGTACTCTATAAAAGCTTTGGCATCCTTTTCATTTGCACTTCGCAAAATGGCAGTTCTGCCATCTTTCAATTTAAATTCGATATCTTTTATTGTCATATTATTTAGTACCAACTTCCTATTGATTTTTATATTCTATCTGTGATAAACTATCGACAATTAATGGTAGTTGCAGCTTAGACAGAGCGAGACGAAAGTTTCCCTCTGTCTATTTTTTTGTGCTTTTACATGCATGAAGCCTTGTATACACTTCAAGCCTTTTTCAATTATCGCAGCTATCAAGAGCCTATTGTAACGACTTGTTACAGCTATATTTATTTTACATAACAGGAGGATTTAAGAAAAATGCCAAAGAACAGATTACAGGAAACAGTTTTTACCATCATGATGGTGCTTGTCATGGTTTATGCCATGATATGCTACAATATTGCCCTTGAAACAGGCGGTATGAAGAACTTTGTTTTTAAGGCCGCATTAGGCGAATTTCCTATCATGATTGTTGCCGGTTTCATCCTTGATACGTTCATTGCCGGACCACTTGCCAAAAAATTTGCCTTCAAAATCGTCACACCGGGAAAGGACAGACCTATTGCTATAATCCTTGCAATTTCTGTCTTCTCAATCTGGTTTATGTGCCCTATGATGAGCTTTATCGCTACCATCCTTTTCAATGGTAGTTTTAATTCACAGATATTTGCGACATTCTGTGAGCTCGTCGTAAGAAACTTTCCAATGGCCTTCTTCTGGCAGCTCTTTGTTGCCGGACCACTTGTTAGATTCATCTTTGGAAAAATTTTCCGAGAGAACTAATTAAAATGTAAAAAATGTAAAACCGGGCATAATAGCCTGCCCGGTTTTCACTGTTCATCGTAACTGTTAAGAATCACACCATGCACATTCACCCAAAAGCTCACTGCAGGTGTATTCTCGCTTCTTAAGAATTTCCTTCTTTGAATACTCCTTCTTAGAATACTCCCTCTATAAAGCCCTTCATATCATCCTTAGACACAAGACCAATCTGCTGACCGGCAACCTGACCGCCCTTGATTGCAATAACTGCCGGAATATTCATTATACGATACTCTCTTGCCAGATCAGGATTCTCGTCCACATCAATATTGTAAAACTCCACATCTGTGATTTCATCAGAAAGCTGCTCCATTACCGGCGCAAGCATCTTGCATGGACCGCACCACTCTGCCGAAAAATCAACAATGATAGCCTTATTATTTTTAACCTGTTCAAATTCACTGCTATTAATCTTCTTTACCATAGTTGTTCTCCTTCCATCTGTCGAACGAATTATTTTCGTCGCACCTATACAGCAATAAAAAATAACTGCTATACTATAGTACACCAAATAAGAAATAACAATGCATCAGAAACTTATTATTCGATGTACTAGCACTACTATAATACATAAATCAGATTATGTCACATAAAAATATTATAAACCGTAAAATTTATCATTTATCACGATTAATTCTTTTTGTGCTCTGCCATGTAGGCCTCTATATCCTCTGTGGTTCTGATGATATCCTCCGACAGACACACTGCACCGTCCTCGGTGATAAGCACATCATCCTCAATCCTGATACCGATTTCCCATTCATCTATATACAGTCCCGGCTCGTCACTGATGATTGCACCCGGGCGAAGCCTGCTGTTTGAGTCAACTGTCACGTCATGCACATCAATTCCCAGATGGTGTGACACGCCATGCATGTAATACTTCGAAATCTCTACAGAATTCTTTATAAGTCCAAGCTTCATAAGCCCGTCTGCAAGCACATCCTTACATACTTCATTTAATTCCTTTGTAGTCATTCCCGGCTTTGCAACCTCGACAATCTTTCGGTTTGCGGCAAGCACGATATCATATACCTGTTTCTGGCGCTCGGTAAACCTGCCATTTACCGGATATGTTCTCGTAATATCCGAATTGTATCCATCTATTCTGGCTCCAAGGTCAAGAAGCACCAGTGTTCCATCCTCCATCGTCTCACGATTTGTGTCATAATGAAGCATTGTTCCATTCATTCCGCTTCCGGCAATTGTAGGGAAAGCTGTCCACTCTGCCCCACCGCGTCTTATGATATATTCAAAATCTGCCTGTGCCTGATATTCCTTCATGCCCGGCTTTAAATTAGCCATCACATTGCAGAGTCCGTCCTTTGTGAGAGCGATTGCCTTTTTGGTCAGCTCAATCTCATCCTCATCCTTCTGCATACGCTCCTCTGCCACAAGCGGGAAAAGATTCTTCACAGCAACTCCCGGATAATCTGTCCGAAATTCATTGGCTTTTACCACATTGTAATCCGGCAAATCCACTTTCTGATGACGATACGTGTCAAAATATGCTGTGTATACATCCTCACGCGTCATTATCCTGTCCAGTGTGCTCTCAAGCTCATAAATATATTCTATCTCATCAATTCCTGATATTTCCTCGGCTTCCTCCATAGTCACCTTTCTGCCGTACCAGCGCTCCATCGTAGGGTCTGCCTCCTCTATGAAGAGCATCGTCTTAGCAGGCTCTACACATTTATCCAGTACAAGGACCATGTTGTCACGTCTAAGTCCGGTCAGATAGAAGAAATTGCGGTTAGCCTGTGCTGTGAATAAATCATACTCATCTGCACTCACATGGTGCTCGATGCCTGAGTACAATATTGCTATAGAATTGTCCTCCATCTTGTCTAAAATTCTTTGTCTTCTGCTTTCAAAATCCATTTTGCTGCCTCTTAATTTCATTATTTGTAATGCCTGTCCCCAAAAAGGATCTGACATTCATACGCCCTTACGTTATCACAATATGTGTATTTTTACAAGCCATTTGAACCCGCTAATACAGGAATCAAAGGTTTTCTATATTTACATATTTTCTTTCCCCAAATGCAGACTCTACATAAGCCTGTTTCTTTTCATTATCATAACCAGCTATAGGTTTTTTACATATTTTCGCTTTATTTATTGCTGCCTTAACAGCTTCAACTGCCCTTTCGTCCATTTCATTATCCGATTCTGTCAATGTACTCTTCTCTTCTTCTCTGGATACAACTTTTATAATTCTACCACTTTTGGTGCTTACAGTCGTCATATAATCACTCCCTCTGTTTTGATTAATATTAAAATATATTATCTCTTATACTTGTTTTCTTTTTATTATAATATTTATTTTATCATAGTTCACACAAAAAAACACCCCAGAACCGAAGTTCTGAGGTGTAATATACTCTTGATATTCTCTTTTCCGAAAAATTATCTCTTTGATAACTCCGAACGCCCAAAGCAAAGGATTTTTGAGCTGTTTGTCAGTTACCCGTCAGTTATCCATACATTTTCACATACTCCCTTGATGTTTCTATTATATCATAACTGTTCAAACTGTACATGTTCAGATTCTCCGGACAAATAGATGTCTCCGACAGTTCTCACCATCTTCTTTCCGTTTACCTTGTGAATCTCTTTCACATAATATGACTGACCTCTTGTCGCACGACCGCAGATGTTATCGTTTCCCCACTCCGGAGAACGTCTCAAGTTGAGTGAACCATCACAAACAACTGTCACTCTCATTTTCCCCTGTGGTACGATGATAGTGTTTTCCTGCTCGTCCTGCTTTGTATTCGCCTCATTTTCGCCCTCATTCTGTTCTGATGGTGTATTTGTTCCCTCTCCATCATTTGAGCCGTTATTCTGCCCCTCTGCGTCCTCCTGTGTGCCTTTCTGCTCGTCGTCCTGCTGCACTGTTTCTCCTGTTACTGCTACCGCTGTTTCTGCATCAACAGTTCCCTCCGGATTCCCGTCGTCATCGAACGCCGGAACACTACCGTCCGAATTTGTCTGCAATGCTCCCTCCGGAACATCGTCTGTCAGTGAACCGATGACCTGTCCGTTTTCATCCCATACGACAAGATTCTCGTCCTTTGCTGCTGCTTTCAATGCTCCCTCGATTGTCTTGTATTCCTTGCACTCCTCTTTCTTGAACTCTGTTCCTTTTCCTAAATAATATAACATGATGATTTCCTCCTATTTCTTCAAATACTTACTTGACGCATATCCGACGATATTCTTGTAAACCACATACAACCATTTCACGCCGTTGCAGTCGTTATAATATCCATAGCACTGAACTGATTCTCCATTTTTCATCACCGCAAGTATTGACTTTCCTGTTCCTGCTCCCGCACGGAGATTCAACGCAGATGCTGTCACCTTGTATTTTCCCGCAAGGCTCTTGTTGAACCCGTGTGCAACGTCTACTTTTGCATCACTTTTGACTGGTGTTGTGTTGGATGCACCTGCTCCGGATGACTTTGCTCCGTCCGTGAGATTTGTCGCTGTGTGAGCACCGTCATTCAAGAGAATATCTCCTGCAAGCAGATACGCATCCGATGTCAGATATTTACTATCTGTCAGCACCTCAAATCCTGCTGCCTTGAGTGCTGCTCGTAGGTTTCCAGTATAACATGCCGTACTCACTTTTTTCAGTTTATCGTTTCCCAGTCTATAACCTGCACCCTTTACGATTGCAGCGACACCGGATGAACAGTCTGCCTCACATGCGACTGTAATCTGTGCAGGGTCGTAGTTGGAATCTGCAAGGTTCGTCCAAAATGTACCCCTCTGTGACTGGTCATATCCTATGAGGTTGTTGTTTGCTGCTGCCTTTGCCATGCTTGCAATCATCGCTCTCACATCCGCATTCGGATGACGGAGAACACATTTCCACGGTCTGTTATACCAATTTATTACCCGCCATTCTGTACCTGTCTGGTCTCCTGCTTTTCCTCCGGAATATCTTCCGTTTTCATCATGTCCGCAATTTGAAATCATTTGTTTTCCTCCTTGTCAAAATCGTCTGCTTTGAATCCGCACAATTCCGGATTCTTTTCTTGTATCTTGTCATATATCATCAATCCCGCCACGATTAGAGGTGTACACCACCACATCACCGCAGCAGGAATTGAAATGATGAATCCGGTCAACCTTGTTATGTGTTTCCCGAATTTTGCCTCGTCCGTGTCAGAATAGCAATCCCCGTATTCTCTCATTTCTTCCCGAATTTCTCTGTCTAAATCAAAAGAAATTTTCCAAAAATACAGATTTACCGCCACCCATACGATGACAGCGACGATTGCATATATCAGCACGATTGTGTGTGCGTTTCCGGTTGCGAAATCACATATCCTTTTCAACCGTTTCACCTGCCTCACCGCTCACAAGCGTCTGCATCGCTTTGTTGCTCTCAAGCATCTTTTTCATTCTCTCAAGTGCCTCGTCGACCATCATCGAAAAAGCCTCGAATGAAATCACTCTTGCAAGCCATGTGAACCGTGCAACGAACATGTCATATACATATCGCAGTTTGATTTGACCTGTACCGCCTCCCAGTTCTTTTTCTGCTTTTGTGACTGCATAAAGCATCCATTCTCTTACTTTGTTTAACTGTTTATCTGACGGCATTTTCACGAAAGTATATATTGTATATCCTCCCGCTGCTGCAACTGCTGCCATTGCCACAAGTACAAACCAGTTTTCTGTGATGAATTTCATCCGCTTACCTCCTCACTCTGCTCCGGTTCGTCCTCGTGTTGTATTTCTGATTCTCCGTTTTGATTTTTCCTTGTCACTGTTTTCACGGATTTTATTAGTGCCATTGCACCACCCTCCACCGAAAGAAATCTGAATACATTCTCAATCAATGTCGACGGTTCTGACCCTATCCGCATAAACACAATTATCATCACAACTGTAAAAACTAACGCTGCAAGAATCATTGTGAATACAACACGTTTCATGAATTGACCGGAAACCTTGTTTTCCTGTTTCTCTTTCTGCTCCCTTATCCGATACATTCTTTTCAGATGCCGGATGCGGATGCGTCTCTCTTGTTTGGTCATTCTCATTGTGTTCCTCCATCTGTGTTGTTGATTCTTGCCTGTTCCCGCCCTCCTGTTATTGGTCGGTGTGTCCGTCCAGTCTCTTGTGATACGATTTTAGTGATTGTTCCACGGCAATGACACGGTCTCTCAACCCCTGCACTTCCTGCCGTGTTTCTCGATAGTCTCGTTTGATGTCCTTGACATCGTCTGCGATGTTTTCGAGTTTAGTTATCACCATTGTGTTTGTTGCTGTCCGTTCCTCTGCATCGTTCTGTGTGTCCTGCTTATCGTTTCGACGCTTTGTCGAAACTCCGAAATACACTGCACATCCGACCGAAATCACAGTCAGCAAAAGTGAAATTTCAATCGTCAACGGCTGTCTCCTTTCCGAACCCCTCCACATCGTCAGTATCGCAGATTCTCCGCATCCGGTATTCAAGCACATCCATTTCCCTGTCTGTTTCTTTTACCATCTGCCGGAGTTCCTCTTTGACCGCCTCCTCGATTTTGGAGTGTTCAATCACTGTTTGCTGTTTCTTCACGATTTCAGACAATGCATTTGTCACATCGCATAATCGTGATATTATTTCAAGCGAACTCATTCTGTTTCACCTCCGGAGTATTTCTCCCCTGTGATGTATTCATATTCATTCGCTGAAATACTGTTTTTTTCGACACGCTCTGCAATCTGTTCCTTTGTCAGTCTGTCTTTTTCATAAAGTCTTTTGAGACTTTCCACAAGTGTTCTCGCCATTATATCAGACCCTCCTCAATCAACTGTTCTGTGTATTCGTCGATGACTGCCTCTTTTTGAAACTCTGTCACTGATTCGACAATTCCCTGCGTGTTCTCCGTGACAACCTGTTGCATGAGAATCATGTTGTTGTATTCCTCAACAGACATTTCTCTTTCCTCATACTTCCATTCTTTCACGGTCTCCTCTGAATCCTCTGAAACCTTTCTTTCCACCTGCTCGATGTTACGACGCAAGTACACCGTTGTTGGAGAGGATGTCTTGTCTACCTCCTCCGGACGTTCCGGCTGTGTTCCTGTCACTGTTTTCCAGTCTTTCACGTTGCTCATTCTCCTTTCTACTGTGCTTTGATACTATCTTTTTCAGTTTCTTTATATTGATTTTTGGTTTTATATACTCTTGATAATAGTTGTATGTGTCTGTATGTTTGAACAATCCCATGTATGACAACATCACCGATGCGTTGTACCACGAAATTTTTTCCTGTTTTGAAATGTGATTCGCCTTGCGTCTTGCACTCTCAAGATTCGATTTCCGGATTGTTGTTCTGTCATGATGGAATTGGAATCCCATGAAATCAAGCATCCGACCTCTGACATTTCCGTCTTTATCGACGTACTCAAATCTAAATACCTGCCAGTCTCCTTTTATCTCAAGATTCAATTCATTTCTCATGTACGTTTCTATCGCATTGTGTATTCGATGCAGTTTCTTTTTGCTCTTTCCTAATATGACCATATCGTCCATGTAACGCATATAATGTTCTGCGTGTAATTCCTCTTTGATGTAATGGTCTAATGCTTTCAGATAAAAGTTTCCGAACCACTGCGATGTGAAATATCCCAACGGAACGCCGTTGTGAATCTCCTCGATAATCGTTTCCAGTTCCTCGAACATTTCTCCCGAAATGCCGATTTCCCTCAATACTGTCAATGCTCCTGTCGTATCGTCAAACGCAATACATCCGACAAGCCTCTTTGTCTGTTCTGCGTCAATCTCAATCCCTGCATCCGTCAGAATCTTCGCCACATGTGCGATTTTGTCGTGTTCAATCAAGATGCACAACAGTCTATAAAACCGCTTATCCCTCACAACCTTTTTCAGTTTTCCCTTGAGGATTCTCCGGTCTATGGATTCAAAGAAATGGTGAACATCCATCTTGAGAACGTATAACTTTTTCCCTCCGTATGAATCAATCCATTTCCTCATGTACTTCTTTCCGTAATGCACACCCCTGTCCGGTATGCTACCGCACGAAAATTCATACAATCCGTTCATAACAATCGGTTTGAATTGACCTATCACACAATGATGAACAACCTGCTCATATCTGTAATGTGGTTTCAAAATCCGTCTTGTTTTCTTGCTGCTGCTTTCGTTTATGACGCTTGGTTCATGGTAGTCCGGAACGAACAACTCCTCACTCAACATCATTTTCAACAGTGCTGCGTGTTTGTCGAGATTATTCAAAACCTCCTGCACATCATTTCTATTCTTTTTCTTTTTGGATGCGTTCAAAAAGCATTGTTTTATGTAGTCGTCTTGCAACATTGGCTCATATAGGTTGTTGTAACTTCTCATTTTATTTTCTTATCTCCTATCGGTTTTTGTGCTTATGCCTACTCAACCGACCCTATATCCGGAATGATTTTCGCCCTGTGGCGTGGGATATAGGCTGCATTTGGTTAAACGCTCCGATATGAGAAGAAATTGGACGCCCCGATGTTCCAGTTCGCATTGCTCGCAGAATTGTTCAAATTCAAGTAATCCGCACCGCAGTTCTCGCCATTGTTACAGTTACCGCCGACAAGAGCGACCGCAGGGAGCAGGAACACCGCCCGACACCGCACCCTATATCCCTATATTCATTTTTCAAAAACGACCACACCGCCTAACGGCGGGAATAGCGGAGGCGTTCCCCCTCCGTTCCTCCCCCTGCTGCTTACGCAGCGATAGGCTGTTCTAAGAAAACGGACGCCCCGACGTTCCAGTCCGCACTGCCCGCAGAACTGTTCAAATCCAAGCAATCCGCACCGCAGCGCTCGCCATGGCCACAGCGACCGCCGACAAGAGCGACCGCAGTTATTCCGGCGTTCCACCAAAAATTGTCACAAAGATATGTCGAACTGCTGCCTCCTGTTGAATTGACTATGCGTCCGAATCTGCTTGACTTTGTTCCTTTCTGATAGCCGTTGCCCGAACCTGTGAACGTGATTCCGACCTTTTCAAAATCTTCTCCGGTCAGATTGTACGGAGGTGTCATTTTCGCAAGAATCTCTCCTCCTACCATCAAAAGACCGTTAATTCTATCCCAACGATTGCCCCACCATTTTTCAATAAAGAAAACCTTTACCTCGTGAGTTGTATCGTTGTAGCCGAAAAATTGTCCTTTGTCCGTCAGTGTTCCTGTGTCGAGATGCCCGTAATTTACCGATGCATCATTTACATATCCGGATGTCTGCCCCTGTCCGAACGCTGCCTGCGAATTGTCTGTCTTTGACATAATCTTGAGCATACAATTCAACAGGTTTCGTTTGCTCCATGAGCCGATGTTCCATCCGTCGCCGTTTGCCTTTGCCCTTGCAATTTCTGTCGATGCGTTCGTGTTATACATGAGCGTTTGTCCTGCAAGTGAACGGATTCGTGTTCCGTCGTATGAACCGCCGAACATCGGATAATAGAGTTTGTCTGCATGAGAGCCATCCTCACGCACATACGCATCATCGTTGTATGATTCATCGTACTGCACATTTGAAATTATCATGTATTCATAGTTTCCGATTTCAAACTGTGACAACCAAATCTTTCCCTTGTCACCGCTGCCATCGAACACGCTCATTGCGTTCCCGCCGTAATTTACATTTGCAACATCCGACGCCGTCACTCCATCCGCTTTCTTTGTGTGGTCGTTCGGGTCGAGTTTATAATCTTCTGTACCGTCATATTTGACCATTGCCGGATAGTTGTTTTTTACAAAAAAAGCATCTCCCCAGTCTCCGAAATCAAATGCTCCGGTCGTGTAATTCATTGCAGCAGGTGTCATTCCCACTGCATCGAAAAGGTATGTGCAGCGTGTCGCCGGATTGCTGTCATTTTTGTTGATTTTCATTCCGTAACGCTTTACCCCTTTTACTCTGACATCTTCCCCGACTGCTGCCAGTATTGCGTTTGTATTTGCATAGGTGCGGTCGAGTGTGTCTTTATCTGCTACTTGTACAATCAAGTCTCCTTTTGCCATTTTTTACGCCTCCCTTATCGTCAAAATTCCGTCCTCTACTGAAAGAACGCATGATTTTCCTGTCACGGTATCAACCATCGTGTTGAGACCGTTCACAATGCCCTCACATGCTTTTGCTGCTGCCGTTGCCTCTGTTGCTGCATTGTTTGCCTTTGTCGCTGCACCGTTCGCACTATTCGCAGCCTCCGTCATGTTCTTGCTGAAATCATTGACAGTGTTCATGTGACCCTCTGTCAGTTTCAAAATCTCCTCATAACGTGCATTGTTGACGATAATCGGCAGGTCGAAAAACTTGTTTTTACCATCTCCCTGTCTGATTAAATAGTGACCGTCTGTGTCAATTTCAACCCCAATTTCTCTCTCTTTCAGAATCAAGGTATCTTTGACCGCCTCCCAGTCTGCTGTTGTTCCGGTGCATGGTCTGATTGCTGCCATCTGTTCAATCCTCCTTTTGCCCCGTGATTATGGAATATATCACACAATCACGATTTTGTGTTTATTTTGCCGTTTCTTTCCAACATCGTGGAATTATACTGCAAGCAGTCGAGAGGTCGGCGTTCCTCCGTCAAAATCAATACCCTCATTCGTGTTTCTGACCTGCGGTGTCGCACCATCTATGAATATAGGTGTCACTGTTCTCAAATACGGCGTTTCTCCGTCGCAATCAATGTACATGCTCGAATATAACGCCTCTGCTCTTTCAAAATAGTCCTGCACACTTTCGAGGATTTTTTCTGCCGATGCAAGCAATGAGTTTTGAATCGTATCGTCGATTTCCTGCTTGTCCTGCTCCACCTGCTTTTTTGCCTCAATGACTGCCTGCTGCATCTGTGACACTTCCTGCCGGATTTGCGTTGCCGTGTTCAATGTCGCCTCAAGTTGTTCTTGATTCTGCAACGCCTCCTCTGCCTCCGTTGTCACCTGTTTACACTCCTTTGTTGCCTCCTTTGCTGCTGCCGTTGCGTCATCGGCGTTCTTGACCGCCTGTGTCGTGTCCTGCTGTCTCTTCTGTTCCTGTTGGATGCGGGTATTTTCATTTTGTTGTCTTACGTTTTCTGCTGCCTGTCTCTCGTTTTCTGCCTTTACTCTCGCATTTTCTGCCGTTACCCTTGCGGATTCCGCTTTCTTGACTTCTGCGTCCGTGTCATCAAGATTTTTGATGTGTTCTGCAACCCTGTCCTCCAACTCTGTGAACTCATTTGCTGACAAAATAGCCTTTTCATCACGTTGCGACCTCTCAATTTCCATCGTGAACGATGCTGATGTGATAATCTGCGAATTGTCGCTCGTGCGAATTTCGATGTCGCAATACGCTGTTCCGGATGCTGCAAGTGCTTGATTTGTTAATTCAACCGTCACCTCCGAACCGGAGTATGAACATGTGTTATATACATGTTTTCCGTCCGGCTTTTCGATGTTGATGATTGCTCTTGCCCCTGTCGGGATTGTGTACGGCTCGCCATTATTGAGCAACTTTGCCACAATATAACGTGTTGCCTTATCCCCCTGTTTTGCTGATACTAAATATCTTTTTGTATCTCCGGACATTTCAAGATTGATGTTCGTCGTCAGTTTCGTCAATGTTGCCATGCTCTCACCTCCTCTCGACGTTTATTTCTTATTCCTCCGGCTGTTCCTCGTGTTCCTGCTGCTCCTCCGGTTCTGTTCTCAATACTCTCTTTGCTGCTGCCTTTGCCTTTTCAAGTTCTTCATTTTTCTCTGCCATCATTGCGTTTGTGGCGTTTATCAATTCAACTTTCGCCTCACTTCGCACCTCTGCCAGTACGGACGAAATAACTCCATCCATAATACACGGAGGCAGTGCATATTTTCTTTGAATTTCTCCCATTGCGTTGAGGATTTCTCCCTTTGCACATTCGATTCTCACTGAAATAGGTGTCTGCATTTTATTCCTCCGTTCCTGTTGTTTCTGATGCTGCAATCAAAGTATCAAGTTTCCCGTCTATCTGTTGCAGCAACTCCGAATCTGACATTTTTTCCTGCTTTTTTGCATCTGTCATCAATGTTCCGTTTTTCTCTGTTTTTTCTCCCGTTGGCATCAATAACTCCATCTTTTTTCCTCCTTATGAGTAATATGTCAAATCTGTCAATATTCCGTTTTTGAACTCCATTTTTCCGGAATTTCCCCATCTCGCAACAGTTCCGTCGCTATTCATTTCAAGTACCTGCACATAATTGATTGTTGCCGTTATTCCACCGTTCTCCCATGACACGTTTTTAATTTTGAAATAATGCATGTCTATGTCTGCTCCTGCGTGTAGTGCGTCTGATTCATAATTTCCGCATTGTTGTGTGCAGTACGACCATTTCATCGTGTACTCTCCTTCATCCGCAGTTTTTTTCCACGCCCATGTCATGTACGCTGCTTGATTCTCCAAATCGAAAACAAGTCCTTTTTGACTTTCATTTCCCTGTATGTTGTTTGTTCCGATTTTTCCTATCTTGTAACCGTCACGATAGAAATGTTCACCGTTATAATCGAACACCGTTCTTTTTTGGTTGTCATCAATCGTTCCGTTGTATAGCGTTATCCCATAATAATCAAATTGGATGTAATTGCTGTTTTTATTAAATGCAAGCCTCACGTTGTATGCGTTCTGTGTGATTAGTGTTCCGAACTCACTCTCATTCACCTTTTTGTTGACCTCTGATGTTATTTCATCCGCTGTCACCTGCAATCTTGCATCTGCGTAAAGTGAGTATTGCCCTAACACCTCAACGTCCTTGATATATACCGGAGACCCCTGCACATAAGCATAAAAATATATATATTTTGTTCCTGCTGAAATCGTGATTTCACGTTCTATCGTTGTGAAACTTGTACTATTTAACAATCCCGACGATGTTGTCGCATAACTTCCTAATGCCGAACATTGTACTCTTGCAGTCGCCTCATATCCTGCTGCTGTTGCTGCCTTGTATCTGACCCTATATGTTCCGGCTGGTAATGTTCCGAGTGACTGTCTGATGTATGAACTACTTGAGGATGTTTTCAAAATCTTTGCAACCGTTCCCAGTCCGGATATATCCGTCACAACATTGTTCGTCTCGTCGTTGTTGTACCAACCGTCAAAATTGCTTGCAAAGTTTCCATTCGTCACATAATTATGCATCGAATTTTCCTCAACGTGTTTCACCTCCTGCATGATGCTTTCTTTAGTTACATCAATCAGAGAATCCATTTCAACAGATGTATAATAATTTTTCAGTTTATACGCAACACCCAGTTCAATTTCTTCTTTTGAGGATGTTATTTTCGTTTCTATTTCCTCCGTTGTCGAATAACTCTCAAGAACTTTTTTCGTCGCTCTGTTGGAAATAGAAATTGCCTCCTCCTTTGCCGAATTTGTCTCCTCCTGTTGAATCTCTGCAAATGTCTTTCTTGCGTTCGATATTTCAACCGTGTTCCGCTCCGGCGTTTCCGGATATTCAGTGATTTTGACAATCCTCTGTTTTTCTTTTGTCTGCGTTTTCTTTGACACAAGAGTGACCGTGTCTCCTATGCTATACGAGAGAATTTCTTTGTATTTTTCGCTTGCTCTTGCAAGGTCAAGCACCTCCGCAGTAAATGCCTTGTATGGTCTCGACATCTCCTCAATCTTTGCTGTCGCATCCTCAATCAGACTTGTCGTGTTTGTATATCTCTCGTCTTTCCAAACATACGCCTTGATTTTTGAACTATATTGAAAATTGTCGATGTAATCTTTCCCCGTCAACCATTCCGGTGTGATTCCGTCTTTGCCTATCGGATAGATTCTTGTATAAAATTCGTATGTGTCCGACTTCAATGACAGTTTCCGGAGGTTCAATCCCTCCATGAAATAACATCCTTTGTCACTGCCTATCCTCTCGTATATGTTCACAACCTTATTGATTGAATCAATAATACATTCGCATCTATACGTTGATATGCTCTTTTGCAGGACATCCCATGCCGTGACGCTTTCCTCCTCATTTATGGTTCTTTTCTTCGTCACCGTGCATGTTCCAACGTGCCACCCCGTACCCTCGAACGCAAACTCAAGACACGCTTTGATTGTCTGTTCCTGTGATTCAAAACCATACGGGAACGCTGCTCCCTCTAACTCCTCCACGTTGAGAACTGCTGTGTATTTATTGAACTGTTCCCCTTTTTCAACCGCTTTTATAACAAATTCGTCTGTTTTCGTCCGTATATAATATTCTTCTTTTAGCAGGTCAACCATTGCTCCCGCTGCCGGATAATCGAAAGACAATTCTTTGTCTCCGGAATCGAGTGTCGTTGTGATTGACCTGTCCTTGAATCCGGACAATGTACCGATTCGTTTCTTTTTATCATCAAAAATTTGCAACTCTCTCACCTCCTAAATCCACATCGGAGTGTATCTGATAGTCACTATCGCCTTTGTGCTTGAGAATGTAAGTGTCGTTTCTCCGCTCTTTAATATCGGGAACTCCCACAAATCAACCTTTTCAAATGCGTTCGCTCCGTCTATTGTCACAAGTCCTGTCTTTGCGTCGATTATCACCGTCTTTCCCGCTGCAAGGCTTTCAATTATGATGCTGTCGTTTCCCAGTCCTGCGATTTTGTAATTCGTCAACTCGCTCTTTGCATATACCTCTATAACGCACGGAGTGTCTCTTGTACCTACTTTGTAGAATGATGCAGAGGTTTTTCCGTCGAATGTGATTGATAGGTCATCGTCATAGAAAAAACCGTCAAATTCAATGTTTATTACATATCTGTCTTTCACATTTTTCTTTTCATAGTCATTCGTCGTCATGAATCCTCTGTATTTCCCTTTGTATCCGTCCAGTTCCAAAACACACGACTTTGTGAAATTCATCATGAACTCTGACGCCGACCGGATGATGCTGTTTCTATCCTTGCCCTTGAAATATATTGACAATTTCAAGTGACCCATCTGTACTGCTGTTTCAAATTCAGTCGGCAACACTGCACTTGTTACCCATTCATAATTTACAGAAATAGAGGGAGGCTGCACATCGGCTTTCAACTGCTTTGCATCATATTTTCGGATGTCAATGTTGTTTACTTTCATCGCCCTGTTTTACCTCCCTTTTCTCTTATTTGTTACCATTTCCGCATCAACCTTTGACACGGTTCTGTTTGCGACTTCGTCGCTGTCAATGTATGTGTGATTTGTCACATATACAATCTGCGATTTTTGAACTGCATCAAGTTTCTTGTCGAGTATGCTGTTCAGTTTTTTGTAAAATTCTGCAAGTGGCAAGATTGCTTCGTCTCCTGCCTCTCCACCAACCATGAGGCTGTTTCCGTGTATTCCGAACACTGTCGGATTTGTCATGATACCACCGTTTTTGTACCACTCAATCGAGAACGACGGGAGTGAACCTTTTCCTCCGATTCCGTATGGTGCTTTTCCACCGCTCACGCTGATATGTGGCAGATTCAAGTGAGGCAAAGACCATTTAAAATTGAACACGCCCTTTATCTTCTCAATCACGCTCGAAACCTTTGATTTCGCACTTTCTAACTTTGTCGAAAATGCTGATTTGATGTTGTCAAGCACTGTTGAAACGGTTGATTTTGCTGCGTTCAATTTCGTCGAAAACGCCGACTTTATATTGTCGAGTTTTCCACCCGTCAACGTGTTCGCTGTCGACATGAGTGAGTTCATAGTGTCTTTCACGCCCGTAAATGACGCAGAAACAATTCCCTTGATACCGCCTCCGGCGTTCGAGTACGCCGTTTTCATGTTTGTTAATTTTGTTGAGACATTCTGTTTCGCTGTCTCCATGAGACTGGTCGCCTTATCCTTTATATTCGTGAAATTCGTTGACCAGTTCGATTTTATCTCCGAAACCTTTGTTGAAAATCCTGTCTTGATTTCATTCAGTTTATTCGATGCGTTGGTTTTCCACTCGGTCATTTTTGTTGTGACCGTTGTTTTCATGTTCGCCCAACCCTCCGAAACCTTTGTCTTGATTTCAGATATTTTTCCGGAGAATTTTTCTTTTATTTCAGATAGTTTTCCTCCCGTGAGTTTGTCGACGAATGTGAATCCTGCTGAATAATATCCTTTGATTCCCTCCCATCCGGCAGCGACAACTCCTTTGATTCCTCCTCCGTTTTCTTCGTAGGCTTTTTTCATGTTCCCCAGTTTCTCTTTTGCCGTTCCTACTGCTGCCGACATTACTGTTGAAACTGTGTTCTTTACTCCATTGAATACGGTCGTTGCAGCTTGTCCGACTTTGCTATTCTTTATCGAATCGCCTATTTCTTTGACCTTATTCGTTACCGCCTCTTTTGCTTTCGTGAACGCTCCTGTGATAGCCTCTTTTATGTTGTTGAACGTCTCTTTTATTTTCGCCCAAAATTCCGCAAGTTTCTCTTTGACCTTATCCCAGTTTTTATATAATGCGACACCTGCTGCAATCAACCCCGCAATCAGTGTCACAATCAGAATAATCGGACACAAGTTCATAACTGCGTTCAATGCAGTTTGTGCCACTGTCATTCCTCCTGTTGTCGCCGTTGCTGCGGTCGTCGCTGCCGTATGTGCTGCCGTTGCTGCCGTTCCTGCTGCATCTGCTGCCGTTCCTGCTGCCGTTGCTGCGGTCTTTGCTGTTATCTTTGCAATTATTCCCGCTACTCCGGATACAAACTGTTGTCCGGTCTTTACTGTTGACGAGATTCCTTGAGCCACTTTTCCGAATCCGATTGCCAACGGTCCTATCGCAGCGACTACAAGTCCAACTTTCAAAACTGTTTCCTGTTGCTTTGGATTCAGTGATGTGAACCATTTTGTCAGTTCTTGAATCTTTGTTGTCACCTTTTCAATCATCGGTGCAGCGGATGTTTGTGCTGTTGATGCAAGAGTTGACAACGCCAGTTTCGCATTGTTCATCGCCACTTTTGCATTATCAATCGGGTCGAGTGTTCCGTTATATGTATCTTCAACAACTGTTCCATATTCCGACATTGACGCAGATAGGCTTGTGAGGTCGATTCTGTTCTCACGGATTGCGGTTGCCATTTCCGCAGCACCTTTTTTTCCGAAAAGTTCTGTCGCAATCTGCAACGCCTCTGTGTCTGTTTTTGCGTTCTTTATGCTGCCGATGGTCTCCTCAAGTGCGACATCCATCGACTTTCCCTCTGCCGTTGCGTTCTGCAATGCTTTTTTCAATCCTGCAAGTGCTGTCGTTGTGTCTACACCGTTTGCATCGAATTGAGCCATCAAATTTATTGCTTGAGGCAATGACAGACCCATCTCTTTGAACGCTGAATTGTTGTCAAGCACATATTGTTCAAGTGAATCCACGGATATTCCCGTTTCCTGTGCTTTTGATGTGAGAAGTCCTAACAGATTCCCCGTCTGCGACGCATCCACATTCCACGCTTTCATTATTTTGTCGACTTGGTCAACTGACTGCGTGACATTCGTTCCGTTTATTGATGCGAATTGTATGAATTGCGTTGACAGCGTCTCCAACTCTGTACCTGTTGAATGAAATCTCGTGTTTACTTCACCGATTGCCTCTCCAACCGTTGACATATCCTCCGGCATACTTCCGAAAACATTATCCGCAGACGCAGTCAATCCCGAAAGTGCCTCTCCGGTCGCTCCGGTTTTCGTTACAATCGTGTCATATCCCTCGTCAAGTTCTTTGAACGCTGCGACCCCTGCTGCTGCCAGTGCAGCCAAACCCGCCGATACAACAGACATCTTTTTCCCGAAATTCTCCATCTTTGTTCCTGCTGTTTCACACGCAGTCGCAAATTTGTCAAATTTATGGTTTTTCAATTCACTGTTTACATTTTCAAGTTCTGCCTCCATGTTCATGAGTGCAGTTTTTGACTTTTCTGTTTTTACTGTCTGATTCGCAAGTGCTGTTTCCGTCTTGCCGATTGCTGTCTCATTCGCCTTGAACTCCTGCTCAAGTTTGTCAAGTTCCTCTTTCAATGCTTTTGACTGTTCGGAGTTCTTCCCTGTTTCCTCTGTCGATTTCTGATAGGCATTTTTTGCAGCATCTATTTTCGTTTTGAGTTCCTCTTGCTTTGTCTTTTGGTCTGACAACTTATTTGTCAGTTTTTCCTGCTGCTCACTGTTCAATTTCACAATATTTTTCTGTACTGTGATTTTTTGCGTGAGCGATTCCGCTTTCGTTTTGAGGCTGTCTGTTTCTGAACCGAACAACTTTGCTTTCGTCGCTGCTGTCGTATATTCCGCAGACAGCACTTTCATTTGTGCTGCTGCCGATTTCATTTGTGACCGATAATCGCTTGAATTTGCTGATATTTTGACGCTCGTATAAGCCATTCGGTCGCCTCCTTTCCTTACTGATTCTCATTGATTGTGTCTAACTCAAATTTCAAATAGTCCAACAATGCGACAATATCCTCTTTCATGCACTGACTGTATGAGTTTTTCAACAGTCGAATCGCAATTTTCACCACACGGTCAACAATTTCCCCGCATACTTTCCATTGATTTTCCTCCGGCTGTTCCTCCTCATATCCGTTTTCGATGTCGTATTCATCAAACGCCGATACCTCTTTTTCCACACGCTCGACCTCGACGATGTTCAACATCTTCTCTGCGACAACCTGCTGCATTGTAAAATGAACCGCCTTGATTGCCGTCATAAATTCAATAGCATCAATCTCCCCGATTTCTGCAAGTGTCAATTCATTACCGAATAGCATTTGCATTATCTTTTTGTTAAAAAACATCACTCCGGAGAATTTCTCCGTGTCGTTCTTTTCCATGAGGCTGATGTACTTTTTGTATTGTTCTACTGTTACGGAATTGATAAAATGTCTTTCTCCTCTGCAAGTGATTTCAATTTCCGGTATCACTTGCCATTCTGAAAATTTTTCTCTATCTTCTCCATTCTTCTTGTGAGTTCGTCTGCAACTCCCATGTCTATAAATTGGAACTCAAGAATCAATCCCGCTGCGTCAAGTCCAGTTTCCGGATTTTTCAAATCCTCGATTGTGAACTGGTCTCCGTATGCCTTGCAAATAAACAATCCCATCGCCTCAATATCCTGTTTTGAATATCTTGCTTTCGTGTCTATCTGCTCCGCAAGTTCAAGGTAGTCCGTGTATGTGTCGATTGACATTTTCGGCATTGTGTACTCTTTGTTGTTGATGATTAGTTGTCTTTTCATTGAATTATCCTCCTGTTATACATTCTCTTTTTTATGCTGCCGCTTTGTCCTTTTCCTGTACCTTGCTGAACCAGTTTGCAATCGCTGTCTTTGCGTCTGTGTTTTCATCCACAAGGTTGGATTCATCGACGGAAATCTCATACAAATTGTCAATGCTGCGTTCGTAGAATGAACCCTTGATGCTCTTTGTTGTAGGTGACAACTTGCCCTCTTTTGTGCTTGCCTCCTCGCTGATTCCCTCCGCAAACTTTCCGGCGTATAACCATTTGAAATCATACTTTCCGTTTAACTTTCTCTCACGCCAACCGATAGCGACCTCCGGTGCTTTATCGTCTGACGACTTCACGAGAAATCCGTTCTCGTATAACTGACCGAACAAAATCACTCTGTCCTGTGGTGCAAGTGCGTTGACTTCGAGTTCCACTTCTGTTCCCTCATAGGAATTGATGACCTCCTCTGTTCCGTCGTCTGAATAAATCTTTTCTGACGTCCATTTTTCATCAACTTTCGCCTTGATTGCTCTTGCTAACTTGACCGGAGTTTCTGTCACATATCCTGTCGCCGTGTTCTGTGTGATTTTTGCGATGTAAAAATCTCTACAACCGCAAGTTCTACTCCTCACAATCTGCTGTGTTGTTTCACTTAACTGTGTTACTGTTTCGCTCATTTCTGTTCCTCCATTTCATAAAATTTTGAAAACCTTTGTGCTTTCATGTATATTCCGTCCTGTGGCTGTGAATCGTCTCCGTTCCTGCCCTCGAACGAGAAATCATTCCTTTTCATGAGTTTCTTGATTTCCCTTGCCAGTTCCACCTCGTCACTCTCTGAAAATATAGTGACCTGCACTGACAGCGTCACTCCCTCTGCGTCATCGTCCGAAAAGTTCTCGTCACTCTCACCCAAATCCCACAGAGTTACATGTGTGTCGTGAATATTCTTGTCATACCACCCTTGACACACAAGGATTCCTCTGTCACTGATTTGTTTCAGTGTGTCCGATGCGTCTTTGATAATGTCCGGACTGCTGCTCATGCCATCACCTCATTTCAATGTGTTGTCTAAATATGATTGATATTCCTGTTCTGCGATTTTTTGCAGTTCCGCATCTGCCTCTCTACCTGTTGCATATATAAATTCTTGAGGCGGTTGATAGATTGTTCCCCAGTTTATAAATTTCACATAAAAATGCTCGCTGTTGTCTGACTTTTCCCATCCGACGTCTGCTGATGCACCCGAATCCTTTACTTTCAATTTTCCTAGTGGAACGCTGTCTGCTGCATGTGATGTTACCGATGATTTTGAGCCGAATCCTCGTCCGCTCAATTTTATATCTGCGGATTTTGGAATCTTCCCCGACATAATTCGTTTCACAACTGGTTGACCTTTCTCAACAATTTTTCCGTTTACCTCTTTTATGTCCTCGTCACTTGCTGCTGCCTCAAATGCTTTTACAAGTTCCTGCAAGCCTTGAAATTCCATCTCAATTTTCATTGAATCACCTCCGGTGTCAGATTATGACACTACTCTCCCAAACGGCATTTCAACAGGACTTTTTGATTGTCCGTGAACTTCGGTGACGCACTGTATATTTTGAACTCAACGCCTTTATAAACTGCATAGAACTCTTTCAGATTCAGTCTGATTTCTTCAACCTTTTTGCAGTTCCTAACCTCGAACACGATTGCGTTCTCGATTTTTGTCTGCAATGCCGTGTATTGCTCATTCGTTCCTAAACTCTGAACGTCGCACCAACATGAATAAAACTCTGATTTTGTCTCTTTTTTTCGCCCGTTGACGACTTCTGTTTTCTTGCGAATGATTTTCACTCTCCCTGTCATTGTGCAGCACCTCCGTATATCTCTTTCAATAGCATGGATGACACTGCGTTTGAGAGTGCTTTTGTGTCCTTTTGATACTTCTCACGGTTGTCGTACAACTCTTTCACAGATGTAAATGCAAGCAGTTTTTGACGGCTTGTCATGTTGTACTGGTCGAAATTCGGAATCAGTTCTGTCATTTCCTGCATCGTTGCATCAAGCATCAATTTCACGATTTCAACGTCGTCGTCATAGTCAATGTGACAATACACTTTGCAAGTATCAATCAGTTTTTGTCTGTATTCCTGTTTTTCTTCGTCCGTCATGTTCTCACCTGCTTTCATTTAGCAGGACGGATTCACCGCCCTGCTGCCAGTTCTTAACCGTTCACAACTTCTGTGACTTCACCCTTGACAACTGCCTCTTCATCAACAGGCTGCACATCGAAACGGTCACGCACCTTGATTCCGGTCATGTCCTTTTCCCACAAACCTGCTGCCTTGTCATTCATGTCGATTGTCAGCACATTTCTGTCAAATAGTGTCACTGCTGCCTTTAAGTCACCGCAGAAAATAGGATGCTTGTATGCTGTTACTGTCTGTCCGTCGTCGCCCATAACTGCAATGGATTTCAATGTTCTCTTTGACAGTTTCACGATTGGATATTCGCCAAAAAGCAACTTGCCCTTTGTTTTCTGTGTAGGGTCTTTCTGTAAAATATAGTTGCCGTCCTCGTCCTTTAACTTGTCAAGGTAGTTGAAACCGCTCTGATTTGTGATAACGATTGATGTTGCAGCAATCGCAGGGTCTAACTCTTCATTGAAAATGTCCTTGAGGCTGTCGATGTTCTCAACGACAATTTCCTTTCCTGCTGTCATCGCATTTAATACTTTAAGAATCATTGCGTTACGAGTTGCCTTTGTCTTTTTAGCAATCCATTTGTTGATGTATGCCATGATATTTGCTGCTGTGTCCTCAAAAAGTTCCGCAGTAATCTTGAGAATACCGCCCATCTTCTTGATGAAATACTTAATTAGTTTGAACTGTGGTTCATCCATATCCGGAAACTCACCCGCCTCGTCCACATTGTCGAACGGAACTGATTCTGCGTTTGTTTCAATGTTTCTTGAACCTTTGGAAGTCACAACGCCCTCAACATTGACATACTGTTCGAGGTTGTCGTCAGAACGACGTAACTCGATGATGTCCGTTCTGATGTCCTCCGGAATTGTGATGCCGATTCCCATTTCACCGTCATCATCCGGTGTCACGTCGGATGTCAGTGCGTTCTTGTAGACAGTTACATCCTCCTCGTTCGGTTCTCTGTGCAAGAATCCCGCCTTTACGATGTTGACAAAAGATTTCACAAGTGCCTTTTTGTCTGCCTTTGCAGCACCTCCGACCTGCTTTGCCTTTCCTGTGTTCACGGCGTCCTCGATGCCGTCACGTTCCTCCTCGTCCAAATCAAATAACAAATCGAACTTGTCCTGCAATGCTTTCAGTTCTTCCTTTGCTGCTCTTGCCTTGTCGAGTTTTCCGTCGTTCACGAGGCTCTTGACCTCGTTTTTCTTGTCGTTAATCTGCTTGAGTAATTTCTGCATTTCTTTGTTCATTACTTTTTGTCCTCCATTTTCTTTTTATCGCATACCGTAAAGGTATAAATCATCAAGAATCTCACGCTTTTCTGCCTCAATTCTCTGTTTCTCTGTCTCTGCTGCTGCCTCATTGCGTTTTTCAAGTTCCGCAATTACAGCATCAACAATGTTCTTTGTGTCAACGCCCTTGAGTGTCTCCGGAATATGGTTGTATTTTTCAAAGAAATCGGATGCACATGCTGCTACTGCTGCACGTTCCTCAATCTCGATGTCGAAATACTGTGCCAGTTTTTCTCCGTTGAACCATGTTTCCGCTGCCATCATTGACTGAATCTTTTCTCTTGTGACACCCTCTTTTGTGTGTTCCATGTAGATGTCGAGAATAGAATCCTCGCAGAGATTCAACTGTTTTATAACATCTTTGAAATCGTCTGCGTTTCCGTATGCAATGCACAACGGTTTGTGAATCATCGCTTGAGCACCTGTTGCAAAGTGCAGTTCGTCACATGCGAACATGATGACGGATGCGATTGATGCAGCCATTCCGTCGACATAGCCGACTTTGTGTCCGGAGTAGCGTTTTAACTGGTTGTGAATTGCCAGTCCTGCGAATACATCGCCACCGCCCGAATTGAAATAGATGTCTATATCTTCGTAACCATCCAACTGGTTGAGAAAATCTGCGATGTCCTGCGGGCATCTGTCCTCCTCGTACCACATGGATTCCCATGTTGCTGATACGATGTCGCCGTAAAAGTACAAGGAACATCTGCTTTGTTCCTCATTCGCAGTCAAATCCAAATATCCGACATTCTCAATCTTTCCGGTGCGTTTATTCTTCTTTGTGAAATCAAAACGTCTTTTCTTTGCCACTATCATTCACCTCCTCCCTGTTCATCCTCGTCCTCTGCCGTGTCGGTTTCGTCCGGTGTTGTTTCTTCCGGTTCTGTTGTCTCCTCCTCGATTTCCTCGGTCTCGACCTCTTCCGGAGTTTCTTCCGGTTGTTCCGGATTCTTGGTGTATGCTGCACCTGCCATTGTCAGAGGAACGATATTGCCGTTCGCATACAGTTCATCGCCTCCCTCTGCATCTTCCATGTCAAGTTTACGTCTCGCCTCATTTGGTTTGAAAATTGTTCCCTGCACACCATTCTTTAGGTATTCCATTTGTGTTTTTGAATCAGTTCGGAAAAGAACTTTTTCGTTGAATTTATAGTAAAATCCTGCGTCCTGCTCGTCCTCTGACTGTATCTTGAAACAGATTTCCTCCTCGTATTGCTTGATGATAAAAAGTTCTGTGTCTACATAGAATGACAACTGCTGCATTTCGCTGTTGCTATATGACGATTTGTCATAGTCGTTGATTTGGTTCGGTTTTACGCCGAACGCTGCTGCAATCTGCAACGCATTGTACTTTTTCAATTCAAAGAACTGTGAATCTGACAACTTAATATCCAACGGAGTGAGTTTCATTCCTAACGGAACGGGCAGGATTCGTCCGGTGTTTCTCGCCCCGCTGCCGAACTCCTCAAACGCTTTCACAAGGTTTTCTTTTGCCTTTTGGTCGAGTCCTCCGGTGTATTCAAGAGTTGCCTTTGCTGTCAGACCACTTTCATACAATTTGTTCATGTATTCCTGCGACTGATACGCTCCGGAGACCGTTTCTCTCAATATTTGTTGCACTGGTAGACCTGTGATTCCGTCAAAACTGAATGATGTTTTGAAATGCATCACCTCGTCTGTGCTGAAAACGTACTGTCTGCCGGATGTTGGGTCTGTGTAGACGTACCACAAACGCCCCACTCCTGCAAATATCCCCGCATCATCGACAACTATCTGAACACAATTTGACTGCATCACCCACAAGTCGAGGATTTTGAACTCTCCTCCGTATTTCTTGCGGATGAATTTTTTCCGCATATAGACATAAGCGTTTCCGTAGTGATTACGATTGATTTCAACCGTGTTCCAAAACGTCGTCGGTGTCATGAACGGATTCGGTCTCTTTGTCAGCAGCTTTGACGTTTCCGTCGGTTCTGCCTCGATGATTCCTTTGTCCGTTTTCTGATAGTATTTGATAGGCATTTTCGCAAGTGTCTCCGATAGCATCTTGAGACATGTGAAATATGTTACCTCTGACGTCGGTTTCCCTTTTCTTTTCAGACCCATTCGCTCAAGGAATGACGGTGAGTTCAATGACACAACGCCCCCGCTGTCCTGCGGTTCTCCTCTCCACCAGTTTGAAAATCTGTTTGCTAACCTTTGAAATGGATTCATTTATTTCTCACCGCCTTTCTGCATATATTTTTCAAATTGTTCAAGCCAGTCATTGACTGATTCATTGACATCCGGCTTGTATTCTTCTTTCATTGCTGCTTTCCATGCGTCGATGATAGCGTCAATCGGGTCGATTCTTTCGGTTGTGATGTCCTTGTCAATCTTTATTTCTCCGTAATTGTTTGAAATTGTCTTTGCATTTGCGATAGACCATGTCAACAATCCATCCACCGGAACAACAATCTTTTTGTCCTCTTTTCCTACCTCGACACCCTCAATTTCCACATTGCCCGCCAAAATCTCAAGTCTGAAATCAACTGTCGCATCATTCAATTCTTTCGCCGTCTGTGTTACTGATACAGAATCAAATCCCAGTGCCTCAAGGTCAGACAAGAACGCCGATGCGTTGTGCGGGTCGTAACAAATCAACTGCGGTTTGAGGTTGTATTCTTTTATCAAATCCTCAAGGTACTTGATAATGTATTTGTAATCTGTTTTGATGCCTCCCAGTGTTTCGGTTACCGTCACGAGACCTTTTTCAATCCATACGTCATACGGTACTTTGTCCGTTTTTATGTGTTCATCCACTCTTGAGGATGGAATGAACGAATGTGTGTGAACAAAATATTTTTTCACGCCGTCCAACATGAACGGGATGACTATTGCGATTGATGTCAAGTCTCCTCCGGACGATAAATCGACACCGACATAACACTTTGAACCCTTGAAATCTTTGAGCGATTTCAAAACTGCACATGCTTTCCACTTTGCAATGTCTTTTATATAAAGCGAATTTGACCACTGCATCCACATATTCAACTGCTTTACGAGGAAATCTCGCAAATCTTCACCGCCCATGTCACGGGCAGTGTGTGCAATCGGTATGAGGTTTTCAAGTGCATCTCTGTCAAATTCGAGTATTGGATTCGCTTTTATCCAGTTTTCCGGATTGTATCTGTCGTCATTCTCGTCCATCTGTGCGATATAAACGAATTGACTGTCATTTTCAAATACTCCTTTTAACAGATTGCAGCAATATTCGTATAATTTATAGCAAGGCGATTTCAAATCAAATCCCGCTGTTGTTATAACTGAAATCAGAGCGGATTTGAGTTTCTTGATACCACCCTCAAGCAGTTTATACATCTGATTTGTCTTGTGGGCGTGGTACTCGTCTACGATTCCCAAATATGCACGATGTCCGTCAAGCGACTTTGTATCACCGGACAATGCTTTGATTTCTGAATGTGTTAGCAAACAATCAATCGTGTGGTTATGTTCATGAACTTTGAACCACTCTGACAAATCCTCGTCGGAGTTGATGAATTTTGCCACCTCGTCAAAAACGATGTTCGCTTGGTCTTGCTTTGTAGCAGTACAAAATATTTTCCCGTACTTGTACCCGTCAAAATTGCCATAATAACACGCCAAAATTCCGTTTATGAACGATTTTCCGTTCTGTCTGCCTAATTGCACATAGGACGTTCTGAATCGTCTGTACGACTTTTCTTTCGTTCTCCATCCGTTTATAGACCCTAAAATGAAACATTGGAACGGGTACGCCGTCACATTTTCGTTATCTTCACCCTCTGCAATGGTCAATTCCTCTGCAAAATTGATGATTTCCTCGGATTTCTCAACGTCAAAATAGTATTTGTACGGTGCTGCTTTTGATTTTTCAATGTCGTCAAGGTGTCTTTGACACGCCAGTCTGACAAGTTCTCCGGCGATTATCTTTCCTGCAACGACGTCAAGAGCGTATTGTGTGCATCGGTCTTTTACTTCTCCCGTTTTTGCCATGCGTTAATTTGCATATTTCGCAAATTTGTTCTCCGGCTTTTGTTGTTGTGGTTTCGGTACAACCAAACGACAACGGGAGGAGACTGTCATTCCGAAATCTGATGCTCCCTGTCGACATTGTTTCATGCACCTGTCTTGAATTATCATGAGACGCTCACGTTCTCCGTTCACGACTTGTCTTGTACCGACCTGCACACGTTCTTTTTCTCCCGTGTCCGGATTCTCTCTCGTCTCATAAACCGGAACATCCTCCATCAATGGAGTATTTCTGATTTGTTCTGTGATTTCGATGTACTGTTCTTGTGCTATGAGCAGCCTCGCCAGTGCATCGCAATCCACATTTGCAATCAGTTTGATTTCGAGTAACTCTTTCGCCAGTTTCCGAAATTTTTTCTTTTGGTCTGCTGTCAAATATGACGGCGGTTTGACTTTGTCGTTCGGTGCGACGACCTCGGCGTTTTTTCGTGCCTCAATTTCGGCTTTTGTGAAATGTTTTTTTCCTTTCATGACCACCAAATCGGTTGGTTGTCTTTGCCCTGCCATGCAACATCAAACCCCCTTTCCGTCAATATTTCAGTGCATTTGTGTCACATTCTGACACCTCTTTCGGATATACCCATCTACTGAAATTCTCGTGGGGAGTTTTCTCAAAGGAAAAGAGGGGGTGCGACTAAAAAAGAATCGCTCAAAACTTTTTTATACCCCCCTGCCTCTCGAAAGTGGTACTCAATCAGTGACCTCAACTGTGTTTGAGTTGCTCTCATGCTTGCCTCGCTTTGTTTATACAACGCAGTGATTGTGTTGTGTGTGTTGTGTGAAAGAGGTATCAAGTTCAAAGGATTCAGACGTTGTTCCCAGTCGTCCTCAAGTTCTATGATGTGATGAATCGGGTCTGATTCATCCAGTGTCACGAGTTCATGTAGTACATACAACGCATATATATCCACATAACCGAACACATTCATGATGACCGGTCTTATTGCCCGCCACTCCTTTGATATATAGAACTCTGCTGCTCTTTTATCTCTGCGTGTGTTGTTATACATCACATGTCGTGACTGCTGCCTCCGCTCACATTCCTCGCACATCCTTATTGATTGAGGAATCAGTTTGCCACATCTGCATGACTTCAACAGCATTGTTCATCGCTCCTCTCCTGTGTGGTCTCCTGCTGCCTGTGTTATCCACAAGAGGCGGGCAGATATGCACATAATGTGTACTGCTGCCCGCTATATAACAGGAGGGCAAACAGGCAAGAAAAAAGCGACTGCATCTCTGCAATCGCTCGTCTCAACTGTTCACGCTACCATATTAGCACTTTTATTTTCACTTTTGTTCACCCACTTTTTACCCCTAAATTCACCCCGTTTTCACCCTCATTTCACTCCGTTTTTGTCATTTTCTATTGCTTTTGCACCGAATAATTTGATTGATAGCCTCGCAATCATGACTTTGCACCACTTTTTCGGTGAGTTCTTTCCGCATCCTGTTTCTCTGACAATATCCTCGTATGTCTTGCCCTTTATATACACCGCCTCAAGTGCCTCGTATTTGTGCCCCTCACCTGCTGCCTCTGCATCTTCTTTCAGTGATTCAAGAGCCTTATTCAAGTGTTCAAACAATATGACCGTCTCTGCACGGCACTCTCTGACCGTTTGCAGGAACGCTTTTTCCGCTGATATGTTATATCTCCCTATATCCCGAATTTGAGATGTCTCCGAAACCGCCTCTCTGATATATCGCTCCATTTCACGATAATTTTCAAGATATGTTAGTGTTTTGTCGATGACAGTCTGCTCTTTTTCCTCTTTCATGCCTTTTCCTCGCTTTCTACTTTCTTCTCATAGGCAGACCGTGCATCTTACACCAGTTATTCGTGTTTTTGCGTTCCTCACGACCTTTTGAGTGACCCATTCTGCGAATCGCCTCTGCTGCCTGTTCTGCTGTGATTCCCAGTCTCAAAATCTCCCTCCGAAAAGCCTCTATTGATGATTCCGTCTTTATTTCCGGTTTTTCATACTGCCTTTTATTCAAAACCTCCTTATTGACCGACGCCTTTTCTGCTGCCTCCTCAATAATCTCCGAAATCTCATTTTCTGTTTTTCCCGCTGCCTTAAATTTTGCAATTATGCCTTTTACGACATTTATGAATCCCATATCGTCACATCCCTCCTCTTTACTTAACTGAAAGGGAGTTGTTCGTCAACTCCGTCCGGAATACTCATGAATCCGTCTCCTGCGTCTGTATATCCTGCCTGTTCCTGCCCTGCTGCCCTTTTTGATTCTGCAAATTCCTGTTCCTCAATGACAACATCTGTCGTGTAGACCTTTTGACCGTCTCTGTTCGTGTATGAGCCTGTTTGAATCCTGCCTGTTATAGCAATTTTCGTTCCCTGCTTGAGATAGCGTTCCGCAAACTCTCCATTTCTCCCAAATGCAACACATCCGATGAAATCCGCTGACTGCTGCCCGTCTTTTGCTCCTCTGCGGTCAACTGCCAGTGTGTAACGTGCCACGCACATGGATTCTTGTGAACCATTCTGCTGTGTGTATCTTATATCGGGGTCTCGTGTGAGGCGACCCATCAAAATGACCTTATTCATCGTTTTCACTTTTCCTTTCTTCAATCAATTTCTCGTATAACTGCAAATCCTCCGGCGGGATGTCGAAATTCCAATCTCTCGCAAATTCTATCCCGCCGATGAACGCCTCTTTTTCACTATCAGTCATTTTCCCTCTGCATGATATACTCATTTTGCATTTTCTGTAATCTGACAAGTCCTTTTTTGAACTCAAGGTCGTCACCATTCATACACACATCGAATATCTCCTCATATTCCTTTATATTCTTGCAAATGAACTCTGCCTCTACTGCCGTTCTGCTCTCATTGATGAACATTCCCTTGATAGCCTCTCGCATCATTTCACATTGCACTTTTTCCTCCTCGTCTTTTGGAGGTGTCTTTTCAATCATTCTGTCATACGCTCTGTCGATTGCTGCTGCAATCAACTCTTTCCAACCTTTTCCACGTTCGCCCATCAACTGAAACTCAATGTCCTCGAATGTGTTTCCTTGTGCAATTCCTGTTATTTCGATTTTCTTCTTTCCTCTCGCAGAAATCAAAATCAAATCATCGTCATACGCCTCCATGTAATAATCGAATTTTGCATCGAAATTCTCTCTCGGATTTATGATGATTTCCGGTTGATTGTTGCCCTCTGTTTGAATCCTTACTCCGATATATCTTGAATCGACCGCTTTTGCGTTGATAAATATTGCCTTTAATGCACTTTTGTTCATGCTGCTCCTCCATTCACTAATTTCTCAAGTAGATTCTCATACATTGCCTTGTATGTATCTCTTTCAACTGCTGCCCGAATCAATCCCTCTGATGTTGTCATGATTTCCGGCTGTTTCTCCTCTTTTTCCCGTTGTTCCTGCTCCATCGCTTGAATCTTATTGCGATAGAACTCAATTTCCTCCTGTTGCTTTTGAATCGTCTCATTGTATTTCTTTGACGTTTTCATATTCCCGTCTAACTGCAACGAAATCATGAGTGCAATGTCAATGTTCTCCATCTCATTGTCTGAACACTGCCCAATATACGTTCCGACCCTGTCTATTGATACCGAATACACCTGCTCACACAAAACCGTGCTGATTCTGCCTGTTGACCTCACTGTCACATGTGTCGGTAGGTCTGTTTTCGGTTGTGTCGTCATATATACGATTTCAACAACATTGCTGTTCTCATTGTTTTTGTCATTGCTAACAACAACCGCCGGACGGTCTGAATGTTGTTCGCTGCCTTGTGAGTATGCCCCCCCTCGGCTGATATAGAATATTTCTCCTCTTTTGATGTCACTCATTTGTCTGTTCCTCCTTTTCTCCATCCACATTCAATCTGCGTCTTTTGAATCTATGACACGCTTTTTCCTCTGCATAGTGATTGAGTGTATCATGCACACATGATGATGTTCCGCCCATATCCACATTCACACGGTCAAAATATTCGCACTGTTCACAAAACCTGTATGCCTCGTGAATATTTATTACGCAATATCCCTCTGCAAGTGCTGATGTTGTATTGTCCGTTTCCATGTATGAAATACACATTTCGATTGTTCGTCCTGTCGCCTTACCCTCTGCGAACTCTCCGAGTGTGATTTCTTCTCCCACCTTGAATCCGTCATTTTTCAGAATCATAAAATCCTGTTGTCCGGACACAATTCTTTCAAAAAGGTTGACCGCTGTTCTCAAATACTTCTTTTTGTCGTTTTGTGAATCGCTCGGAATATTGTTCATTCTTTCCTCGTCTGCCATTTCACGGAGTTTCTTTTTTGTTTCACGGTCGATTACATCCTGCTCCTCTGAATATCTCTGCTCGTCTGTCTTGTATGCCTCTGCTCTGTTGTTGTACTGGTCACATTTGGTGCATGTTCCAGTTTTCACATTGCATGTCTCATATTCTGTGCAAGAATAGCAAATTGATGTGATTCCCTCCGGATGCGGTGTCTGATATTCGTCACCTGCTGCCGGATTCTCCTCCGGAGGATTCATGCCCTCGAATCCTGCTGCCTCCTCATTTTCTCCCGTGTCAGATTCGGACACTTGCTGCCCTGTGGTTTCCTCTGTACCTGCTGCCTTTGCCTCTTTCATGTCTTTTATAGTCTTGTGAGTGAGTTCACCGGATTCCATGAATTTTCCCAGTGCCTCCCGCTGCTCGTCCTCTGACATTCCGCTCAACTCGTATGCAGCCGAAAATGTGAGGCGTTCGCTCTTGAGTTCCTCTTTCCATTCCGGAATCAAATTGTTGTTCACTGCCTCGATTTGTGCAACCTTTGTCTTTGACATGTGCAACATAGATGCAATGACTTCTCTCAATCGTCCGGATTGCAGGTCATATCCCTTGACTTTCTTTCCCGCTGCTTTCATACGCTCAAGCGATGCCTTGAGGCGTGTTTCCTCCTCAATCATGTCTGTTATGGTCTTGACACGGTATGCGTTCGCAATGATGATTTCAACCTGTTCCTCGTCATCGTCCTGCGGTGCTGTCAACTTACTGGTCGCAATCTCAAATTCTTTATATCCCTTTGAAACGAGGTATTTAAGAGCCTCCCACCGTCTTTCACCTGCTACAATTCTATATTCACCCTTTTCGCATGGTGCATATACGAGTTCGAGATTCTGTTTCAGACCATACATGAGGATGTCTCCTGCCAGTTCCTCAATCTGCTCAACACTATAAAAATTCATATCATTTCGATACATCTTGAAAATCGAAATGTCTTTTGTTCGGAATCTCGCTTTCGGAGATTCATCAATCCCCGCTTTGCTGTTTTTGTTTAATGCGTCTTTTACGCTGAATCCTGCTGCCATGTCCTTTCCCTCCTGTTACTCTGTCAATTTCTGTTTCTTGGTCTCTGTGCGTTCAACATTGATTTCACCCTTGCTGTTCTGTGAAATTGATGCTTTGACCCCCCCTCGGAGGTTTAGAGTGACCTTTGCCAGTCCTCCGGAATATATCTCCTCGACTGCTGCCCTCAATATGTTCACGACGCCCTCGCACACCCTCTTTTCCGGTGCTGCATCCTCTCCAAACAGGACGGACACATTTTTCATCGCTCTTTCTTTTCTCTGTTTCTCTTTCTGATACTCAACCGCTGCGTCACATTTGCAGGTCATTGTTGCCTGTTCCTCTGCCTGTGGTTGTGTCAACTGTTCCTCTGTCTGAATCTGCATCATTTGACCACAGAAACGACATTGTGCTGTTTTAATGATTTCACTCATTCTGATTCCTCCTCTTTGTCTTTAATTATTAAATCCGTACATTCACTGCAATCCTGTCCGTTTTCTTTGCACTGCTCCTGTTCATGTTCTGACAAGTCTTTCATGTCTTTCTCGTACCATCTACAAAATGCACTCACTGTTCCGTCACCTCCTGCGTTTCTCCTAAAATAATTTTTCTGAATATGCTCTCGAATATCGGAACTGGTATGCTGTTTCCTGCTTGCTTGTACAATTCCATGTAATAACGTCCACGCCTTACCTGTGCAGCCTTTGCACGTTCAAAATCTTCGTCCGAATATCCTTGTAACCTCCAACACTCACGCTCTGTCAAATATCTGTATCTACCTTGACCACAATCAATCACTTGTGCAGGTGTTCGGTCTTGTCTTGTGGTTATCGTGAACGCATAGTCCTCGATTACTGTCGCCCTGCGGATTCCTTTTGCCCCGATAACGCTATACACGGACGGTTGCGTCACATCGTACACCTCCGGTGCATCCGGCAGGAGAAATTCATTGATGTCTCGCATCGGTTCACGAATCAAATCATCAAAATTGAACGGTTCTCCGTGTAGTTCCGAAATCGTGAACACTCTCTCCCTTGCCTGTGGTAGTCCGAAATCCCTTGCATCTAATACCGCATAATTGTTCACATATCCCAGTGCCTCCATTTCTGACATGTACCTCTCAAAATTTTTTATCATGTGGACTGATTTGACGTTCTTCACGTTTTCCCATATTACAAATCGTGGTCTCCATTCTCCCATGCTCCGTATGATGTTGATTGTTTCCCACATGAGCGACGAACGTGTTCCGCTTCCCTCGTCTGCTCCTTTTCCTCTGTTGATTCTTCCATCATCCGCAGTCGCTTTTCCTTGATGTCCGGCGATGCTCATATCTTGACAAGGCGAACCGTGAATCAGAATGTCCGGCTTGAGATTCCATCCGACGACCGTTTGTGTCTTATATTCCAGTTCCTCACGGAACATCGAATTGTATGACCGGACGGCGTTCTCGTCTATCTCCACATAGTCAATCGCCTTTGTTGGAATCCCTAAATTTCGCAATGCACACCGAGGCGACCCGATTCCTCCGAATAATTCTAAAATCTGAACCATGTGTCAACCTCCTCAATATCTCATTCCAAACACTGCAACACATTCCTCGAAAACCTCTTTTCTCGGTATATAACAAATAGCAAAATTGTTGTATTCGGTGTGTTTTGTCAAAAAGTATTCCTCACAAGCCTGTTCTTCAGATAAACCGTCGAGTTGTAACGCCCATATTATTTCACGTTCCTCCTCGGACAACGACCTGCCTTTTTCAATCAATTCCATGTTCATTCCGTGTTCTGTCTCTGCCCTTGTTTCGTGCAGTTCCCATCCCTCCTCACGGTATACTTTCAATTTTTCGTCGTCGATGACTGTGAACTCATGATTGAGCAATGTCACATTCTCCGTCGTATGTATCACACAAACCTGTCTGTCGAATCTATCTTGTTTCGGGATTCCCCAGTATATCCCGAACAAATGCGGTTTGCACTCCTCTGCGACCGGAACTTGTCTCGTAATCAATACCCATGAGCCGGACTGAACGTCGCACTTCTCGTTGTATTCCATGTTTTCGTCGTAATAATTTCCATTTTCTTTCTGTTCCTCATATTTCGCACGATAGTCCTTATACCCCATCTTTCTTACCTTTGCCATGTCTACCCCTCCATTTCTTTGATAATCTCATGAACAACACATCTGTAATCTTGTGACACGATGCAGTTCTTTGAAAACTTCGGGAGTGGTGTCATCGCTGTTGTTGACTTCTCTGCGATGATTGACCTGCGAATCGGTGTCACAAACATGTCGAATCCGGAATCAGTTTTCAACCACTCCTCCACATCGAGAGATGTTTTGTTCTTCTGACGCATGGTCATGAGTGCCTTGATTCTCAAATCCGGATTGATGTCTCTCAAATCCTCAATCTGTTCCTCAAGGTTTTGGAGTGCCTCGATTTCATATCCTCCGACTTTCACTGGTGCGATGACCAGTTCCGCAGATAAAAGAATATTGATGACCACCATGTCAAGCAAACGCCCGCAATCACAAATACAATAATCATACGCATCTGCTACCTCTGCCAGTGCCTCACGCAATCGTGTGACTTGGTTGTCCTCCTGTTTTAACAATAGATTCATGTCTGTTTTCATGAGATAACCATTCGCCGGAATGATGTCAATGTGAGAATATTCCGTCGGTCGAATCAAATCGCCCGTTTTATATGTACCTCCGACAATCTCGTGTTTCTCAAGCAATTCACTCATTCCGATTCCGTCCGGTTCATATACTCCGAACGTCTTTGATGTGTCTCCCTGCGGGTCTCCATCTAACACAAGCACCCTCTTTTCCTGCTCCTCGCCCAACATATAGGCGATGGAATCGGATGTCGTCGTTTTCCCGATTCCTCCCTTTGGTGACATTACTGCAATAATTTTCATGTTGTTTCCTCCTGTCCTTTTCTCTGTTATAGATAAATTGTGTAATATATTTTCATTTGTAAATCGCTGAAACTGAAATCCGGCGTTTCGTCCGGTCTCAATGGTGACATGAGATTCAATTCTTTCCACCTCTTGTGAGTAATCTCCGGAACGTATCTGAACACCTTGACTGCATCGTCTTTGTATCTGTCAAACAGTTCTCCTCCGAACTCCGTTCCGTTCGACAGTGCCAGTCCTGCAAGATACCCCGTGAAAACCTCCTTTTTGTCTTTAAATATCCTCAACATGTCAGCACTTTGCAGGGTTTTCAACAACTCCTCAAGTTTCACTTTGCACCGCCTCCCTTGATTTTCCCGTTCTTTAGGATGCTGTTGTTCGGGATGCTCATTGTTCGATTTCTCTCCATGTGGTTTTTATCTGAAAGATTCAGATATTCCTCAATGACTTTGATTGCCTCCTCTGCTGAATAGCACGTTGCAACGAAATGTCCTGCTGCTGCCATATCTGCAAGGAACTCTTTCTGCGTGTCCTGTTGCCTGTTGTCTCCGTATTTCATTTCGATGTATAAACCGCAATAGATTCCTTTTGGGTACGGGAGGCATAAATCAGACACACCCGCCTTGACGCCCATCTGCTTGAGTTTGACCGCCTCTGCCCTGTTCCTGCTACCTCCGTTCGGACAATGATGCAACCATTTCAATTCCGGATAGCGATTCGTGTTCCACCCCGCCCACTGAATGACGTTGATTTGTTCCGTGTCCTCGGAACGCAATGCATATTTCATGTTCATTTCTTCTTTTCCTCCTTTTTCCCGCTGCCCTCTGCTCTGCAAATATCGTAATATTCGCAAAACAGGCAGATGTGACGGCAATCTTTGACCTTGAACATCCATGTGAGGCGTTGCATTTTGTACGCCAGTATATATCCTATTTGTGCGATGTACGGATGTTTCTGTTTGTAACTCACTTACCGACCACCTCCTCAATTTCTTTCATTCTCTGCATGATTTCCCTGTTGTATGAATATACATACACTCCATTGTTCCACAAATGTTCCCTTGCACCCTTTTCACCGTAGTTATACGCTGCAAGTGCATCCTGCACCGTTCCGTATTTCTCAAGTAGGTACGATAGAAAATCAATTCCGACACGGATGTTTTGATACGGATTCATGAGGTCGTTGCATCCCAGTTTCTCCATTCTGTCACTGTGCCATTTCTCATATATCTGCATATATCCTTTTGAATTTCCTCCGTCTCCTGTCTTGTCAAATACATATCCGGATTCATTCTCTATCATCGCAATCACAAGAGCATACGGAACGTCATATTGTTCGCATAGACAACGTGTGTATATCTGCATCTTTTCCGGAAAATATCCTGTGTCTGCATATTCCTCCGGCAATTCATAAAACACAAAATCCTCGACATCCTCCGCACCCCAGTCCTCCGACATGCAGTCAAAAATCGCATATCTGTTTTCTGTTTCCTGCATCATCGTTTCCAGTTCCTCCGGATGCACGATTGTCACCTGCTGCGTCTCTGTCTGTTCCTCCGGATGCTCTTTTTCATCAATATTGCAAATCATCACGCACAAAACGATTACCAGTATTGTGATGACCGACAAGTGAAACAAATCATTTCGCCCGCCCTTTTTCATGGTCTGTCCTCCTTTTCCTCAACCGTGCGTGTATGTAAAACATGCAGTTGAAATCGTTGTAATATACGTTTGCATCCGTGAAATCAAAATCCGGATACCAACTTTTCAATATCTCCGGAATTGTGTTTCTGTTTTTCACCATTCCGTCGACGTATGAACCTATTTTCTTGTAATTTCCTCCCGCTGCCGGACGCTTTGAATGTACAACACGGATTCGTGGGTCTCTCAATCCCTGCGAACTGTTCCATCGCTTTTCTGAATGAACACGGTTCTTTTCCTCAACAATATAATTTGCCATACCGGAAAGACCGTTTTCGTCTGTTTGCAGCCTCCGAATCTCGTTTCTGCTTGACTGTTTCCAACAGGATTCAACCGTTTCCATGTCTAACGCTCCATCCATAACAATGTGATGATGCCATCTGATTTCCGCATCCGGATTGTACGCTGTTACATAGACATATTTTGCGTTCGGGAGACCTCTTTTCTTTCTCTGATAATTGACCCTGCGTATGTAGTTCTGCACATTCTTGATTGCTGCATCAATGTCACCGTCCGGAGGTAGATGCTCATTGTCGTATGTGAGTGTCATCCAAATATCACGGTCTGTGAAATTCTCATTGATTAAACGCTCAACATACTTTCTTGCATTTTTATCATTCAGATTCTTTTGTGCTTTGCTATTATCTTTCTTTATGCTCCTACCCTCCGGAGGTACTTCATCCATGCTCCGGAACTGCGGGTATATTTCAATTTCAAACTGGTCTCCTGCTGTTATCTCTTTGAGTGCATATATCACTTTCTTTCGATGTTTGAACATCTGCTCAATGAACCACTCATGCATGTCCTCCATCGCTTTGTTATATGCAGCCTCATAATCATACGGGATAAACTGCATCCCCTTTTTTCTCTTACCTGCTGCCATATCTGACACAATCCTCCTGCTACTCTATTTCTCATATATTTCAATGTTTCGTTGACTTGTTAATATCTATTACAAGGACGCCAAAACCTCGAAAATCCCTTGAAAAATGCGACCTTTTCGGTCACGTTCCTGTTGCTTTTCTGTGTCAGATTTGCTATAATATTCTTTAGTTGATAGTGACTGACACAATCAGTCAAAACCGGACGACCACTGCAATGGTTGTCCTTTTTCTTTGCTCTTTTTTCTCATGTCCTGCAATATGTATTCGCCCCGCCATTTCTGACGAGGCGTTCTTTCATCAAACGGCTGCAACCGTTTCTTTCTGTTCCCATCTGCGACGCTCCTCTTCTTTTCCTGCTGCCTTGCCCTCTGCATACGCAGACATCACCATGATTGTCATTGACTTTCCCTCAAGGTCGTTAATGCTCATGAATCTCTCTGCCATGTTCTCAATCACTGCTTTTTTCTCATTTCTTGTCATGCTCGACACCTCCTCGTATTTTCTCAATCTCTGTTTTTATGTCTTTTCCGGAATAATCTGCAAGCAGTTTTTCCGAAATGTGATACGTCCAAATTGATGACATCTGCACCGCTGTTCCGATTGGGAGTTTTCCCTGCTGCATCGCTACCCTCACAAACTGCGGTGATACATTGAGGATTGCTGCTGCCTCTGTCGGCAAGATTCGTCCTATATCCATCTTGATTCCTCCTGTTGGTGGTTCTCGTGGTCTTGTCACCCCGTTCACCTCTGTTCCGGCGTATGTATACCGTGTTGTGACTTTTCACATTAAAAAATCATCGAAAACCTGTTGACCATCCACGCACTTTCTAGCAGGTGCGACCGCTGCCATGTTTCCCACGGTATCACTGACTTTGTCTCTCGGCTTGCCATCGTCAGAGCGTCGGTCGCCATCCGGACGCTTACGGGGCGACTGCTGCCCCGTTTCGGCTTTAATATGTACCCGCAAATCTCGGAACGAAAAACCCGAAATCCTTTGACGGAAATTCTTTTCGGATGATGTTGTCTCTTATTCCTAAAAAATCATGAGCAAAATTGAAATCATCCGCTTTCAACCAGTCATCCAGTCTCATATTGAATTTCAAATCTGCACTTTCAATATCCATCATTCTGTCTGTCGCCTCACCCTCATTCATGAGACCTAAAACCGTCGCCCTCACCATAATGTCAGAATATTTTCTACGTCTTTTTTTCATTGTTGCACCCTCCTTTTCGTTGCCTTTGGTTACATTATAGTGACCATCGTCCACCTTGTCAACACTTTTTTGTTGCCTTTGGTAACTTTTTTATTGATTTTTGTTTTTCTCCGTGGTATGCTTTAGAAAATAGAGGAGGTGATTCAATATGACACAAGGCGAACGAATCAAAGAAGTGCGAAACACGCTCGGTCTTACTCTTGAAAAATTCGGTGAAAAACTCGGTGTCACGAAAACTGCGATTTCCCGTATTGAAAAGGGTGAACGTGGTCTCACAGAACAAATGACAAAATCAATCTGCCGTGAATTTAGCGTTGATTATATATGGTTGACTACTGGTGATGGTGAAATGTTCGTTGAAAGTGACGACGATTTCATTGAAAGAATCGACCGCATCATGTTAGGTGAGGACGATGCCCGAAAGAATCTTTTCAAGGCATTACTTGAGGCAAGCGACGAGGACATCGCTGCTTTTCAGAGAATTATTGATTTATTCGCATCAAAAAAAGACTGACAGTCTTTCAACTGCCAGTCTCATGGGTGTAAAGGTACAAAACAATTTTATATATCCTTTTTAGGATTTTTTCGCTTTGTATCTTCCCGACTATTTCAATGATAGTCTCTTTGTACTTCAAGGGGAACACCACCCCCTTTCCGAATTGCATTGTATCATAAATTTCCATGATTGTGGAAATTTCGAGGCTCATTTCCATAATTATGGAAATCGTCTCACCTGCTGCCGAATCCGGTCAGCATTATGGTACAATTATTTGTATTCGGATTCAAACAGGTCGGTGATTTTCACGCCTAACGCAATCGCTATCATTTCAAGTTGAAATAATGTCGGTGACACCTTACCGTTTTCGATGTTGTTTATCGTTGATTTTCCGATTCCGGATTTCTTCGATAACTCCATCAATGTGAACCCTTTTGCGGTTCTCGTTTCCCACAATAGAATTTTCACCCTGCACACCTCCTTTCAAGGAAATTGTACAAGGTGAAAAATTTGCTCTTATTTGAACGGAGGTGTGTTCGTGAAATACGGTGTAAGAAAACCAAACATCAAGAAAAGCATCAAGGCAAGAACGACCGGAAAAGTCAAGCGACAAGTCAAAAAGGCTGTCAATCCTCTATATGGCAAAAAGGGAATGGGCGTCATCAATGACCCCAAAAAGGCAGCATATAACGCAGTGTATAACAGAACTACCGTCGGCGTTTCCGACATTGTAAAAGGTGCAACGGCTGCAAACGTGAATCCTGCTGCAACCAGTTCTCACGGCGTTCCGCAGAAAAAGCAATATTCAGATAAAACATATAGTGTCTGTGGAATACTTTTGATTGTTCTCGGAGTTATCCTTGCACTCATTGGATTGCTCCTGCTGCTTGTCTCTCCGATTGGAGGCTTGATTGCTGTTGCGTTCGGTGTACTGTGTTTTGTCATCGGTCGCAAATATAGAAAGATGGTCAAAGAACATAATGTGTCTGATAAATAGACAATCGAGTAGGAGGGAAATTTAACGAAATTTCCCGACCTCTCACACCACCGTGCG
>OJOI01000221.1_pt1 | contig 42237 bp, 28 predicted proteins | sample 1598061 | NCBI WGS metagenome assembly OJOI01 (sample SAMN01915224, study PRJEB22387) | human gut metagenome | isolation source: stool | host: Homo sapiens | place: USA
TCGTAATAGCTCGCTATCACTCATTAAAAGACAAGCAAAATTCATTCTTCTAAAATTCCGAAATACCACAAGCCCTAATGACCGATTTGGGTTAAACCAATATTCTCATTGAATAATTTCATAAAGAAAATTTCTTCCATCACTAATACTATAACCTTAAAAATAGTTGTGGGGCGCGAATGGTTTCGCGCCCCACATGTTGTTTATTTAGTGATGGTTTATTTCTTGCGTTTTTTGCGGGATTTGGTTTGCGCTTTGCGGAGGCGCTCTGCCTTTTCCTCACACTCTTCCGCTTTATCCTCTAATCCCATACGCCCAAAAATGCCAGCCAATGCCTCGTAGGGCTGCGGTGCTTTCTTGTCGGCTTTAATGGCACGCTTGTAGCTCTTGATGGCTTCCTGCACATCTTTCAAGTCGGAAAACAAGTTGCCAAGCGCCAAATGCACCTCAAAGGAATTAGGCACGGCTTCAAGCGCTTTCTTATAGAGGCACTCAGCTTCCTCTGCCTCGCCCACGGAATAAAGCAAATGAGCTTTTCCCACATAAGCAGGCGTGTAAGTGGGGCAGAGGCGAATGGCTTTATCGAAATTCGCATTTGCCGATTTAAAGGCAATCTCGTCGAACTTGTTGACCTTACCGTAAGGCACTTCATCCTCACTCACAAAATCGCCATATCCAAGCGATTGCTTGCCCATTTCGGTATATTCTTCTGCCAGTTGGCGGAATTGCAGATTCTGGGCATCAATCACATCCTCCAGCGATTTGATTTTCTTGTTCAGCGCATTGAAGCGATAAAGCTTTTGTGCAATCAGGCGGTGAACAGATGGATTTTTCGACACATCATTAATCTTCATCGCCTCAACGAAACTTTGCACACTATCAGAAAACTCAAAATGGTCGAAAGCATGTACTGCTTTTCGGTAAAGCGACGCGGCCTTTTCCTGACGCAGCGCATTCTCAATAATGAGTTTGTCGTTGAAACTTCGGCTAAACGCCACCACGGCTGTGCTGACGATAATGTCGCGTGCACTGAGGGGCTTAAGCAGCGTGATACCCTCAAGGGTGGTGCATCGCGAAAGTGCCACATAAGTCTGCCCCGAAGTGAACGCTCCACCACCAAAATCAATCACCACATTATTAAATGTGAGACCTTGGCTCTTGTGCACGGTGAGCGCCCAAGCAGGCTTGATGGGGAACTGCGAAAAGGTGCCCAACACACTTTCGATAATCTTTTTTTCTTTTTCATCGTAGGTGTATTGCATATTCTCCCACATTTCCCTTTCGAGCTTGTAGATTTCACCATTCTCCATTTCCACTTTCAGCGTGTCGTCGCTCACCTCATACACTTTTGCCAAAGTGCCATTCACCCAACGGTTGTCCTTGTCGTTGCGAATGAAAATCACCTGTGCGCCTTGCTTGAGCACAAGTTCCTTGTTCGTGGGCAGTTCGTTTTCGGGAAATTTATCGGTGATTACGCCCGTAAATGTATATTCAGGAGTGGTGAGCGCACGCATGTGCTCATCGTTGATGGCATCCACGGTGTCGCGCCGCATGGCGAGCGTAATCACAAACTCGCCTTTATCTGTAAAGTTGGGATTGTAGCGCTGATTCAGTTGCGCAATATCTTGCGCAGAGGCGTGATTGTTGCGCACACGGTCGAGTAGCGAAAGGAAAGTGTTGTCGGTCTGGCGATACATCTTTTGCAATTCGATAGGCACCAAACCAAGGTCGCCAAACACTCGTGCATTGAAGAAAAAGAATTGAGTATAGAAGCGACTGAGAATATCCCGCATATCACGAGTGACCACAGGCTCCAACTGGAAAACATCGCCCACAAACAGCAACTGCTTGCCACCAAAAGGTTCGCGCATATTGTTGGAGTACACACGAAGCACCTTGTCGATGAAATCGATAATATCTGCCCTCACCATTGAAATCTCGTCAATAATAATGAGTTCCAGTTCTCTGATGATTTTCACCTTATCCTTGCTGTAGCGCAGCGTTTGGCGAATTTTGCGCGGCGAAAATTCTGGGTCGTCGGGGAGTAGTGGCTTGAATGGAATCTTGAAAAAGGAGTGAAGCGTCTGCCCACCCACATTCACGGCAGATATGCCAGTAGGGGCGAGCACAATGTTCTTCTTTTTAGTGTTCTTGCAGATATATTTCAGAAAAGTGCTCTTACCTGATCCAGCTTTACCTGTCAGGAAAACCGACTTATGGGTGTTCTGCAACAGGTTCCATGCGCATTGAAATTCGGGGTTGTCGAGGTCGATATTTACAGGAGTATTGTCGTTCATCGGTGTGCGTAATTGAATATTCAAAGTTAGTAAAAATCTTTTGAATAATCAAAGTCGGCTGCCTCTCGAAAGAAGCAGCCGACCACAGTATTTCATTCTTTTCAATCTGATTTCAAAATCAATGAATGTTTAGAAACGGAAGCCGAGAGTGAGTGTCACGCGGTTGTTGTTGTCCTTCACCTCACTATACACATTAGGTTCAACTTGTCCAGCACCGTAAACCATTGGCGAGAATGCGTTGTATTGGCTCTTGCGCTCTTTGTGAACGTATGCCATATCGCAGTAGAAACTCTTGTAGTGGTAGCCGATACCTGCGGTGATGTACTGAATATCGTTGTTGAACTCGTAGGTAGGATTGCTGTTAACAGTCACAACGCCCATTTGATTGTTCACAACTTCTTCCACCACTGGCGACTTTTGCATCGAATAACCAGCACGAATGCTCCAGTTAGGAGTAAGGCGGTATTCAGCGCCAAAGCGGAAAATATGCTGTGCCTTAGTATAGCTCTTGATATTGTCGGTGGTGCTCAAATACTCGTCACCATTATCGTCGCAAACACGCATCGACTGAACATCCACATATTCATAATCGAAACTCAAGATTGCAGATTTCGCAAGCACTGCCGCCACACTACCGATAAAGCGCCAAGGGGTTTTCAAAGTGTAGCGCACTTCATCGTAATAGCCCTTTTCGCCAGTTTCGTTAGTGCCGTGGTATTTGTTGGCTTCTGTACTGCTCATTTCAAAGCTTGCATTGCTCTTATAGCTGTCCTTCATATCGTAATAGGTAGGAGTATGGAATGCTACACCGAAGCGGAGTTCATTCACAGGCTTAACGATTACGCCCAACTTGAAGTTGTAACCCGTACCCACAGTGTGGAGGAAATTCTCATAACCAAAGTCGGCATTGCCAAGTTCTATATTATTGTTATGGATATTGGCAATATAGGCATTCTTGAGCGATTCGCCGTAATATTGGTAGTTGTCGTAAGTGAAGTCAATGATGCCTACGCCTACACCCCAATACACCTTATTAATAATGTTACCGCCAAGGTTCACGGAATATTCGTCCTTATGTCCTTTTTGCTGCACCTCAAATTCGCTATAAGCAGATGTGCCATCGCCATAGAGGCCTTGCCACTGATTGTTGTTGCGGTTAATCAGATAGCTGTTGTACGACAGAATGCTTGCCCATGGCGCATTACTGTTGTAGTAAGGATTGTTACTGCCGATTTGTGAAAGGTCGTCGGGAGTCCAATTGCCTGTATTAGCTGCAATATAATTGGTGATAGATGTGGGAGAGCCATTCTGATAGCCTCTGTATCTACGGTTGAAGTCCATTACACGATTATAGCTAAAGCCCACATTGAGGTTTGGCATAATGTCGTTGTTGAGTTTAATTGCACCCACATAACCTACCGACTGCGCACTGAATTTGGTTTTATTGTCGGTAATGGTGGGAGTTTCGCTGCTGTTGAAGTCCAAGCCAATCGTGAAGTTGGCATCACTGCTTCTATACACACCCACACCGGCAGGGTTTTGGTTGAGTGTGGAAATATCACCACCGAGAGCGCCAAACGCACCAGCCATCGACTGGAAGCGTGATGTGCCACGAAGTTCGGTTTGCGACATTTGTAAAGCATCAAACGTTTCTTGCGCACTTGCCAACAGTGGCATTGTGAAAGCCATCAGACCTATATATAATTTTTTCATTTCTCTAATTGTTGTGATTAAATGTTCTGCATTATTGTTGTTAAGAATAAATTAGCGACGACGGCCTCCACCTCCAGAGAATCCACCACCAGAGTGGCCTCCAGAGTAACCTCCGCTTGAATAGCTACCGCTACTGCGGCCTCCGCCCCAGTTTGATGACGAAGATGAGCGTTCATAGCTGCGTGAGGTAGAGCGGGTTTCATACGTGGATCGTGGAGCCTGCTGAGTGGCGTAGCCTGGACGACCATGGTTGAAAGAAGACGGCGAAGTGGTCACCGTCGACGATGGACGACGAGTGTAGGTGGAGTTTGAACCAATATTGCCCATACCTCTACCACTTGTAGCATAACCTGGACGTCCGCCCGACACATTTGTTGAGCCATATCTATTAGTGCTAACGCTGTAATTATTATTGGTAGCGGGGCGGCGTGTGCCCAATGATGATCCGTTGTGTGATGCGTAATTGCCTGGGCGGCGACCACCGCTCACGTTTGCGCCACCACCATAGGAGCTACCACCCGGACGACGACCATTGCCTGAATAGTAGTTGCGTCCCCAATAGTGACCTGATGGGTAATACCATGAATCATGCCAAGGGTGATGCCACGACCAACTTGGGCCATACCATGGGTTGTACCATGAATAGCTCCACGACCAGCTTGGACCATACCAAGGGTCGTACCATGAACTGTACCAAGGACTATACCAACCCCAATTCCATCGCCAGCTTGGACCATACCAAGCAGAATACCATGGACTATACCAAGGATCGGCAACCACGCCCCAGCCCCAATCATAAGTAGGGAAGGTGCTACCCACCACAATGTTCACGGTAGGGGTGGTGTCGTAATACAGTGTGATCAGTTCATCATCGCCCGAACCATTCACAACGTCTGGATTATAGAAACGCTCAATACGCTCGGTGTTGGCGAATTTGCCCTCATCCATATAAGAAGAGTCGGCAGCCAACGTGTCAACTCTTGCGTCACGGCTATAAGCTCCACGGCGGTTGTATTCATCGTCGCTTCTTGCGGCCGACGAGCCAGTGTTTACCGGTATGCGGTAACGCCGTGGCGTTGTGCTCATGGTGGCAGAGCTTACTTGAGAAGTTCTTACAGGTGTGGTAATGACTTTCTCTGTAGGCTTTGGAGATTCACTACCATCGTAATAGATGTCGTCGAAGTCCTGTGCTTGAACAAGTGTGCCCAAACTCAACAGCCCGACGCCTAATAAAGCAGTTAATCTGTAGTTCATAATGTATGATAGTTTAAAATTGTTGTTCAATTTAATTTCGGATTTTAGACTTGCCTAGTAATCCAAAGTTTAAATTTATTTAGTAAAGTTACTTATAATATCCCAAAAGAAATAAAACCACTATGTAAAAAAGGTGTATTTTAAACTTTTTTTAGAAGCGTGGTGGTGATTAGTTGATAAAGTATTAACTTTGTAAACAGAATGTAATACAATTATCAATAAAATAATACTTAACCAAAATGGAAAAAACTTTAGTAATCTTGAAACCATCATGCCTACAAAGAGGTTTGGTAGGTGAAGTAACAAAACGATTCGAACAAAAAGGTCTCCGCCTTGCCGGCATGAAAATGTGCCAACTCACCGACGAGCAAATGAGCGAGCATTATGCCCATCTTGCCGACAAACCTTTCTTCCAACAGTTGAAAGACTCTATGATGATAACCCCTGTGGTGGTATGCTGCTATGAGGGCGTTGGTGCTGTGGAAGTGGTCCGTCAAATGACAGGTGCCACCAGTGGTCGTAAAGCGGCTCCTGGCACTATCCGCGGCGATTTCAGCATGTCGTTCCAAGAAAATATCATTCACACCAGCGATTCGCTTGAAAATGCCGCCGTGGAACTGAAGCGTTTCTTCAAAGATGGCGAAATCTTCGACTACACGCTCCCAACTCAACAATTCCTTTACGCAGCCGACGAAGTTTAACCCAAATCAGTCATTGGGGCTTCGGTCAATGTACGAATTGGGGTACCCAAATCGCATACGAAAAGAAATGAGCGCAAGGCCAATTGCCTTACGCTCATTCTTTATTTAATTAGGATTAGTGTCGTTTCGCACTTACTTAATTATCACCTTCTTGCCGTTGATGATATTGAAGCCCTTTTGTGGAGCAGAGAGTTTACGACCCATAATGTCGTAGATACCAGTCTTCACCACCTCGGTGTTGGTGTTGGTCACGTCGGTAATTGCAGTTGGTTCCTTCACCACATAACTCATTTGAGGCGCAATACACATCGACAATGGTTGATCAACGCTCTCAAACCATGTATAAGTGCCAAGAGGCTGATTGTTTTCGTCCTCATCTTCGAGCAAGTGATAAGCTGAGTTGCGGCCATTTTCGCCACGGCTCACACAAAGAATGTTCACCTTGTCGGAATCGGCATTTGGAAAACCGGTAACCACTGCAAAGAAGTCTGAGTTTACGGCGACAGGAGCAGCAAACTGGAATACGGTAGGTTTCACTTCATTTGGGTCACTCACCAATTCCGACATCTTCTTTTTAGCAGTCGCAATCACTTCACCTGGCATACCCTTTTCGTTTGGCAAACAGATGGTCACCGTCATTTCTGCATTTTGATCAGTAGCTTTAGTATTGTCGAAATAGATGGTCACACCTTCGATTTGCGCGTCAACGATAGGTTTGTGATAGCGTTCTGCGAACGACTTCATGCCCAACCAGTTGGTGCCAGCGTAGTTACCATACCAGCCAAGTTCAATACTTCCAATTTGGTCAAGTTCGTCGGATGAGATATTCCAAACCTCTTGAGTGCCACCTGCTTGAATTGCATCTACAAGGAAATCGCGAGCCGAGCCCGACGCATTTTCCACCACAAGTTCAAGACCATATTTGCCCTCTTGTGTGTAGGTGACAACTGGATCTTTCTCGGTGCTTTCGGTCACGTCTGTGCCCTTGAAAGTCCACTTCCAGCTGGTTGGATTACCAGTAGAGAGGTCCTTGAATTGCAATGGCACATTGGTCGGAACAAATGCGTAAGCATAAGGAGAATAGTATGCGCCTTCGGGCACACCAATGTGAGCCTTAGGAGCAGCCACATTCACCACCACATATTCCTGTTTAGTGGTTTCGGCACGTTCTTCACCCTTTGCCACTACAAGTTTCACATTGTATTTACCTGCCTTTTCAAATTTCACAACAGGATTCTTCTCATTATATACAGATGGTGTTACACCTTCGATAGTCCATTCCCATGAGGTGGGGTGTCCTTGCGAAAGGTCTTTGAAGTGAACTTCATCACCCTCGAAAATGTTGATTTTCGCATCAGCCGACGCATCTTCACGCAAGAGTTTGAAGTTGTCGATAGCCATATTGTCGCCGTATGAGCCTTCGTAGATGAACTCAAATGTGCATTTATGGCCAGCATATTTAGCCAAATCCAGACTAAACTTTTCCCAACTTGGTCCTTCGAAAGAATTGTCTTGAGCCCACTTGAATGCGTCAAACAATGTGGTTTGAGTGTTAGCGGTCAAGTCATTCACCATCAATTTCAAATTGGCAGAATACAACCAAACGCCGCTGAAGCAAAGATAAAACTCTGCTTTGCTATTGTCTTTCACCTCAATTTCTGGCGACACGGCACGCTCACGTTGCTTGCTCTGGTCGTAGAAAATGGTGAGAGAATACTTGCTGTTAGGGTCGATGCTTGTGAATGAAGGTACAGCAGAGAATGGAGCAGCATCAGAAAGCGTCCAAGTTTTTTCGCTGATGCCATAATACTTCCAAGTAGAAGCCTCTTCCACGCTGTCCCAACCTTGTGAATAATAAGTCATCGAACTTTCCTCTGCGGTGAAATCAGCCTTCAAAGGAATATTCATAACGAAGTCGTACTTGGCTGGCAATCCCACATTATTATCACCAACAGCCACACAGAGCAGGGTGCAAGTTGAGTCGATGGTCACTTCCGCAGTTTTGCCTGGCACAATGATGGTCTTGTCGTCGTAGCCCATGTCGTCAACATTAGTGAGCTGGGTGCTATACCAAATGGCTTTGCAAAGCGAGTCGGTGCTGGTGATAGTCACCTTCACAGGCTCGGTGAAAGTGCCACCCTTCACGCTCACTTCTGGAGCAGGAATCACAGGCTTAGGAATCACATTTAATGTGTAAGTGGCAGTAGCAGCCTTATAATCGTCATTGCCAGCAAAAGTGGCAGTGATGGTAGCGGTGCCAGTCTTCTTGCCAGTGGTGAACACTTCACCCGACTTGTTCACCGCTGCGAGAGTGAGGTCGGAGCAGGAATAGGTGATAGGCGACACCTTATAAGGATTTGTCAAATAGTTGGCAGGAGCATTGTCGCCCGATTCCACGGTCACCTCTTGCTTTGAATATGCCAATTCTGGGTCTTTTGGATCTGGCTTCACAATGCCAATTCCATCATATTCAATGGTCATACTAAAGAAGTAGATAATGCCCTTGGTTTCCGAAGTTTGATCCATTGTGATGCAAATTTCACCTTCTTGAGCCTCGCCAGATGGAGCGAAAGTGTACAGAGCCTTCTCTGTGGTTGGCGCGCAAGCGTCGCCATATTTCACACCGTTTACCGAAACACCTATTTTCACATCTTGTGCAGCATCTTTAACTTTAGCCTCAATCTTTACCGAAAGAATTTTGCCAAGCAATTTCGAAGTGGAAAGTGTGGCATGTGTCACAGGACTTTTGGCAGAACCAAAATACTGACCAGTAGAAGCCAAGTAAGCGGTAACCGAAGTGTTGCCGCGATAGGTCCACTCAAGTTTTTTTAGCATGGTGGTTTGCACAGTATCTGCGTTATTAGATATGTGATAAAACCCCTCACCACCATTAGATTTAGATGTGTCCCAAACGTGGGACCAAGTCTTCATCTCGGCAAATGCAGTCGTACTAACGACGAGCATCAGCATCATTGCGAAGATTTTCCTCGTAAAAGTCATCATAACAGTTAATATTTTAGTGATTAAAAAAATAAGCAGCCTTGACCTTGTATAGCTGAACCAGATTTCTAAACTCTCGTTTTCATCTCTAAAATTCACACCTCATCTATTGATTAAATCAAAACAGCTACTAATTAATTACACAAATTTAATAATAATTTAACGAAAAACGCTACATTTTCCGATGAAAATATAAAAAACTCCGTTATTTATTATTTCGCCAGCATTTTGCCATGAAAACGAAGAATGACGAATTGATTTGAGATTTTTTTTCAACAAAGAATGGCGTTTATATGGCGGTTTTTGTCAAATTGCTATTATGTGTGGTGGATTTTTGAAGTTTTTAGAAAAATTTTTGCATAAAAGTATTGCTATATTGAAAATTTGCTATATATTTGCCATGTCTTTAGATAAACTGACTAACGGCAAATATGCTTAAATAATATATAAACAACTATTAACTAACTTAAAAAATATCTATCATGAATGTTGATAAGATTTTAGCAGATCTCGAAGCAAAACATCCTGGTGAAAAGGAATATTTGCAGGCTGTACGTGAAGTTCTTCTTACTGTACAAGACGAGTACGACAAGCACCCAGAGTTTGAAAAAGCAAAAATCATCGAACGTATGGTTGAACCAGACCGTATTTTCACTTTCCGTGTAACATGGGTAGATGATAAGGGTGAAGTTCAAAACAACATCGGTTATCGCGTTCAATTCAACAACGCCATTGGCCCTTACAAGGGTGGCATCCGTTTCCACGCTTCTGTGAACCTCTCAATCCTGAAGTTCCTCGGCTTCGAACAAACATTCAAAAATGCTCTTACCACACTTCCTATGGGTGGTGGCAAGGGTGGTTCCGACTTCAGCCCACGCGGCAAGAGCGATGCTGAAATCATGCGTTTCTGCCAAGCTTTCATGATTGAATTGTGGCGCAACATCGGTCCTGACACCGACGTTCCTGCTGGCGACATCGGCGTAGGTGGTCGTGAAGTTGGTTACCTCTATGGCATGTACAAGAAGCTCGCTCGCGAATGCACCGGTACTCTTACTGGTAAGGGCTTCGAATTTGGCGGTAGCCGTATCCGTCCAGAAGCTACTGGTTTCGGCGCTTGCTACTTCGTACAAAGCATGTTGAAGGACCTCGGCACTGACTTCAATGGCAAGACTGTGGCTATCTCTGGCTTCGGCAACGTGGCTTGGGGTGCAGTAACTAAGGCTACCGAACTCGGCGCAAAGGTTGTGACTATCTCTGGTCCTGACGGTTACATCTACGACCCAGATGGTATCAACACTCCTGAAAAGATTCAAACTATGCTTGAACTTCGTGCTTCTGGCAACGACGTTTGCGCTCCATACGTAGAAAAATTCCCTAACGCTCAATTCTTCGCTGGCAAGAAACCTTGGGAACAGAAAGTTGACATCGCTATGCCTTGCGCAACTCAAAACGAAATCAACAAGGCTGACGCTGAAATGCTCCGCGACAACAAGGTGCTTCTCGTAGCTGAAGTTTCTAACATGGGCTGTACTGCTGAAGCTATCGACGTATTCCTCGATGCAAAGATGGTTTATGCTCCTGGTAAGGCTGTGAATGCTGGTGGTGTAGCAACTTCTGGTCTTGAAATGACTCAGAATGCTCAACACATCTACTGGACCGCTGCTGAAGTTGACAAGAACCTCCATCAGATCATGAAGGACATCTACGACCAATGCGTGAAGTATGGTAAGCAAGAAGATGGCTATATGAACTACATGAAGGGTGCTAACGTTGCTGGCTTCATGAAGGTGGCTCATGCAATGATTGGACAAGGCATCATCTAATCCGCATATTCTCTTTCATAAATAATTTAGCGGCACTTGCACCACAAGGCAAGTGTCGCTTCCTTGTATGCCCATAGGGATAACGGTTCAGTGGGAAATTACTGGAGGGCAATCGAGTAGGAGGTAAACACCAATCATAGGGTGTTTATCTCCTACTTTCATGTTTACCGACCTCTCACACCACCGTACGTGCCGTTCGGCATACGGCGGTTTCGTGCTTTTACGCCTCACGGTGTGTGACAAGTTGTTTTCAGCCATCCCTTCGAGATACGTCACTTCTATTCTATTGTCGGACTCCGTCCTATCGTGTGAATAGAGAGTTCCTTTTCGGACATCTGACTACAAAAGACTCTCAAGGTAGCAGTCATTTACTGTTGCACTGCACGATTCAGTCCTTCCCTATAGACAACTCGTGTCCTGGGTACTATGACCTCTGCTGACTTCTCACGACAAGCTTTACTCCGTCATGGTACATAGAATACATCATCTTCACCATGCGTCCGTGAGACCTCCTCGGATAAGGGCATTGTCTTTCCATCTTATACCTACTTCATTTACACCGACCGTTCCGAATAGCTATTGGACTTTGATTTGTTCGGCAATCTTATCCACGGTCATATGCCTTATATGAAGTTTCTGTTCGTTAGGTCAGATATTTGTCGTCAGCTTCCTTCAGATTTCACCTCGCGATGGACACCCTTGCCTTTGACTATGCAATTCCCGCTATTAGGGCTTGCTCGGGACTTTCACCCGTTAGACAATGCTCATGCCGAGCGTACCGAAAAAGAGGCTGCGTCTATTTTGACACAGCCCCGTTGTATGAAGTGTTTTGTTGTTGTATGAAATGATGAGGGGGGGGCTACTTCCAGACGATGTAATTGGTGTTGAAAGAAGTCCTACCATCGGGGTTTCCCACCTCAATCTTATTTCCGTTTTGGTCTATCGCAAAACCATAGGCTAATGAGCCTATCAGATAGATGGCATTTGTAACACCTAAATCGGACAGACATTGCGAAAAGTCGTGGAATGTGAGTCTGTTTTCAGTTGTTACAACAGCCACTTGGCCGTTAATTTCAGCCAGAGCCTTGCGTTGGGATTTACCCTTGGGTTTGTTCTCCACAACCTGGCCCCCAACTACAAGTGGATACTGGCGGAAGAAATCGCCGTTGGATTCAAGGGCTTGTTCAAGCATCGGAGTGGCATCGGCTACTCCGATGGTGATTTTCCCTCTTATAATTGAGCAAAAACCGGCTTTTGACTGTCCTTTGCTTTTCAAATCTCCATTTAATACGAAAGCACCGACAATCTCTCCGTTATCTTTCCGAATATCAGCCGCTGGAAATAGCATCTTGACTGAAGGGTCTTTGACAATCTCGGGACCTATGAATAAAGACGGGGATAATCCGTCTGGCGTGAATATTCTGAGTTTGACATCATCAACAACCGTATCCTTGACAGATACATAACCATGTGAATCAGTTTGATTGGCCATCTCCTCATTTACTGTTGGGATTGATTTTCCCGTAGTTGGGGCTACTTTCTGCTCCGCATCGCTTGTGCCTGACACAAGGAAATAGATAACTATGATGATAATAGTTGTAGCCAAGAATGCCACAAGCCACCAAATATAATGTCGCTTGGGGTTATGGCTTTGCGTCTCTTGGGTGGGTGATGACGAAATCACGCGAATTTCATCATCTGTAATATCTTTATGCTGCTTATTCATAGAGTGGTCTCCTTTTCAATAAATTTTTTCAATGCCTTAAGGGCTTCGCGTGATGCAGACACTTCATGCTTGAAATGCCGGCAATCAGAAAGTGTCAGTTTCTGGCGAGAGGGATTGATGAAGGTGATGTAGTCACGGTTAATAATCAAACTCTTGCCTATTCTGAGAAAGCGGTTATCATCCTGAGAAATCCTTTCGGCAATGCGCCGTTCAATCTGACCAAGCTGCAAAGAAAGGACATATTCACTCCCGTCGGCCATTGTTATGGTCGAGTAATTACCATCGGCGACAATGAAAACAACTGCATCGACAGGCACACGCACCAATTCGGTAGAGGATGTAAACAATAAGTCCTTTCTCATAATTTACTGCAAAATTACGAAATTTAAGCGAATTACATTGTGGCGCATTTCCCCCAATGTATGAATTATGGCTTCTAATGTTTCAATTTACGAATTCGGCAAGTCTATTTAATCTTAAACACAATGAAGTTGGATGCGTAGGGAAGCGGTTTTGCGTGGAGATATTTCGGCGATTTCTCATCAGCATGGAGGCGGTAGAAGCAGTAGTTCCAACCTTGACCCATATCAGTGTAGAGAGCTTCTTTCACGTCTTGCGATAGCAAAGCTTCGATGAAGTTGCCGAAAGTCACTATTCCCTGGCTTTCGTAGAGGGTCAACTTCCCATTATGGTCTAAGCAGAGAGCACGAAAAACGTTCTTATTTCCCAAAGGTCGTGTGGTTTTCACCGCTTTGCCGTTGTGGATTATCATTTCCTGGGCGAAAGCCATGCCACCTTCTGCAGCAGCCTTATCCAGCACTGAAGAGTAGTAATTGTAGTAGAATTTGGGTCCTGAAGCTGTTGACCAAGTGAAGGCACCGGTGTTTCGCTTGCAACGATAGCCCTTGTATCTTTTCCCTGCCGACACATGATCACCGGCAATGTTGGCATGACCTTTATCGAACTCTGTTCCCGTAAAGGCTCCTGCAAAAGCCAAGACAATCGAATCGTCATCGGCATCGGGAATTTGGCCGCAAACCATATCCATTTTCAGTCGGCTCATATCCGGCGTCAAACAAATCAAGTCGCCATATTTTGTCTCGATATGTGATTCCTTCAGAAACTCGGTTTTCGGTTGGGTGAAATCGCTGACCATCGACTCTTTGATGTCGGGTTGTTTTCCTCTGGCGATGTCGATAAAGAGTTTTACACGAGCCAACACCTCACGCCCACGATTTCGCCACCATGATGTGCGCCTTCCGGGCGTCTTGGCATTATAGCCTATGGCATCAATGCCGAGATGCTTGGCTTGATACAAGGCCCGCTCGTTATGATACTTCTGCGAGATAATGATAATTGAGTCTTGACGATAAACATCGCGCATTTTTGCTATGGAGTTCAACGTCCGTGTCCCATCATAGTCGAGTACAATTCTTGCGGAGTCCACGCCCTGCTTCATCAATGAGTCGCGCATGGCCACCGGCTCATCGTAGCCATTCTCTGTGTTACGATAGTCTCTGCCACTCACCACAAGCCAGTCCAACTTCCCGGCCTTATATAAGTCAGCAGCTGCCTTGATTCGATTGTCGAAGTAGAAGTTCCTTCGCCCATTCCACGTGGAGATTGGAGAAGTACCCAGCACTAATCCGACCTTACGATGCGGAACATCCTCAATCTTGTCGTAGAGCCTATTCTTAGCCGCATGGCCAACCACACGGTCGCAAATTACCATGCCAACCACTGTGAGAACAATGATTGTCAGTAAGGATATTAGAATCTTTTTTATCATACCAATTGATGTACTATTTCAGTTTTACGGTTGTTAGGAAATTCACTTACCTTAGTGTTGCTTAAAACTCAAATAAAGAATATCTGACATATAGCAAAGGTAAACATAAAATCTGAGAAAATCACTCCTTTCGGAGGGATTTATTACGCAAGCAAGGCTTTCTATGCGCTTTCTATGCGCTTGTCACAGTCCTCGATGCCACGGGGCGGCGTGGTCTATGTAGCCCCTTAATTTTTATAGGTATGCGGAGGGTCGCAATAGCACTCATCGGCATTGTCGATTTCCTCGCTGACCCTCCAAAACTCCCGTTATGACGCAGTACGATGAGATGAAGTGCAAGCACCCCGACGCTATCCTCCTGTTCCGCGTGGGCGACTTCTACGAGACTTTCCGCGATGATGCCGTCGCCTGTTCGGAAATCCTCGGCATCACATTAACCACACGGGCTGACGGAGCGAATGCCCGCATCCACCTCGCGGGCTTCCCTCACCACGCTCTCGACACTTACCTGCCTAAGCTGGTTTGTTCCGGAAAGCGGGTCGCTATCTGCGAGCAAATCGAATCGCCGCTCATTCATAAGTCATCGACGAAGTCGCTTTGCTCTGCAAAGAACATGCGCAGCAAGACCGCCGTCACTGAGGTAACGACTCCTGCGCAGACCGCACCTGCATCAGTGCCTATCGCCAAGGCGGTCGAGACCGCAGCCACTACTGTCTGCCGCCAACTGACCTTTGACTTCGACTTTTGAAGTCAAGGTAAGACACGGCGAGAGCCGTCAGCATCACTGGCGGCTCTAACTCTGTATGTTCGCAACGCTTTATCCCAAAGCCCTCCACCCGGCTATGGTGGCGTTGCTTATGGATTTTGTTTGTTTGTAAAATTGCAGTTTATCTCATGGGCTTTTCGGAAATACTCACGGGCAATTTCCAAATTTCTTCGTATCTGCATTCCCTTGTAATTGTACATATAAACATGTCCTAATAGGTAGAGAGATAAAGGATTGCCCTGAATAGCATCTTCTTCCAACAATGATAATATTTTCTCTGCCGCCTCATAATTACAACTATTAAAGTTATATAGAATTGACGTTACCTCTCTTTTCTTTGTGATTTTCCCATTATCTGCTAAATCACTTTTTAATGTAGCATAATGCTCCTCAAAATACTTTAAGGAGTCGTTATACCATCTGTTCCATTCAGCTTCAGTCATATTCACGTCTTTTTTTTGTTCAAAAGTACATAAAAAATCCGAGATTTTTTACACCGGCAGAATAAAAAGGTCAATTACTTTTTATAGGAAAGTTACACATATAAATTTGCATCGTAAAAATTTACGATACAAATACCACAGACTCAATATAATCTCAACCTCAAAGGCTTTGTCGGCGGTTGCGACTTCGACCGCATTGCCGAAGACTCACGATGGGACGGTCTGAAAGGATATCTCACCAACACGGAAATACCGATAAGTGATGTTTATACAGCTTACCACAATCTCTGGCACGTGGAACGGGCTTTCCGCATAGCAAAATCGAAGATAGAGATACGCCCCATGTTCCACTTCACGCGTAAACGCATCGAGGCACACGTGTGCTTCTGCTTCGTGGCCCTGAAAGTGTACAAGGAGCTGGAGCGCATGTTGAAAGTCTCGGAGATAAGGATGAGTGTGGACAAGGTGCTTGCGCTGGCAAAGACCATTACAACCATACAAATCAAACTACCCCTAAACAAAGACGTTTACACGCAAACGATGCTAATGGCAAGGCATCAGAAAATCGCAAAACTCTTTGATGAAGATTTTTGGGTGACACGATGACAAAGTCAGAATCTGGCCGGTGGTAAAAGGATGTTTTTTATGCTTTTGTTTTTCTGCCTCCCCACTAAAATTCCACTGAGCCGATGGGGAGTTACAATTACGGATGGGGTGGAGGGCATTACAAAAGCCACGGCTGTAATTTGGTTACGAGCCGTGGCTTTGTATTTTCTTTTGAGGATTATTTGGCTTCTTCGTTAGAAGTCAAGACCGTCTTTTTCCTTGGCAGTGTTGCGGAAATAGAGTTTGCCATCTTTAAACTCCTGAGTTGCGATGAGAGTTGGCTTTGGAAGTTTTTCGTAGTAGCGAGAAATCTCGATTTGCTCGCGGTTTTCAGAAATTTCTTCCAAGTTGTCGCTCATTGATGCGAACTCTTGAAGTTTCTTTTCCAAATCGCTCTTCATTTCTGCGGCTATTTGGTTGGCACGTTTGCTGATTACGGTAATACTCTCATAGATGTTGCCAGTAGGCTTAGCAAGTTCAATGAGGTCGTTTACAGTAGTTGTCTGCGGTGCGTTTGTCTTTTTGTAATCCATTGTAATTGAATCTTATATTGAATTATTTCTTATTTGTCGTTCACGTGTTTGCTTGCAATCTTGAAGATGTTGTCAGCTTCCTTTCGGTTTTGGCTATCGGGATAGTCGTTGATGAATGAGTAGTATTCATCAATCACCGTGTTGAAGCGCTCTTCTTTCTTTTCGTCCACACTCTCGCTGGCTTCATTGAAGCGAGCTTTAAGAATAAGGAATTCAAGCTGTTCTTTATATTTGCTGTAAGGATAGTCCTTAATTGCATTTTTGGCAGTGATTACACAACTTTCGTAGTTGTTGCCCATATAGTTGCCCAAGTTGAAGTAGAGCGTAGCGTTTTGCAGTTGCTTCAACACCAACTTGTCTTGAAGCTCGAAAATGGCATTTTGCGCAATCGACACCTTGTCGCTCTTTGGGAAATAATCGAGGAACGCTTGGAGCTCCTCAATAGCCTTCACAGTTTCGCTTTGGTCGAGCTGTGGGTCGGGCGAGTCGAGATAGTAGCCGTAGCCTGAATAATAGCGAGCGAGCTCGGTGTATCGTCCTTTAGGGTATTGGGTGTAATACTGCTTGAAATACGAACCAGAATTGAGGTAATCCTTATTTTCGTAGTAGCTCAAAGCAAGAAGATAGAGTGCTTCCTCTGCTTTTGGAGTGCCACGGAACACTGTGTGCACATCTTCCAAAAGTGTGTAGGCTTGAGTGTACTTCTTTTGTTCGAATGCTCGCTTGGCAAACTCGAATTTGTAATTATAATCTGTGCTCTTGAGGGCTTTGTTGTATTCACCACAACTTGTGAGCAGTGCGGCAGCACATAATATTGTAACTATCTTACCAGTCATTGGCTATATTTAAAAGCGTTTTTGTTCTAAACTGCAAAATTACTCATTATTCACAAGAAAACAAGCGCAAAAACTTAAAAAACTGCTAAAATTAATTGTAAAAGTGGCTAACTATGCTAAAATTCCCGAAAATACAGCCTTTTTTCGTAAATTTGCACTAAATATGAAAGATAAACGAAGAGTAATCGAATTGCTTGCACCGGCTCGCGATGCAAGCGTTGCCATTGATGCCATGTTGCACGGAGCAGATGCCGTGTATATGGGAGCAAAAAGCCACGGCGCTCGTGCGGCGGCTGGTAATTCCACCGCCGACATTGCCCGTGTGGCAGAGTTTGCGCATCAATATGGCGCACGCGTTTACGTGACGGTCAACACGCTTGTCTACGACGACGAAATCCACTGTGTGGAACGCTTGATTCACGAGCTATACGAGGCTGGTGTCGATGCCCTGATCATTCAGGATTTGGGCATTCTGCGCATGAACATTCCGCCCATTGCGCTCCATGCAAGCACCCAGTGCGACCTGCGCACGCCAGAAAAAGCGAAGTTCCTTGAAAGTATGGGCTTCTCACAACTGGTGATGGCAAGGGAACTCACACTAAGCGAAATCAACGCCATTCACACCACTGTGCCCAACACTCCACTTGAAGCGTTTGTGCATGGGGCTTTGTGCGTAAGCTATAGCGGGCGATGCCAAGTGAGCCAGTGCCTGAAAGGTAGAAGTGCGAATAGGGGAGAGTGCGCCCAAATTTGCCGCTTGCCGTTTGATTTGCTCGATGCCGACGGTAATGTGCTGGAAAAGAACAAGCACCTTCTTTCGCTGCGAGATTACAACGCAAGCGAAAACTTGGGAGCGATGCTTGAAGCCGGGGTTTCGTCGCTAAAGATTGAAGGCCGACTGAAAGACAGCGGATATGTGAAAAATGTGGTTTCATACTACCGCAAGGCTCTCGACCGTGTGATAGCGAAGCACTCCGATAAATATGTGAGAGCATCGTTCGGCGTGTCGAAACTCTCGTTTGAACCAGCACTTTCCAAAAGTTTCAACCGCTCTTTCACTTCATATTTCCTTACTGAACGTCACCCCGAAAATGGCAAGTCAATGGCTTCGCTCAATACTCCGAAATCACTTGGCGAGCCTATTGGTAAAGCATTGTACGCCAAAGGCAAAACAATCAGAATCGCAACATCTTCTTCAATAGCAAACGGCGATGGACTGAGTTATTTCAACCAGAAAGGCGAATATATGGGATTCCGTGTGAATAGGGTGGACGGTGCTGATTTGATTCTGACAAAACCCATCTCTATCGCAGCTGGCACACCTGTGTTCCGCACCTACGACAAGGCTTTTGACGATGCGCTCAGTGGACAATCAGCCGAACGCAAAGTGGCTATCAACGCACAACTATGGTGGGCAAATGGTTCGCTCAACCTCCAACTTTCCGACGAGCGAGGCAACCGCATCGTGAAATCGGAGGACTGCCCAGAGTTGGACGCTGCAAAAAGCAACCAAGGTCCACGCCAAACACAAGCCATCGGTAAATTAGGCGGCACCATCTACCAACTTGCAAACGCAGAGGTGATGGGCGATAAATTCATTCCATCTTCGGTGTTGGCGCAACTCCGACGCGACGCAGTGATTGCGCTTGACCGTGCGCAGCGAATCACATTTAAGCGTCAGCTTCGTTTGCCTGAGCAAGCCGATGCGCCATGCTTTGCAAAGAATTTAACTTACGCCGACAACGTGGCTAACCACCTCTCACGCCAAGTGTATGAGGCGCACGGCGCAGAATCTATCGAGCCAGCCCTTGAATGTGAAATGCCCGACGGCACACCCACTGTAATGCACACCCGATACTGCATTCGTCGCGAACTCGGCGCATGCAAAAAGCAGAAAGGCGGCAAGCAACTGCCCGACAAACTCTTCCTGCGTACAGGCGACCGCCTTTTAGAGGTGCATTGCGACTGCGCAAAATGCGAAATGCACATCACCATCAAGAAATAAACCACCAGTAAATGGCACCAAAAAAAAAGCTGAAACCCTATGTGGGGCTTCAGCTTTTATATACTAAAGGTGACTCATATCACTTCGCTAAAATGATATTGATGAGAGCGGTAACATCGCTTACGTTTACAACACCATCACCATGGATGTCGCAAATGTCATCTGTAACCTCTGTCACTCCCAGCACCTTGTTGATAAGAACTGTAACATCAGAAGCATCGATATTACCGTCAGCGTTCAAGTCGCCCAACTTCAAGCCTGCTTCAAAGACCACAGCATTTGACTTTGCAGATTCTTCACCACCAGCCACAGCTGTAACGGTGTAAGTGCCATTAATGGCATTCTCCACATCAAAGTTTGTAGTTGAAAGGTTGGATGCAATCAACTTATCGTCGCGATACACATTGTATGCTTCTTCGCCAGCATCCTTCACACGAGCCGCTTTCTTTGAGGCAATAACAGTATCAGCATCAGCAATAGTGGCAGTAATACGCCAGTTGTAGTCTTGTTTAAACTTGTTCTTGAGTGATTGCCAGCTGCCATCGCTTGCCGATGAAGAAATCTGATCGCTCAATCCAGGTGCTGTTGCAGGACCTGCATCAAGAATGTGAGGCTTCACACCATTAGCGTAAGTCACATGATAGCCAAAACCAACAGGCGTGTCGCCAGTAATTTCAAATGGTTTGTTGAGACGAATCACGTTCCAGCCTATTTTGAGCGATGCCACATCAACAGGTTGCTCAAATACGATATCCTGACCTTCACCAATCATCACAAACACATTGGCGGTTTTGAGGTCAACGCTTGCAAGTTTGAAAGAAATGTAAGTGATTTTCTTTCCTGCATAGGCTGTTAAGCTGTCAAGAGGGAAGCGAACGGCTGCGTAAGCCTCACGGGTGCCAGAGCCTGTTAAGCCGAGTGCCATATCGGTAGCGGTAGCGTTCATATAAGTAAGCACCGACGCTTCGTTAGATGCCTTCCAAGAGAGTTTAAGGGTGCCGTTGTCGCCCAAGTTGCCCTTCAATGAATATGGAGCAGGCGAGGCTTGAACGATAGGATTGTCAACTATCACTACTTTACTTGCAGGAGATTCCCAACCATTTTCAAACACACTTGTAACAAAATAGTCGAATTCACCGTTGGTTTTCAGCACTTCTTTATAAGCGCGCTCAGATTGTTGAACCTTCACTTCGCCATTGCAATACACCTTGTAGCCCACTGCCTTCGGACGAGTAGATTCCTTCTTTGCCACCTTCTTTGCAGTAGCGGTTTGTGCTGTTGCCTCTACACCGAAACCTGCCTTCAAATCATTTGCATCAATAGTGACAACCTCAGCATCGTTCATGTTGATGCTGTTGCCAATATTGATGCTCTTTGCATTTGCGGTTTCATTTTTTGGAAGGGCAGTTGCGCCAATCACAATGTTGTATGCCGCATAATCTGTAGCGATAGTGCCAAGCTTCAACCAGTTTGCGCCATTTGAGAGGCTTACCATCGCACCGCCATCAACTGCTGGTCCCTTATCAAGAATCATTGCCGAAACCTTCGCTGGGAGAGTGGCATTGTAAGCGAGATACAGGTCATCTTCACCAGTAATTGCCACTGGGTTGGAGAGCGTGAGGCTGTAGAAGGTGACAGGTTGCACATCGCCACCACTGATTTCCTCAGAAGCTAAACGCTCTCCCTTTCCGTTGATGATTTCAATCTTGAATGATTCGAGAGCTGCACCAATGCCAAACTTGATTGACTTGATTTCGTAACCCTTGTAATCAGCGAGTTCTTCCTTAGTGAACTTCGCTCCATAAACGAGAGCCATTTCCTCGTTAAATCCAGCAGTGTAAGTAGGGGTGTCGTAGTGCTTGAGTTCTGCTGCTTCAGGACTCCAAGCAAGATTAAATTCACCTGTTTCTTTGTTGAAAGAGTTGTCGGTGATAACAGGAGCCGAATAGATAGCAGGCATCGTGTATTTCACGCTTGTGGTGAGGGCTGGCGATTGTTTGCCTTCGTATTTGGTCACCAAAGTATAGTTGTATGTGCCAGGTTGCTGAACTGCGTCGCTGAACGAAGTGGTAGTGAGGTCGCTTGCCACTTTTTCGCCATCACGGTAAAGGTCATAGCCCTTAGGTTCCACCACAGGAGCAGCTTCACCAATAGCCTCAACATCGGCTGTGAGCATGAAGTTGCCCACAATTTTACCGCTTGAAAGGGTTTTCCATGTTGGCTTCGACTTGTTGAACCCCTTTGAACTTGGAGAAGTAACCGAGAAGCTGTTACCCTTCACATCCACCGCTTCAGAATTGTCAACTCCGATGGGGTGACCGCCTGAAGCATGGGTGAAATACACACCGAATGCGTATTTATGACCAGTAGCCAATTCGTAAGGAGTGGAGAGTGTGAATTTCGACCATTTATTGCCGCCTACACCTTCCACCGATTCCACAACTTCGGAATAATCAATCACACCGTCTTTCAGAACAAACACAGTGGCACCAGTAATTGCCTCTGCCACAAAAGCATTGATTGCATTAATCTTGTAAAGTTGGAAAGAAAGGAGGTCGGAAGCATCAAATTCTTGCTTTACCCACACCTTTGGAGCAGAAGAAGATGTTCCGCCAATTCTTGTCGCAAAATTCTTGTTACTCCAAGTAAGTTCGTTGCCACCCTTGAGTGGAGCTTGCCATACCAATTCGCCATTCAGTTCTGTAGCCGTGCCAGTGAATGTGGCAGCAGGAGCAAGCATATTTGAGGCTTTCACCACCGTGGCTTTTACTGCGTAGGACTGCTTTACGCCATCTGCATATACAGCATCCACACGATAAGAGTTTGTGCCTTCAGGTTCGCCTTCAAGCACCGACGAGGTGGTGGTGATTAAATCAGTGTTCACCTGCTCTGCATTTCGGAACACGTTGTAGCCAGTGGGTTCTGCCGTCGCCGAATTTTTGATAAATGCAGTAATCAGGAAGTCACCATTACCAGTGGCTGTGAAGTTCTTGCCGTCGTACGACACCCAGTTACCTTTGCCTGGATGAGTATATCTACTGGTGTTGGCCACGAAATTCATGTTGTAGCCATGTTCAAAGCGCACCACAAACATCAGTTCTTCGTTGCCTGTAATAGTGTAAGGAGCGTTGAGTGTCACTTTTTTCCAACTGTTTTTCGAGAAGTCGCTCACATCCACAGGTTGGTCGCGAACCACTTTGCCATTCTCGTAAATCATCACACGCACGTTTGTCACGTTGCGATATTGGAAATAGGCGATGGCATCAATTTTTTCGCCAGCCACTGCCGCAAGTTCCGATGGTAGGAATTTGCTGGCAGCATAAATCACGCTTGTGCCTTGTGGGTCGTTCCTCAAACCGTCCATACCGTTGTAGGACTTGTCGTCGTGCCATTTCAACTCAATGTCTGACGCAGGCGCATTCCATTGCACAGTCACTTGATCGAAGATGGCACTCGCCTTCACACTGTGGGGCTGCCCACTTTGCGACCAGGCATTCATGCTCACCATCACCGATGAAGCGATAGCCACTGTTCGCAAAAATCTTGTAATTGTTTTCATAAGCAAAAATGTTAAAATTATGGTGGTATATTAAGTTATTCAATGGTTATGCTTACAAAAATATGATTATTTTCCCAAAAAAGCAAACATAATTAAATTTTCAGGTCACATTTCTTAATCAAAACACACAATACGACATTGATGCCCCCAATGTCCGACTTCAATGATTATAAATTCATCAGAATGGTGGTCATTTCAATTATTAGTATTAACTTTGCAGTCGCGTTTTTGAAGAGGTTATAATTATAAGGTTTTTTATTTTATTTATATGAATTTTATAGGCACTTATTGGGCGCTTGTCCCATCACTTGTGGCAATCATACTGGCTCTAATCACTAAGGAAGTTTATTCATCGCTATTTGTCGGCATCGTGTTGGGTGCTGTTTTTTATTGCGTTTCTACTGGCGCAGGACTCGACGGATTTGTGAACCACGTTCTCGACGACACGGTGGGCAACGGAGCCGACACTCAATCATTTGGACTTATCCATTGCTTGTCCGACAACTGGAATGTGGGCATCATCGTGTTTTTGGTGATTCTCGGCACGATGGTGGCACTCATGAACAAGGCTGGCGGCTCGGCGGCGTTTGGTAAATGGGCGAGCAAGCATGTGAAGTCGCAGGTGGGCGTGCAAATTTCCACGTTGCTGCTCGGTGTGCTGATTTTCATCGACGACTATTTCAACTGCTTGACCGTGGGCTCGGTGATGCGACCTATCACAGAGCAATACTCCGTGTCGCGTGAAAAGTTGGCATACCTCATCGACTCCACCGCAGCACCTATATGTGTGATTGCACCTATATCGAGTTGGGCTGCTGCCGTGGCTGGTTTTTGCGCCGCAGGCGAAAATGGGTTAGCGTTGTTTTGTCAGGCAATTCCATTCAATTTCTACGCCTTTTTCACCATCATTTTCATTGTCGCCATCGTGCTGACGAAATACGATTTCGCGGCGATGCGAAAATTCAACATCGTTGCCGACACCGACGGAACCGACACCGACGAGGTGGGCAAAATTGCCGATGCGAAAATGGAAGTGGCATCGAGCGGTATAGGTCTGAAAAAACTCGGCAAAAAAGGCTCGGTGCTTGATTTGGTTGTACCCATTCTGCTGCTGATTGGATTCTGCATTTTGGGCATGATATTTTCGGGCGGATTTTTCCGAACAGGTGCCACTCACCACGATTTCATCGCAGCTTTTGCCGCAAGCAACGCATCTATCGGGCTGGTGATTGGCTCGCTTACGGCACTGATTCTCACAGGCATTTGGCTGGTGTCGCGCCGTGTTATCACTTTTGAAGATGCCATGAGCTGCTTAATAAAAGGCTTCGAGGCGATGGTGCCAGCCATTCTCATTCTCGCATTGGCTTGGACGCTGAAATCAATGACCGACTCGCTCGAAGCGGCCTCGTATGTGGCACATTTGATTGAAGGCACAGGTCTGCAAACGCTGCTCCCTGCCGTGATTTTCATCACGGCTTGCTTCCTCGCCTTTGCCACAGGCACTTCGTGGGGCACATTCGGTATTCTAATTCCTATCTGTGTGGCGGTATTCCCAGTTGGCACACCTCTACGCATCATTTCCATTTCGGCTTGTATGGCTGGTGCCGTGTGTGGCGATCACATTTCACCAATTTCCGACACCACAATCATGGCAAGTGCAGGCGCTGGGTGTAAGCATGTGAACCACGTATCATCGCAATTGCCTTACGCCATCACGGTGGCGGTGATTTCGTTCCTCACCTACATTGTGGCAGGTTGCTCCCAAAGCATGGGCGTAATGCAGAGTGGGGCAATCTCGTGGGCGTTTGGTCTGATAGCTTTGGCAAGCACATTCTTTATACTTAAAAAGACAGGAAAACTCCAGAAATAGCTTTTCGCGCATCAATATAGTGTGTGGTTTCGGAAAAAATTTGTAACTTAGCAAAAAAGTTTGGAGCCTTTTGGCACCGCATAAATTTTAAAATAATTATGGCAAACAAAAGAAATTTAAAGAAAGCTATTCGTTTCGCCTGTGGCGACATGGCTGGTGAATGTATTTTCGCAGAAAACACTATTGAAGGTACCGACGTAGCTGCTTGGGATCAAATCATTCTCGACATCGCTCTTCTTCAAGAAGAAGCAGTGAACCGTGTGTCAGTTAGCTTCGACAAAGTGCCTCGCGACTTTGAAAACAAGAAGGACTACAACAAAGCTCGCCGCACCTATTTCAAGGCAGTGGAAAAGGCTTTGGCAGAATATATGCACACCGAAACAGAGCAAATTGTTGCTGCAATGAATGCACTTTTGCCTAAGGGTAAGAAACAATAGCTGTAAAGCTCTACTATCACAACACAACTATCACCACCAACTTGTGGATGCGTATCACCAGTGGCGTATATGCTTCCATAAGTTGTGTGCGTTTTGTATAACATTTTTCAACTGATTCGTATAAAGTGAAATTTGCTCGTTTTTTGCTGCACAAGTTTGGATGGGATTTCAAGATCAACATTCCCGAAACCCCGAAATGCGTGATTTGTGTAGCTCCACATACCAGCAATTGGGATTTTATAGTTGGTGAACTCGCCATTCGTTCCGCTGGTCTGACAGCCGGCTTTCTGATGAAGGATAATTGGTTTTTCTTTCCATTGGGCAATTTGCTGAAAGCGATTGGCGGTGTGCCTGTGCATCGTGGCAAGAAAAAAGATGGTCAAAGTTCTATCACCGAATCGCTAATGGAGGCTTACGCCAAAGCCGATTCGCTCGCTATCGCTGTCACCCCAGAGGGCACACGCAGTTACAATGAGAACTGGCACAAGGGCGCACTGGTCATAGCTGATGGCGCAAAGGTGCCGCTCGTGCTGGCATACATCGACTATAAAAACAAAATTGCGTGCCTCGATAAGGTGTTCACGCCCACTGGCGACCTTGATGCCGACATGAACACCATTCTCCGCTATTACAAAGACAAGGGCTATATGGCCCGATTCCCCGAAAAATTTTCCACTGGTTTATAAACACTTAGCATTATGTTTTCTCGTAATTTCCGTGTGTCGCTGATTGAAGACAATATTGCGTGGGGCGACAAACATGCCAACCTTGCCCAACTGAAGCGCAATATGCAAAATGTGCCTGAGGATACCGACCTTGTGGTGCTTCCTGAGTTGTTTACCACAGGCTTCGTTGCCGACCGCGACCAAGCGATGGCGCTGGCAGAGCGCAACATCGACGAAACGATGAATCTGATTCATCAACTTGCCGCTAAATATCAGTGCGCCATTGCCGGCTCATTTTTAGCCCACACGGCAGGGCAACTCTTCAATCGTGCCTTTTTCATTGAGCCAAGCGGCGAGGAAACGTTCTACGACAAACACCACCTCTTTACCTTCGGCGGAGAGGACAAGGTGTACAAACAAGGCCACACGCCAGCACCAATCATCCGATTCCGAGGATTCAACATCAAGATGATTATATGCTACGATTTGCGATTCCCTGTGTTTTGTCGCAATGTGAAAAACAATTACGACATTCTACTCGTAGTGGCAAACTGGCCAAAAGCCAGGGAAAACGCATGGAGGCAACTTCTGTTTGCCCGTGCCATTGAAAATGTGGCGTATGTGCTGGGGGTGAACCGCTGTGGCGTGGATAATTCTGGCATCGAGTTTAGCGAAAACTCATCGTTTGTGATCGATTTCAAGGGTAAACTCATCACCGAGCGCACCACAAGCCCTGTGATTGCTGCCGACCTTTCGTTACCAGCACTGAACCGCTTCCGCGAAAAGTTCCCAGTGTGGCAAGATGCCGACGATTTCACAATCCGATAGGCTAATCAGAATAACGCACCACATTATTTGACAAACTTTAATACTGGTGAGCAAAACGATTTTTTGAAAAAATATTAACTTTGCCCATCAGTAATAAATATCAATCAGAAATAAAAGACTATGAAACTGAGATTTTTTATCCTCTCAATCGCATGTATGGCTATTTTCGCAATGCCTGCGCAAGCTGCCTCTAAGGCACAAACTAAAGTGCAAACCACAAAATCAGCAGAGGCTGTGAAAGTTTCTACACAAGAGTTTAACAAACTTAAAGCCACGCTCACAAGCGCCATCAGCGAAATGAAAAGCGCTGCAAGCGCAAAAGCCGTGACTAACTCAATGTATAATTACACCAAGTCGTTTTTGGGAATGAACAAGGTGTACAAAGGCTTAACCGACTATCAAAAGAAGCAAGTAGATGTGCTCGTAAAGCAATTTGGCGTGCAATCAAAAGCCAAAATCGCAAAATACGGCTGCAAGAAAGAAGCTGATGCCGCTATCCAAAAGGCCACAATGGAAGCTCTCAGCAGCTTGTCAAAGTAAGCGACTTGAAATCATACTAAAAACGGCAGACTCCGTGGTGAGTCTGCCGTTTTTAACCCAAATCGGTCATTAGGACTTGTGGTATTTCGGAATTTTAGAAGAATGGATTTCGCTTGTCTTTTAATGAGTGATAGCGAGCTATTACGAATTAAAAACAAGCGAAAGGCATCTTATAAAAGCCGAAAGACCGCAAGAAGTAATCTATAAAATCCCGACACGGCCTAATGACCGATTTGGGTTTAATTATATATTATAGATGTGATTTACTCGAAATCCACTACCGTAATGCCTGCGCCGCCAAATTGCACATGCTCGTCGCGGTAACTTTTCACTTCCTTCACCGTGTTAAGGTATTGGCGAATGAGTTGCTTGAGTATGCCAGTGCCAGTGCCGTGGAGGATTCTCACACGAGGTTGACTGAATTGGATAGCATCGTCGATGAAATAGGTGATGGCTTGCACCGCCTCATCACCACGCATACCGCGCACATCAATGTCGGGTTTGAAATTGAGTTGGCGTGCTCGCATTTCACTTGTGGTGGTATTGCTCACCGATGATGTCTCTTTCGGCTTAGTCACCTGCTTGAGGGTGCGTTCAAGTCGCTTCAACTCCACACGGGTTTTTAAATTGCCAAACGCCACCACGGCATATTTTCCCTCAATGCTCAAGATGTTGCCCACTGTGGACGAACCTTTCATAACCACATTTTCGCCTACCTCAAGTTGTCGGTCGGCTTTCTCCACCTTCTTTTCTGCCTTCTTCTTGGCTTTTTGCTTCAATGGATGGTTGGGCATCAAGTGCTTGATTTGCTCCGGCACAGTGCTATCGTCTTGCTGGAGTCGGCGTTTGAAGTCGTCAAGTTGTTGGCGCACTTGGCGGGTTTTTTCTTTCTCTGCTTGCATTTCCTTGATTTCACGGATAGTGCGTTCAATCTGCGAATTGCTTTGCTTCAAAATTTCCTGTGCCTCGTTTTTTGCCTCCTTGATGATGAGTTTGTGCTCCGTGGCTATTTTTTCAAGTCGCTCGTCGTATTCTGCCACTATGCCATTAAGTTTTTTCTCCTTTTGGTGAATTTCGTAGCGCTTGTTTTCCCAATACTTCCTGTCGCGCACAATATCAAGCAGATACTTGTCCATATTGATATAGTCGCTACCCACCAGGTCGCTTGCCTTTTCTATCACATCTTGTGGAAGGCCGATTTTTCGGGCAATCTCAATGGCGAACGAACTGCCAGGATAGCCAATAGAGAGTTGGAACAGCGGCTGCATACGCTGGCGGTCGTAAAGCATCGCGCCATTCACCAAACCGGGAGTGTCGTCGGCAAAATGCTTCAAATTCTGGTAGTGGGTGGTAATCACACCCATCATTCGCTTTTGGTTCAGTTGTTCGAGAATGGCTTGCGCTATCGCCGCACCGATTTGAGGTTCCGTGCCGCTACCAAATTCATCGATAAGAATCAGCGTTTCCTTGCCGCCACGGCTCAAAAACGTCTTCATATTCTGCAAGTGCGAACTGTATGTACTCAAATCGTCCTCAATCGACTGCTGGTCGCCAATGTCCACAAACACGCTCTTGAACAAGCCCATGTGCGAGTTTTCGTAAAGCGTAGGCAACACGCCACACTGCATCATATACTGCACCACACCCACCGTTTTCAGGCACACCGACTTACCGCCAGCGTTCGGTCCCGAAATGATGAGTATGCGATTTTCTTTGGTCAACTGAATATTCAGTGGCACCACCTCTTTTCCATGTTCACGAAGGGAGAGGAAAAGGGCAGGGTGCTGGGCATGATACCATTCAATGTGTGGTTTCTGTTCCAGTTGTGGCATGTGGGCATCCACGTCTAAAGCAAATCTTGCTTTGGCGCGAATGAAATCGAATTTGCCCAAAGTGCTGTATGAGGCAAGCAAATCGGGGATATGCGGGCGTATCATATCGGAAACATCGGTCAGAATCCTCACGATTTCATGCTTGATTTCACCTTCCGTTTCACGAATACGGTTGTTTGCCTCCACAATTTCCTCCGGCTCGATAAACACGGTTTTACCCGATGCCGACTCATCGTGTACAATACCTTTCACCTTCCTCTTGTGCATCGGAGCCACTGGTAGCACCAGTCTGCCATCACGAATCGATGGGGCAGTGTCGCCATCAAAAATGCCCGACTGACGCCCATGCGCAATCACTCGGCGCATGATGCCGTTGATGCTGGCGGTGGTGGAAGCGATTGTGCTGCGCAACTCACGCAGCAGGGGAGAGGCATTGTCCTTCACATTGCCAAACTTATCGAGAATACGGTTTGCCTCACTCACAATCTCTGGAAACGACAGCATACCATCGGTCAGCCGTCTCAAGTAAGGATAGGGCGTATTGCCTTCCTCGTCAAGACGGAAAAACTTGATAATGTCGCTGATGGTGTTGAGCGAGCGTTGCAAATCAAACAGATTTTCTGCCGATATATAAGAGCCTGGCGTGCTAATCGTTTTCAGTGGCACACGAAGGTCGAAGAAATAGTTGAGCGGAAACTCTTGCTTCGATTGCAGAATGGCAAGAAACTCATTCGTTTGACTGAGCCACGCCTTCACTTCGTCAAACTGCGACGAAAACTGCATCTTTTGGCAATAAGTCACGCCAAGTGTGCTGATGCAGCGTTTCTCCACCTCTTGGCGCACCACATCAAACCCAATTCTTGTTTCAAAATTAGCAGGATATATCATTTCCCCACAAAATTACAAAAAATCCCCAACACCACCCAAAAACAAACCCAAAACAGCCTCCCACACAAGTGGAAGCCTGCCCTGGGTTTGCTTTGGGGCTGTCAGGGGTGTAAACCCTTCTCTTTTTATTCGCCTTTCAAAACCTTATTGATAAGCAAGGTCACATCGGTCACATCGAGTACAGTGTCGCCATTCATGTCGGCTACCGATTCTTGGAAATTGGTAGATTTGGTGCCGAGAACCCTGTTGATGAGCATCGTCACGTCGGTTACATCTATCACGCCATCATCGTTCACATCGCCCATTTTCACAATTTTCATTGCGAGGTCTTGGAGCGACGATTTTTGTTCGCCTTTCGTATTGCTCAGGCTGATGCTGTAGATTCTCACAGTAGTGCCCTCATACGCCTCGTCGTTGCAAGTGAAGTGTAGCCTCATCAGCTCGCCGCTGTTACCCGAAATGGCGGTAGAAGGAATGGTGTAAGCCACCACACGCAAAGTGTTATCGTTGATCGGAATGGCGGTGATATGCTCATTGTTCCATCTGTCGCTTGCTTTCACCGATTCGTAGTGCATAGCGTTGGTCCAATGCACATCAAATTGCATACCCACCAAATCGGTCGTATAGTTGTCCATGCCCACCTTCAGCGTGTAGCCTTTTTGGTTGGCATCTCTTTCGCCGTCTAAAGTCAATTGGTTAGGCTCGAAGATTTCGCCATTCACTTTCACCTGCACCATACGATGGTCCGGGTCGTTGGTATATACATTCATGAAGGTGCTGTATGCGCCTTCCACAGTAGGGGAGAACTGCACCGTGAGCGCAGCTGTCTCATTTGCTGGTATCACCATCGGCAACTGTTCCACCACAGCGAAGCCGTCGGCAAGAAAAGCCACTTTTTCAATCGTGAGTGGCACGTTGCCATCATTGCGCATCGAGTAGGTGGCTTGTGTGCTGTTGCGGTCACGGAGGTTTTTCCCATATCGAGCGAAGTGCTTCCACCATACACAGGGCTTTGTATCTTCACATAGCCGCCCGAAGTGGCAGATGTCATGTTCTCCAACTTTATGTTACTCAACCTTACATTTTCAGGATTCAGCCAATACCAATTGCTTCTGCCATTGAGGCGAAGCTTGAATGTGCCTATCACGCCATCGTTGCCTTCCATCGTGGCATTGGTGAGCGAGTAAAGCATCAGGGTAAGCTTGTTGCCGTCAATGGCGCTGGTGGCGGTGAGGGCGGAAGTGCGCTCCGCTGTAGCGAAACTCCCCTCCACATATTTCAACTCATCGGGAAGCGTAATATCGAATTGCACACCCACCAGCGGTTCCATATTGTTGACGGTGATAGGCACTTCCACTATCTCATCGCAGATGCCGCTTGCTTCGCCAAGGTGCAACTCGTTCACCGAGTACAGAATGGCGGTCAGCGTCACCTCTTTTTTGCCATTGATGGCATTGCTTTCAATAGTCATGTGTGCCGTCAAGCTCCACGCATACTGCACAGGTGCGTAGGCAATAGGAAGCAATTTACTGTCGCCAGCGGCGATGGTGAGTTGCGGTTCAGCCACCGAAAAATCCTCATTGTCAAAGGTGATATTGCTGATGTGCAGCGGCTCAGTGCCTGTGTTCTGAATCGTAACGCTCCGGGTGTATGGTCCACGAGTGATGGCAACACGCCCCCAATCCACCACCTTTTCCGCCGTGGCGATTTGTGGTGTGAGAATGGTGACCGAGCCATCGGTGATGGTGCAGTCGAGGGGATTGCCGTCGGCATCGCTCAACAGCACTTTCGGCGTGAGCGGATACACGTTTGGTGCCCAGTTGAGTTTCAACTTAAAGGTGACCACCGTGCCATCGCCAGCACCGATTTGCCTATCTTTGCCGAACCCGTACACCACAATGCGCAACTCGCCATCGCTGGCGTTAGCACTCACTTGCAGTCCGTCGGCGCGCTCGGTGAGCGAGGCGGATCCAGCCTCATAACTAAGGAACTTATCGAGCGGAATCGTGATTTGCATACCTGTGATGATGTCGGTGTTCTGCACATTCACAGCCACCGTCACCACATCGCCAGGGTGCCCCTCGGTTTGCGATACCGTCACCATATTCCCAGCCTGAGCCACGAATCCTGCAATCGCCAGAAATAGGATTAAAAAAAATTTCTTCATCATAAAAAGTGCATCAATTCATTAGATGTCAAAATTGGATTTGCAATCCAAAACAAATTGTAGGGATATGCCTAAGGAATGTTTCTAAAACATTGACACATTTGTGGTTTGCTTTTGAAACATGCCAAAGGCATGTCCCTACGTTATGATGATTAGCGTTTCAGAACGCGTGAGGTCTGCATCAACTTGCCGTCAACGTACAGGCTCAAGAAGTAAAGACCTGTGCTGTAGCCATCACCACTGATTACCATTGTGTGCTCGCCTATTGTAGCATCGGCATTGAAGCTGCCCACGGTGCGACCCATCACATCGGTCATCACGAATTTGGCTTGCTTGCAACCTTCCTTGCCCACCACATAAGGCACGGAGAGCTGGCTGGTGAACGGGTTGGGGTAAGGCACCTTAAACTGCACCGTCTCGATAGTGCCGATGCCAGAGTTTACATTGCCATTGATAGCCATCACGTTGTTGCCCATTGCATCGCTCAACTTGATGTCGCTAACGGCGTGGTCACCGATTTGCAGAATGGCATTTTTACCGGCTGCGATAGTCTTACCGCTCATCGAGTAGCTCAAGAACAGGCGTTGGTTCTCATTCATCTGTGTGAGCACCTTTTCCATACCGTCGAGGGCTTCAAGTGGGGTGATTACAGCCTTCTCGTCGGCTTCCACTATCACTTGCAAGCCACCGAGAGCCACGGGGCTGTTCACATACAGAATGCCGTTTTCAGTGGTGTAGGTGGCGGTGCTGCTCACACCAGCATCAGGTGCGGCGGTTGGGGTGGTGATGATGTTCACTGTGCCCACCACGTCGAAGATGTCCACAGCATTGTCGCTGTTCACATCAGCAGCCTCGAAGATGAAGGTGCCAGTGGGTTGCTTGGTGATATAGTTCACCTCGGTCACCACGTCGGCAATGTCCACGCTCATGCTGCCGTTGGCATCACCCTTCTGTGCGGTGAGCGGAGTGGCAGCCACCACATTCGAAATGGCACTTTGGGTGAGGTCGGTGTACATTTCCATAATGTAGTAATAGTAGGTGGTGCCAGGCACCACATCGGTATCGGTGTAGCTGTCGTCGGTGGGCGAAAGGAGAGAGGTGTTGATTTTAGCCACATCGCTCTTGTCTTCCTTCGTGTAGCGATACAGGTTGTAGCCCATCATATCGTCAAAGTTCACATCGGTGGTGTTCCAACTCAAGTTCACCTTGCCAAGTCCTGCTTCAGCCATCATGCCAGTGCTCATCGAGCCTGCTTTCTGCACCATCACATTAAAGCGGAAGTTTTCGGTGGGCACATCGAAGTGGTCGTGGTCTTTCGCGCCAGTCACGGCGATGCGGTTCAAACCGTCGATGGTCATCTTGCCGTCGACGTCGAGGTAAGCGGTATATACGCTCACGCTGTCTTGCACGCTCCAAAAGCCGTTCTGATTAATGGCTGTTTGGGTGTAAGGCTCTTGCAAGCCCATGGTGATGGTTGGGGTGGTAGTGGTGTCCATATCGTCACGGTTGTAGAACACCTCAAACTTGTGTCTGCCCACGCCCAATGGAGGCATTTCATCGAAGTCGTCCTGGGCATCGTAGCCATCAACCACCACTTTCCAAACACAGCCATGCGCTTCCTTATTAGGTCGTTTCAGCATATTCGACAAGTCAAAGTAACCAAAGCCTTGTCCTTTCTCAATATCCCAAACATATTTTCTCACAATACTCTCTTTCGAAGAACCCCAATAAGATGGATGCTCAAAAGTGATTGTGGTAGGGGTGCTATGGTCACTCCACAAATATGCATAACGCTTTTCATACTCATCATAAACAGGGGTAAGATAATTGTTGCCTTCTATAATAGTGCAACAACCACTATGTAAATAATAGTAATAACTCTGAATACTATAAAACATCCGTCCTGTTGAAATTGAAGAGAAGTTACAATTTCTCAATCCTTTCAAATTTGACTCTGTTTGGATATGGCATTTCGAGAAATTACATTTATCTGACCAGCACTCCATAGGAAGAGTTTTGTCAAGACCATTATCAAAAATGCAGTTCTTCAAACAATAACCACCAAGATAAATCATATCGCTATACTCAAGATATTTAATATTTTTGAACAAAACATATTCAATTGGAATTGATTCTTCTATTGAACACATTTGCTTTCCCAATAGGAGTTTAAAATGCTTTTCTTCGCCATCAAGAACTATCAAGCTATCGGGGGTACCCTGCATAATCAGTTTGCCAGATTTCTCCTCATCTATAGTTCTGAAATCTTTTAAAACAGTCGTGACAGAAATACCCGTGCCATCTTCAAATTTGAGGACTGTGCCGGGCTTGATGGTCAATGTCACACCCTTTGGAACTGCTATAGGTTTGGTCACACGGTAGTGAACATTTGGGTAAAGGGTAGTGTTTTTGGTAATCATGCCACCTATCTCCACAACATTCACCACATCGATATAGGCACGCTGGTGGGTGTGCATGGGTTCGCCCGACATATTGCCGCAAGTAAAGTCAAAAGTAAGAGGAATGGTGTAGCCGTCGTTCACTTTCTCTCCGATTTTTATTTTAATCGGGTTCTTGGCGGTCGCACTACCACGGCTGTTGACCGTAAAGCCGAAATCTGCGCCATTTTCCACAATAGTGTAAGCACTGTCGTTCACGTTCGGGTTTTCGGTAATCGACACCTTGATATTCTTCGCCTCACCCCATAGACTGCGAATAGTGGGATAGATGGCAATGGTTTCGCCAGCATCGGCATTGCCGTCGCCGTCGCCAAACTCCTTGTCGTCGATGGTGATGGCGAGCAAGCGGAGAGCCACTTCACGGTTGCTCTCATCATAACTAACGGCAGCTTTAGCATCAAACACATCAGTGCCTTTCACCTTTGCCTCAGCCATATCACCAAAAATGCCATAGTCCTTCGCATAATCGAAGCCCTTCACTTGAAGCATACGCGAAAGCGCACCAGCCACAAGTGGTGTGGCCATAGAGGTGCCACTCAACTTGCCATACTTGCCACCGGGGAGTGTGCTCATAATACCAGTGCCGGGAGCCATCAAATCATAATTCCAAAATTCACCGAGCGAAGTATTGTCTTTTTGAGAATAGTTTCTGTCGGTATTGGCATATTGGGTGTAGAATGGTCCATCGGGGTCGTAGTTGCTATAGCTTGCACGCTGACCATTCTGCCCTGAAGCCATCACGCCCAACACAATATCGTAAGCTGCAGGGAATGTCGGCTGATCAAGGGCATAAATGCTTGCTCCGTTATTACCAGCAGCTGCCACAATGGGGATATAGGCAGCGTATGCTTTTGAGAGGGCTTGATATTCAGCGATAGAATTGCCACCACCCAAACTCATGCTCAAAATATTCGCACCGCTTGCCACGGCATAGTCGATGCCTCGCACAATGGTAGCCACGTCGCCTGTGCCGTCATCGCCCATCACCTTGATGGAGAGAATCAGGGCGTTGGGGTTGACACCAGTGATACCGATGCCATTGCCACCCACGGCGGCGGCAATACCGGCACAGTGGGTGCCGTGGCCGTTACCGTCCATGCCATCGCTGATGATGGCGGTGTTGTGGATAAAGTCCCAGCCATGCACATCATCGCAGTAGCCGTTGTTGTCGTCGTCTTCAAAGTCGGAGCCGTTCGCCTCCTTCTCGTTGGTCCAAATATTGTCTTTCAAGTCGGGGTGGTTGATATCCACACCTGTGTCGAGAATGGCAATCACTGGTCGCTTGGCATCAGCCAAGGACATATTCCACAACGCAGGAAGATTGATAGCGGCAGGTGCCCATTGCTCGCTGTAGAGCGGATCGCTCACATAGGTGGCAGAATCGGTAGCCGTGCCATCAGCCGAGATAAATGCCAAATAGTTGGGCTCGGCATACTCCACCTCGCTCACCTCCTTGAGCATCTCCACAGCCTCGTAAACATGCTTCACCTTGGCGGTGTCGAAACTCAGGCAGTAGAGCTGGCTCAGGTCGGGCTCTTCCACCACTCTGCCATTGGGGGCTTTCGCACGGCGGGGCTTAGCCGTGGTGATGGCGCCAGAGAGTGGCATCAGCTCCTCAGCGTCTGCTACACCGAGAGCGTTCATCACACGGTCGACGGCACTCACGGCAGAGGTTTTGAACTTGCCCTTCACCTTCTGCACACGCACACCGCTGCCAGTCTTGAATTTCACAATCACTTGCCCCTCGCGATAGGGTCGGAAGCGAGCCTCCCGTGTGGGCTTGTTCACGCCATCCTCATTGTTGTTGCTCACCATTTGGGCAAACGATGGCACAGCCACCAACAGCATCACCGCCGCCAGCAGCAATCTCTTAATAGTCCGCATCGTAAACATATTCATTTCCTATTGACTATTAGTGTCTCTCACGTCCCCATCGAAACCGGTCTTGTTATGGTATGGTAAAAAAGAAAGCGCGGGACGATGTCCGTTGTCAATCGTGATATAGGCATCGCCAAACGCCTACTCTAAAAATTGAACAACCCACCCCCCACGCTGAAGCTTATATAGCCTCCCCGCTTGCAGCAGGGGATGGGAAATACAAGCACAGCGAAGGCGCTTCTGGTTGCCTCAATCTCATTTAGAGTAAAAAATTGGCGATTTTATATCACTGAAATTGAAGCGAAACGCTTTCGTAATTAATATGTCGCTGCACACTGGCATGCACACGCCCAACTAAAGAGCGCACACACAATCCAATGCACATTCGCAAAATTACAAATTCCCCCTCAAATCTCCAAAATTCCCACCCACAAAATCCAAGGGATTTAAGGAAATCTTGCCCAAAGAGTCCACTTGGGGTCTGCTTGGGTCTGCTTGGGTCTGTCATGGGTCCGTTATGGGTCCGAATAATCTTTCCCACAATATTATTTTGGCAAATCACAAAATTATACTACTTTTACTGATAATAAACTAATTAAGCAATGAGTGATTATTTCCTTCCACCCGGAGGCGGCTACCGAAAACTAAAAGCATACCAAATAGCAGAAGCCATTTGCGACCTCACATCACTATTTGTGAAAAAATATGTGCCTCGCAACTCTCGCACATGCGACCAAATGGAACAAGCAGCACGCTCTGGCAAACAGAATATCGCAGAAGGCAGCGTGGCTTCTCCCACATCGAAAGAAACAGAAATCAAATTAACAAATGTGGCTAAGGCTTCGCTTGAAGAGCTCGTTCTTGATTATGAAGATTATCTGCGACAACATTCTCTCGCAAAATGGGAAGCAGAGCATCCACGCATTCAAGCTCTACGAGCATATTTGAAAAGTGATCGATTTTTGGCAAATCCGATGGAGTATGCCAACAGATATTCAGCAGAGGAATTCTGCAATGCTATGATTACCCTAATCAGTCAGTGCATATATCTGCTACGCCGCTTAATCGCAAAGCAGCAAGATCAATTCATAAATGAGGGCGGCATCAAGGAAAAGATGTATAAGTTGCGCACCGAGCACCGTGCCCATCCCAAGAAATAAGCGCCCTTCACAGCCCCATAACAGACCCTTCAGACCCTTCGGACCCAAAACAGACGTGGGTGGAATGCGTCTGAAGGGTCTGTCATGGGTCTGAAGGGTCTGCTTGGGTCCGTGAAATGTCTGTTAGGGCTATTTTAGGTTGGATCTTACTTCGTTTAGGTAGGTGGCCATGGCGGCGGCGTCTTTTGTGGCGATGATGGTTTGGAGACGGTCGAGGTGGGCCTTTATCTGGTCGAGCTGATGGGTGGTGTGGGGGTTGAAGAGGATTTCTTGGAGCAAGTAGTCGTCTTCCGACATCAGTCCGTGAGCAATCGCCATGTGGCGCTTGAAGGTGGTGCCTGGGGCATCTTGGTGCTTCATCACGCTTGCAAACACGAGGGTGCTTGCAAATGGAATCGACAGCGAATAGGAGATGGTCTCGTCGTGTTCCTCAAAACTGTATTCGCACACATGCAGATGCAACTGGTTATAGAGGTCGCGGAAAAACACCTTTCCCAAATGGTCGCTCTCGGTGATGATAATGGCGTTCTCGTTGCTCAAATTGCTGAGCGATGCAAATGTGGGGCCAAACATGGGGTGCGAACTCACAAATGGGTGGCCACTTGTGGCATAAAACTCTGGCAACCCGGTTTTCACCGAGGCAATATCTGAAATGATGCAAGTGGGTGGAAGGTAGGGGAGCACTTGATTGAATGCCTCGATGGTGTATTTCACCGTCACGGCATTGATCATCATTTCGGGTTGAAACTCCTTGATTTCTTCCATTGTGGTAAAGCGCAACGCATTGAATGTGAAGCGCAATCGCTCTTTGTCGGTGTCGTAAATCGCCACTTCGTGATTCATACTCAACACATCACAGAAGAACGAGCCCATTTTACCTGCACCTAATATCAATATCTTCATTTCTTAAAGTATTTGCTTGTTGATTACATCTATTTGCTGGCGAACCGATTCCTCGTGAACAGCCTGCATCACAATTTGAATAAACTCACCACTCAGTCCCATTTCCTCGGCTTGCGAAACTCGCTTGTTGATGATGTCGCTATAACGGCGATTCTGAACCACCTGCATGTTGTGTTCCTTCTTGTATTGGCCGATTTCGCGGCACACCGCCATACGCTTACTGAGCACCTCAATCAACTCGTTGTCGCACTGGTCGATATGCTGGCGCAAGAGCGTGAGGTTTTCTGTGGATTGCTTGGTGTCGCGCAGTACCAATGTGTTGATAATCAAATTGAGAGATTCTGGGGTAACTTGCTGTTTTGCATCGCTGAGTGCGCAATCTGGATCGCAGTGCGACTCGATAATCAAACCATCGAAGCCCATGTCGAGTGCTTGTTGCGAAATGGGACCAATCAACTCTCGCTTGCCGCCCATGTGCGAGGGGTCGCAAATGATGGGTAAATTTGGGATTCGGCGATGCAATTCGATGGGAATGTGCCACTGTGGCTCGTTGCGGAACAAGTGCTTACCGTAAGTGCTGAAACCACGGTGAATGGCACCAAGACGGCGAACGCCAGCGTTGTAGAGGCGAAGCAATGCGCCAATCCACAATTCTATATCCGGATTCACCGGATTTTTCACCAGCACAGTAGCCTCTTCGTGACCCTTTAGCGCATCGGCAATTTCCTGCATGGCAAAGGGATTGGCACTGGTGCGCGCACCTATCCACAGAATATCCATACCAGCATCCAGCGCGGCTGTCACATGCTCACGATTAGCCACCTCAATGGCGGTGTACATACCTGTTTCCTTCTTCACTTGGTGCATCCAAAGCAACCCACGCAAGCCAATTCCTTCAAAGCCACCCGGCTTGGTGCGTGGCTTCCAAATGCCTGCACGGAAAATCTTGATACCGCTTTTTGCTAAACCTTTCGCCGTGTCCATCACTTGCTCCTCGCTTTCTGCGCTGCAAGGACCAGCGATGACAAGTGGCTTATTGGGGTCGATGCCATCGAATGTGATGGGCTTGAGTTCTGCGAACAAATTTTGTTCTGACATCATATTATATCGTTTTAGTGTTTTAATTCTTTAATTCTTCGTAAAGCCTCGTTGAGTTTGTCTTGTGTGGCGCAAAGCGACAGTCGCACATACCGATTGCCATTGCTACCGAAAATGAATCCCGGCACGATAAACACGCGGGCATCGTAAAGCACTTCGTCGGCAAGTTGGGCAGCATCGGTGTAACTATCTGGAATGCGCCCCCACAAAAAGAGTCCACGCTGCGATGGGTCGAAATGACAACCCAAAGCCTCCATAATGCTCTCGGCAATCTTTCTGCGCTCGCGATACTCCTTATTCACAGCCTCATACCAACTGTCGGCGGCATTGAGGGCTTGAATCGCCGCTTTCATCATGGGTTTGAATTGACCAGAGTCGATATTCGACTTCACCTTCAAAATCCAGTTGATGAATTGCGGATTACTCGCAATCATACCCATGCGCCAGCCTGGCATATTGTGCGACTTGCTGAGCGAATTCATTTCGATGGCGATGTCTTTTGCTCCTGCCACCGACAGTATGCTCAACTGCTGCTCGTGAAGCACAAAACTGTAAGGATTGTCGTTTACAATCACGATGCCGTGTTTGCGTCCGAACGCCACAATCTTTTCAAACAGTGCCTTCGATGCAGGTTTGCCGGTGGGCATGTGGGGATAATTGACCCACATCAACTTGATTTTCTGCAATGGAAGACGCTCCAACGCTTCAAAATCAGGTTCCCAACCGCCTTCCTCGGTGAGGTCGTAGGTGAAAATCTCGGCTTCTGCCAATTTGCTCACCGATGTGTAAGTGGGGTAGCCGGGATTGGGAATCAGCACTCCATCGCCAGGATTGACAAACGCCAATGTAGTGTGAAGTATGCCTTCTTTCGAGCCAATCAGCGGTTGGATTTCCGTAGCAGCATCTAATTCCACATTAAAATACTTCGCATACCACGTTGCATAAGCCTCACGCAAAGCCGGCAGGCCAACATAGGGCTGATAGCCGTGTGCATCGGGCATATTCGCCTCGTCGCAAAGCGTTTTCACCACATCGGGGTGGGGTGGACGGTCGGGACCACCAACGCCCAGCGACACAATGTCGGCACCTTCGGCGTTTAATTTCGCTATTTCTTTGAGTTTGGTGGAGAAGTAATACTCCTTCACCTCCTTTACCCTGTTGGCAGGCTGTATGTTACTTATATTCTGCATATTCTCCAAGTATTTTAAAATCACTAATCAGTGGACGCACCGCATCAATTGATTGGCGATAGCGTGTATAGTCGTTAAACGTAAGATTCACATAAAAGCGATACTCCCATTCTCTACCAATGATGGGCAACGACTGGATTTTCGTTAAATTCATTCCATAGAATGAGAAAATCACAAGAACCGCCGACAAACTGCCTTGAGAGTGGGGGAGGGTAAAGGCTATCGACGCCTTGTCCACGGCTTTTTGGTTCTTAAATTCTGTGGCGTTGCAGGGATCGGTAACCACCAAGAAGCGTGTGAAATTGCGTTTGTTGGTCTGAATGTCGTCTTCAAGCACGTTAAGTCCGTATAATTCCGCTGCATATCTCCCACATATAGCCGCATGTCCAACGAGGTTGTTTTCTGCAATCATCTTCGCACTGCCAGCGGTGTCGTAAGTTTCCACCATCTTCATTTTCGGGTGTAGTTGAAGATATTGCTCGCATTGGCGGAGTGCCATTGGGTGGGAGTTCACTTCCGCTATGTCGTCGATGCTTTGACCCGGTAATGCGGCAATAGAGTGGGAAATGTATTTCTTATACTCACCAACTATTGTCATATTGCTCTGGCGCAACAGTTCGTGGTTTTGAAGCAAACTGCCTGCAATAGTGTTTTCAATAGCCAAAATACCAAGCATTGAGGCATCTGACTTGAGCAAGTTAAACATTTCGTTGAATGTTTCGCAGGGCACAGTTTCAATATCCTGTCTTTCGAAATACTCCCTTGCAGCGGCATCGTGAAAACAACCGGCTACTCCTTGTATGGCGACTCGTAAATGCATCTGGTCTGAAATTAAAAAATCCCGTCAATATATGGCGGGATTAAATATCGTTGTATAATAAATATCTTTATGAATTAATCAATATCCATACCGCCTTTATCTTTTCAAATAAAAGTAAAAGTAATATTGATATGAATAAAATCGTGTCATAAATTAATTGTTTGTGCAAATATAGCAACATTTTTTGACATAACAATATATTTTTCTAATTTTTTGTAAAAGAGTAGAACACTTTCACGACAAAAGCCGCAACAATCCACACAATCACACATTATTAATGTACTCGCCACAACAATTAAACTCCCAAGAAAAGAAAATGCGAGCAAATAAGTGCAAGAAAGGACTATGGTAAGGTAAGAAGGAGACAAGGAGAGAGGTAGAAATGAGGATGAGGATGAGAACGAGAGGGGGAGCACAATTATTTCACAATTCGAATTCCACACCTATACTA
>OJOI01000233.1_pt1 | contig 39641 bp, 43 predicted proteins | sample 1598061 | NCBI WGS metagenome assembly OJOI01 (sample SAMN01915224, study PRJEB22387) | human gut metagenome | isolation source: stool | host: Homo sapiens | place: USA
AATAAAGAAGAAAGAATAAAAGCTATACGAACAGCCACAAATACAAAAGATCCAGGACCATTACTAATTGACTATGAGCAGATTATTTCGGATATATTAAAAAGAGACGTTTCCATCTGCATCAAATGCGGACAAAAACGCCACTATCAATTGGAATAATTCCACAAATTCCAAAGTCACCAGCCCAATGAAATCATTGGGTAAGGGGACCATACCCAATATACAGAAAAATCGTGAAAAATGGAACCTTTAAATCAAATATTTCGATAGAAACTAAAATTTATAAAGGATGAGCAAATAAACTTTTATCCATAAAGAGATGTGTTAGTTCAATTAAATTAAAACACCAATGTTATACTTCAATTGGTGTTTTTATATCAACATTGGTGTTTTAATTTTCTAATGTATTATAAAAGTCATAACACATAATTTGAATAAATTTTATTCAAACTTGTGCTATGACTTTTTCATTTAATGTGATTAGATTATTCACTTTCATATTCAAATAATTTGGCAATCAACAGGAGGCCATGGTGCAGGTCAAGAGACGGCCGCTATGTTGTATGTGGATGAAAGTCTAGTACAGAAGGATAAGATTGAAGATTCAACATTAAAGGTTTTTACTCCATCTTTAACAGCTTCTAATGCTCAAACGGTTAACTTTAAAGGTGTAGATATTCCTGTTCCTAGAAGCAATCGTTTAAGTAGTGATAATGGTTGGTTTGGCAAGGATCATCCTAAATATGCGACATACGAATGGGGTAAAGAGATGGTTGAGGCTACGGCTGATTTTCTTGTGGAATACATGAAAGAATTTCAAAAGATGTAGTAATTCGTTTCGAGTTGAACTATAATAAATATACAAATGGGGGACAAATATTTTTTGTCTCTTTTCTTTTCGTATGGAGGTTTTAATGGAAATCATTATCTTAATATTATTATGTATTGTGATTGTATGCTTGATTGTTTTGTTGATGCAAAATAAATCAAAGGAAAGTGTTTCCTCAAATTCGGATTCTTTGATTCTTCAAAAGAATTTTGAATATCTTTTAAAACAAGTACAGGATGTTCAAAAGAATCAGGCTACATCTAAAATGAGTTTGAATCAAATGGAAGACTATTTGTATCGTATGAATCAAGTTATGACAAACACAAAATTAAGAGGAAACTGGGGAGAATATCAATTGGATATGCTTCTAAGTGTATATTGTGGTCAAAATCCATCAATTTATTCTATGCAGTATACTTTGCCGAATGGAAAGATTGCGGATTGTGCTTTTCATTTGCCAGATACTCATAAAGTATTGTGCATTGATTCAAAGTTTCCAATGGAAAACTATTTGAATCTTCAAGAGGATATGGATACGTATTTAAGGCCTTTTAAGATGAATATGAAAAAGCACATTGATGATGTGGCTAATAAATATATCAATATAGATACGATGCCTTATGCCTTATTGTTTGTGCCTAGTGAAGCTATTTATCAATTTGTTTGTGCAAAATGCGATGATTTATTCACATATGCCCTTCAAAAACATGTGATGTTAGTATCACCAACGACACTTGTAGCAGAGGTGATGACTTTATTATCAAGTACTAAAGATTTTTATAGAACAAGTCATATGGAAGAAATCGAAAGAAATATATTATTGCTTCAAGAAGATGCGAATCGTCTTGTGGAAAGAAGTATAAAGGCAGAAAAAACATTGGAAACTTTGGCAACGCAATTTCATGCGGTTTCTATTTCTGCACAGAAATTATCAAGTCGAATGACTAAGATGGGAGAAGACGAATGATTAGTACATTAAAGGGAAATATAGCTTTGTTGGATTTTGATTTGATTGTCGATCCAACCAATAAACAAGTATTACCGATGCAAGGAGTTAGTGCACAAATATTTCATCAAGCCGGAAGTGAAATGATGAAAGCATGTCAAGAATTGAATGGTTTAGAAGTAGGAAAAGCTAAAATGACCAAAGCTTTTAATTTACCATGTAAGGCAGTTATTCATACGTGTGGACCACGCTATATGGATGGAGCACATAATGAAGATGAATATTTAGCCGCTTGTTATTGGAATAGTATGGCATTGGCTTATGATTATATGCGAAAAAATGATATGGAATCGATTAATATTGCTTTTCCATGTATTTCTACAGGTATCAATGCCTATCCAAATCATGAGGCTTGTGTAATTGCGATTCAAACTGTAAAGCGATTAATGAATAAGTTTCCTGAGACAAAGGCGATTCATGTATGTTTTGTATGTGATAAGACAGAAGATTATATGCTATATAAAGAGGCACTTAGACTGCGATGAAATCTATGGTTGATTTATCTCATGAATTTTTAAAGCCAGCCCTTCATAAACAAGCAATATGTGTGGATGCGACATTAGGACATGGAAAAGATACAGATTTCTTTTTGTCGCAAAATGTGCATAAAGTATATGGCTTTGAAATTCAAAGAGATGTATTTGAAAGCACAAAAGAACGATTGGATGATCAAAGAACTTGTTTCTATAATGTTGGACATGAACATATGGAAGAATATATTCATGAAGAAGTGGATGCGATCATCTTTAATTTTGGTTATTTTCCTAAAGGAGATCCTAAAATTGCAACCCAATCTTCTTCAAGTGTAAGTGCAGTCAGACAAGCTTTAAACCTTTTAAAAGTAAAAGGAAGAATGGCACTTGTGATGTATCCACATGAATCAGGTAAAGAAGAGGCGATTTGTGTAGAAGAATTTTTAAAAACGCAGACAACGATTCAGGTACAGAAGGTGCAGAATTTATTGGTGGATCATTGTCCATATCTATTATTAATTGAGAAAAGAAGATGATTTAGGTACTGTATATAGGTACCTTTTTCTGTTAAAATCATATAGTGAATTTTGAAATGAAGGAGTATATATGGAAGAAATAAAAGATAAAGATTATTCATTAGAAGCGGTTCCAGAAAGTGCAAGAAAAGGGTTTCGAAGTATGTTTTTTGTCATGCTTGGATTTACTTTTTTTTCTGCAAGTATGAGTGTAGGAGCAAAACTAGGAAATGGTTTGGATTTTAAAGAATTTGTTTTAGCGTGTGTCATAGGAGGTATTATTTTATCTATTTATTGTGGGATATTAGCCTATATAGGATCTGACACAGGACTAACAATGGATTTGCTTTGTCGAAAAGCTTTTGGTAAGAAAGGTTCTTATTTATCAAGCTTAGTTCTAGGGTTTACACAAATTGGATGGTTTGGCGTTGGTGTAGCGATGTTTTCAATTCCAACAGCACAACTTTTAGGCATCAATGAATGGGTATTGACAATTGCAGCTGGATTATTGATGACTTTGACAGCTGCTACAGGTATGAAGGCATTAGAAATTGTAAGTACGATATCCGTTCCTTTAATTGTTGTATTGGGTGTCTATTCAATGGTTACTGCTACAACTGATGGTGGTGGTCTTGTGGCTGTGTTTGCACAATCGGCTGGAAAAATCAGTGTGTTTACAGGTATTGGATATGTGATTGGTTCCTTTATTTCTGGGGGAACGGCAACACCGAATTTTATTCGTTTTGCGAAGAATAATAAAATTGCGGTTTGGACAACTGTCATTGCGTTTTTCTTTGGAAATACATTAATGTTTTGTTTTGGTGCAATTGGAGGTGCATTTACAGGTGCTGATGACATTTTCTATGTCATGATTGCACAAGGCTTGGCCATTCCTGCTATTATTGTTTTAGGAGCAAATATTTGGACAACAAATAATAATGCTCTTTATACAGGTGGCCTTGCGATTAGTAATATCACAAATATCCAAATGAAAATAACAACATGGATTGCAGGAATTATCGGTACTATCTTATCTATTTGGTTGTATTACAATTTTACAGGTTGGCTTAACATACTGAATTGTGCGTTGCCACCAATCGGAATTATTGTCATTTTGGATTTCTTTATGAAAAGAAAAAAATATAAAGATAATATGGATGTAGGTGATTTTAATAGTTTTAATATTGTTGGTGTTATTGTTGGGGCTATTGTTGCGAATGTCCTTGCTTGGGGAATTGCAGCGGTAAATGCGATGATAGTTGCAGCGATATGTTATTTTATTGGATATGTAAGAAAGAAAGAGGCATAAAATGTTAATAAAAAATGCATGTATTGAAAATAATGAAGAATTAAAGTGTATCCGAATTGAAGATGGAAAATTCAAAGAAATCAAAAAGGATTTAGAACCATATGCACAAGAAGAAGTGATGGATCTTGAAGGGAAACTTGTTCTTCCACCTTTTGTGGAATCTCATGTTCATTTGGATACTTGTTTGACAGCTGGACAACCACATTGGAATATGTCAGGAACTTTATTTGAAGGTATTGAACGTTGGGAAGAGCGTAAGGAATTTTTAACTAAAAAAGATGTGATGGATCGTGTAAACAAAGTCATTCGTATGCAGGCAAGCCATGGCGTTCAACATGTTCGTACGCATGTGGATATCAATGATCCAAATCTTACGGCTTTAGAAGCTATTTTGGAATTGAGAGAAGAAGTGAAGGATTTCATGGACATTCAAATTGTTGCTTTTCCTCAATATGGAATTTTGAGCTATCCAAAGGGAAAAGAATTGTTGGAAACAGCTTTGAAATTGGGGGCAGATGCAGCTGGAGCTATTCCTCACTTTGAATTTACGCGTGAATATTCGGTCGAATCTTTAAAAATTTGTTTTGAATTAGCTCAAAAATATGGAAAGCTAATTGATATTCATTGCGATGAAATTGATGATGAAGCTAGTCGTGGACTTGAAACAGTGGCTACACTTGCTTATGAAACTGGCATGAAAGATCAGGTAACGGCCAGCCATACAACGGCTATGCATTCGTATAATAATGCTTATATGATTCGTTTAATGCGTATTTTAAAAATGTCAAACATAAATTTCGTGGCGAATCCATGTGTAAATGTTCATTTAGGAGGTCGTGCAGATACATATCCTAAGCGTCGTGGATTAACACGAGTTAAGGAATTAACAGAAGCTGGATGTAATGTTTCTTTTGGAACGGATGATATTTTCGATCCTTGGAATCCAATGGGAAGTGGAAATATGCGTGATCCTGTGTATATGGGAATCTATACTGGACATATGATGGGATATGAAGAAATTTTAAATTCATATAAATTTGTAACGACAAATGCAGCCAAAACTTTGCATTTAGGGGATAGCTATGGAATTCAAGAAGGAAATCCGGCAAGTTTTGTCGTGATGGATGCTAAAAATTACCATGAAGCTTTAAATTTGGATGCGCCAGTATTAAAATCTTACAAAGATGGAAAATTGATCGCATCTTGTACACCGGCAACACGAAAAATTCTATTTTAAAAGGTCCACAAGGACCTTTTTGTGTTTATTTACTTTGTAGCATGAAATAATAGATTTCAGGAGTCGACATAAAACGAAGATTTACATGGGTGCAGCCAACACCAGATGAAATGATATATGGGAAGGAAATCTTTTTGGCGCGAGAACGATTTAATGATTTTGCGCCATCTATTGTTTTATATCCTCCTAAAATAGGAAATGTGATTTGTGCTCCATGGGAATGACCGCAAAGTGCTAAAGAAATGGATTTTGTAGATAATTCTTCATTTGTCAATGTATCTGGCATATGAGTAACTAATAAGTTATATTGCGTATCTGCAGCAGTGATTTTACTAGGATCTGGTGTGTTTGATAATGCACTTAATGTAATGCCATCACTCTTTTGGTTAGACAGAAGAATGGTTTCGTTTTCTAGAATTTCAAATTGAGATTGATTCAATATGGAACGAACAATATCATTATTTGCCTCATCCTTTTCACCTAGTACACAAAATTTACCAAGTGGAGCATTGATTTTTGATAATTTGTTTGTGATGTAGTCAATATCTTCTTGATCCATTTGACAAGATTCATCAAATAGATCTCCACCAAAAATAATGATGTCTGGATCTAAATGTTCGATTTTATCAAAGAGCTTGTTAGTTCTTTTTTTATTTTCAAATTTTCCATACTGCAAATCTGTAAAATAAACAATCGATACATCATTCATAGATTCAGGTATCTTAGTGTCTTGTAGCGTTTTATATTGCACAATCAATTTATCGGGTTCTACATTTTTTGCGATATTTATAGATGCGGCCATACTGAATACAATCACAAACAAAATACCGATAATGATAAACATTTGTTTTTGTAACTTTGTCATGCAAATATTTTATCATAAAACACAAAAGACATCACTAGGATGTCTTTGTTCTTGGCTTTCTTGCATGGAAGCTTTTACGATTCTTTTGAAGTTCTTCCATAGTTTGTTTTGAATTCAAAATAACTGGAATTACAATTGGATTTCGATATGTCTTTTTATATAAGAATGGTTCTAAAGTAGAACGTACACAGTTTTTAATTTCAGAGAAAGTTGTTTTTTCTTTCATCTTTTCTTGAAGTGAATTATTTACAATATATTCAGCTTCCTTGATTAAACCTTGTGAGTCTTTAATAAAGACAAATCCACGTGATACGATAACAGGTCGCATTAAGATTTTATTTTCTTTTGAATCAATAGCTAAAATAACGGCAACTAAACCATTATCTGCTAAAATACGACGATCTTTTAATACGGCTGTAGATAATCCGGAAATATCATTTCCATCTACATAGATATCATCACCTTGGTATCGCCAGTCACTTTGTAGTACTTTGTGATCTCTTAAAATCAGAATGTCACCATTTGCACATACAAAAATGTTTTCTTTTGGAATACCAGTTTCCATAGCGGTTTGTCTATGCTGCATCAACATTTTATATTCACCATGAATAGGCATAAAGTACGTTGGACGAACTAATTGTAACATTAGTTTTTGTTCTTCTTTTGAAGCATGTCCCGTTGTATGCAAGTTATTCAAGATAGATTTTGTAAGTACGGTAGCACCAGATCTAAATAAGTTATCAATAACACGATTGACACTGGATTGGTTTCCAGGAATTGGATTACTTGAGAAGACAATTGTATCGCCTGGTTTTAAGTGAATAAAACGGTGTGTACCATTGGCAATTCTTGATAGAGCTGCAAGTGGTTCCCCCTGACTTCCAGTACAAATAATACATACTTTGTCATCTGGAGTATGAGCAAGTTCTTCTGGACTTAAAAAGTCTGAATTTTTGACTTTGATCGTACCCATCTTTCTTCCAATATCAACAACGTTTTCCATGCTTCGCCCAAAGACGATGACTTTTCTTCCAAATTTAGTAGCTGCCTCGATAATTTGGGCAACACGATGTACGTTGGATGCGAATGTGGCAACAATTAAACGTTGCTTAGTCTTACGCATAATGTCTTGAATTTCATTGGCAACTTTTCTTTCTGAAATAGAGAAGTCTTCAACTCCAGAGTTTGTGGAATCAGACATTAATAAATCGGGTTGTGTAACACCAATAAATGCCATCTTTTGATAGTCAGCATTTGTTCCAACAGGCGTTAAATCAAATTTAAAGTCACCCGTATGAACGATAGATCCATTAGGACATGTGATATGTACACCTAAAGAATCTGGAATTGAGTGGATCGTATTAAAAAAACCTACTTTGAAGTATTTTGTAGTAATACTTGAATTTTCATCGATTTCTATAATTTTTGTTTTTTCTAGTCCTTTATGTTCACTTAATTTTTTAAGAATTAAAGCCTTCGCAAAGCGAGGTGCATAAATTGCGTCAATCTGGACTTGTTTAAGTAAGAAAGGAATTCCTCCAATATGGTCTTCGTGACCGTGGGTAATTACTAAAAACTTTCTTTTTTTGTTCATGCGAATCAAATGGTGATAATCAGGAATAACATAGTCAACACCTAATAAATCATCACCTGGAAACAAAACGCCACAATCTACGATACAGATTTCATTTTCGTGTTCGTAGCAATACATATTTTTACCAACTTCGCCTAATCCCCCTAAGGCATAGATCAAAGTATCACCTTTTTCAACGTGATTTTTTGCATGATATGGTTTTTTGTTCGATGCATGCCCAAACGTTTGTTCTTGTGTTTTTGGCATATTCGACCTCTTTCTATAATTTAATGACTCTATTGTTATTATAGCAAAGCTAGTCAATTTAAAAAAGCAGAAGCTTAAATGACTTCTGCCTCATCATCACTTTTCCAAGGATTGTTGGCATCAATGTGATCATAGAAAAGTGTACCTGACAAGTGATCAATTTCGTGTTGAAGGCAAATTGCGAAATAGCCTTCGGCTGAAATGGTTACATTTTTATCTTGAATCAAATCATAACCACGAACTTTAATTCGAGCATGACGGAAAACATGACCAGGATGTTCACCTTTTACAGATAAACAGCCTTCTCCATTATCTAAGTATGCATTTTGTACAGATTCTGAAATGATTTTAGGGTTGACTAATGCGACCTCATCTACACCATCTTCATAAGGAATCACAACCGCAATCATTTGTTTTAAAACACCGACTTGAACGGCCGCAATACCAACAGCTGGTTGTAAACCTTCAGCTTTGGCAATTTCATCATCTTGTGAATTACGCACATAATCTAACATAGCCTGTAAAAGTTCTTTATCTTCATTGGACAAAGGCAATGAAACAGGCTCACTTTGCATACGAATTCGCTCATCAGTATCTAATATAATATCTTTGCTTGTTATTTTCATAGTAATCATCCTCGCAAGTATTCTATAGCATTTTCGAATTATTGACAAATGATTTTTGAAAATATGCTAAAATAGAATTTATGATGGGGGGATTATCATGTCCAAACAAAAACGGCAATCAAAATTATCGCTTTTCGCATTGGATCCAAAATGTGATAAATATATAAATTGGGCGGTTGCGCTTCTGTTATTGGCTGGAACATTCACGATTATTTCAACAAATGTAGGGAAAACAACATCTGCGCCGAATATTGTTCCTAAAGTACTGATGAAACAATGCATGTTTGTGTTATGTGGATATATTGCGATGTGGTTTATGAATAGATGGTTTCGTTTTAAATGGTATGCAAGATTTGAAAAAATAATTATTCCAATTTGTTTAGTTATTATGGCAACTACATTTGCGTTCCCTGAAATTGGAGGAAGCCGTGCATGGATCTTGATTGGAGGTATATCTTTACAGCCAAGTGAATTCGCAAAACCATTGATTATTATAATTTGTGCTACATGTTTATATCGGGCTAAAAAAGAAACAGACATGTTAAAAGTAAGAGGGCAACTTTTTAAAAGGGCATGGTTCTCATTTGTTTTAATATTTGGAATTGTGGCTATTCAAAAAGATATGGGAACATTGGTGATTATTTGTTTTATTTTCCTATCTTGTATTATGATTCCTAAATATGTGGTTTTACAACGTATGCAACGATTATTAAAATTATTCGTTTATGGAGCAATTGCAGCAGCCATTGTCTTATTTGGAATCACAAATATTGGTACTGAAATTATAAAACATACATCGCTTGCTCATATTGCGGTGCGTGTTGAAAATTTTAAAGATCCATATACCGATGTATATGGAGATGGATATCAGCCTGCCAACTCATTATATGGTATCGCAAGTTCAGATATTCGTGGAAAAGGTATAGGCAATTCAACTCGAAAATATGGCTATTTAACACAGGCAGATAATGATTATATTCTAGCTGTATTGCTTGAGGAAACGGGTGTTTTTGGATTATTTGGTTTAGTTCTATTATATGGAATGATTGAAATTCGTTTATTTTATTATGCATTTAAAACAAGTGAAGACATGTATAAAGTAATATTAGGTGGAACAGGCGTTTATCTATTTATGCACTTTTTCTTAAATGCCGGAGGCGTTGCTTGTTTAATTCCTTTTACAGGAGTTCCGCTCTTATTTATTAGTAGTGGAGGAACAAGCTTAATGTCGATTATGTTGACAATGGGGTTGGCACAAAATTGTATTTGTTCGATTAGACGAAAGGAGATGGATCGTTTATTATGAGAATTGTGGCGGGAAAATATGGTTCTAGATCATTAAAGAGTCCTAAAAATGATGCGACTAGGCCTACACAAGATAAAATCAAAGGCGCTATCTTTTCAAGTTTGGGAAATATTTTTGATGGCGGTAACTTTTTAGACTGTTACAGCGGAACTGGAAATATGGGATTAGAAGCTGTAAGTCGAGGTATGGATCATGCGACTTTAGTCGATAATAATAAGGGTGCTATCTCGGTAATCAAGGAGAATGTAAAAAACTTAAAGGCGGATAAAGAAACAAAGATTATTTGTGGAAATATCTTTACTGTGTTAGAGCGGCTAACATTAAAATATGATGTGGTATATATTGATCCTCCTTACGCAAAGCAGGAAAATGAAAAATTGATTCAAAAATTAGATGATTTAGATATGGTAAAATTGGATGGAGTTATTGTTGTGGAAAGTCTTGAAGAAGAGGTGTGGCCAGAAAAAATAGCTTCCTTTACAAAATATAAAGAAAAGACATACGGTATTACGCGTATTTCTTATTATCAAAAAGAGGAGAATGAGTAATGAAAATAGCAGCATTTTGCGGAACGTTTGATCCAGTGACATATGGGCATTTGGATATTATTGAAAGGGCAAGCAAATTGTTTGATGAGTTGGTTGTTTTTATTTCACCAAACTCAGATAAAAATAATGAGTTTACAGAGGAAATAAGATTAAAATGGTTGAATGAATCGACAAAACATTTATCGAATGTAACATGTAAAATTCAATCTGGATTAGTAGTAGAGGCTTGTAAAAGTGTAAATGCTACTGTGCTGGTACGTGGAATTCGTAATGGTGTGGATTGTACATACGAGCAAAATATGGCGTTTATGAATGCAAGATTGGATGAGAATATCGAAACAGTTTGTTTATTTACACGACCTGAATATAGTTTATATTCAAGTTCAAATGTAAGAGAACTCTTTAAATATGGACAAGACATTTCTGGATTTGTTCCAGCTTGTGTATTAGAAGATCTTAAAAAAGGAGAAGAATAAAATGGAAAAGTTTATCGATTGGTTAAAGGCAAATGGATATAAATATAACAATGAGGATATTTATTTAGAGGCATGTACACATTCTTCTTATGCCAATGAACATCATCGCCAAATGGATGATAATGAACGACTTGAATTTATGGGAGATTCAGTTTTACAGATTTGGAGTGCAACCCAGCTGTTTTTAATGAAACCAAAAATGCGTGAGGGACAAATGACAACACTTCGAGCACAAACTGTATGTGAATCTACGCTATATGTATTAAATAGACAACTAGGATGGTATGAATTTTTACGTTTAGGTGTTGGCGAAGAAAAAACGGGTGGAAGAAATCGAGAAAGTATTTTGGCTGACCAGTTTGAAGCTTGTATTGGAGCTATTTATATTGATCAAGGATATCATGTGTGTGATGAAATCTTGACTAAGTATATGAAGCCTGTATTTAAACAAGAAAAAAGCGAGGCTGTTACAGATTATAAAACACATTTACAAGAAGTGATTCAGGCAGACTCTAGAAAGACGATTCAATATAAATTATTAGAAGAAAAAGGTCCAAGTAATGCTCCAACATTTACTATGGGTGTATATTTAGATGATATTTTATTGGGGCAAGGAACAAGTAGTACGAAGAAAAAAGCAGAACAAAAAGCCGCTAAGGATGCTTTTGAAAAGATGGCTAAATAAAATGGAAGTATTTGAAAAATTGTTGGATCCGGAATTATATGCTTATTTTAAAAATGCCTCATTTTATGAGAATCCCATTTTTCATGCAACACATAAAATGGTTGAGTTTTATATAGAATTTGAGAATGTAATTCCTTTAGAAGTATATGAACAGATCATCACAAAGTTGCAGCTTGCATTGCATGTACATGTGAAGTTGCATATTCATTCCAAAAATAATGCGGTAGAAATGGATGAATTAGATCGTTATGTGAATCATTTTGTGGAAAAATATAGTGATGTGAAGGATTTCCGTTTTTTACATCCATATCTAGAAAATGATACGATTTGTTTTTCAACACGAGATGAGTCTCGACTTGCAGCATTAAATTTAGCATTGCCAAGCTTGGTAGAAAAGTTAAAAGAAGTGGGTATCAATCAAGAAATTGTATGTAAAAAAGTAGAGGAAAATATTGCGATTGAAACGGCAAAGGTGCAAGTAGCTGCACCTGTTGTAAAACAAGAACCGGTTAAAAAACAATATCCTTCTTCAAATAGTTATAAAAAAGAATCGGCTACACAATATAATATTGCGGATTTACGTGTTGGCTATTCGAATGTTCAAATTGAAGGTCACATTTTCGATATTGATAATCGTGTGATGAAAAGTGGTAAAACACTACAGATGTTATATATCAGTGATTATGATGATGCGATTGTCGCCAAACGTTTTGAAGGGGCTAGATGTCCAATTGAAGAAATTCAAGCTGTAAAAAAAGGAATGCACGTCGTTTTAACGGGAGAAGTCGTATATGATTCTTTTTCTAAGTGTGATTCTTTCATGATAAGAAAACTTGAAATCACACAAGAAAAGAAAAGAGAAGATCATGCCAAAGTGAAAAGAACGGAGTGGCATGTACACTCTAACTTTTCAGAAATGGATGGAGTTTGTGCTATCGAAGAATTTATTCAACAAGCCTATGATTGGGGTATGGATTCAATTGGTGTGTGTGACCATCAAGTTGTTCAGGCTTTTCCGATGGCTCAACATAAGATTGAGGCTTTGGTCAAACAAGATCCAAATCGCGAATTTAAAATGTTGTATGGATGTGAAATGTTAGTGGCGGACTCTAAATATCATATTGTCTACAATAATGATCATCGAAGATTAGAAGATGCAACATTTGTCGTATTTGACTTGGAAACTACGGGTCTTTCGAATACGCGTGATGAAATTATTGAATTTGGTGGTGTGAAAATCAAAAATCGTGAAGAGGTTGGACGATTACAGATGTTCATTAATCCAAAGCGAACGATTCCTGCGCATATTTCAAATTTAACGCATATTACACAAAATGATGTGGATTGCGCAAAACCAATCGAAGATGCCTTAGATGAATTGTTAGAATTTATTGGGGATTCCATTTTAGTAGCACACAACGCAACCTTTGACGTTGGCTTTATGAATGCAGCGTGTCGTAAAACAGGTCGTGATGAACTAACCAATCCGGTGATTGATACGTTACCACTATCATATGCGATGCTTCCAGATGAGCAAAAACGCTTTAATTTAGGAAGTGTATGTCGTCACTATCGCGTGAGTTATGATGGGGAAGGAGCGCACCGTGCGGATTATGATGCGGATGTACTTTCACAAGTCATGTATAATATGATGAATCAATTGGGCCATGACGCAACATTAGATACATTGATGGATATGGAAGGTGGATGTGAAAAGTATTCAAGCAAGAAGCCTTATGAAAGAAATCGTCCATATCACATGACAGTTTTTGCCAAGAATAAAGATGGCTTAAAAGAGTTATTTGAATTGATTACTTTATCGCATACACAATATTTAGTGAGTATGGGTAAAGAAAATGGGCAGCCACGTATTATTAAGGAAGAAATCTCAAAGAAGTGGGATAATGGCAACTTATTAATTGGTTCATCTTGCCAAAATGGTGAGATTTTTGAACTAGCTCATACAAGAAGTAAAAAAGAATTGTTTGCAGCCATGAGCTATTATGATTATATTGAACTTCAGCCATTGGACTGTTATAAGAATTTATTGGATCGTGGAAGTATTACGGATGTAGAGGATTTAAAATGGTATCTACAATTTATTTATGATACCGCAAAAGAAGCAGGTAAGATGGTTATCGCATCAAGTGATGCACATTATGTAAATCCAAATGAGAAACGTCTTCGTGATGTGTATATCAATGCCAAGGCAATTGGGAATGCTAGACATCCTTTATATATTTATAATAAGCAAGCGCGTAAGGCTACGAGCAATCCAAATCAGCATTTGTTGACAACGGATGAAATGTTGAAGGCATTTGAATGGATGGGTGAAGATGTAGCTTATGAGGTTGTTGTGGAAAACACAAATAAATTAAAGTTATTGACAGAACCTATCTTTCCAATTAAGGATAAATTGTATCCACCGGATATTGAGGGGTCAGACCAAAAATTGCGTGATATTTGTTTTGAAACAGCTCACCAATGGTATGGAAAAGATTTGCCAGACATTGTTGAAAAACGTTTAACACGTGAATTGGATAGTATCATTGGTCATGGATATTATGTAGTTTATTATATTTCACACTTACTTGTAAAAAAGAGCAATGATGATGGATATCTAGTAGGTTCGCGTGGATCTGTAGGATCTAGTTTTGTTGCGACAATGTCAAATATCACAGAAGTAAATCCATTAACACCTCACTATGTATGTAAGAATTGTCAACATTATGAATTTTTAGAGGCGGATGAAGCCAAATCGGGCTTTGATTTACCGGATAAAGTTTGTCCTGTATGTGGAGAAATTATGCGTGGGGATGGTCAGGATATTCCGTTTGAAACATTCTTAGGTTTTGAGGGGGATAAAGTTCCCGATATTGATTTGAACTTCTCGGGTGAATATCAGCCAAATGCCCATGCATACACAAAAGAAGTATTTGGAGATGATCACGTTTTTAGAGCCGGTACTGTGGGTACGGTACAGGAAAAAACGGCATATGGATATGTCAAAGGATATGAGGAAGAGATGGAGTGTGAGCCTTTTAATGAGGCAAAGCGTGTAGATTTGGCCAAAGGTTGTGAAGGTGTAAAAAGAACAACGGGTCAGCACCCAGGTGGTATTGTCGTTGTACCTTTGGATATGGATGTGCATGATTTTACGCCAGTTCAATATCCGGCAAACAATCCAAATGCGACTTGGAAAACAACGCACTTCGATTTCCACCAGATTCATGATAATATCTTAAAATTTGATATTTTAGGGCATGTCGATCCTACGGCTATGAAAATGTTAGAGCGAATTACGGGAGTCAATGTTCGTCAAATTCCAATGAATGATCAGGCAACTATGGCTATTTTTTCTACGACAGAATCACTGAAAATCGATACGACAAAATATAATGAAGTGACTGGAGCAGCTGGTATTCCTGAGTTTGGTACACCATTTGTTCGTGGGATTCTAGAACTTACAAAGCCGACAACATTTGCGGAATTAGTCACTATTTCTGGTTTGTCTCATGGTACGGATGTTTGGTTGGGAAATGCCAAAGATTTGATTGATAATGGCACTTGTAAGTTAAATGAAGTTATTGGTTGTCGTGACGATATTATGGTTGATTTGATGGGGTATGGTGTTAAACCAAAATTATCGTTTACGATTATGGAAAGTGTCCGTAAGGGTAAAGGCTTAAAAGATGAATGGGTTACTGAAATGAAGGCGAACAATGTACCAGAATGGTTTATTGATTCTTGTACAAAAATCAAGTACATGTTCCCTAAGGCCCATGCGGTTGCCTATGTTATGATGGCTGTGCGTATTGCATGGTTTAAGGTACATATGCCAGTACATTATTATTGTATGTATTTTAGTATTCGTTGCGATGCTTATGATGTGCAGACCATGATTCAAGGGGAGGCTGCCATTCGTCAAAGAATGGCGGATATCAAACATATGAAAGAGGATAAAACACAAAAACCAAGTGATAAAGAATTGGCTATTTATGATACGTTAGAACTTGCTTTAGAGATGGTTTTACGTGGCTTTAGATTCTCGAATATTAGTATTAATCGTAGTGCAGCCACCGAATTTATTGTAGATCCAGATGATCCAAAAGCAATTATTCCACCTTTTACAAGTATTGATGGTTTGGGTTCAAACGTAGGCTTATCTGTTGTAAAGGCAAGAGAAGAAAAACCATTTCTTTCTAAGGAAGATGTATTAAAGCGTACACAACTTTCAAAAACTTTAGTTGAAAAGTTAGCTGAAATGAATGCTTTAGAGGGATTGGATGAAGAAAATCAAATGACACTGTTTTAGGCAGTGTCTTTTTTAGTGTATTTGTAAATTTTTACATATATGTAGTTATATGGTAAAATATTTACATTGTTGGAGGAGAGTTATGAAAAAGAAAGGATATAATATAACACTTGGTATTTTTATTGGCTTGATTGCAGGTGTTATTGTTGGAATTATTATGCCGGAATGGGCAAATACCGCATTGAGCGTTGTTGCTTCCGTATATATGTCGGCCTTAAAAATGATGATTTTCCCACTTGTATTTACAAGTTTAGTAATGGGAATTATTGGCATTGGGGATATTGCCAAAACAGGTAAAGTTGGTTTGCATGCCTTATTATGGTATACAGGTACAACAGCTTTGGCTTCGGGTCTAGGATTGGTTTTACCCCGTATGTTACATTTGGGTAAGAATGCACATATTGTTGCGACAAAAACACAAGTGGAGGCTGCAACATTTAATGGTTTGTTGGATACTTTACAGAATATTATTCCTTCAAATCCGGTAGAGGCTTTCGCAACAGGAAATATGCTTCAAGTATTAGCTTTTGCCGTGATTATTGGACTTGCTTGTTTGGCTATCAAGGAAAAAGCAGATCCATTTGTGAATTTGTGTGATTCCATTTATCAAATTTCTATTTTTATTATTAGTAAAATTATGTATGTGACTCCATTTGGAGTATTCGCATGTATTGCCACAGTTATGTATTCAAATGGTGTGGATACAATGCTTCAATTAGGACAAGTATTGTTGGCTTTATATATTACGTTCTATTTATATGCATTTATTGTTTATGGTGGTATGGTTAAATTCTTTGGAAAATATAGTCCAATTCAATTTTTTAAAGATATTGCACCAGCAGGATTGAATGCGTTTGGAACTTGTTCAAGTAGTGCTACGATTCCTATTTCATTAAAGTGTGCTTCAGAAAAGATTGGTATTCCTGAAGAAATCACTTCGTTGACTCTTCCTTTAGGGGCAACGATCAATATGGATGCCGTCTCAATTTTGATGTCATTTATGATTACATTCTTTGCGACAGCTTTAGGTATTGATTTAAGCATTGGCACAATGGTTACAGTACTTGCTTGTAACGTATTGTTAAGTATTGGTACTCCAGGCGTCCCAGGTGGTGCTATTGCTGCTTTTGCGGCATTGTGTCCAATTGCAGGAATTCCAACAAATCAAATTCTAGGTGTTTATATTTCAGTAAATACTTTGTGTGACATGGGAGCTACTTGTGTGAATGTCATTGGTGACTTGGCTTGTTCAACTGTATTAAAGCAGACCTTACATTTTAAAAAGAAAAAATAGGATGAAGACAAATAAAACAATCAGTGAATTTAAAGAGTTTATTGCCAAAGGCAATGTGATGGATATGGCTGTGGGTGTCATTATTGGTGGTGCCTTTGGAAAAATTGTTACATCTTTAGTAAATGATATTTTAATGCCAATCATCAGAGTTTTAATTGGTGGACTTGATTTTACGGTTTAAAAATTCAAGTAGGCACAGCTACAATCACGTATGGTAATTTTATTCAAAATGTTGTGGACTTTTTAATTGTTGCGGCATGCATCTTTGCAATGCTGAAGTATTTAGCGCATTTTAAAAAGACAACAAATGATCAACTTGATCAAAAAGAACCTAAAAAAGATGATACTGTTGTCTTATTAGAAGAGATTCGGGATTTGTTAAAGAAGATAGATAAAGTAAATTAAATATGTGATCAACAAGAGTATACCGGCTTTTTTGTCGAGTACTCTTGTTTTTTTAGTGCAAATATAAAGGACAAGACCAATCAATATTGCGACAAAGGAATCGATGATAAAGTTTGGTTCAAAAGGTACGGGAGTAATAAGTGCACTAGAACCTACGACAAATAAGATATTAAAGATATTCGATCCAATGATATTTCCAATTGCGATATCGGCATTGCCTTTTTTGGCAGCCGTTACAGAAGTAACAAGTTCTGGTAATGAAGTTCCTAAGGCAACGATTGTTAGGCCGATAAATCTTTGACTGACACCTAATGAAATGGCAATGTTTGTGGCTGCATCTACCGCAAAGTTACTTCCCATCATTAAACATATAAGTCCTAGCGGAATAAATAAAGGATTTGTTTGTTTGATTTCAGTTTCTTCCATTTGATTCTTAGACATTTTAAAAATGTAGTATAAGTAACCAAGAAAGAATAACCACATAATAATTCCATCTAAACGAGAAATTGTTGTGTTGATACCTAATAATATCAATACAAGTGTTACAAGTATCATAAACGGCATTTCATATTTGATTGTACTATTTTGAATATGTAATGGACGAATGAGTGCTGTAATGCCAAGAATAATTCCTACATTTAAAATATTACTTCCAACAACATTTCCAATCGTAATGGCAGCATTGGATTTTAATGCGGCTGTAATTGAAACAAAGGCTTCTGGAAGACTTGTTCCCATCGCAACGATAGTAAGTCCAATAATCAGTTGGGGTATGCCAAAACGTGAGGCGATACTGCTAGCTCCATCGACAAACCAATCAGCTCCTTTTAGCAGTAGAATAAATCCTAATACTAATAAAATTATGTTCATATAGTTCCTCCTGGACCAGATAAAATAAAAAGACTCTGGCCTTATGTACCAAAGTCTTGCCATTTCATCACAGTCCGGATTTAATATCGTATTGACGAAGCTGTAAACACATATATGTGCAGGCTACTCCCTTTATGGGCTTATTATACATATTTTGTTCAAGAAATTCTATGAAATCATGTAAAAATTTCTTAACAAATGCAAGTTTTCTAGAAAAACCTCAATTTATTTCGTATTAGATATAGGGGGTGAGTAAATCACATGAATAAAATTAAAGACAAAACAATGAAAGAATTTCTAGAAAACAATGCCTATTTTGTCGACTTCTTTAATGCATATTTCTTTAATGGAGAAAAAGTTCTTAAACCAGAGAATTGTGAAGAACTTGATTCTGAAATGAATGATTCGAATATGGAGTTAGAAAAGCATGTGGATGTGATTCGTAAGTATAATGATGGAAATCTTTATAGTGCATTCATTATTGAGAATCAAAGTTATGTGGATGCTTCGATGGTTGTAAGAGCGGCAGCATATGAGTATGTAGCGTATGACAGAATGTTAAAGAAGTTAAAGAAGAATAAGGCTAAAGAAAAACTACCCATGGTGCATATTCTTGTGTTTTATACAGGAGAAAGGCCTTGGAATGCAGCTAGACAGCTTTCCCAGCTAGTTGAGGTGGATGAAAGATTTGAATCCTATTTCCATGACTACAAAATGAATCTGATTGAAATCACAGGAAATACTTCATATAATTTTAATGAAGAAGACGTACATAATCTATTCTACATATGTCGAAGTATTTATGATCAGTCTATTTATGAAGGAAAGAGTAATAGCTTTGGACTTGTGAAGAGCAGTGTGTTAAAAGTAGTCAAGACATTAACGGATGTAGAATGGTTGGATTTAGAAGAATTAGAGGAAAAGGAGGAGATTGAAATGTGTGAAGCTGAAAAGAGATGGCTTGAAGTAAAGTCAAAGGAATGGGAAACTGAAGGAATAAAAAAAGGAATCGAACAAGGCATTGAACAAGGAATCGAACAGGGTGTAGAACTAGGACAGGTTCTTTTGTACAAGACAATGATAAAAAATGGAATGAGTGTCAATGAAATTTCTAAGGTTTGTTCGATATCTGTTGAAAATTTAAAACAAGTATTAAGTAATTGATATGAAGAGAAAAAAATCTCTTCTTTTCTTATATGTACTACCCATGGTGCACATTCTTGTGTTTTATATAGGAGAAAGGTCTTGGAATGCAGCAAACAAGCTTTCCTAGCTTGTAAAGAGATTTGTTGCTTGATACAGGATATGGAATGGTTGGATTTAAAGGAATTAGAGGAAAAGGAGAAGATTGAAATGTATCAAAAAATGAAGGACAAGAAATTTGAAATTAAAGCTATCGCATTCATCTTCTCAGTAAGTGAAGAGTCAATTAAAAAACTATTGATGAAAGCTTAGAAAATGCATTATAAAACGGGGGAAAATATGAATAAGAATATAAAAAGAGTAAGTGTAGTATGTTTATGTTTATTGTTGAGTGGTTGTAGCATGTTTCAATCTGCTCTTAATGATATCAAGGGTAATTTAGTAGGTAACGGATATACAATCTATACGTATGATAATTATGGTAGTGAAGTCATGGAGACAAGTGGAGATAAAATTAGTATTACAGGCAATGCGGTAGAGTCTACTTCTTATGATGAAAATGGTAGTGTTGTTCGTGGATATGAATTATCAAGTGTAATTACGATTACAGTAGATGGAAAAGAAATAGAGTCTTGTGGAGATACTTGTATTTTTGAACAAAAGGGCTTAACACCAGATGTGGATTTTGCACAAGCAGATATTGATTCAAATACACATGGACAAATATCGGACAATACATCTGTTGCAAGGTTCATTAATAAGTATAAAAATATGTTTGGTAAAGGAAGAATTGTAGTCATTAAATCACAATTGGGACAGCCGATTGCCGCATATTCTGGAGATAAGGTATATTGGAAAATTCCGGATAATTTACCTAAAATGACGAAGCTTATGATTGATGGAAAGGCTCTGTATATTCATCGTGCCAATTTCCAAATTATTGATAAAGAATTATTAGATTAGAAGATACAAAATGAAACAACAAATTAGTAGTACAAAAGCACCAAAGGCATTAGGTCCTTATTCAGCAGGAGTTTTAACAGAAGGATTAGTATTCTTATCTGGACAATTAGGCGTAGATACCAATGGGAATTTAGTCAGTGAAAATGTCGTAGAACAAACCGTAAAGGCCTTTGAAAATATTGGGGTATTACTCAAAACTTCAGGCTTAACTTATGATGATATTGTCAAGACAACTGTATTATTGGATGATATGAACGATTTTGCGAAAGTAAATGAAGAATATGCGAAATATTTTACTGAACCGTTCCCTGCAAGAAGTTGTTTTGAAGTGGCTAAATTACCTAAGAATGCTAAGGTTGAAATAGAGTGTATCGCAATCAAAAAATAGTTTAAAAACATATGTCGTAAATAGAGTTCGTTCTTTGATGTATTGAAGAATTTTATTGTTGAAAAATCCATGATTTATGGTAGTATATATGAAAGAGAAATTGGATTTGAAAAGGGACTTTTTAAATCCATTTTTTTAAAGTTAAAAGGAGGATTATATGAACAAAAATTCGTTATTATCCATGAGAGATCTGTCAGTTGAAGACATTTATAGCATTCTTGATGATGCTAGACTTTTTAATAGTTCCTTTAAAGATTGGCAATTACCAATGCAGAAAGCATTGGTTGCTAATCTTTTTTTTGAGGCTTCAACTCGAACACATTTCTCATTCGAAAGTGCACAGCACCAATTAGGATGCCAAGTAGCCGATTTCGTGGCAGGAGCATCTAGTGTCACAAAGGGAGAAACTCTTTATGATACAGTAAGGACATTTGAATCTATTGGGTATGACATGGTGGTGATCCGTCATCCTCAAGATGAATATTTCAAGGAATTGGAAAATATCAATATTCCAATTTTAAACGCTGGAGATGGTGCAGGAAACCATCCAACACAATGCTTGTTAGACTTACTAACTATGCAAAATGAGTTTGGTACACTAGAAGGCTTAAATGTAGTAATCTGTGGAGACATCTTACATTCAAGAGTGGCTGCCAGTGATAAAGAAGCCTTAGAAAGATTAGGGTCGACTGTTCGTTTTGCCGGACCTAAAGAATGGGAAAGACCAGGCTATCCAACAATTGATTTTGATGAAGCCATCGAATGGGCAGATGTTGTCATGATGCTTCGTATTCAGAAAGAAAGAGGTTCTGGAATGGCAGGTATGACAGATAGTGAATATCTAGAAAAATATGGTCTTACAAAAGAGCGTTATGCAAGAATGAAAGACAAAGCTATCGTAATGCATCCAGCTCCTGTTAATCGTGGAGTTGAAATTGACACAGATTTAGTGGAAGCTGAAAAATCAAGAATTTTTGAACAAATGCATAATGGTATGTTGGTTAGAAAGGCCGTTATTAAACGTGGATTTGGTTTTGCTCCATTCAAAGAGGAAAAATAAGTATGCGTTTAATAAAAAATGGTCAAGTTTTAATTGACAATCAAGTAGAAAAGAAAGATATTTTAATTGATGAAGGAAAGATCATTCAGATTGATGATTCTATTTTGAAAGACTGTGAAGTTATTGATGCTGCAGGTCTTACAGTCATTCCAGGGTTAGTGGATGTACACGTACATTTTAGAGAACCAGGACACACAGAAAAAGAAACTATTCATACAGGTAGTTTAGCAGCAGCACATGGAGGATTTACTTCTGTGTTTGCGATGCCAAACGTCATCCCTTTTCCAGATGATGTAGATACAATGAAAGACTATCAACAATTGATTGAAAAAGAATCTGTTGTACATACATATCCATATGCTTGTATCACTTTAGAAGAAGCAAGTAAAGAAGTAGTGGATATGAAAGCTATTAAAGAATTAGGTATTCGTTGGTTTAGTGATGATGGTGTAGGGGTAGCCACATCCGAAATTATGAAGGAAGCTATGGAAAAGGCGAAAGAAAACGACTGCATGATTGTAGCCCACACAGAAGACATGCGTTATCGTAGACCTGGGGCTTGTGTACATGACAGTGAAGTCGTGACATCAAAGGGATGGCTTGGAATTCCAAGCGCTTGTGAAAGCGCACAGTTGATTCGTGATTTAGAAATCACAAAAGAAGTAGGAAATGCGTATCATGCCTGCCATATTTCGGCTAAGGAAAGTGTAGAAGCATTAAAAGACGCAAAAGCTTCAGGCTTGAATGTAAGTGCAGAAGTTACAGTACATCATTTATTATTAGAAGATAAAGATGTTGTCGGACCAAACTGGAAAATGAATCCACCATTAAGAAGTCATGAAGATCGTATGTCTTTAATTGAAGGCTTAGAAAATGGAACATTGGATTGCATTGCCAATGACCATGCTCCACATACTTATGAAGAAAAGAAACGTTCGATGGATAAAGCGCCATTTGGTATTGTTTCATTAGAAAGTGCGTTTGCGTTACTATACACTGAATTTGTGCATAGACAAAAACGTTGGACATTAGCTCAATTAGTGAATTGGATGTCGGCTGCACCTGCTAAGCGTTTTGGCTTAGAAAATGTAGGACAAATTAAAGAAGGATATAATGCCGATTTAGTCTTAGTAGATTTAGAACATGAATCTTTGATTGACGTAGATACATTTGAATCTATGGGTAAAAATACACCATTTAATGGTTGGAGCGTAAATGCGCAAATAAAGGAAACTATTGTAGATGGAAAAACAGTATGGAAAGGATAAAACATACTTATTTGAAGCTGAAGGATTGTATGTTCATCGTGCTAGTAAGATTGAAACAGAAGATGGTAAAAACGTTCTAGATATTATTCGTAATGGACGTGTAAACTTTGTCATTAATACAGTGTCTAATAAGAAGAACATAAGTGCTGATGGATTCTTGATTCGTCGTGTGTCTGCAGAAAATAACATTTCTTGTATGACAAGTTTAGATACAGCGAATGCATTAGTGAAAGTTTTAGAGCCATTGAGCTTCTCAATGGTTTCTATGAATGAAATGGGGAAATAGTATGCAGGAATTTGCGAAGATTCTATCGAATGTCGAAATCGCAAAAGATATTTGGAAAATGGAATTGAAAACAGACTTAGCTAAAACAGCTAAGCCTGGTCAATTCATTGAAATCACAGTTCCAGGTTTCTATTTGCGTAGACCTATCTCGATTAGTGAAATTAAGGAAGATGTTTTAGTCATTATCTACAAAGTGCTTGGTGAAGGTACTTTAAAAATGACTGAACTTGAAGGAAAATTAGATATCTTTGGTCCACTTGGGAATGGTTTTCCAATTGAAGATAAAGAAGAAGTGTTGTTGATTGGTGGAGGTGTTGGTGTACCACCACTATATGAAACCGCAAAACAATATTTAAGTAAAAATGCACGTGTAACTGTAGTATTAGGTGCAAATGATGCAGATAGCGTATTCTATGTGGATGAATTCAAAACGCTTGGGTGTGATGTATATGTCGCAACAATGGATGGTTCATTAGGAACAAAGGGTACAGCATTGGATGCGATCAAAGAAAACAATGTGACATGTAACTTTGTACTTAGTTGTGGACCTTTACCTATGTTGAAGGCAATCAACGAACAATATAGTGAAGGCTATATTTCATTAGAAGCTCGTATGGCATGTGGTCTTGGTGCTTGTATGGGATGTGTTGTGAAAGATGTAGAAGGACATTCATTGCGTGTATGTAAAGATGGTCCTGTATTTGAAATGGGAAAGGTGGCTTTATAATGGATATTTCAGTAAAACTACCCGGATTGAATTTGAAGAATCCAATTATTCCAGCTAGTGGATGTTTTGGATTTGGTAAAGAATATGCCGAACTATATGATTTGAGCGTATTAGGTGGTATTGCCATCAAATCGGCTACACCACAAGAGCGTTTTGGAAATCCTACACCAAGAATTGCCGAAACTCCAATGGGAATGTTGAATGCGATTGGTCTACAAAATAAAGGCGTAGATTCTATTATTGAAAATGAACTTCCATTCCTTGCACAGTATGATACAGAAATCATGGCCAATGTGGCGGGTGCATGTGAAGAAGATTATGTTGAGGTTATCAAGAAATTAAATGGTCAGCCAGTAATTAAGGCTTATGAATTAAATATTTCTTGTCCTAATGTAAAACATGGTGGTATTGGTTTGGGAACGAAACCTGAACTTGCAGCACATGTAACTAAGATTTGTAAGGAAGCCGCTACAAAACCTGTATATGTGAAGTTATCACCTAATGTAACGGATATTGTAGAAATTGCCAAAGCCGTTGAAGAAGCTGGTGCAGATGGTATTGTATTGATCAATACTTTAATGGGGATGCGTATCAATTTGAAGACGGGAAAACCATTGCTTGCCAATGTAACAGGTGGTCTTTCAGGTCCTGCCATTAAGCCAGTTGCCTTAAGAATGGTATATCAAGTAGCACAAGCTGTAAATATTCCAATCATTGGTGTTGGTGGAATTACTTGTGCAGAAGATGTATTGGAATTCTTAAATGCGGGGGCAAGTGCTGTTGAAGTGGGTGCCCAAAACTTTGTGGATCCTTATGTATGTCCAAAAATCATTGAGGATCTTCCAAAAGTATTAGAGAAATATGGATATAAAAATATTGAAGAAGCAGTTGGAAGGAGTTTTAAATAATGAGTAAAACAATTGTAGCATTAGATTTTTCGAGTAAAGAAGAAGTTGTAGATTTCTTAAAACAATTTGATGAACCCGTATATGTAAAGATTGGTATGGAATTAACATATGCGTGTGGTTTAGAAATGGTAAAAACAGTGAAGGAAATGGGTCACCACATTTTCTTAGACTTGAAATTGCATGATATTCCAAACACAGTTAAGGGTGGAATGAAAAACTTAGCGAACTTAGGTGTAGATATTGTCAATGTACACTGCGCTGGTGGTATTGCGATGATGAAGGCTGCCATTGATGGTTTGAATGAAGGGGCTAAAGATGGAAAACGTCCTATGTGTATTGGTGTAACTCAGCTTACAAGCACTTCTAAAGAAGCTATGAATAACGAATTGGGAATTCCTGGTGAAGTGATTGATTGTGTTATTAAATATGCGAAGAATGCGAAAGAAGCAGGCTTAGACGGTGTTGTATGTTCCGTACATGAAGCTAAGGCAATTCATGAAGCTTGTGGAGATGACTTCTTAACAGTTACTCCTGGTATTCGTTTGGCAAGTGATTCTAAAGATGATCAAAAGCGTGTGGCTACTCCTGCATTTGCAAAAGAACAAGGCTGTGATTATATCGTAGTTGGTCGTTCAATTACGAAGAGTGCTAACCCAGTTGAAACATATAAGGAAATTGAATCAACGATGTCAAAATAAGGTGTGAGAAATCACATCTTTTTTTTACACTTTTTTATTGAAATTTTTATGATTTGTGGTAGTATACTAAACAGAGAAAATATAGTATTTTTTTTAAAAGGAGGATACGTATGATCAAAAATCTAGCTTTGTTTGTGAACAAAACATCAGTGATCGAGATGAATAGTATTCTTCGTAGTGCTATACTTTTTAATAGTTCCATTTAAAGATTGGCAATGCATTGTTTGCTAATCTTTTTTTTGAGTAAATAACAGAAAGGACAAATTATGGAAAGACTATTGATTTTAGAAGATGGAAGTGTATATCGCGGAACAGCGTTTGGTAGTGACAACTTCCAAATTGGTGAATTAGTATTTAATACGTCAATGACGGGTTATCAAGAAATTTTGACAGATAATTCATATTGTGGACAAATTGTAATGATGACATATCCATTGATTGGTAACTATGGAATCAATCGTGATGATAATGAAAGTATGATTCCATGTGTATTTGGATTTGTAGTTAAAGACTATTGTGAATATCCAAGCAATTTCAGATGTTCAGAAACATTAGATGATTTCTTAAAACGCGAAAATATTCCAGGAATTTATGATATTGATACACGTGAAATCACAATGAAGATTCGTAATGTAGGTACCATGAAGGCTGTTATGGCTAATGTGGATGCCGATGTAGATGTGGTAGTTGCTGGCTTAAAAGCCGCTGATTTCTTACATGATCAAGTGGCTCGTGTTTCGACAAATAAAGTATTCCCAATCCCAAATCGTGGCAAGAAAGTTGTATTGATGGATTTTGGGGCAAAATTAGGTATTGTTCGTGAACTATCAAAACGTGGATGCGATTTAGTCATTGTTCCATATGATACACCAGCAAGCACAATCCTATCTTATCGTCCAGATGGCGTTATGTTGTCGAATGGTCCTGGAGATCCTACGGATGTAAAAGTTGCTATTGAAACGATTAAAGAATTGATTCCTCAAACGGTTGTATTTGGAATTTGTTTAGGTCACCAGTTGATTTCTTTGGCTTGTGGTGCAAAAACATATAAATTGAAATTTGGACACCGTGGAGCTAACCATCCAGTTGTAAATTTATCAACTGGTAAAGTAGAAATTACTTCTCAAAACCATGGTTTTGCGGTAGATATTGATAGCTTAAAGGATACACGTTTGGAAATGACACACCAAGCATTAAATGATAAGAGTTGTGAAGGTGTTCGCCATAAAGACTATCCTTGCTTTGCGGTGCAATATCATCCAGAAGCAAGTGCAGGACCTGAAGATTCTCGTTACTTGTTTGATCAATTTATTGAATTAATGGAGGAGAATAAAAATGCCTAAACGTACAGATATCAAAAAAATCTTAGTGATCGGTTCTGGTCCAATTATCATTGGTCAGGCAGCTGAATTTGATTATGCCGGAAGTCAGGCATGTCAATCCCTTCGGGAAGAAGGATATGAAGTCATCTTAATTAACTCAAACCCAGCCACAATCATGACAGATACAGCCATCGCAGATCGTGTTTATATTGAGCCTTTGACTGTTGATTTCGCAAAACGAGTTATTTATAAAGAAAGACCCGATGCCATTTTAGGATCATTAGGTGGTCAAACAGGATTAAACTTAGTTGTAGAATTACATGAAGATGGAATCTTAGATGAGTTTGGTGTAGAAATTTTAGGTACAGACTTACATGCGATCAATCGTGCGGAAGACCGTGAATTGTTCCGTTCTTTAATGCAGGAAATCAATGAGCCAGTACCAGAAAGTATGATTGTTCATACAGTAGAAGAAGCTGTTGAATTCGCAAAACGCGAAGGGTATCCATTAGTTGTTCGTCCAGCTTATACACTTGGTGGAACGGGTGGAGGTTTCGCCGATGATGAGGCTGAACTTCGTGAAATTTGTGATTCAGGTTTAAAGGCAAGTCCAGTTCATCAATGTTTGATTGAACAAAGTATTGCCGGATATAAAGAAATTGAATATGAAGTAATGCGTGATGCCAAAGACAATGCGATTGTCGTATGTAATATGGAAAATATTGATCCAGTAGGTGTGCATACTGGAGATAGTACGGTTGTTGCGCCAGTTCAAACTTTGACAGACCGAGAAAACCAAATGCTTCGTAATGCATCTTTAAAAATCATTCGTGCATTAAAAATTTGTGGTGGATGTAACGTTCAGTTGGCATTGAATCCAACAAGTTTTAAATATTATGTCATCGAAGTTAACCCTCGTGTATCTCGTTCTTCTGCTCTAGCTAGTAAGGCAACAGGTTATCCAATTGCGAAGATTAGTGCTAAATTAGCGGTTGGTTTAGGCTTAGATGAAATTATTAACCCAATTACTAAAACAAGTTATGCATGTTTTGAACCTGCATTAGACTATATTGTAACGAAATTTGCACGTTTCCCATTTGATAAATTTCCTAATGCGGACCGTCATTTAGGGACACAAATGAAGGCGACTGGTGAAATTATGTCCATTGGACGTAACTTTGAAGAATCTTTCTTAAAAGCAGTTCGTTCTTTAGAAATGAAAGTGGATCATATCTATAAAAAAGAATTGGTTGGATTATCGAAAGAAGAATTACTTGAAAAAATCAAAAAGTGTGATGATGAAAGAATTTTTGCGGTTACACAATGGCTTCGTGATGGATATGATATGGAGACAATTCATAATGTAACGAAGATGGATAATTTCTTCTTGTGTCACTTGTCAAGAATTATCAGCTTAGAAAAGTTGATGATGGAAAATGTTAAGAATGTAGATGTATTGCGTAAATTAAAGAAATATGGTTTTGCGGATAGCTACATTGCACGTAATTGGGATATGAAAGAATTCGATTTATATAACTTGCGTAAAGAAAATGGAATCATGCCAGTATATAAGATGGTAGATACTTGTGCGGGTGAATTCAAGAGTGCAACTCCATACTTCTATTCAAGTTATGAACATAAGAATGAATCTGAGGTAACAGACCGTAAAAAAATCGTTGTATTAGGTTCAGGACCAATTCGTATTGGACAAGGTGTTGAGTTTGACTATGCGACAGTACATTGTGTACAGACTTTGCGTGAAGAAGGCTATGAAGCTATCGTCATCAACAACAACCCTGAAACTGTATCAACCGATTTCTCAATTAGTGACAAATTATATTTTGAACCACTAACTACAGAAGATGTAATGCACGTAATTGATTTAGAAAAACCATTGGGTGTTATTGTTCAATTTGGTGGACAAACAGCAATCAACTTAGCCGATTCATTGGTAGAACATGGAGTTAAGATTCTAGGTACTTCACTACACTCTATTGATTTAGCGGAAGACCGTCATGAATTTGAGGCAATGTTACACAAATTGGATATTCCTCAACCAAAAGGTGAAACTGCAGTCACTGTTGAAGAATCACTAGTAATCGCTAATAAGATTGGTTATCCAGTACTAGTACGTCCAAGTTATGTGTTGGGTGGTCGTGCAATGGAAATCGTACATAATGATGATGAATTAAGAGTCTATATGGCAACAGCCGTAAAGGAAATCAGTCATGATGCTCCAATTTTAGTTGATAAATATATTGTTGGTAAAGAACTTGAAATCGATGCGATTGCGGATGGAAAGAATGTATATATTCCAGGTGTAATGGAACATATCGAACGTGCTGGTATTCACTCTGGTGACTCAATTAGTGTATATCCTACGCAGATCATCAATGAGAAGGTGAAAGAAACAATCATTGATTATGGAACAAGAATTGGTGAAGGCTTTGAATTTGTTGGTTTATACAACATTCAGTTCATTGTAGATAAAGAAAACAATGTATATGTATTAGAGGTAAACCCACGTTCCTCTCGTACCGTACCATTCTTATCTAAGATTACTGGTGTTCCTATGTCTCAAATTGCGACTAAGTGTGTATTAGGTGAAAGTATTGAAGATCAAGGCTTAACACCAGGATATCATCCTGAAGATAAAGAAAGAGTCTTTGTCAAAGCACCAGTATTCTCATTTGCGAAATTACGTAGTGTAGATACAGTGTTAGGACCTGAAATGAAATCTACAGGTGAGGCTTTGGGTAGTGATGTCAACTTAGAAAAAGCATTGTACAAAGCTTTAGTAGCTTCTGGAATCAATATTCCTTTACATGGAAGTGTATTACTAACAATTGATGATGATAATAAACAGGATGCTTTAGAAATCGCAAAACGTTTCTATAACATTGGATATGGAATTTATGCGACGAAGGGTACAGCTAAATTCTTAGAAGATAATGGCTTATTTGTACATGTAGCAGCCAAAGTCAATGAGGATAATGGAAATGAAACGGTATTGGATATTATTCGTCATGGACATGTAAACTTTGTCATCAACACAATGTCAAATAAAGATAATTCTACAAGTAAAGATGGATTCTTGATTCGTCGTGTCTCTGCAGAAAATAACATTTCTTGTATGACAAGTTTAGATACGGCACATGCTTTAATTAAAGTATTGGAATCTTTGAGTTTCTCAATGATTTCTATGAATGAAATGGGTAAATAGAGTGTGAGAAATCACACTTTATTTTTACACATTTAAAAAATTAAGTATAATAATTGTGTAAAAACCAAGTACAATTTACATGAGAATCAGGGATCATTTCATTCAAATTTATTGAGTGGGATGATCCCTTTTAATGTAATGTATCTGTAAAATGAAGGAGAGGTAGCGAGAATGAAAAGAATTAAAGCAGCTTGTATCACTCAAACATTGTGTTTCTTCAATCATGATCAAGAAACGACAGAGTATGCAAAAAGAGCGATTGTACAGGAGTATGAGAAGTATAAATCACAGTTGGAAAGAAGTGGCACAAAATATAAAATTTTATCCGAAACTACAAATGTAAATGGTTAACTAATTGTGAATCTCAATTTTAAATTCGGTGAGCAGATGGCAGAAACAATAGAAGATGGCGTGTGATTATAGGATATACCTGTTGGGAAATTATAGATATAGTCAGCAATACATCAAATTAAATGTCAAATAGATATGGAATGATGACGGAAACAAAAGTTTTCCCAGAATATCAGGCAGAGAGTTCGGAACTCTCCTTTTTTCGTGAAGAGATAATGAATGCAAAAAAGCATGAAAAATAAATAGTTATTGCATTGTGATGTAAAAAACTATTGTGTCCTATTACTTTTTTGGATTATAATATATAAACCGAATGTGGGGTGATCGTGTGATTGTTGAAAGAAAAGAATATCTTGAAAAATTAATTGCCTGGAAAGATAAAAAATTAATTAAAATTGTTACAGGAGTAAGGCGATGTGGTAAATCAATGTTATTGGAAATTTATCAAAATTATCTGAAGCAACATAATGTAGAAAAAGAACAGATTATTGCGATTAATTTTGAAAATCTTGATTTTGAGGAACTTACGGATTATAAAAAACTATATAATTATTTGAAAGAACATTTGGTGACAAATAAAATGACATATATTTTTCTGGATGAAATACAGAACGTGCCAGATTTTCCAAAAGTATTAGACAGTTTATATATAAAGAACAATGTAGATATTTATGTTACAGGTTCGAATGCTTATATGCTATCCAGTGAGATTGCAACGATGATTTCTGGAAGATATGTACAGATTGAGATGCTTCCATTATCATTTCGTGAATATATGGAAAGTACAGGAAGTATGAATGACAGAGGAATAAAATATGCGGAATATCTGCAAAATAGTTCTTTTCCCTATACATTGGAATTAAAAAATCAACCAAATGAAATTAGGGAATATCTGGAAGGAATCTATAACACGATTGTTGTAAAAGATATTGTAAATAGGAAAAAAATAACAGATACTATGATGCTAAAAAGTGTTCTACAGTTTATTTTTGATAATATAGGAAACCCATTGTCATCAAAAAAAATTGCAGATACGATGACATCAGCAGGAAGAAAGATTGATACAAGAACGATAGAAAAATATTTGGAGGCTTTCCGCGAAAGTTATATTATCTATCAGACGAAAAGGTATGATATCAAAGGAAAACAATATCTGAAAACACTTGAAAAGTATTATATTGTTGATATTGGAATGCGCTATATGCTTTTAGGGTCAAGGCAGGCAGATGCTGGACATATTTTGGAAAATGTTGTTTATTTAGAATTGTTGCGGCGAGGATACGATGTGTATGTTGGAAAAATCGGTACTTTTGAAGTGGATTTTGTAGCAAAAAATAGCAGAGGAACAATATATTATCAGGTGGCATTGACGACACATGACGAAAGTACACTTCAAAGAGAACTTCGTCCATTGCAGGTAATTAGAGATCATTATCCAAAGATAATCCTGACGATGGATGAGGAGCCGGAAGAACAATACGATGGAATTAGGCGAATCAATGCAAGAGACTGGCTGTTGGGGTTAACGGAGTAAGTATAGGAAATAACAGGAAAACAATGTAGCAATTTATCATGATAAGTCAAACACTCGAAAATTTATAATGCAGTCTAAGAACACTTTTTAACTTTGTAAAACATGTATAACTACAATTGAATTTTTGAATAAATGGTTGATCGTAAGGAATGAGCTGTTCCAGAAAGCAGAAGTACTAAGAAAAAAAGAACCGTAAAGCATATACGCTTCCAGGAATGATATCAGAGCTTGAAAATATAGAATGTACAAGAAACAGTGTTGGTAAATACAGAAGAAAATATGCATTAACAGCAAAATAGAAATTGATATTAAAACGATTTGATATGGATGAAAAATATGTTGACAGAAGCATTGGTAAATTTAACTATTGATGCTTCTTTTATTTTTTAGTTGTACAAATTCTGCAAAGTTAAGGCGTGAGAAATCACACTCTATTTTTTGTAAAAAAAATTAGCACTTAAGTGTTGACAGTGCTAAAAAAGTGACTATAATAAGAATTGAAGTTAGAGATAAGTCAAAAGATATCCCGTAACTTGAAGATAGATTTCATAATCTAGAAATCAGGAGGCGATATTTATGAAGTACTATCCAATGTTTGATTTATTTGATGATTTCTTTACAGGAAACACTACAAATGATGTCATGAAGACAGATATTGTGGAAAAAGATGGAAACTATGAAATGAGCATGGAACTTCCTGGAGTTAAAAAGGAAGATATCCAGATGGAATTGAAGGATGGATATTTGAAAGTAACTGCTACACATGGTTCAAATACAGAAGACAAGGATGAAAAAGGTCGTGTTGTTCGTAAAGAACGTGTTAGTGGATCTTATTCAAGAAGCTTCTATGTTGGTGAAGGTATTCATCAGGAAGATGTCAAAGCTTCCTTTGACAATGGTGAATTGAAAATTGTTGTCCCTAAAGAAGCACCTAAACAAGTAGAAGAAAATAAATTTATTCCAATTGAATAACTACAAGAATGCACCTATATGGTGTATTCTTTTTTTAAAGGGGGAAATTATGAAGATAGAGGTAATAAATGAAAAGCGTTTAAATCATATTCATTATTGTAGAGTGCATAAAGAGAATCAACGGCTATCGGGTTCTTTTTGGGTTCCTTCAAAGTCAAAATCTAAGAATAAGAAGATGTTTAGTTTTGAATTGAATGATAGTGATTTTTTGGTTTGTGATCCAGAACATATTTTTAAACAAAAGATTTCAGGGAATAAACCTAGTGAATGTATTCTAAATTTGATGAATATATTGATTCAAGAGGATATGGAGTTTCTTCAAAAATTAGAAATGAAACTTGAAAGAATAGAAGATCAGTTAATGTCGCATACGGGATCTCATTATGAGTCGCAAATCTTTGAAATGAGAAAAACGATAAGTGCTTTTGATTCGTATTATGATCAGATGATTGAAGTGGTACAAAACTTGCAGGAATTTTATAATGATACACATTTTGAAACACTAGAGAAAAGACTAACACGTCTATCGAATGTTACGGATCGTTTGGCAGAGTATTCCATTCAACTTCGTGAAATGCATCAAACACAAGTGGAGATGCGTCAGAATCAAATTATGCAGTTTTTAACGATTGTGACAACCATCTTTATGCCATTAACTTTAATTACTGGATGGTACGGTATGAACTTTAGGGCTATGCCAGAATTAGATAGTTCCTATGGATATTTCATTGTGATGGGAGTTTGTATATTGATCATTATTTTAGAAGTGATTTACTTTAAAAAGAAAAAATGGTTTTAGCTATAAAAAACGCTAGTTTCAGTGTATGATTTTGGTAGAGAGCAGGTGTTTGTATGTCTGTGAATATTCGTATTATGCAGAAGGGTTTCTTTCGTAGAAAAAAATTTATAATCGATGATTTAGTTAAAATGTCTCACTTATCTTTTGGGGTTATGGATGAAAATTGTCAATTAATTCCGAATCAAATAGGGGATCATACAATTTTATTTGATCGTAAGTATCTTCAAAGAGGAATTGAACTCTATATTCAAAATCATGATATTTGTTTGAATTTAAGTCTTCCTACAAGTATGGATGAAATTCAATTGTTTTATTATTTAGTGAAAGTATATTGTGAATATATGGATACTGATGAATTTGTGAAAGACGATTGGTTAATGGACATAAAGGATATTGATTTGCAGATGGTGTATGATAAAAGAACGAGTGCTGATGCACTTATGGATTTAAAGAGTAAATTATCGGATCATAAGTATTTTGAAATCTTTGGCATTCTTCATCCAATTTCAATTGGGGAAAATGAATTGAATGATTTTGGTACAGATTTAGATTTGTTTGGTCAATATCTACATAATCAACAAGCTTTGGATGCATATTATGCCACGCCAAGAATCTATAATGCGCATGGTAGAAGAATTGGTATGTATGCATTAGGAGCGAATATATTAACGATTCTTCCCGTAGAGCCGTATGTGGTATTGAATCAAATTGAGGGAATAGAAGAGTGGTATGTATTTATGAATGACAGCCTTGTGAAGTATCGTGATTTAATGAGCTTCATTAAAAAGTTTGATTATTATGATGCCAATCATAGAATGGTATGTTTATCGAAAGAAGAGATTTCAGAGGCTTTAAATACACTCGCTATACAAAAAATATGAGCAGCTAATCAAATAGCTGCTCATTAACTGTATCTAGCGTTCCTTGAAAGAAATCATTTTTTCCTCCACCACGAACTTGATGTCTTTCTTTGAGTTGAAAGAATATGTCTTTAGAATTTGTCATGAAACGATAATTATCTTTTTGTTTAGAAACAAGTAAAACAGAGTTGTTGCTAAAAGATACAAGCTTATTATAGTAATACAATTGTGTATCTCGATCGAGTTCATCACATAAAATGATTTGATTTTCTTTATGTTCAATAATTAAGTGATCAATCATTTCTTTATTTAATTGTTTGATTCTTTGTTTCAAAGCATAATTTTCATCTAATATGCGTTGTACATTAGAAGATAGAGTTTCAATGCTTGAAGACAATTGATTTGAGATTTGAATAGACTGATCATGTTTTAAGACATAGTCTTCATAGGCAAGTTTTCCGCATAAGAAGAATAGGCGTGTGCCTTTTTTGATTTTCATCGATTTAATGATTTTAAACAATCCCACTTCAATCGTACTTTTTACATGGGGTGCGCAACATGCGCATAAATCTACATCTTCAATTTCGACAAGGCGTGGTTTGGCTAAGTCAAGTTTGGCTCGATATTCAACGTTGGAATAATCATCTAAGTAATAGGACTTAACAGGTTTATTTGAAAAGATGACAGAATTCACTAAAGCTTCAATTCTTTTAATTTGATCATTATTTAAATCCATCGCATAATCGGCTGTAATTTCATTGTATCCTAAATGAAATCCAACATTATCCACATGAAATTCTTTGTGTATCAATCCAGAAAGAATGTGTTCTCCTGTATGATGTTGCATATTGGTGTAACGATGAGTCCAGTCAATAATACCTTGTACATCACCATTTAATGCAGAGTGCGTATAATGATGGATTTCATCATTTATGATTTGCACATCCGCCACTTTAATACCGTTCAACGTTCCTTTGTCACATGTTTGTCCACCTTCTTCAGGAAAGAAAAGGGTTTGATCTAAGATTATGTCATATAATTTGTTCTTTTTAACACATGAAATAACATGGGCATGAAATGTTGTTTGGTAGGGTACCTGTTCGTATAGTTTTAAAGTCATATATATCACCGGAATTAATCATAGCATAAGTGATACAAACTTTGACAAATAATTAAAAACATATTAGACTTATATGGTTTGAACAAAGATGTTTTGCTTCCCAACCATCTTTAAAAAAACAGGAGGGTAAAAAATGAATAGAATTAAAACGGAAGTTAAAGAAGTGAGTGTATTACTAAGAAGTATACCTTCACTTACGATGACACTTTTTATTGTTTCGGTCATCACTATGAATCTTTTGGCAAACAAAAGTATTAACTTGCCATTTAGCTTTATGGCACTAGATTGTGGAATTGTGGTAAGCTGGCTTTCATTCTTATGTATGGATGTCATCACAAAACATTTTGGTCCTAAAGCTGCAACACAAGCATCACTTGTAGCTGTGTTGGTGAATTTAGGCATGTGCCTAGTCTTCTTCTTGGCATCAAAGATTCCTGGCGTATGGGGTGAATCCTATGTAGAAGGATCAGAAGCCATTATTAATGGGGCATTAGACGGAACAATTGGTGGTACTTGGTATGTACTATTTGGAAGTACAATTGCGTTTATTGTTTCTGCCATTGTGAATAACTATACGAATTCCATGTTAGGTAAGATTTCTAACAACAACAGCAACTTTAAATCGTATGCATTCCGCTCTTATGTATCTACGGGTATTGGTCAGTTTTGCGACAATCTGACATTCGCATTGATTGTGTCACACCAATTCTTTGGATGGACATTGGTACAATGTGTTGTGTGTGCCTTTACAGGTATGATTGTAGAAACACTATGTGAAGTCATCTTCTCATATCCTGGTTTCAAGATTCTACAAAACTGGCAGAAGAATAAAGTAGGTAGAGAATATTTTGAATATATGAAAGAAAGCAGTCGTTAAGCTGCTTTTTCTTTTGTTTAAAGTTGTTCTAATAATGCTTTTGTACAATTATAGGTATTTAGTCTTTGCGTTGTTTCTAAGATGCCTGTTAATATTTCTTTCGTATCTTCATCAACTAATTCACCATTTGGTTTATAGTCATATATGATAATCGGCTCAACAATATAAACACCTTCACAAGCATCCTCTAAATAAATCGCATAGTGTATATCGTTAATTGTATATAAATACATATATTCTTCTGATTCATTGTATGTGAAAGATAGTACAGTGCCGACTGGATATTTTTGACTAAATGAAATAGAATGTTCCAAATCATGATTGATTAAATTTTGATCGATGTCCCTTAAAATGTTTCGTACAAAATCCAGAGCGTTTTTTTGAACAATCTTTAACTCTTCTTTCATGCATTCAAATCGTAATTGATCAACAACATCGAATTCTTTGACATGGATTGGTACAACTTTATTTTTATGATTCTTAGAATTGATTTTTAAACCAAACTTTTTCTTGTTGTAGGTATATAAATACACATATTTAATTTCATCAAGGCGACTTTCTAGAATGGTTCCTACGGAATATTCTAATTTATGTTCAAGCCCTCATTCAAGCCAACCATATCATCTTAATTGACATTATCGATGTCTAATACATATATTGTTTTAAAAAGTGAATCAAACTTGTTTAAGTAATGTGATATAAACAAGTTTGATTGATAATGAAATAAAAGTAGTATGAAAACGGTTACAACTATGATAATATGAAATTAGAAAAGGAGGACATAGTAAGATGACATTAGATTGGCTAGTTTACGTATTAGGTATAGTAGTTGTTGTTTTCTTAGTTGGTATGTTCTTCAAGTATAAAAAGCACAATCGATATGCCGATAAATTTGAAGACACATATCCAGACGCAAAGTAAGATTATGAAAAAGAGACAGAGAAAAAAGAATAATAAAAATGTTTTTATTCCGTTGATTCCTGTTGAAATGACGGAAGAAGAGGTAAAACAAATTTTGAAAACTAGAGAGGGGGATAAATCCGAGGATAGGCGTAATATGCATCATGGTACTTGTGATGGAGTTCATGTTTCAAATGAGCTTTCCTAAATGGGGACTCATTTCTATGGTTGTTCTACTTGTAGGTGGAACTGTTTATGGGTTGTATATCCATGATTACTTACAAGCAATGATGTGTGTTGTAGATATTGGATTTTTTGTGTATGCGTATGAGCGTTTTAATAAATAAATTCAAAGGTATTCGATATTTCATTAAGAATGAAATATTCAATGAAGAAAGGGCAATTGAGATTTCTAAGTTTGATCATAATACAATAGAAGCTTTAGTACATTCTCGATTATTAGTACAAGTAGATGGTCGTGTATATTTGGATAAACCATTGTATGACTATAGATACAAAGAAAAATATATCTATTATGGAGAAATCATATTGTTGATAATTCTATTGATATTTGCGTTTCATGCACATTATTTAGAAACCACATTGTTTTGGAGACAATGATATGAAAAAAAATCGGATTCAAAGATTACAGGAAGATATGAATGAAGATCTTCAAAAATATTTAGATGAAGACTTATTGGATACAACTCCAAAAAGAAAGAAGGAATCTACTTTCTGGATGAAGTGTGTAGCTTTATGCTTATTATGTAGTTATGGAATTGCACAATTTCTAGGAAGAGTATTAGGTGATAAACAGGCAATAGTGCAATATGGACTTGCGGGTATAATCGTGATTTGTGCACTCGCTTTCTATATCTGGCTACGAAGAAAGTATAGGTAATGATTATGAATGATAAACAGAAAAACATTATTGATAAATTGAATAAGGATAATAAATCATTAAATCAAGGACATAAATCCATGGTGGAATATTCTAAAGGAATGATTTATATAGGCTTATTTGTGGTGTGTTTCTTGATCTACTATTTTACGAAGAATATATTTTTTCTGCTTGGATTTTTATCATTTGAAATCTTTAATTTGATCTACGCAAAGAATGATAAGAAGAAGATTGGAATTGGTATTATAGTTGGAGTTGTAATCTATATTCTTTTGGAATTGTGGATATAATCATATTGGAGTGAATCCAATATAAAAGGGTAATCCGCAATTAGATAGGGTCGACTAAAAGTTGGCTTCAAAAATTGTAGGGCCGAAAACCCTATGTGTGTTTAAAGGATTATTAACTAGGGAGCAGAGATTTCAATATCTCTGCTCTTTTATAATGGGTGATTTGAATGATTGAAATCAATGTATTCAGTTAACTTGTCATATAATTCTTCGAATCTTATGTCAATGTATCCTCGTAGTTCTTCAATTTCAAATTTCATTTCATTGTCTTGAAGATTTCTGAAGTATTCAATCAATTCAATAATGTCTTGTGCATCCATGATCATTTCTCCCTTGGTTCCAGGCTAAATGTAGTGTTTGGGTCGAGTACATACATTACGCGATTGCGGAAGCGAGACCAGTTGGTGTAGCCATTGGCGTTGTTCTTGATACACTTGATAATCTTGTTTCGA